>Ga0256841_1003293_pt1 | contig 12158 bp, 7 predicted proteins | sample 356308metaG_FD_185971 | JGI IMG/M metagenome (GOLD analysis project Ga0256841, IMG submission 185971) | Hydrothermal vent microbial communities from Mid Atlantic Ridge, Atlantic Ocean - 356-308 | ecosystem: Environmental > Aquatic > Marine > Hydrothermal vents | place: Atlantic Ocean: Mid...
TCAACGCTACCTGTAATCAGTGTCATTCGCTTGAGATGGCTTCATTTTCCTCGATATCGTCTCATCCGATTAAATCCGGTGGCATTACCTGCGTCGATTGTCATAACTATTTCTCGGCGGTGAATAACCGATCTACAACCGATTCCGAAAACCGTACCTGTTATCGTTGTCATTCCGAGAAGGAGGGACCTTTCATATTTGAACACGATGCAACCCGTTATTACGGATTGGAAGATGGTGGATGTTTGAATTGCCATAAGGCTCACGGTTCGCCGTTCCAATACTTATTGAAAGAACCGGACATTCAAATGTGTCAGCAATGCCATATAGTTCCGGAGCATTTGACTGCCCACAATGGAGAATTCGCCGGTAGGGATTGTCTCGATTGCCATATCGATATTCACGGTTCCAATCATAATGACCATTATTTTTCCGATTGGATTTTGGGTAGTGATTGTTTTAACCCTGCCTGCCATGGCCATTAAGGAGGTAAAATGAAAAAAGCGAAAGACAATATATTGGTAAGGTCCCTGTTCGGTTTGGTTATAATATCTCTGTGTTTGGCCGGCGCTCATATAACAGCTTTTGCGCAAGTTAATGCCAAAGGTTCTGTCAGCATAGGTTATATCGGCTTCGATGGTGAGGGTAATCGTTCCGGCGCCTTCGAGCTGTTCGATACTTATGATGGTTTTGCCATCAATAATATCAGGGTGAATGGCAATTTTAACGAGCGCACTCGTTATTTTCTGGATTTGACGGATGTAAATTTCGATGGCAGAAAGGCTTCGTTGGATATCACCAACTTCGATTACTTTTCCCTTAAAGCCAATTACCGACAAACCCGCAGAATTTTCGACAGCAACGCATCTTCATCGGAAGATAGCAAGTTCTACTCCGGCAGATTTCAGGTTAATCCCTTAAAAGGGATTGCGGGCTATTTGGAATATCGGGGCAATAAATATGAAGGCGACCGTGTAGTTTATGGTATCTCTGATCAGGGTCTGTTCGGGGATTCTTACGATAGCAGGACAGGATATATCAAAAGCGGGGTTAAGTTGAACCGTAACGGTAATTATCTTGATATATCTTATGCCACTCGGAAATATGATGATAGATTGAATAATTCCCTCGACTCCAAGGCACGGATTTTAGGCGCCAATCTTTTTGTTAATGCATTACCGCAATTAAAGGCTCTTGTTGATTTCCAAAACATTCGGTCGAAAAAAGATCTTTCGGGGGATGAGATAAAGGAAAACCGTTTCGGTTTATCTTTCCTTACGAAACCATGGGAAAAATTATTACTTACCCCAAAGGCTGTTTACCGTAAAGTTAGCGGCGTACCTAACGATCCCGATTTCCTTTCTTATTTCGGCGGGATAGGGGGGGAATATCGCCTGCCCCATCGCTCTAATATTTCGGCGTCCATCGGTTATGAAATACGAGAAGCAGATACGAATCGGACCACCGCCATAGCATATTCGTTTGGATTGAAGGGGAGGCCGTTTAAACGGTTCGGCGGTAAATTAAAATTCGATAGCCACAATCGTCGCGACACATATGATGTTCTGCTGACCGGCTACGAAAACAGAATAGGATTTATAGCTGAAGCGGATTTATACTTAAAGAAGGAGACGACGGTAAAAGTTGGATTTAAATCGCGAATCCGTGAGAATAAAGATATAGACACAAAATCGGAATCGAGCGGTTTCTATTTGAAACTCGGCTCCAAATGTCGAAAGATAGTCAAAGCCTTTATAGTATTATCCGCCGAAGATGTGAAATATACTTCACCAGGTGAAGTGCTCGATTATAAGCTGAAAACAGCTTCCGGCAATGTAATGCTGACTCCCGGGGAAAAGATAATCCTTTCCCTCGGCGGTGCAGTGCTTGACTTTAACGGGGACATCGAAACCGCTAAATTGGATCTGACGACATCCATAAGTTATCGTTTCTGCGAGCAAATCGGCTTAAATATCTCTTACAGGAGATATGAACTTGACGGTCTTAACCTATCCCCGACCTACTACGAAGCGAATATAATCAATGTCGGGGCGACTTTTTATTTTGAAAAATAAACCCATTCATAACTTAAGGAGGATTGAATGTCGAAAACGCAATTAATATTTCTGTTGGCTATTTCGCTTATTCTATTGATTGCCATAACCGGGTGCGAAAGGAAGGTCACCGATCGAATAACCGAAGCTGTCGAGGCTCCGGAATTTATCGGCTCTGATGCTTGCCAATCCTGCCACTCGGATATTTACGCTAATTTTATCAAGAGCGGACACCCCTACAAGCTTAATAAGGTTTCGGGTGCAGCACCCACCTACCCCTACTCTTCAGTTCCCAACCCACCATCGGGTTATACTTGGGATGATATAACTTATGTTATCGGGGGATATGGGTGGAAAGCTCGTTTTATCGGCACGGATGGATATATTATAACAGCCGGGGGAAACAATCAGTACAACCTTGTTGATGGAAGTTGGTCCGATTATCACAAAGACGAAGTGAAACCTTATAATTGCGGGAGTTGCCATACGACCGGTTTTGATTCTGACTCGACGAAACATCAAGATAACCTTCCCGGTATTATCGGTTCATGGGCTTTCCCCGGGATACAATGCGAAGCCTGCCATGGTCCCGGAAGTTTGCATGCCGATGCGCCCCTTCAGGTACAAATGAAAATCGATCGCTCAGCGGCAAGTTGCGGCGAATGCCATATACGAGGGGATGTTGGTAAGATACCGGCCAGCGGCAACTTTATCAGACACCATGAACAATACAATGAATTGATGTCCACGACAATGGCTTCGTTGCGGTGTGTGGATTGTCACGACCCGCATATATCGACCCGTTATACTCCTGATGAGGCTATCGTGCTTGAATGTGAAAGTTGCCATTGGGACGAAGAGGTAGCTTTAGAAAATTCCGAACTTCCGCACTATAACAACGGTATCGAATGCACGGATTGCCATATGCCCGATGCGGATAAGAGCGCTTTGGCTGCCGGAACCTATGAGGGAGATTTACCCAGCCATTTGTTCGCTATTAATACCGATTCGACCGCCGAAATGATTTATTCGGAAGGCGGGAGTGATTGGGCTAACCCGTATTTGACCTTGGAATATACCTGTTTGAAATCCGGGTGCCATTCCTCGGAAACAAAGGGTTGGGCGGCTCGGCACGCTGATGAGGTTCACGGGGATTAAATACTAATTCCCATAGTTAAGATATATCGCCATCGGAGTCGGTGGAATGATAGGCGGTGGTATTTACTCCGTTTTGGGTTTGGCAGTTAGTATCAGCGGTTATGCGTCTTGGTTATCTAGCGACTACGAATAAATCCACCATAGCTTCCGTAATTGCAATATATGCGGGGACGATTATAGCCAATTTTATTTTTGATGAGGTGCGTAATAGAATTAAAGCAAAGTAAAAAACTCGTTAGGTGCTTCCCAATGTTTATGCATACCCTTACAAAATTATTGCTTTTAATCCATCTTTCAACTTTAAGGGGACTAAAACGCTTGACTGTTTCCTTCAGGTCTGCTAATATTTAATCTATTAGTTTACCCCTATCGGAGGAGAAATGAGCGACCCCACAAACCAGTTATTCGACAATAAACAAAAAGAACAATTCAAACCATATATCCCCGCCGATAAACCTATCCCCGAAATCACCGCGCAAGCAATAATATTAGGTTCCATTTTATCGGTCGTTTTCGGTGTGGCTAATGCCTATTTGGGGTTGAAGGTCGGGATGACGGTATCCGCATCGATCCCGGCGGCGGTTATATCGATGGCTGTTCTGCGAGGGATATTAAAGCGTGGGACAGTATTGGAGAACAATATCGTCCAAACTATCGGTTCTGCCGGGGAATCGTTGGCGGCGGGTGTAATTTTCACAATCCCCGCCTTTTTTATATGGAATGCCACCTTGCCGGAATTCAAGCAAACGCCATACAACATATCCCAATTACAGATAATAGGATTATCGCTCTTGGGGGGCGCATTGGGGATATTGTTTATGATCCCCCTGCGAAAATACTTGGTCGAGAGAGAACATAATAGACTACGGTTTCCCGAAGGGACAGCCTGCGCCGAGATAATCATCGCCGGTGACGAAGGCGGAAGTAAAGCCCGCACCGTATTTTTGGGAATGGGGATTGGTGCGCTATATAAAACCCTGATGAGTATCGCCCATATTTGGCCTGAGGAACCATATCAAAACCTATTCTGGAATAACGATCAGGGGAAGACAATCGGTTATAAAGGAGGGCATATCGCCATCGATGCCACGCCCGCTCTTTTTGGGGTGGGTTATATAATAGGACCTCGTATCGCCGCTTTAATGTTGGGTGGAGCGGTTTTGGGATATCTAGGAATAGCTCCGCTTTTGTCATATATAGGTTCATTCGATCCGTCGCTTATCGTAAAGCCCGGAAACATTCCTTTGGGTCAAATGGACCCGGGTCAATTAAGGAATTTCTATATTAAATATTTGGGCGTTGGAGCGGTTGCCTTGGGCGGATTCGTATCTTTGGCAAAATCGATTCCGGTAATAGTGTCGAGTTTGTCCACCGGACTCAAACAGTTGATGGGAAAGAAAACCGGGTCGGATACCGTACCAAGAACGGATAAAGATCTCCCTATGGAGATAGTATTGATTGGGTCAGCGGTTGTGGTCGTTTTGATTTGGTTGTTCCCCGGAACCGATTTGCATATACTCGGCGCGCTGTTAGCGGTCATTTTCGGGTTTTTCTTTGTGGTGGTGGCGGCGAGGATTGTGGGGATTGTCGGTTCATCGTCTTCCCCCGTATCCGGGATGACCATCGCTACCCTCTTGGTAACCTCTTTGATATTGCTGTCCTTCGGAGTTAAAGGAACCTCCGGAATGATAACGGCTATGAGCGTTGGGACGGTTGTTTGCATAGCCGTTTGTCTGTCGGGGGATATCGCTCAGGATTTGAAGACGGGTTATCTTTTGGGAGCAACGCCGTGGAAACAGCAATTAACCGAGTTCATCGGGCTGTTGTTCCCCGCATTGGCGATGGGGTTTACGGTTTTCCTTTTGGCTAAGGCGTTCGGCTTTGTCCCCGATGCCACCCACCCGGCGGCAAATATATTGGAAGCTCCTCAAGCGAATGTGATGGCTGTCGTGGTTCAGGGGGTGATGAATTCCAATCTCCCATGGATTACTATAATCGTCGGGATGATGCTTGCCTCTTCGGTGGAGCTTTTGGGAATCGGCTCGCTTCCTTTCGCCATCGGCTTATACCTTCCGCTTTCGCTGTCCACCCCGATAATGGCGGGAGGCTTGATTTCACTTATTGTCTCAAAAACAAGTGCCAAGGATATATTCAAGAAACGGGGGGAGAAAGGCATTTTGTTCAGCTCCGGATTAGTGGCTGGGGATGCGCTTATAGGCGTGCTGTCAGCGGGCTTGATAGTGGCGATACCCTCATTTAAGAGATTTAACGATACTCATAATGCCGGACTTGTCGGGGGATTCGGGCCATATCTATCCCTTATCGCTTTTGCCATAACCTGTTATTTTCTTTGGAGAGCAACCAAAATTAGTAAGTAGTCTTTCGTATTTTGGGGATATATCGTTTATATTCCGCCCTAAAAGAGCTTGACATTACTTCAATCAAACTTTAATATTAAATCAACACAAATGGGTAGCGGAAACTTCTTAAGGGTTAATTCTATTGACCCTTGCGGACTTAGGCTTAAATGATTTATTTGTATTATAACAAAGTCCGATTTTTAACCCGTTAATTTATGTGTTTAATTAAATTGAATATGGTACCGATGTTCGATATAAAAATTGTTGAGAGGGAATTGAAACAGGAGAAAAATCATTAATCGATATTCATCCTATGATGTTTTTTTATTGAATAGACGGCTATAGTAGCTCGCACTATGTAGAGAGAATTATCCAATAGGTATCTTTTACAAACGATTCACCCTCTAAATTATCTCGTTTTATTAAAATATTCACATTCATTTATGAAAAAGTTTTTTAGGATAATAGCCGAACTTGTTGCCGAGGGGACCGATACGGATATAGATTTGATTTTATCGAAATTGGAAATCCCCACCGATGATAAATTGGGGGATATTGCGTTTCCCTGTTTTCTGCCGGCAAAACATCTCCATAAATCGCCTCAAGATATTGCGATGGAATTAGCCTCCACCCTAAAACCGCCATCCGAGATATCCTCGATAAGCGCCGATGGACCTTATCTGAATTTCAAACTTTCCCGCAAATCGGTAGTTGAGGAGATTCTAAGCGAGGTTCGGTCCAAAAGGGAACGATACGGTTCCTCCGATGATTATGTCGGCCAAACGGTAGTAATGGATTTCTCCTCGCCGAATATCGCCAAACCGTTTGGATTGGGACATCTCCGTTCCACGGTAATCGGTAATTCGTTAATGAGGATCTACCGTTTCTGCGGATATAAGGCTGTCGGCATAAATCATTTAGGCGATTGGGGGACTCAATTCGGTAAATTGATATGCGCTTATAATTTATGGGGGGACAAAGACAAGCTCAAAGAGGATCCGATAAGCGAACTTTATAGATTGTATGTCAAATTCCATAAGGAAGCCGAAGGTGACCCAAGCCTTATGGAAAAGGGAAGGGAGTGGTTTAGAAAGTTGGAGGATGGTGATGAGTATGCCCTTACTCTTTGGAAACATTTCAAAGAATATTCGATGGCGGAATTCGATAAAATTTACGATAGGTTGGGAATAAATTTCGATTTTCAAACTGGGGAAAGTTTTTATAATGATAAAATTCCTGCGGTAATTAATCGTCTGAAAGATAAAAAGCTCGCTGAAACAAGCGAAGATGCTTTGGTGGTAAAACTCGATAAATACGATATGCCCCCCCTCCTGCTTAAGAAAAAAGATGAAACAACACTCTATGCGACTCGCGACCTCGCAGCGGCGATATATCGATACGATACTTTCTCTTTTGATAAGCTTTTCTACATTGTCGGCTCGGAGCAGAAACTCCATTTTCGCCAGCTCTTTAAGGTTTTGGAGCTGATGGGATATAAATGGGCTGATAACTGTTATCATATTGAATTCGGCAGGATAAAATTCGAAGGGGAGGAGATGTCAACTCGTAAGGGGAATATAATACTGCTCGAGGATGTCATCGGTAAATCTAAAAGGCTTGCCTTAAAAATCATCGAGGGGAAAAATCCGGACATCCCCAATAAAGATGATGTCGCCGAACAGATAGGATTGGGTGCGGTCATCTTCGCTCAGTTTTCTTCCCGGAGGATAAAAAATATATCTTTCAGCTGGGAGGAGGCATTAAATTTTGATGGGAGGACAGGTCCCTATTTACAATATACACACGCTCGTCTATGCTCTTTGGAGAGAAAAGATGTCGGGGAAATGCCAACCCCCCCGAATTTGAATTTATTGACCGATCAACGGGAATTCAGCATTTGTAAATTAATTGGGCGTTTTCCCATAATAATAAAATCGGCTTTAAGCGAAAATGAACCGTCACTTATAGCGAGCTACCTTTTGGAACTCGCATCGGAATTTAACGGATATTATCAAAATGTAAGGATATTGGTGGAAGATAAAGAGCTTAAAAGTGCAAGGATGGCTTTATCCGGCGCAGTTAAGATTATTATAAAAATCGGTTTAAATCTATTGGGCATCAGTTCGCCCGAAAGGATGTAATTTAGGATGTTATATTATGAATAAATTAATCAAAAAAGTAAAGCGGATAAACGGCACCATAGAATTGCCCGGCGATAGATCCATCAGCCATCGTGCGGCAATGATCGCTTCTTTAGCCGAGGGAACTTCGGAAATAACAAACTTTTCAGATTCCCTTGAATGTATGCAAACCATTGATTGTCTGAGGAAATTAGGTGCGGAGATAAATATCGATTCAAACAATTTGGAGGTAGTCGGGAAGGGGTTGGATGGTTTTGTAGCACCCAAATCGGAGCTGTTTGTCGGTAATTCCGCTACCGCTCTATGCTTATTGACAGGGCTTTTGGCCGGCTTTAAGTTTGAAGTTACATTGGATGGGAGTAAATTCATTAAGAATAGGTCATACAAAACCGTTCTTGACCCCTTGAGGGAAATGGGGGCAAATATAGAGTGCGAAAGGGATAGACCCCCCTTTAAGATAAACGGCTCCCACCTGATAGGAATCAATTACACCTTTGAACAATCTGTCCCTCACGGTAAATCGGCTGTCCTCTTTTCGGCGCTTAAGGCGGAAGGTGAAACGGTTGTCACCGAAAGGATCCCCAGCAGGGACCATACCGAAAGAATAATGCACCGTTTCGGGATTCCGGTGGAGATTTATATAGCCGAAAATCCGGAGGAATATGAGGAGTTGGACAGGAGGATGAAGAGGATTAAGCAAAAAATGATGTTCCGCGAGAAGGGGACGGAGGTTCATACTTGGGGCATTACCGGCTATGGACCTGCCCGCCTCCAGATACCGGGCGATATTACATTGGCCGCCCCGTTTATTACCGCCGCCACAATCCTGAAAAATTCCAATATCCAAATTAATAATATGGGCTTTAACCCGACGAGGAGCGGCTTCGTCGATTTGGTCAAACGGATGGGAGCCAATTTCAGTTTTTCAAAAAAGCGGGAAATGACCGGAGAACCTGTAATAGATTTAGGTGTTAGAACCGCAAGCCTTCGGGGTAGGCGTTTGGGGGGGGCTATTGTTCATAATATGATTGACGAAATCCCTATACTCACTGTTTTGGCAACCCAATCGGAAGGAACCACTGTTATACGGGAAGTCAACGAATTACGCTACAAGGAAACCGACCGCATTAGAGCATTATTCTTGAACCTGCGTAAGATGGGAGCTAAAATCGGGGAGCTGAAGGATGGATTGGTTATCGATGGAAGGTCCAATCTGCGCGGGATAGAAATTGATTGCCATAATGATCAAAGGCTGGTTATGGCATTTACTATAGCCGCCTTAACGGCTGAAGGAGAAACTCTGCTAAAAAATGTCGAGGGAATAGAAAACACTTTCCCCAGATTTTGGGATATGATAGCTGAAATTACCGATAATTCGGCTTTCGCTTAAAATTCGTATATACCGAGATAGTTTTGGGAATTTCAAACTTCTTTCGCCATATTAAATCAAAGGATATAAGTAAAAGCCAAATCGGGGGAAAAGGGGAAAAAATGGCGGAACATTTCCTTAAAAAACGAGGGATGTCTATTTTACACAGGAATTATCGTATCAATCATCTTGAGCTCGATTTGATTGCCCGGGATAAGGAGCATATCGTCTTTGTGGAAGTCAAGACATCGAGAACGGACAATTTCGGACATCCCGCAGAATGGGTTTATTATAAGAAAAGGAAAAATTTAATTCGGGCGGCAAGACTATTTCTCCGTCAGAATAATCTGTATGATAAACCATCCCGTTTCGATATTGTGGCGATTAAAATAATCGACGGGAAAACCAACATAGATTATTATCCCGATGCTTTCCCCTCCGAGTAATCAATGGCGTAGTAAATCTATTTTAGCAGTGTCATCTGTCCGGTCAAAACATTATTGCCCGTTTTTAATCTATATAGATAAATCCCGGAAGAAAAATTCCCCGCATTCCAAACCGCGGTGTGGCTGCCGGCTTTACTATAATTATCAACGAGGGTCGATACTTTTTGTCCGGCTAAATTATAGATATCAAGACGAACATCCGAATCTTCGCATAGTATATAGGAAATTGTTGTGGTGGCATTAAATGGATTTGGATAATTGTTGATAAGCATTTTTGGGGATGGCGGGACTTCGGCAACCGATTTTTCAAACCAAGGTGACGAACTCCAGTTTTTAGCTTCGCCGCTGCCACTATCGACTACGGTGAAGTTAAAAGTGTCCGCATGGATTATATTATCGGGGTATTCCCCGCAGTCGGCAATATACTTATATGTCCCGTTAGGTGCATAGGTGGGCACATATTGATTTATAGCCTCAGCGGTAAGAGTTTGATATGGATTAAGAGAAATATTGTTATATTGCTTTATCGGGCCATATAATCCGTATTCCGGGACATTTAACATAATCCAAACATCGACCGTTTGGTTTTCGGCTGTATTGTTCCTAAGCGATGCGGAATAAACAAATGAATCTCCCCCAATAATCTTCACCGGGGGATTAGCTGGAGCCATATCGACTAAAACTTCAGCGGCGGGTTTGGTGTTGCTGAAAATAAAGGAAGCCGTGTCCCAATTCGATATCGCCATATCCTTATACGGAGAGTTTCGATAGTAAATATTGACATAGTCCGATGGCGCAAATTTCAATGATACCCAGCCATCTTCCAATTGATAACAATATTTAGTTTTCGGATACACTATTCCATCTACTACGAGCGAATCGATCCCCTGTATATGCTTATCGTTTAGATAGAACAACTTTCTTGAGCCATCGCCGACAAATGTTTCCAAACAAGGGGTTTCCATCCGATTATCCACATCGGCGAATTCTATATTTTCTATGACCGATTCATAAGTATGACTCGATCCCCAAGACGCAACCCTATCGTAGGTTCCCCCGCTGTTGAGATAAACAAATATCACCCCCCACCATCTGCCACCGATAAAGTCATAATCGCCATCATTATCTACATCGGAAAACACAGCCGCCGAACCATAACCAAAGGACATTGAAGTCCAATCGGGTGTAGTGTGCAAAACCCCGTTATCCGAATAATAAATAACATAATTGCCGGAGCCGTTCTGTTGTTGGTTATAGGCAACGCCAAGGTCGAACCAACCGTCACCGTTTATATCGGCGAAATCGAATGAATTGCCGTTATCGGAATAATCGGCTACCCAACCGGGGGTAGTTCCTATTGAATCACCGTAATTATAATATATTTTTACCGGATCGCCGGAAGGTAGAAATGCCAAATCCAAATCGCCATCGTTATCGATATCCACCCATTGGACATCGTAGCTGGCGTCAGAATCGGCCGACCGCCAACTCGGAGTCGTTTCTAAAACCCCTCCTATATTGTAGAAGATAAGGTTTTCCTCATAAATGCCGTTGTATGATTCACCGGTAGCCACCGCCAAATCCAAATCGCCATCACCGTCAGCATCTCCGAAAGCGCAGCGGAATGAATAGACCGGCTCATCGCAGACCCAAGAGGGCGAATTTTCCAACCATCCGTTAATATTGTTATAAAGCTCGATATTCCCCGGTCCCCATCCGGAGGAGACATAATTCGACACCGCCAATTCGGGAAAGCCATCGGCATTTATGTCCCCCAATTCACAATGTCCCGAATATTCGGCGTTGTCCGATATCCAAGAGGCGCTGTTTGATAAAGCGCCGTTGTTATTCATATAAACATAGTTGTGGGACAGAGCCATATCGTTACCGTTGGAGACCGCAAAATCGAGGAACCCGTCCATATTTATGTCGCCGAAAGAACATCCGGTTCCATAATCGGAATCCTCGACTGAAAACCAATTTGGCTCATAATCGTATGGTACCTGCGCGGAAGCCCCAAAAGCAGTTATCATAATGAAGAAAACAGTCAATATAAAAACACGAAATCTCATTTTTCCCCCATTGGAAAATATGGTTATAATTTTCGAGGCGATAAATTGCGTAAAAGCCATTAAATTATATTCTCTGTTGAAAAACACTTTTAATAAAATAATTAAAGAATTTTATAAGTCAAGGATAATCCTTATTATTGATAGGTCCACAGGATGAGGGTTCAAGCGTGGAAATAATCCAATCGAATTATTGTTTGAAAAAGAATTTCATTTAGGGCTGAGAAATATAATCATATCCCCTTGTGGTGTGGTTGTCAAATTTTAGTTTGGGGATTTGTTATGGATTTGTAGTTGATAGAATTGCGATTTTAGGTTTTATATTATTGTTTCCCTTCCCATACACCAATAGCGGGATATCTTTTATCTTCCTTTTACCATTATTTTAGCTTATTTTAGCAAATGGGGTTGCGGAAAAAGTGCCATTGTGTTATTATTGGCGTTTTAGTATCAGGAGGAATAATTATGGCTTTTCAGAAAATTGTTATCGTCGGTGCAGGTGTAATGGGACAAGGCATCTCACGGGTCATCGCAGCCACCGGCACTGAAGTTATCTTAATC
>Ga0256841_1003294_pt1 | contig 12156 bp, 6 predicted proteins | sample 356308metaG_FD_185971 | JGI IMG/M metagenome (GOLD analysis project Ga0256841, IMG submission 185971) | Hydrothermal vent microbial communities from Mid Atlantic Ridge, Atlantic Ocean - 356-308 | ecosystem: Environmental > Aquatic > Marine > Hydrothermal vents | place: Atlantic Ocean: Mid...
CCCCCTGCAGAGGCCGCCCCCGCTCCACTGGGCCCTACCCACACCACCACCGGCACTGAAGAGTTCATGATGGCTTTGACCATGGTTCTCATGGAAGAGGCAAGGCCTCCTGGTGTGTCAAGCCTTACTATGGCGAGCTTTGCGTTAATCTTGCGAGCCTTTTCAAGGCCCCTCTCCAGTACCATGGCCGAGGCAGGATTGATGGGCCCTTCAAGCTCGATGACCAAGGCACTGCCTGCCGCGTGGCTCCGGGCAACCAGCCCGAGGGTGCACCACAGTGTCAACACAGCAGCACACAACCACAGCCATGTATTGCCTGGACGGCTGAACCTAGCCATTTGTCTTTACCTCTATACCCAATTTTTTCATCACCTTCTGAATATCTTCCCACACGGCCCTTTTGGCCTTGGGGTTACGCAGCAGGTAGGCAGGGTGAAAAGTCGGCATTACAGGAACTGCCTTGAGTTCAAACCATGTTCCACGATCTCGAGTTATCTTGAAATCCCGGCCAAGAAGTGCTTGGCCTGCAATTCTTCCAAGGATACAAATGACCTCAGGATTAATAATTTCTAACTGCTTCATGAGAAAAGGCAAACATGTCTTCACCTCGGCTGGCTCAGGGTCCCTGTTACCTGGTGGACGGCATTTGATCACATTGCATATATAGACCTCTTCTCTTTTAAGCCCCATGCCGTTTTCTATGATGCGGGTAAGCAGCCGACCTGCCTCGCCCACAAACGGCCTGCCCATGAGATCTTCTTCTCTGCCAGGTGCCTCGCCCACGAAGACCAGCCGGGCCTGGGCGTTGCCCTCACCAAACACAAGGTTTTTACGCCCTTTATGCAAGGGGCATCTGGTGCACTGACCAATGAGTTGTCGTAGATCATCGAGGCTTGATATTTTTGCGAGCTGCTTTTTTCCCATACTGCCGTGGGTTCCTCTCAGCATCAAGTATTGAACAGTGCGTTGCGAAAAGGGTGGGGGCGCTAATCCCAGTTCCCTATAAGTAACTAGTTGTTCCTTGAGCCAGGTGAAAACCTGTTTCAAATCTTCTTCAGGTGAATTTGGCGGCGTCATCTTTCTATTTAATATCCCTGATGCCGGGTCTGAGAAGCGAGGCCTCTAGCTGGTCAGGGAAATGGGAGCCTCCTTTAATCTAAGGATTCAGCAACTCTGTCCAAGATCTGGACAGCTACCTGTTCCTTGCTCATGAGAGGGAGTTCTTCTATTGTTCCATCTTTGTAAATAATCTTCACCACGTTGGTATCTACCTCAAAGCCCGCATCAGTCCTGGAAACATCATTTGCCACGATCATATCCAGATTCTTCTGAACCAGCTTTTCCCTTGCATGTTCTATAAGGGCTTCGGTCTCTGCAGCAAAGCCCACGACTAACCGGGGATGCTTGTCTCGAGATATTGCCAGTTCTTTGAGTATATCGGGCGTCCTTTCAAGTTCAAGGCTCAGATCGCCTTCGGTTTTCTTGATCTTTTGCTCGTGGTAGCGCTTGGGCCTGTAATCGACCACTGCGGCAGCCATAATTACGGCATCAAAATTTGGGGCCTTATCCAGAACCACGTCTTTCATTTCTTCAGCGGTTCTCACCTTTACGGTATTGACTCCACTGGGAGTATCTGCCGAGGCAGGGCCGGTTACCAGCAGGACTTTTGCGCCTCGTGCTCTTGCGACTTTTGCAATGGCATATCCCATCTTTCCACTGGAGCGATTCGAGATGAATCTGACGGGATCAATGGGCTCTATCGTGGGCCCGGCTGTAACCATTATCTTTTTGCCACTGAGATCGTGTGGCCCTATGAGCGCTTCAATGTTATCGAAAATCTCCTGGGCCTCTGGTAGCCTTCCCTTGCCCTCGGACCTGCAAGCCAGCGCGCCCTGTGCAGGTTCCATTACCTGGATACCCCTGTTCTTCAGGGATTGCAGGTTTTGTTGTACAACCGGGTTCTCATACATACGGTTGTTCATGGCCGGGCATACCAATACAGGTGCAGTGGATGCAACCACGAGGGTAGAGAGAAAATCATCGGCAATGCCATGCGCTATCTTGGCCACGAAATTGGCAGTAGCTGGGGCGATTACTATAAGGTCTGACTCCTGGGCCCACGTGATGTGAGCCATGGATACGCCCTCCTGATCAAACATAGCGGTAACGACCCTGTTGCCCGTAAGGGCCTCGAATGTAAGGGGAGCTACAAACTGTGTAGCATGTCTTGTCATAGCAACCTTGACGTTAGCTCCTCCCCTCACCAGGAGGCGCACAAGCTCAGCAGCCTTATATGCTGCAATTCCTCCTGTAACGCCGACTATGATTTGCTTATTTTCAAGCATGACTCAGCTTCCTCCACGCTGATACGACCCGTCTCAGTAACCTGCATATTTTTGAAATTCCTGATCGCTAATCTTGGCCACCCATAGTCCCTTCAGTCCTGTAATCTGTTCAATTTTGGCTTTTATCTTCTTGGCCTCGGCAATGGAGGCAAAAAACCCAGTCCTGAGTCTCAACCATTGCTGTCCTTTGATTTCAGCTTTGGCAATATAGACGGGAATCCTGGCTTTGAGCAATTTGAGCGCAAGCGCGGATATCCTTTTACTGCCCTTGTCAGAAAGGATATTGACGACCCATTTGTGGCCCTGAAGCTCTGTCCGCCGGTGTTCCACCTCCTGTGGTGTAAGGTATCTAAGGCGAATACCCGCTGGCAGTTGTCTTCCTTCCAGCCCGGGTGTAAGTCCAAAGGATTCAAGTTTGTCCAGATTCAACCTCAAGAGGCTGGGCCATTTGTAAGGGTCTGAGTAAACACGAGAATTTCCTGCTACGATAATCAGTGTGTCCTGGTCGGTCACGGGGTACCAGCCTTCCTGCTCATGATCTTGAAGCCCTGGTGATTGCCCCGCAGCTTTTCGCTCATGTTGTACAGGCTTGTGGGAAGCCTCAATATTAACTGGCTCGCTTGCCGAGGGTTTCTGGACAGGCATCGGAGGCCGTTGGATCTTGACCACTACCTTCTGCCGCTCAGGAGCCTCCTCACTGTCCTGTTGAGAGCACCCCGATGCCGCTAGGCAACTGGCCAAAAAGGCCACGAATGCGAATAACACTGTCCTCTTATTTCCCACCGTCAGGCCCCGGTCAGAAGGTAGAGTTGGATCAAGCACAAATATTAAATCCTAAAAAGACCTCTTTGACAATAAAAAAGCTGAAGTAGAAAAGGGTTAGGATCTTGCTATGAAATCGTAATTTTCAGGCAGGGCTGGCCCCGCCAAAACAAAATGCGGGCACATGGGCAGGGCAATGAACTTATTCCATTGTCACCGCTGGGAAAGCTTGCTAAATTGGCCGAGGGAATGTCAGGAGTTGAAGGAGCGCAGAAGTGGAGAAAAAATCGAAGGGAACAGGTGTTTGGCACAAGATTGCGTTTGTGGACCTCTCGGACAGAAATTCCTGGGTAGAGGAGTTGAGCGAGCAGACCTATGAGAAATATCTAGGAGGTCTGGGGCTTAGCGCCAAGATTCTTTGGGAGCGAATCGAGCCGGGGTGCAATCCCTTGTCTGAGGCCAATGTGTTATGCTTCACCCCGGGAGTGCTCACCGATACGGGCGCCCTGTTTTCAGGTCGTTTCACCGTAGCAGGCAAATCACCTGCATCCAATAGCTGGGGTGATGCAAATTGCGGGGGATACTTTTCCCCTGCACTGAAACGCTGCGCTATTGATGCTCTCGTAATTATGGGTAAAAGTGAGGCGCCCGTATATGTAGTCATGGACGAAAAACAGGTGCTGATTGAGGATGCTAATTTTGTTTGGGGCAAAGACACCGTGCAGACCGAGGCGTTGCTAAAGGACCGACACGGCAAAAAGGCTCAAATAGCAGCCATAGGGCCAGCCGGAGAACGACAGAGCCTTATTTCCGGTATCGTCACTGACAGGGGAAGGATAGCGGCAAGGGGTGGTCTAGGAGCAGTGTTAGGGGCTAAGAACTTGAAGGCCGTAGTGGCATGTGGAGGCAGCAAAGTTGAAGTGGCAAATGGAGAGGAAATCCTGCGTTTGAGTAGAGAATTCTTAAAACGTCTCAAGAAACTGCGTAGCCTGGAGCCGTATCTGAACGACAGATTACTGGGGCTTTTGGGTCGGTTTATGAGGCCTGGATATGTTTATGTACGCCAGCCTTCTGTCCTGTGGAGACTTTTGCTGCAAAAATTTGGCCCATGTTCCCTAAATGTCATGAGTGCAGAAAATGGAGATAGTCCGGTAAAGAACTGGTCAGGCGTGGGTTATCTGGATTTTCCTCTGAGTGAGTCACAAAAAATAGGCGCAGACTCAGTGATACGGTTTGAAAAGAAGAAATACGGGTGTGCAGCATGTCCCCTTCGCTGTGGAGGGATTATGGTAGTGCCCGAGGACTGGGGGATAAAAGAACAAATCCATAAACCTGAATACGAGACCTGTTGTGCCTTTGGGACTTTGCTTCTCAACAATGACCTCAAAAGTATATTCATCATAAATGATATGCTCAACCGTGCGGGAATGGATACCATCTCTTGTGGTGCCACGGTGGCATTTGCAGTGGAGTGCTTTGAGGCTGGGCTGCTGAGCCCTAAGGACACAGAGGGCTTGGAGCTTCACTGGGGTAACTCTCAGTCCATTGTAAAACTTGTGGAAATGATTGTTCAAAGAAAAGGCATTGGAGACCTGCTGGCTGATGGAGTGAAGGTAGCAGCAGAAAAAATAGGCAAAGGTGCTGAGCAATATGCAGTCCATTGCGGAGGAATTGAGGCTCCTATGCATGACCCCAAGATTGATCCCGGCTTTTTTATCTCATACAGCCTATTGCCTGCGCCTGGGCGACATACTGTCACAGGCTACTTGGTACGAGAGGTTCAGGAACTGGAAAAGCTTTTTCCTGGGACTCCAAAGGTGCCGAGGCTTGTGAGTAGAAAGTCTAGGCTTACTCGCACCAATGAAAGAATTGGGGAGATGGCTGTAGGCACTTTCTTCAAGATGCTGATGGATTGTGCCGGAATCTGTCTATTCGGAACTCAGGTTGGAGGGCAGATGCCTATTGTACAGTGGCTCAATGCCGCAACAGGGCGTGATCTAAGCCCCGATCAATACTTGCGTATAGGTGAAAGGGTGCTTCAATTGCGTCATCTGTTTAATGTGCGCGAGGGAATCAACCCTGCCCGTGACTTTGCACCTCACTCGCGGCTCAGGGGGGCTCCGCCTCTCAAGAAAGGCCCTGCCAGGGGTGTAACTCAAGACTATGACTCTATTGCAAAATCATTTTATGAGCAAATGCACTGGGATCCCCAAACAGGCGTAAGTGATAGCAAGTACCTTGAGGAACTAGGAATATGGGAGGAAGTAAGGGATTTTTTATTGTCGGGAGACGCAAATCGATGAGGCAGGATCCACCAGAGTGGTGCCTGTCCTAATGGATTCGAGTTCCAGGTGCAGGGTGCCAATTTTGACTTTTGTTTCGACCTTCACTGGAATATGTAAGGCATCAGAGGTGAACCACATTTTCATCTGTGAACCTTTACCATGACGAAAGGCTCCTCCCACTTGCTTCAAATCCGGAATCACCAAAACAGAATCAAATGAGTTTTTCCCGATCTGAATGCGCTGTCGCCTCACTACCTTGCCTTGGCCGATGACACATTTCTTTCCATCTGAAATGGGCACTCGTATTATTTGACCTGGTCTCAGCGGCTCTAACCTGAAGAAGTAGAATATGGAAAGGGGATCAAAGGTGCCGGGCTGGATTTTCACTGTCTTGCGGATACGGCCATTCTTGGAATACTGGGCTTCTTGTCGATCCCAAAAAAAGTCAATCTGCTCGTCCTTTTGCTTTGAGCCCCTGGATTTTTTTGCATAAAAAACGGAGTGTGTTATGGCGAGATCAGTGTAAGCATCGACTCGATCCCGTACCTTGTAAAAGACATCCACAAGCCCCGATGTTTTGCCTATCATGACGAAATGCCAGCATTTCTTGCCCTTCACAGTAGCAGTTGGGGCAATCTCAAGTATGAGTTGTCCGGCTTTTATGTTGGCCCAGCGCAAGGAGTAAATTATTTTTTCTCCTGGCCTGAAAGGTATGCTTGCTGCGGTGACATGACTCAGGGGAGGCAAGGTAAGAAATAGGATTATGTAAAGGTATTTTTTCATGTATTTATTATCAAGAAATCGATTTTGCTAAGATCTGTGTACCGTATGGTTTAATGCTAACTGATTATGCCAGCGATGCGCAAGAGATTTCACTTGAACGTGATTGGAGAATTTAATAGCTTGTTTGCATAAGCTGTGCGACGCCAGGCTGGCAATAACGCAGAAGGACTTTTTACGAAGCGGCCAAGGTTATGTGAACAGGCACTAGGTCAGGGAGGCCACAATGCGTTCAGACATACTTAAAAAGGATATAGCTACACTTCCACATAGGGCTCTGTTGATGTCAACTGGGCTGAAAGAAGAAGACCTTGAGACGGGCAAGCCATTTATTGGGGTGGCCAATAGCTACAATAATATCATCCCAGGCCATATCCATCTCAATCAGCTCACCCAAGAGGTCAAAAGGGGAATTAGGGAAGCCGGGGGTGTGCCCTTTGAGTGGGGTGTGCCGGGGGTGTGTGACGGAATTGCCATGTATGTGGAGATGCGCCTAAGTCTTCCCAGCAGAGAGCACATCGCCGACAACATAGAAATAATGGTGCTGTCCCATTGTTTGGATGGATGGGTGGGGGTGACAAGCTGCGATAAGATAACACCAGGAATGCTTATGGCAGCGGGCAGATTAAACCTACCAGCCATCATTCTGACCGGTGGCCCCATGAAAGCAAATATCGTGGAGGGGAAAAAACGGCACCCAATCGAGGGTTTTGCCCTAGTAGGCCAGGTGAAGGCGGGTAAGATCACTCCTGAACAGGCAGAATCCCAGCTTCCTGTTATGGCCTGTGGTGCAGGATCTTGTGTTGGGCTTTACACTGCCAACACCATGGCCGTGGTGACAGAGGTATTGGGCATGTCACTGAAGGGTTGCTCCACTACGCCCGCTGTGGATCCAAAAAAGATGCAACAGGCCTATGAGACTGGTAAGAGGATCGTTGAGCTTATCAGGGAACAAAGAAGACCAAGGGATATCATGACACCTGAGGCCTTTGAAAACGCTGTGCGGGTGGACATGGCAATGGGGGGGTCCACCAATGCAGTGCTTCATATCCCTGCGGTTGCGCGAGAGGCCGGTGTGGACATGGAAATAGGTATATTTGACAAGATTTCCCGCGAAACCCCACATCTTTGCTCTATTATTCCAGCGGGCCCGTATGAGGTGGCTGACATAGATGCTGCCGGAGGTGTACCCGCTGTCTTGCATCGACTGCGAGAGTTCATTAAGGAATCGCCGACAGTAACCGGGCCTTCAATCACCCGGATAGCCCATGATGCGAGTGTACTTGATGATGAGGTCATACGTCCCTTGGAGGATCCATATCATAAAGAAGGAGGGATTGCGGTCCTGAAAGGAAATATTGCACACAGCGCAGTGGTCAAACAGACTGCGGTTGAGCCGGATATGTTGCGCCACAGCGGGCCTGCGAAGGTGTTTTACACTGAGAAAGACCTACTAGATGCCATAGAAGCGAGACAGATTAATGAAGGTGATGTCATAGTGCTGCCCTTCCAGGGCCCTGCAGGGGCTCCCGGAATGCCTGAAATGCTTACACCCACAGATGCCATTAAGGGGGCAGGGTATAAGAATGTAGCCTTGCTCACTGATGGCAGATTTTCCGGGGCCACTACCGGGCCGTGCATAGGCCATGTTGAAATGGAGGCCTTCAATGGGGGCCCCATAGGGGCCATAAGAGATGGTGACATCATTGAAATAGATATCCCCGCTAGAAGCGTAAATGTGAAGCTTGATCCTGAAGAGATAAGGCGGAGACTGGCACAGACCAAACCACCTGAGCGGGAGATTAGCCCGCTGCTAAAAGTATACAGGGAGCGGTTTAAAGGGGTAAACTGTTACGGAAAGTGAGTAATGGGGCAGGGTTGCCTAATATCCTTATGGGCTCGAACAGAGAAGTGTGCATTAGGATGTAGCAGAAACAAAGGCAAGGCAAAAGGCGCAGGAAAACGCACAAAGAGCTAGGTCCTTGGACATTTACGAGCCATGGTGGCAAGAATCCAAGAACTTCCTTAGATAATGGCCCGTATAGGACTGAGTGCAGGTTAGAAGGCCAGAAGGTGGACCCTGAAAGATCAGTTTTCCTCCTTGCTCTCCCCCTTTAGGGCCAAGGTCTATCACCCAATCGGCCTCTTTGATTATGTCCAGATTGTGTTCGATCACAATGATTGTATTTCCTCTGTTCACAAGCAAGTGAAAGAGCCTGAGAAGCTTTTCAATATCTGCCAGATGCAGCCCTGTAGTTGGTTCGTCAAGTAGGTATAGGGCCCCGCCAGTGGAATTTTTCACAAAGGCCTTTGCCAATTTTATTCTTTGGGCCTCCCCGCCCGACAATGTGGGACTGGGCTGCCCTAGTCGCAGGTATCCGAGTCCCAGTTCATCTACGACTCTGAGGGACCTGCGGATCTTTGGCATGGCGGCGAAGAATTCTGCTGCCTCAGAAAAGGTCATATTCAGGATATCGGAGATATTCTTTCCTTTGTACTTTACAGCTAGGGTTTCGGTGTTATATCGGGCCCCTGCACACTGCTCACACGAGACATAGACTTTGGGAAGGAATCTCATCTCAACTTTCAGGGTTCCCTGTCCATCGCACACATTGCAGCGCCCATCCTTCAAGTTAAATGAGAAACGCCCTGCGCTCCAACCCCTTGCCCTTGCCTCGGGCAGGCATGCCAGCAGTTTTCTGATATCTCCCATCACTCCTATGTATGTGGCCGGGGTCGACCGAGGAGTGCGCCCAATGGGAGAGTGGTCCACCACCATCACCTTTTTGATGGCCTCGTGGCCCGATAGATGGCTGCATTGTACCGGAGTAGCCTTGCGGCGGCGCAACAGAGCAACAAGGCTTGCATGAATGACCTCCATTAAGAGGGTTGATTTTCCCGATCCTGAAACACCTGTTACGCATGTGATTGCACCCAAAGGAAATTTGACTGAAATGTCCTTTAGATTCCGCGCCTTTGCCCGCTCTATGAAACACCATTGCTCGGCATGAGACGAGCGATTCAGAGAGCTTATTTGGTAGCGATTCGGATTATTGAAGGCCTTAGCTGTGGCGGAGTACTCTGATAAGGATAACCCTCGGGGCGAGCCCTGATAGACGGCCTTTCCACCCTTTTCACCCCCTCCTGGCCCGAGATCTACAACCCAATCGGCACTTTTAAGCGTATCTTCATCATGTTCCACCACCACAACGGAATTACCCCTATCCCGTATTTTTTTTAATGCCTCCAGTAACCTGGAGTTATCCCTCGGATGAAGTCCTATGGTTGGCTCATCAAGCACGTAACATATGCCGGTGAGGTTCCCACCCAATTCACATACAAGTCTGACCCGCTGGGCCTCTCCACCCGAAAGGCTATCCCCTGGGCGATCAAGACCAAGATATCCAAGTCCCAGTTTTTTGAGCAATGCAAGTCGGCTGAGGCATTCGTCCAGGATGGGGCCCGCTATTTTGGCTTCGTTCCCATCGAATGTAAGGGCTGAGAGCACCTCGAGGGCCTGAGTAGCGCTAAGTGCAGAGATTTGAGCGATATTGAGATTATTTATTTTGTAAGCCAATGCCTCTCTTCGCAATCTGCTTCCCCCGCAGTGTCTGCAAACTCGGCCACTGCTCGTCCTGCCGATGCCATCGCATTTGGGGCAGGCACCCGCAGTGGTGTTGAAAGAAAAAAGGAGCGGATCAGGGCCAGGAAGACCTATCCCACAATGGGGGCAGAAAAATTGCTCGCTAAGGAAGATGTCTTCCTTGCCTACTCGCACAATGGCCTCTCCTTTTCCCTCCTTAAGTGCGTTTTTTGCAAGTGTGCGCAATGTCACCTCAGCTTCCGGGCAAACCGTGACATGGCCCACTACTGCCGAAATATTGTGCTCGATGTATCTACCAAGGCTCGGGATACCCTCGTCCAGATTAACAATCTGGCCGTCTATCTCTGCACTGCGGTATCCCCTGCGGTACATCTTTTTCAGTATCTCTTTATGGAATCCCTTGCGCCTTCGCACCACTGGGGCAAGGATCACTATGTCTTGACCTTCATAGTCCCTCAGCACTGAAAGGAGCATCTCTTCCACGCTCTTTTTGGCGAGTGTCCTGCCGCAGCGTAAACAATGTGGCTCGGACAGACGCGCGTACAGCAGCCGGAGATAGTGATAAATCTCTGTAAGGGTCCCAACGGTCGATCTGGGCCCTGCCTGGCTCATTAGTTGCTCAATGGCCACTGTGGGGGGAAGCCCCTCAATCAAATCAGCATCTGGTCTTTCATACAGTCTGAGGAATTGGCGCGCGTAAGTGGACAGGGATTCCACATATCTCCTCTGGCCTTCTGCAAAAATTATGTCAAAGGCCAGCGTCGACTTGCCTGATCCCGAGACCCCGGTGATGACGACCAACTTGTTCCTGGGAATCTCCAAAGAGAGGTTCTTCATGTTGTGATGCCTGGCACCAACGATTCGAATTCCGTCAGGTGCCCTGCCCTGGACAGTGGTTCGTCCGAGATGGGGCGCCTGCTCTTTGCCTGCTATGTAGTTCATCAGGCATCTGCCAGTAATGGAGTCGCGGGCCCGCGGTAGATCCGTGACTTTGCCCTCAAAGACTACCTGGCCCCCGTTTTTGCCACCTTCGGGTCCCAAATCTATTATCCAGTCGGCCCTGGTAATCACATCCATGCAATGCTCAACAATCACCACAGTATTTCCCTTCTCAACCAACCACTCGAGCCCTGTCATTAGTGTCGCGACATCCTGCAAGTGCAGTCCAACTGTGGGCTCATCAATCAGGAGTAAACAGTTAGTCTTGGGTGAAGTGAAAAGCATGTGAGCGAGCTTTAACCTTTGGGCTTCACCCCCAGAGAGTGTATGAATGGGCTGGCCAAGTCTCAAGTACCCCAAACCGATCTTTACAGGACCTTGGAGCATTTGATTTAAACGGTGGTTGCCGGCGAAGAATTCCACGGCCTCTTCAAAGGTCATGTCAAGGATCTGGGAAACATTCTTACCTCTGTATTTGATCTGAAGAATCTCGGGCCGGAACCTTTTACCTTTGCAGACAGGACAGGGAAGATAAAGGTCGGACAGAAATTGCATCTCGACCCGCTCAAAGCCTTGGCCATTGCACTCCTCGCATCTACCCCCGGCCACGTTAAAAGAGAAGGCCGAAGGGCTCAGGTTTCTCTGTCTGGCCTCTTCACTTGATGCCAGCAGCTTGCGAATTGGGTCGTAGAGCTTGAGATATGTGGCAGGGTTGGCTCGCGGCGTCCTGCCTATGGGACTCTGGTCAACAAGGATTATGTCTTCAATGTCTTCAAGCCCCTCAATTGAATAGCACTTGCCTGGTCTTTCGGTGGAGATACCTTTTTGCCTTAATGCCCCCCTGTAAAGTACCAACTCAAGGAGTGTGGACTTACCCGATCCTGAAACCCCTGTTATAACTGTAAGCCTCCTCTTTGGAATTGACACATCAATGCCCTTAAGGTTGTTTTCCTCAGCTCCCTTTATATAAATAAATGAATCTGGCTCAGCGATGTTTTTCGGTGATAACTTAGAGGGCCTGCCGGACAGATATTCAGCGGTCGTGGTATCCTTGTCCTTCAGTCCCGTTGGGCTGCCCAGATAAACCAATCTGCCCCCCTTTTGCCCGGCGCCAGGGCCCAGTTCAACAACAAGATCTGCGGCTTTAATTATTACAGGGTCGTGTTCAACGACGCATACAGTGTTGTTCTGGGCTGAAAGTCTGCGCATAGTATCCACAACCCTTGCTACGTCCCGGGCGTGTAAACCCTTTGTTGGTTCATCCAGGATATAGAGGGTCTCAATGAGGTTGGATGCAAGAGCGCGGGTCAGCATGGCTCTGGCCACTTCTCCACCGGACAGCGTCCTTGATTGTCGATCCAGTGTGAGGTAGTCCAGACCGACTGCACATAGATAAGTAAGCCTTCGGTAGATCTCCTGGAACAGAAGCTTGCTTGCCGTG
>Ga0256841_1003295_pt1 | contig 12155 bp, 8 predicted proteins | sample 356308metaG_FD_185971 | JGI IMG/M metagenome (GOLD analysis project Ga0256841, IMG submission 185971) | Hydrothermal vent microbial communities from Mid Atlantic Ridge, Atlantic Ocean - 356-308 | ecosystem: Environmental > Aquatic > Marine > Hydrothermal vents | place: Atlantic Ocean: Mid...
CGTTCTTAACTACTGCCGGCATCCTGTTTACAGTGTGGATTTTGGGCATGGGAGTGATTTTTTTCATTTCTGTTTCCAGCCTGATAAGATTACATCTGAGAGTGCACAACGCTAAAGAGTTGAGTCCGTCCGATTTTTCGCTTCCCGAAAGGACCAAAATATATTTGGATCGATCCATAAAAGGTCCCCTGGTATTCGGATGGCTCAAACCGAAAATTCTTCTGCCTGCCCGGTGGGACATCCTGGATAAGAATATCCGGAGAACGATTCTAACCCATGAAATAAACCATATCCGAAACAGGGATTTATATTTCAATACCATAAAAATTATGAGTCTGATGCTTCATTTTATGAATCCGCTGAACTGGCTTTTGGTCCATTATTACGAATTGTATACGGAACTGACCTGTGACGACCGTACTATCGAAGAAAATGGGTTGCAAAAAGAGGAGTACGGTGCCCTTCTGCTCCGGTCGGTACAAGCAATCCGTTTCTCATCCTCTGTGACCGGTGGTATCGGTTTGTCGAAAGCCTTCCGGATTTTGAAACAACGTCTTACCTATCAATTGAAACGAAAGGAGCCTTTTGCCATGAAACATTCGAAGAGAATAAGTAGGGCGGTCATAACCTTCTTATTACTGGCAACCATTCCTCTTTCCACCAAGTGCAGTAAGGAAAATCAGAAAAAAGTAAATCCGGTGGTTATTACCTCTCCCCGGCCAGAAAGAAGTAGTGTCGACGAAAACGGCGTCTATGCCTATTATGCCGTGGATACTAAACCGGAAATGCTTTACAAGGCCGAACCGCGCTATCCGGAAGCAGCCCGTAAAGCCGGCATAGAAGGAACGGTCGTCCTAACCGTGACCATCGATGAGGACGGCAATGTGGCCGAGGCGGTACCTCTGGAAGAAGTTCCCATGATAGATTCCAATGGGAATATAGTACGTACGGCCAAACTTCCACGCCATCCTGAGCTGGAGCCGGCCGCCATCGCCGCCGCCAAAGAGTGCCGATTTGATCCGGCCGAAAAAGATGGCCATTCCGTCAAAGTTAAAATGAATATTCCTTTCCGGTTCAGGCTGAAATAGATTTATGATTAATAGCTGTTTTTTAGAGGGAGAAGCAGATTCTTGACGGTAAAACCGATTATCTCGGTGGTAGCGGCCGTGCTGAAAGACGACCGGCAACGTATTCTAATTACCCGACGCCTTTCCACCAGCCATATGGGTGGTTTATGGGAATTTCCCGGCGGTACGGTGGAAGAAGGTGAAAGTGACATTCAGGCTCTGAAGCGGGAGATCCGCGAAGAGCTGGGTCTGAATATTACCGTCGGTGAGCGACTTTGGAAGGAAAGATTTGAATATGATATTAAGATTATTGATATCGGATTTTATCGATGTCGCTTGCAAAATACAGATCAGACCCTTCGTTTGCTTCATGCGCAAGATTACAAGTGGGTAAAGAGGAGCGAGCTGCCTTTATACCGATTTCCTCCGGCAGATGAAGCTTTTATAAGAGAATTAATCGACTCTAAACCGGATTGGGGATATCGATAAAGGTAACGTTTACATCGAATTTTTCGGCGATATGCCGGCCGAGGGCCTGTACTCCAAAGCGTTCCGTGGCATAATGGCCGGCCGCAACAAAATGAATCCCCTCCTCTTTGACATAGTGTAGAATATGCTCACTCACCTCTCCCGTGAGATAAAGATCCAGTCCCTCGGCAACGGCCTGGGTGACGTCTTTCTGGGCACCGCCGCTGATGATGCCGACCCGCCGAATCAGGGTCGGGCCGAAGGGAAAGATTAATGCCTCCGGATTGATCTCCTTGCGGATCAGGTCGAACATTTGCTCCGATGGAATATTGTTTACCGTACCCTGAAAGCCCACAAACTGTCCCTTGTATTCACCGAAAGGTTGTATGTCCTGTAAGCCCAGGTGTTTAGCCATCACAATATTGTTTCCTACGTCGGGATGAGCATCCAAAGGCAAGTGGTAGGCCAGCAGATTAAGGTTGTTTTCGAGTAAAAGCTTAACCCGTTTCTTATATCCGCCGCGATAAACAGGCCGTTCAAAATTCCAGATAATACCATGGTGTACGAGGATGGCATCGGATTTATGTTCAATAGCCTGTCCGAATAATTCAACGGAAGCGCTGACTCCACAAATAATATTTTGGATAGCGGGTTTTCCTTCCACTTGCAGCCCATTGGGGCCTAAATCGGTGAATTCGGAAATATGAAGATATTCATTCAGGTAAGTGGTTAATTCATCTCTGCGAATCATGGTTTCTGAACCTCTTTTTGATGAACGCGGAAATCACGGACAGCTTGTTCCACTTGTTCCAGGAGTTCCTTACTGTATAATTTTCCCACCAGAAGTCGCCTGGCCTGGCTACCGATTTGCTGGTAGTCTTTAAGCAAGGCAGGATCGCTTACCTCAATTTTTTGTAGCCCGTTTTTAACCATCTGCTGCGTGGCCAGGCGGTTATCCTTGCGGCTCAACTGCGTTAGTTTATTAAAATATAAGGTCGATTTCTGGCGAACAATTTTCTGTTGCCGGGCAGATAACTTATTGAACATTCTTTTGGAAACGAGCACAGCGCCGTGGGAATCGGCCAGCGGCAGATCGAGCATATATTTGATTTTAGTAAACCATTGCAGGCCCACGCAAGCCATGGGCGAAGTGTACACGCCGTCGATCAACCCGGTTTGCAGCGAGGTTAATACATCGGTGATAGACAATGGAATGGGATGAATGCCGAAAGCCTGAAAAGTAGCTTCGGCCAGGGGATCGCCCTCCCACATCCACATTTTTATATTTTTGAAATCATCCAGTTTTCTTGCTTCCCTGTTGGTATAGATATAAACAAAACCCACTTCCGTCCAGCCTAATAAAATAAAACCTCTTTCTTCAAATTTTTTACTAAAACGTTTAAAAAATTGCATGTTGACACTGTCTACTTCATCATAGGATTGGAATAGAAAAGGTCCGTCCAGTACGCGGACTTCCGGTAAAATAGCGCCCAGACCGACTCCTGTAAAACCTCCGCTCTGCAACTGATTAATTTGAATCTTGCGCAAAACATCTTTTTCATCGCCCTGGATTCCTCCGGCATAGACCTTAAATTTAACCTGGCCGTCGGTGGCTTCCAATACGGCCTTACGAAATTCCATCATTACCTTTATCCAGGTGGACCCTTCCGGAGCCAGAGTAGCGAATTTGATGGTAATGGGTTTCGCTGTGAGCATCTGGATGAAAACCAGGACAAGAACAAATAGTTTTAGATTACGCATGGAACCCTTCCTGAAAGAATGATTTTCAGCTAATATAGGATTTTAAACGGAGAGATGAAAGAAAAGAACAACGGAATCTATTTGTAATTGAGCGTTAACAGGGTATCTTGTGGGTACAAGGCCGCATGTTACGAATATTCATGAGAGGAACAAAGTAATCCGGACTAAACATCACCAGGAATAGTAAAGATTTTAATTTACCATGAAGCGCTATACCGTAAATAGCCACAGGTGTAAAGCCTGTGCCTCACATTTCCATTACCGTGAAGCGGTAAAAGAGATCGGGCCCCCTTTAAATTTAACCTGAAATTCCAAAGTACAAATAACAAAAATCAAAACGGAGACCGCCTACATCTAAAGACAGAGCCAAAAGGAATCATAAATCCCCTATTAGCCCGGCGATTTATCGCCGGAAAAGGGTATCCAAAAAAATATCCTTTTCCGGCAGGAACCGTTGAATAAACCTCGTATCCCGTATGTCAACCGATAAAGCGCAATTAGAGACCACGGATAATCCCCCCCAAATTCCGGTAGAATCTCAAACTAAGAGACTTTTATAGTCTCAAAGTGTACTGACAATTTTCCGATCAGTAAAGTGCAATATTTAAGTTTTCGAATATCAATGACGATAATTTCTAAAGGAAAAGTTAAAATTAATTTAAAAGGGTAAATTATGAAAAACCGATGGATGCTTTTTACAGGGTTGTTTATTTTTACTTCTATATTACTCGCCGGCCCGGACGGAGGCGGGAATAGTAGTCCGATGCGAGATACACGGGCGGTCAATGTTTTTCTACATTCCAACGGGTGGTTTTCACAGCAGGAGGCGTTTTCTTATTCCACCACGACCTATACCTTTAACGATCTGGTTGTATTCAGTTATTTTGATGATTCCGAATTTTTTCTATTCGATCAGAACGGGGCGAAACTGGATAGCATTATTTTACAGAATAATCAGTTTTACGTCTTTTCACCGGGTAGGGGCACTTATCAAATAGAGGGCAATAAATCCTTTACCGTTCTTATAGGCGATCCCGTCAGTCGGAGCGTGTTGGGATATTATGCAGTAGACGAATCCGGCAGCCCGTTGTCAACGCGTTTAAATACTTATATGCCGGTAAGCTCATATTCGGGCGAGCACTTTATTATATTTGCTTATGACGATCAGACCGAATATATGATTAAAAATCTTCAGGACTCATCGGTTATTGCCGCAGGAGTTTTAAATCGGGGAGACCATTATCAGTTGGATGGTTATGCCAACACATTCATCGGAGTGGAATCCAATAAACCGGTTAGTGCCCTAAGCTATGCGGATCAGGGATATTTTATTCCGGCCGACAACGGCACTTTCAGCGGAACCAATTTTTTCGGATTTTCCGGTGTTGTGGGCGGTTGGGGGAATGGGATTGTCATTACAGCCTATCAGGATTCTACCCATTACACGGTTCTAAATTCAGCAAGCGGAGATACTCTGGCCCGGGGGGTTATAAATAAAGGCGAAGTGTACTCGCAAAGCGTATATGAGGACCTTTATTGGCAGGTTATTTGTGATCATCCGGTAACCGTTTCCAATACTCCCTATGCTGCATATACGGGGAATTACTATTATTTAACCCGACAGATCGACGAAAGCGGCCGGGGAATCGGTACGAATTTCTATACTCCGGTCGTTTCGGGCGATTATAATGTATTGTCCTATGAGGATGACAACCATGTCCTGATTACAGCGATGTCCAGTGGGGATACAATCTGGGCAGGTGTTTTAGATGAAGGCAGCCAATATCACTTTTCCTCCATTAAAGAGATTTATCATGTTACGGGAAGTAAAAATATGGCCATTATTACTTCCTGGGGCGGTAGTTATGGAGCGGATTTTGTACCGCTGAATTTTACGGTCGGTTTACCGGATTTAGCGGTTTCTTCAAAAGACCTTAGTTTTGATCCGGAGGCGGAAAGCTATTCTGAAGGAGATGCGATTACCATTAAAGCCTGGATTCACAATCAGGGCTATCAAACAGCTCATGACGTAAAAGTACGTTTTTATGACGGTGATCCCGAAGGCGGTTTACCTATTTCGCCTTATTTAACAGCCGATTCCATTTCTGCCGGGGATTCGCTTCTGTTTTCTTTTAACTGGACTGTCCCCGAATATCCCGAATACCATAATGTTTATGTGATAGCAGACCGGGAAAACAGTATCCAGGAATCGAATGAGTCCAATAATGTCTCCTTTAAGGCAATCATAGCCAATGATGATCTGCTGCCCCCGCTTTCTACGGTTATCGAGGCACCGGTTGCGGTAAATGTCAGCGCAGAAGACTCTCTGGAATTTACGAACTTCACCATTCATTTATCTCTGTTTAACACGGGTGATGTATCCGCTAAAAATACCAGAGCGACCCTCACGCTTCCTCAGGGGTTATCGTTAGCCGATACCTCTTTGATGGAGATTGAATGGTTGGAAATAGGGTCAAAGCAGAACGTAGATACTACCTGGCAGGTACGTATCGATTCTTTAATCGATGGTGACGCTTATTTTTACTCGGTATTGGTTGAAGCGGATAGTGTGGCCCCCAAACGGGTAGAGCGCATGCTGCTCATCAATCGTCCGACAGGGATAAAAACCGCTCCCCCTTCGGCCATGCTTCCCACCGGTTTTTCCATGTCGCAAAGTTATCCCAATCCCTTCGGCGCAGGCAGCTTATTTAAGGGAAATACAAAAACCCATTTTGAAATTCAACTAACAAAAGCAGCCCGCATAGACCTCGATGTTTTTAATATAAACGGCAGGAAAGTCGCAGAATTGGATCATAGCGTAAAAAGCGCCGGTCGCTACCGTTTTAGCTTTGAAGGCAAGGGTTTGAGTAGCGGAATCTATTTTATACGCTTCCGTGCTAATCAGATTGATATCGCGGTGAATAAGATCATTTTGCTGAAATAAGTCGGAACAGGTACCGGGCAAAGCATCTACAAGGGCCGTCCGTAAAAACCTTTTGAATTTTTGAGGCTTCATAGGTTCGTGAGATTTTTATGGACGCCCCCCCATTCCTAATCATTTCATATGTTTTTGATAGGGGATTTTTATAATCGGCGATCAATCAAAATAGTTCCGCTTTTTGCTTCTTCAGGCGCCGGGCCTTTTCTTTGGCAATCTGGTTCAGCAGTATGATGTGAGGAAGAACATCAACGGGAGTTTCAGCAATATGTTTAAGATAGGTATCAAAGGTTGTTTCATCTAAAGTTCTGGCAGCAAAATACCGGGCCGCGTAAACATAGGCCAATAAAAACCGGCCTTTGTTCAGGTTGAAATTTTTTTCAAAATAAGATTTTGCCTTAACGGGATCACCACCCATGATCTTTGGCTTCATGCCATAGAAAGCACCCCAGAAGAGGTACACCGAGCCATAGTAATAATCCGGTTGCAATTCTTCCACACGTTTCATCAGTAGTTCTATTTTAGGCAAATCCATAAGGGCCGTCGGATTATTTAGAGAAAGGTTCACATAGGCGGACCAGGGAAAACCGCTCCAAAATAGGGCCGGTACATCTTTTTTCGTATAACTCATCAATAGAGTTTGAAGAGCATCCAGGCCTTCTTTTTCCGCCCGGATAAAATGCTTATCCTGACGAAGAATCCGCAAAGCATAATCCCTGGCCCGCAGATATAATTTCTTTGCCCGCTGCGGATTCTTATCTTCGGCAAATCCCAGGGCATACCCGGCATAACCTTCTGCGGCTAAAAGAAGCAATTTTTTGTTTAAGGGATCGCTTTTAAGCAATCCGTCGATCAATTTTAAATTGGAAGCCAGGGCCTGTTCGGCAATGGTTAAATCAGATTCTTCGTACAGAGCCAGCGCCGTGTTTTGCAAAAGCGGATTCATCTGGCGGACGATGAGCCTGGTGGGATTACAGGCCAGTAAAGAGAAACTAATTGTAAACAGGAGTATTCTTATCCGCATGCTGTGCTTTATTTTTAATTCAGCTAAGTGTGAATCATGCAGTCCTAATCTGGTATCTTCCATAACGCATTTCACAAACCGTCTAATAATAATTATAGCGCAAAACAACCGCTTTGCCCCGGGATGTCCGTGGCGAAAATTTGACTTACCGTAACCAGCAAACGATTTAACGACTATAAAAAAACGCTTACCATATACCATGGATAGTTATGGTTTTTTAGACATCATTTCCTGAGTTGCTTTTTCCAGGTACGGTTTAAACAGGTCAATGGGCAAAGGAAAAACAGTTGTGGAATTTTTTTCCGCACCGATTTCCACCAGGGTCTGCAAAAAGCGTAACTGAAGCGCTGAAGGGGATGTATCAATAATTTTGGCCGCATCGGTCAATTTTTGTGCGGCCTGAAATTCGCCTTCTGCGGCAATAATTTTAGCCCTTCGTTCCCGCTCCGCTTCGGCCTGTTTGGCCATGGATCGCTTCATCTCTTCCGGAAGGTCGATGTGTTTCACTTCGACCAGAGAGACCTTGATCCCCCAGGGATCGGAATGCTGGTCGATAATCTCCTGTAAATGGGCATTGATTTTGTCCCGTTCGGTCAACAGTTCGTCCAATTCAACCTGGCCGACGACACTCCGTAAAGTGGTTTGAGAGAGCTGGGAAGTAGCGAACAGATAATTTTCTACTTCCACCACGCTCTTGGAAGGATTAATAACCCGGAAATAGAGCACGGCATTCACCTGAACCGAAACATTGTCCTTGGTGATTACATCCTGAGGGGGGATATCCATAACCACCGTCCGCAGGCTGACCTTAACCATACGATCAACCAGAGGAATGAGCAGGATGATACCCGGCCCCTTACTGCTCACCAACCGCCCCAGACGGAAGACTACACCCCGTTCATATTCTTTCAAAATTCGCACTGCGCTGGCAATAAGGAGCAGCAATAATACGATCAGACTATAAATTAATTGCATAATAATTCCTCTTATTCTATGGGTTTGACTTTCAATTCCAGTTTTTCTTTATCAACAGCAATAACCTTAACCCTTTTCCCCTTTTTTATAGATTGATCGCTAACGGCCTTCCAGAATTCCCCATGAATCTTAACCGTACCGTAGGGATTAAGGGCTTTATATACTTCACCGGTTTCACCGATCATACCTATACTGCCGGTAGTCGGCTTGGTACGGTGGGTACGGATGGCCATACCGACGGCAAACACAAAAAAGAGAGTGGTTAGTAATACAACTCCCAGGATCACCTGCCAAGAAAGGCGCAAAAAGGGTAAATTCGTATCGAATAACATAACACTTCCCATGGTTAAAGATATGATGCCCCCAATAGTCAATAAACCATAACTGGGTATTTTTATCTCCAATACAAAAAGAATAATGGAAAAAATGATCAGAAAAACGCCGGCATAGTTAACGGGTAGGGTTTGCATGGCATACAATCCCAGAATCAGAGAGATACCACCTACCACGCCGGGAAGAATTGTCCCCGGGTTGTAAAGTTCAAACATGAGGCCGAAAATGCCCAGCATCATCAGGATATATGCAATATTGGGGTCCGTGATGATATCCAGGAAGCGTTGTCTCCAGCTCATTTGAAAGGTGATTACCGTGGCGTGGCCGGTGTGTAGTATTTTTTTTGTACCGATGTCCAGGGTTATTTCCCGTCCGTCGACAACATTTAAAAGAGAGTCCAGGGTGGGAACAACATAATCGATGATATGTAATTTCAAGGCTTCTTTGGCTGTTACGTTGGCACTTTCGCGGATGGCCTTTTCCGCCCATTCGGCATTTCGTCCCCGTTTCTCGGCCATGGCCCTGATTTTGGCCACGGCGTCATTAACGACTTTTTCCATCATCGTTCCCGTGGCCGCGCTATCCGGTTTTTGTGTGCCGGGTAAACCGCCGCCGAAAACGGGATGGGCCGAACCGATATTGGTGGCAGGTGCCATGGCCGCGATATGGGCGGCATAGGTAATGAATACACCGGCCGAGCCGGCCCGTGAGCCGCTGGGGGCCACATAAACGGCCACCGGCACAGAAGAAGACTGAATGGCCTTGGTAATCTGATGCATGGATTCCATCAAGCCGCCGGGTGTATCCATTTGAATAACCAACAGCTCGGTGCCATTGTTCTCAGCCCGCTGAATGGAATTAAGAATATATTCGGTGGCAACCGGATTAATAACTCCGTCAATGATGATGCGGTATACCGTACCGGCTTTAATGCCGGTAAAATTCATCAGTAAGAGTATGGTTAAGAAAAATGTGTTTTTTTTCATGCTTTGGGCCGTTGGTTTTGCTAAAAGAAAAATAGGAGGTATCTGTCTATAAATCAAGATTTTTGTGAAGAATAATCATGATTGTCTATACAAAAAGTTGAAAATTCCATGGTATAATAATAAAATAATACCTTTTTCAGGAGTTTCATATTTTTAAATTATGGGTCTTTATAATGTCGTGAAAATTTATGTTTAACAGAAAGAACAAATGAAGTCAAATCACTTTTCTTTTATTTTCAACTGAAAACTACGGGTTCCTGGTTTAGAAAATTATGAGATTTGTCAATAAATAAAAGATTTAAAAGGATATGCTTTCTGGAACATCTGATAAAGAAAGAGCGGTTGATGCTGCCCGCTTGATTGCCGGGAATCCGGATGGATAGCCATGAACTAAAATTAAAAAAGGCTGCCTGTAGGGCAGCCTTTGTAATGGGCAACTAAAAGCAGATTAGAGATTGATTTTTCCGCCGAAAATTTCCGGAATGGATTTATAAAAATCCGTGCTGGCGGAGATCGCTCTTTTTTCCATAGCCGTTTCCTGTTTCTGATTTTGAATCATATTCATAATATTAACCGGAGGAATATTGGTATCAAAGTTGTCATTAATCGTTTCGATAAACAGATTGGAAATAATGGCATAGCCTACATCATTGGGGTGAACACCGTCTAAGCTGAAAGTGCCTCCCGAAATATAGGCGGCGCTGAAATTAACACCGGCAACCGTGTAACCATCCTCATCCGCCACGTCTGTAAGGAAACTGTTTATATCAACAACAGGTACGCGGAATTGTGAGGCAACAGCATCAATAGCCGAATTAAAATCGGAAACCGCTTTTTGAGTCACGGCAATTTCGTCTTTATCCAGAACCACCGAGCTCGGTAAAGGAGCGCTGCCGTCAAACCCGACCGGAACTCCGCTGGGTCCATAGTCGCCGCTTACATCGCCGATAATAGATTTGGCGGTGAGCAAAATCAGATCATCGGCCGTTGCCTGACGCACCGCACCGCTACCGGTCTGGATGACCAGAGCTACGGCTGTGCCCGTTCCCGGATCGACCATATAGGGAACCGTGGTAAAAAAGGGAATCGTTGTCACATCCGGAATATTGGCGACTACAACCTTGGCGCCTTTTCCTCCGTTGGTTATTTTATTCAGCAGATTGGTGTATAAAAGTTTAAATATAGAAACATCGGTCGGAGCCGGGGGGTAAGTACCGCCGCTGGTGGCATAACCCAGCACATCATTATTACCGATCCAGCAGGTGATGAAAGTGGGTTTTAACATCAACGCTTGTTTAATCGGATTGGTGTTCCCAAAAGCCGGATTACGCAGAATGGGATCGATCAGGCCGTTGTGGCTGTAACTATTGGCGGCCGTAATGGCGCTGTCCATATCTGCCAGTACGATGCCGGGAATACCGAGGTTGCTGTAAGGTGCGGCATAATTCTTGATATCGGCGGATACATAAGGATCCTGAGGATTGAAGCCTGTCGTGGCATAAGGCACGGGTTTGATGACCGGATTACCGGAAGCATCAAATCCTGTCAATTCCATAATTCCCGCTCCTTTAGCGGTATAGGCTCCCAGCCCCGGATAGGCGATAAGGGGCTGAACGAATTTATCCCCCACACCGGCCCGGGTGGCAATTTGTTTAACAAAGCTCAATTTTTGATGCTTTTCAGTTAGCGCACCGGATTGATATCCGGCTGTCAGACTATTACCCAAAGCCACGTAACTGGTAAATAACTGTTTGGTGGCATCATTTAACTGCTCCGCAGACGATTTTTTAACTCCGGGCTCTTCAAGTTTGCATCCGGTAAAAGCCCACATCGCTGTTAAGAGCACAATCAATAGATATTTTGTTACTTTCATATATCTTCTCCTTCACATTATTTTTTAGAACGAATAACCGAAGCTAATCCCGAATATATTCGCGAGAGCTTTGTATGTACCGTTAAAATCATCTACCTGATTGGTAATATCCCGATCTTGTTGTGTCAACAGCATGTAGACCAGATCGACATTAAAGGCCCCGGTTTTATATCCCAGTCCTATGTTATAGATATTACGATCGCCCTCGGGCAGGCTGGGTTCTACCCGGTTATCGGGAACGGCATGGTTGTCACGCATGAAACCGGCACGAAACGATAAATGGTCATCCATGCGGTATTCCATGCCCAACCGGTAACTGGCGGAATTTTCATAACCCTTTTCAGAGACGGTTTCTGTTTTACCGCCCACAGGGTCTTTGAATTTGACGGTTAGTTTGTCATATGAAGACCAGCCGATTTGGAAATAATCAAATTCTGCGGTTAGCTGATCGGTCAGATTATAAGCGACTCCCACGCTTAAAAAGGTCGGTAATTTTAATTTTGAACTGCCTTTTGTGTTGGGAAAAGTAGCGCGCATGACCGGATACATGGGATCGGTTTCGGATACCGGTAATTTAAACGTGGCATCGCCGTCCTTAAAGTCCAAAGTTACATTGCTCCGATAGGCAATTCCCAAAGAAAGTTGATCGGTCGGTTTGTATTGCAGACCCAGGTTAAAGCCCATTCCGTTACCGTTTGCTTTTAACTTGGAATAGACATCGGAATGGTTT
>Ga0256841_1003296_pt1 | contig 12153 bp, 6 predicted proteins | sample 356308metaG_FD_185971 | JGI IMG/M metagenome (GOLD analysis project Ga0256841, IMG submission 185971) | Hydrothermal vent microbial communities from Mid Atlantic Ridge, Atlantic Ocean - 356-308 | ecosystem: Environmental > Aquatic > Marine > Hydrothermal vents | place: Atlantic Ocean: Mid...
CGATCCCTTCGGCTACCGCCTGTGGAAAGACGTTGGTGGAGTGCGCACCTGGTTTCATTATTCCGACGAAGGGCTGGCCGGGGAGTTTGATGCGACCGGTAAGGTCACCAGGGTGTACGGGTTTACACCCAATAGCGGCTGGTCGACGTCGCCGGACTTTATCAAACAGGGTGGCACCTATCGCTATGCGCACAATGACATTCTGGGCACGCCGCAGAGACTGACAAAATCGAATGGTTCCATCCAGTGGTCGGGGACGCATAAGGCCTTTGGCGAGACTCAGGTCAGTGTTGCGGCGATCGACAACCCGTTACGTTTTCCGGGCCAGTATGCGGATACGGAGAGTGGTCTCTCCGAGAACCACCTGCGCGCCTATGACCCGGTGACGGGGCGGTATTTGCAAACCGACCCGTTGGGGTTGTCGGGCAGTACCAATCTGTATGGGTATGCGGGGGCGAATCCGGTTTCATTGGCGGACCCGCACGGGGATATCATTCCTTTACTTCTGTATAACATCGGGAGAACGGCAGTCACTGCCTTGGGGCGCGTGCTGATCAACGCCGGCAGACGTTGTCTTCTCAGCAGCAAATGCCGGAGTTCGCTGGGCCTGGGGCGTGGTGGCGCATCGCCGGGTGCGGGAAATCCCGGCAGTGGCGCGGGCGCGGGCAGTCCGGGGCCTGGCGGCGGCGTATGCCCGCTGCCGATTCGACCCAATCCGCTTCCGTTACCTCACCCGGTGCCGGTACCTTCGCCGGTGAGGAATGAAGAAGGAGGGCAAGGGGGAGAAGGAAGCGGTGCAGGTAGTGATCCGAAGAGTGATAATCCGCCCAGGCCGGTGCCGTCGGAGAATACGGGGTCGCCAACAGGGCCTCCGGATGATGATCCGGATGGTGATGGTCGTCCAACGATTCACGATGCTAAACAGGGCAAGCATCAGCCAGGTCATAATAATCATATACCTGGAAAGAGTGAACTCACACACTCTAACCCACAATCTCTCTTAGATAAGTTCGCTGGTAGAGGGCAGCCCGTGAATAATGTACCACGAGGAAGACCTGGATTTAAAGAAAGGGTGGATTTTGGAGAAGTCATTGGTAACTACGTTGATCCGGTGACAGGAAGAAGTACTCCAACTACGAGGGGAATTATCCATTATGGAAGGGGAAACTCAGCACATATTGTTCCGTCGAGGCCCTGAATATGAAAGGTGATTCGTTACGAGTTCGGGTTTTGATGTCATTGCAGGTATCACTATTAGGAATGGTTAGCCCTAATATTAGGGGGGTTACCTGTAGTTGGGGTTCTGAAAGTATAAAGGTTATTTTTGTGTTCGATGGGGCGATCAATGATGAAGATAGGGAGTCTGCTGGTGAAGTAGAGACAGAATTGATGTCGCATTTCCCGGAATATAAGGTAACGGTAGATTGCATTAGATCGGATGTGCCCGAAAGTCTAAACAAATATTTTCTTAATGCCTGGGTATATAGGCGGAAGGAGTCTTGACTGTAATAGGGAAAAGTGAAAAAAGGGTATGCGGGTGCAAATCCAGTCAGTGCTGCGGATCCACATGGGGACATCTTCTTCCTTCTCTGGATCGCGGACGGCGTGAGTGCAACGTGCACGGCGCTGGGAATAATGCGTGGTTGCATGGCGAACGCAACCTGCCGGGGCTTGTCAGTTTTCACCCCTATAGAGCCATTCCTGTTTCACCCTAAAGGAGCCAGTGAAATTTCACGGTAATAGAGCCACTTTGTTTTCACGCTAATGGAGCCACCCTATCGGGCGGGGTGATCGCGTAAACAGCTGATTTCGGGCTCGGACATTCTGTCAATCCGGGTATCCTCCCTGTTTTTTACGGGAGCGTTATAGGTTATAAGGCTATGTCTGATAAATTTGCTGAAATTAAACGCAAGGCGGAGTTAGGGGATGTTGATGCCCAGTTAGAGCTGGCAGATTGCCTTTTCGATGGGGATGGAATAGAGAAGAACGAGGATAAAGCAATTGAGCTCTATAAAGCCGCTGCAGAAAAGGGGAATAGTGTCGCTCAGTTTGAATTGGCAGGCATATATGAAGAAGGAGAGCACATTAATGGTAGGGATTTAGAGCAGGCATTGTTTTGGTATAGGGAATCCGCGAAGGCGGGATATGCGCCTGCACAATATGCGCTTGGTACACTCTACGAAGATGGGGGTATGGTCGAGAAGGATCTATCTCAAGCGTTGCATTGGTTTAATTTGGCATCGGGTCAGGGTGATGCAGATGCACTGAAAAAGCTCGGAGATGTTTTTGCTCAGGGCCTCGGAGTGGAGGCGGATGAGATAAAGGCGATTGACTATTACAGGAAGGCCGCAGCGAATGAGAATATATATGCCAAGGCGAAGTTGATCCAGTACGGCAGAAAATCTGGTTTGTCCAGGTACCAACTGGATAAGTTAAAAGAGGATATTCTTATTGAATTGGGTGAGGGCGGTAAGTCTCGGCAAATATTAAAAGGGGTGTATATAGCGATATCTCTGCTAGTGCTTGTCGCGATGGTGGCGGGGTATTTGTTATATAGCTGGAGTCAGTAGGTTCTATGGGGAATTGATTAAAGATTATAAAGAGTGGCTAATTGGAGGCAAAAGCGCCGTATTCTTTACAGGGATAGGGAAAACTAAAGATGTTTAAAAAACTGTTGCTTCTTCTTGTGGCGATCGCTGCCTACCAGGGCTGGAAGCAGCTAACGCAAGAACCGGATGCAGGAAAAGTGGCGGCGCACAACGAGGTCATCATGTACTCGCTGACCACCTGTGGTTACTGCAAGGCGAAGGCGAGGGAGCTGCGATCCGAGCGCATCACGTTCAAGGAGTATTACATCGACACGGATACACGGCGACGCGATGAGTTGAACGACAAGTTGCAGAGGGCGGGTTACCCGCCGCGCGGTTACGGAACGCCGATTATGGATGTGCATGGCTGGATGTTGCCAAACAATCCGTCGATGGATGTGATTAAGGAATATATGAATAAAGCGAGGTGAGTCCCGTTAGGCGATAACGACGGCATGTTATGGCGCCGCTCAGGGGAAAAAATATGAAAAGCAACGCGTACAAAAGAGGGGTTCTTTCGGGGTATTGGCCGGGTTTCTGGCTGATGTGCCTGATGGTTTTGACCTGGACGCCGTCGGCCTCGGCGGAGCCGGTGTGCGCGCGTGTGAAAATCGAGATTCAGCAGGAGTTGATTCTTGAGCGTCAGGCCTTCGACGCCATGATGAAGATCAACAATAATCTCGATACCCTGGCGATCGATAATGTGCAGGTGAGCGTGAATTTCAAGGACGATGCCGGTAACGGTGTCGTTGCCACCTCTGATCCCAATGATACCAGTGCGAAGTTCTTTATCCGTATCGACTCCATGAGCGGTATCTCGGATGTTAATGGCAGTGGCCGGGTGGAGCCCAACACCACAGGTGAAATTCACTGGCTCATCATTCCGACCACCAGTGCGGCGGTTACGCCGACCGGCACCTTGTATTTCGTCGGCGCGACGCTGAGTTATACGCTGGGTGGTGTACCCGAGTCTGTCGAGGTCACGCCGGACTTTATTACCGTCAAGCCCTTGCCACAGTTGTCCCTGGATTACTTCCTCACCAGGCAGGTGATTGGCGACGATCCTTTTACCGCGCCGATTGAACCCTCGGAACCTTACACCCTTGGGGTTCGGGTCAGGAACAACGGCCTGGCGACCGCAAACAATGTGCGCATCGATTCGGCGCAGCCGGAAGTCAAGGATAACCCGCAGGGCTTGTTGATCGATTTCACCATTACCGGCAGTTCGGTGGATGATCAGCCGTCCGAGCCGGTGCTGTTGATTAATTTTGGCGATGTGGCGCCGAATTCGGCGAAAATGGGTCGCTGGGACATGCTGACGTCGCTGGCCGGCGAGTTCATCAGTTTTTCGGCAACGATGTCGCACGCCGATGAACTGGGCGGGGCGGCCACGTCGATTCTCGAACAACCGGTTACCCATTTCCTGGTGCGCGACGTGCGGGTGGATGAGCCGGGGCGCGACTCGGTGCGCGACTTCCTGGCGCTGGACGGCCAGACCCTGCGCGTGTATGAATCGGACAACACCGCGGATGAGGTCGTTACCGATCAATCGACAGCCGCCACGCTGGACGCCGGTACGCCGAGCGGAGGGGATACCCTGCACGTCCTGACGATGCCGCCGACCGCCGGTTTCGCCTATGTGAAGCTGCCGGATCCCTACAACGGGAACTATGTCGTCAAGGAGGTGATTCGTTCCGATGGCAAGCGGATTCCCCTGGATAATGCCTGGACGTCCAAGGAGCGCGACCGTTCGACCAATCCGCCGACCTATACCTACTTTATCAACCTGTTCGATTCCAATGTGACGGGTAACTATTCGGTCCGCATGGGCCCCAGCGTGCTGGGTCCGGTGCCACCGGTGGTGCAGGCGATTGCGGACCGCACTACGTCGGAAGGTATCCAGGTGGGTTTCCTGGTCGAGGCGTCCGACCCGAATGGCCAGCCGGTGGCACTGAGCGCCAGCCCGTTACCGGTGGGTGCGGCCTTCGTGGATAACGGCGATGGCACGGCGACGTTCAACTGGACACCGGCCGTCGGGCAGGCGGGTGCCTACACCATTACCTTTACCGCCACAGACGGATTCCTGTCAGCCTCCCGTTCGCCGACCATCACGGTGAATCCGGCGTGGGATACCGACGGCGACGGTATGGATGACGCCTGGGAAATGGCAAACTTCGGTACGCTTGATCGTGACGGTACCGGGGACTTTGACGGGGACGGGATTCCGGATCTGGCTGAATACCTCAACGGGACCGATCCGACCTCGGCGCAGATTGCCGTTGCACCGGTGATCACGCCGCCGGGTGGCAGTTATACGGACTACGTGGACATCACGTTGTCTACGCCGACGCCGGGCACCACAATCTATTACACCCTGGACGGCAGCGCACCGACGGCGGCGAGCTTCCCGTATACCGGTCCGGTTACCGTGGCGCAGGATGCCACCTTGCAGGCGATTGCCATCGGTAGCGGTTATACTGACAGCGCGGTGAGTGCGGAAAGTTATCTGATTACCCGCGGTGGTCCCTTCCAGCAGGACGACAGCCCGCAGCGGTTGCTGGTCGTTGAAGCCGAGCATTACTCCGCCAGCCAGTCCGCCAGCGGGCAAAACTGGTCACCGGACTATACCCCGGATTACAGCGGTGACAGCGCCATGGTGGCGCAACCCGACAGCGGCAACCGGGTAGCTTCCAGCGACAGCGTCAACAGCCCGAGCCTGGACTATCGGGTGAATTTCCTTACCACCGGGACGCATTATGTCTGGGTGCGCGGTCTGGCCGTGGATGCCGACGGCGATACCATCCATATTGGACTGGACGGTACGGCGTTCGGCACCAGCGACAAGCTGCAGCTGGCAAGCAATGTGCTCAATACCTGGGGCTGGACACGCACCACCGAAGACGGGCCGGTGGCCAGTTTCGAGGTCACCAGTACCGGCGAACATACCTTGCAGGTCTGGATGGACAAGGATGGCGCCATTGTCGACAAGATCCTGATCACAACCGATCCGGACTATGTGCCCGGTGGTGCCGGGCCGGCGGAAAGCCTCACCAACAGCCGTAACGGGGTACCGGTGTTGCCGGCGTTGGCGGATCGGAATGGGGTGCACAATGGTGTGGTCAATCTTGCGCTTTCGGCCAATGACCCGGACGCCGACACCCTGACATATAGCGCCAGTGGATTGCCGACCGGTTTAATGATCGATAGTGTGAGCGGAACGATCAGCGGTACTATCGATCCGGCCGCAGCGGCCGCAAATAATGTCGAAGTAACTGTGGCCGATGGCACCGATACGGTGACGGCAGCCTTTAGCTGGAACATTGTGGCGCAGGATGTCGTCGTGCCGACCGTCACGGCGCCCGCCGATGTCGTTGCCGAGGCCACCGGGTTGACCACGCCCGTGAGTCTGGGCGGGCCAACGACTGCGGTGGACGATGTGGATGGCACTCTGGCCGTTAGCAGTGATGCACCGGCGGATTTCCCGCTGGGCGATACCTTTGTGACCTACAGTGCAACGGACAGCGCGGGGAATACCGGTTCCGCCACGCAGAAAGTCACGATTCAGGATACGACACCGCCGGTGCTGGCGGTGCCCGCCGATATCACGGTGGTCAGCAGTGTACCTGTTGCCGTCGATATCGGTACGGCTACCGCCAGCGATCTCTTTGAGCCGGTGACAATCAGCAATGATGCGCCGGCGCTGTTCCCGGTGGGGAGCACCCTGGTGACCTGGACGGCAACCGATGCCAATGGCAATACCGGTACTGCGCAGCAGCAGGTGACTGTATCGGTAACACCCCCACCGCCCGATAGCGACGGTGATGGCGTGCCGGATGCGACTGACCTGTGTCCGTCGACGCCGGCCGGTGAGCCAGTGGACGCCGATGGCTGTTCAGCCAGCCAGCTGGCGCCTGACCTGGTGGCACCCGTGGTGACGCCGCCGGCCGCGATAAGTGTAGAGGCAGTGGGTGTTACAACCCCGGTTCCCCTGGGCACGGCCACGGCCGTAGACGACCGGGATGGTGTTGTGGCGGTCAGCAATGATGCCCCTGCCGAATTCCCGCTGGGGACCACCATGGTTACCTATAGCGCGGTAGATAGCGCAGGGAATACAGGGAGTGCCACGCAGCTTGTGACAGTGGTGGACACGACGCCACCAGTGCTCACCGTGCCGTCCGATGTCAGCGTTGTCGCCGCCGATTATGATCCCGTAACCGTTGCGCTGGGTACAGCAACGGCAACCGATATATTTGGTCCGGTGGCGATTGGTAATGATGCGCCGGCAGCATTCTCAGTGGGTACCGCCCTGGTGACGTGGACGGCCACCGATACCAACGGGAACCTTTCAACTGCGACGCAGAACGTGACCGTAACGCTAAGCGATACGGACAACGATGGTGTCGCGGATGTTGAGGATTACTGCCCCGGAACGGTCCCGGGTGATACAGTAGACGCGCTTGGGTGTTCCGCGACACAGACACCGGCATCAGGTGATGTTAACGGTGACGGCCAATTGAATCTGGCTGATGTCATACTGGCGCAGCGTCATGTACTGGGTATAGAGCTGCTTGCAGTCGATGCGATCATGCGCGCGGATCTGTATCCCGTTGGCGGTGATGGACAGTTAACGCTTTCCGATCTGATATTGATTCAAAGAGCGTTGTTGGGGCAATAGCCGTAAGTTAGTGGGGAGACATGTGATGAAGTCTGGAGTGAGTTGTAAATTGTGGCTGTTGGTAACAGTCGTTGTGCTGGCATCAGGCTGCGCCAGTATGCAGCCGGTCTCTAACTATGCACGGTCGGGTGATACGGTCATGCTGGTGTTGGGTGGTACCGATGAAGGCAATGCGCAGGTGCCCGTACTGAAAAAACAGAATATGACGGTTACGATAACCGATAGTCTCGGTAGCACCTATGCGGTAAAGCTTCGGTATTTGTTCAGAACCTATAGCGACCCGGCCAGTAAATATGGCTATCGTGCGTCAACCTATCCCGGTAAGTATTACGAAACGTACGTACCGCCATACTCCGGTGAATGGGTGGCAGTGATTGATTTGGCGGACCCGGTTACGGGTGACCCTGTGCCTGTTTCGACAGGTCCGGCCACAATCTCGGTGACTTCGCCGGATCTCGTTTCGTTCGTCGATTACTCCAACTTCGGTTGGATATGGACAAATGGGGACCTTTCCTCGATTCCAATCGAAATTCTGTCGGGAACCGGTAGCTCTAACCCCATGAACTATCTTGACTCCGTGAACTACGACCCGATGACGGCCCTGGAGCCACTTCCGCAGATTGAAGTGGTTCCCGGCGGAGCGCCGCTAACGGCAGTCGGTGGCGGAAGTTTTACGTTCTCCTATCAAAACGCAGACTTCGGAGATGGAATACGTGTCGTACCGACGACCCCGGATCCCGGCGTTCAGCTTAGCTTCAAAAGCATTGACCAGGGAGATGGTACGAGCCTGCTGAACGTTGTAATAATGAATCCAAATGGTTTTAGAATTAACAATAATCGCGCGGTCGGGTTGATGAAAGGGAAAAGCCTGTTTCGTAGCCTGGGTTTTGTCATGACGTGGGAGAATGGAACCGTGGACGATACCAACTGGGAGGCGTCTATTCAGATGATCAATGGTGGCTATGTTGATGTTCAGGGCAACGCGATGCCGGAATTAACACCGGCCATCAGCAAGGTGTATTAGAACGTAACGGGTCGGGTTGTGAACCACTGGCTGGGTCGTCTTATGAGTTGGCATCAGCTACACAGGTGATAGTTTGTGTCGCTTATTTTTTCCGGAATCGTTCACCGTCTGATAAGGCCAGGGCTGCAATATGGCTGTGGAAATCCGCCAAGGTTGGTAATGGAACCGCGCAACACCCTTTTAGGGCGGCTATACAGGGATGGAAAGGGGGTTCCGGTTGATCTGCGGCAGGCAAAGAATTGGCTCAGAAAGGCGACGGATCAAAGTACTCGAGCTGCGTACATGGCTGCCCAGCCAGTCCGGTAGCGACTGGCTCAGGGGAGCCTGGGCATATCGGGTGCCTGGGAACAATGGGAGCTGCAGGGGTACGCGCTTGCCAGTGTTTGGCCTGGCAAGCCCGGTACGACCTTGATCAGTGGTCACCGGGATACGCATTTCCGGTTTCTGAAGGATCTGAAACAGGGGGATATCATTCGGTTGCAGACACCGACCCGTGATTTGCAGTATGTCGTTAAGGATGTTGCCATTGTCGATGCGCGTCGATTCCGACTACCCGGGACAATCGGTCGGAATCCGCGACTGTTTTTGTCTACCTGTTATCCCTTTGACGCCATCCAGGCTGGCGGTGCATTGCGTTATCTCGTTGAGGCGCACGCCATATGAGTTTTTTGTTCAATTTCCCCAGTCAATGATACCTCCGTACAGGTACGCAGGCGCCCGGCCAATGTATTTGCATGGGGCAGGTGTGCCCATGCGTCGCGATCGCCGATTACGTAGAGGCGGTATCGAGCGCGCGTGACGGCAACGTTGAAAAGGTTTGGTTTCCTGGTCGCCCAGCTTCGCGCGCCATGCGAACCGCCGAGTATGAAAATGACAATATCGGCTTCCTTGCCCTGCGCACGGTGTACCGTTCCGTAAAAAGTGGGTCGACGTGTCATAGGAAGGCTATCCAGCGTCTGGACGACAGACCTGAATGGCGTCAACACGAAAATTGAGTCGGGGTTTATGCCCTGTTTCGTCAGTCGGCTGAACAAGTTCGCGCAGGCGTCGATTTCGTCCGGGTTGGTGTTCCCATAGAGCCCAATTCGGCGGGGGATGTGGATCCAGGCGCTTTCGGGGAGCGGAAGGGGCTTATTTGGTGTTCCGTATACCATGATCCCACCGTAGGCCATGTCGTTGGAGACGCTGAACATGGGGTCCAGGCATCGCCTGTGAACCCGAAGGGGGGAGCCGACCCATGTGGATGTTCCGTTCTCAACCTCAATAGTCGTGCTGTAACGGTTCTGCCTGTCCGCGAGTTCCAGCGCGGAGCCATGGCTGGGGATGAACGCTTCCGTAAGGCCGCTGTGAGGGAGAAGGGCGAGCTGTATCCGGGGTGGAGTTCCAAGGATCGGCTTCAGTTGCCGAGGATCACCGAGAAGGACAGTTCGTTTGGCACGCCAGATGGCGCCGACGGCGTGTTGTGGGGCAACCTGGCCGGCTTCATCCAGGAACACCCATCCGAGGGATTCGTTACCGAGGTGGCGGAACAGTTTGCCGAAGGCGGCAAGCGTCGTGGAAATGACGGGAACGATGAGGAAAAGGGTTTTCCAGAGGGCGCGAGCGATGCGGTCATTGAGATGTCGGGACGCGGAACCATCGAGTACCGGAACCAGTAACTCAAGATTATCCAGGAACCGGGTATGATTGGCTTCGATGAACACGCGGTGCAGATGTAGCGCTTCGCGCAGAACTGCCTCGCGTGCCCGACGCCACTGAGGTGGGGTCTCGGCGCCATGGAGTTCCTGGCTGTCGTCCACGACAGCCGGATTATCTGCCCGGGAAAAGATATTGTGTTGCGGAGCGCTGCTGTTTGTTGCGGGCCGAAGGCGGGCTTCCGCGTTCAATGCGTACATGAATCGGTCGATGGCACGCCGCCAGGTTGTGGTGTCGTGGGCAGGGCAGTCCTTGAGGTAGTCTTTCATGGTGAGGTTGCCCTCTTTTCGCACGGAACCACCTTCCCAGAATCGGTCGATAAACCGTAGGCAATGTTCCCTGCGGCCGAGCGGTGCTGCGATCAGGCCCCATATTGCCTGGGAGTCAGACAGATGGCGGGCGACGTCAGGGAAATGGTTGGTTTCCGCGCGCCAATCGTCACTCACCGCTTCGTTCAGGGGGAGCACCTTGGAAATGTTCTCAACCGCGCCATTGTTGTTGGATGTGGCAATAATTTCCTGGCCATGGAGGGTGTCGGCGGGTAACCAGCACGTGCGGTTTGCCCCGTCGTATTCCGCGGTACACTTGGATGGGAATCCTGCCGCTGGGTGGGCGAGGGCGGCAAGTTGTTTGGCGCGCTCGACCACGATAGCGGCGACAAGCTCGCGAACCAGCGTGGTCTTGCCTGTACCTGGTGGCCCGTTGACGGAGAATATCCCGCGGCTGTTCCTCATGGAGAAAGCGAGGTTTGCCGCAAGTTGCTGGCTCCTGGATAGGTCGTGTGTGCCGGGAGAGGGCCATGAGGCGGGCGGGAACGCCTCTGGAGACAGATGGTGCTGGATGGCCGGGTGATCGGTTCGGGTATCCAGCCGTTCCGTGCATGCTCGGGAGCTCAGGTAGCATACGATCCCGGAGTCGGCATGGGCCTCGGAAATGTTTGCTGCAACGTGGCCAAGTTCGTCGATATGGAAGCTATTGAGAAAGGCGTGTTTCTGCGAGTCTTTTTCGCTCCCGGTGAGCGTCTGTAGCCGGAGCTTCACGGGTTTCCGTTCGAAAAGGGCTGCTGGCACGTCGGCGATCCGTATCAATTCCCGGGAGAAGTCCTGGATGGCTTTCAGGTCGAGTGACGGGTACGCGGTGCCATTCCCAGTACGGGTTCGCTCCATAGGTTGCCCGAAGTGATCCTCGAACCGCGAGCGCGCCCGTTCCATGAAGTCCGGGAAGTCACCAATCCAGGTTTCAGGCGGGTGACGAGACGCGTTCAGCCGGCCGAGGGACCAGGTGGCCGTAGAGATCACGAGCGAATCGGGTATCGGCCGGCCCTGCTTGTCGATTTCAAACATGAAGACCGCGCTATCACCGCGCTCTGAGTCGTTGATTACCGGGCGCCTGGCACCGAGGAATTCTTCCGCGATTGTGCAGAGCCGGGCGATCGGAAAGACGCCGCCGTACAGCCGAAAACCCCTGGCGGTCCTGATGAAGGTTTGGGCGCGGGATGTCTGTGCCTGCTGATGCCAGGGAAGATCCCGGTCTTCGAGCAATACGGAAACGGGATTGCCCGAATTGTTGGCGACTGCTGGAACCTCGGGTATCGAGAACGCTTCCACGGATTGCCAGTAGCGGAGGGCTTCGGCAGGCGTATGGTGAATAGCCTGTTGCATGATCTGTCTCCCATGTGGTGTTACGGGAAACAGGTTAATGGATTCCGGGAAAATGCAAGTTCGTGCGGATCGGGGATGTAGTATGTAGGTCGTGTCGGCCTTGATAGCGGGCCGTGAGGCATGTCTCTCCCAGACCCGTGCAGCGTGGGTTGGCCGGGCACCGTTTTCACGCACAATTCACGCACAATTTTTTCGAAAGTGGCGGTGAATCAGCGTGAAAACCGGTGATTGAAGATGATCGGTGAGGAGAAGTATCTCTTTGTTTTCAAGAGATTAATTTGAATTTTTCCAGAAATTTGAAAGACTTCGGGAAACGGGGTTTTAGCATTGCGAACGCGACGCTCTCCCAGCTGAGCTACGGCCCCGTTTGGAGCGGCGCATTCTACCTCGCCGGCCGCGCCGGTGCCAGTATCGTCAGGGTCCGAAACGCCGCCGCTTGCGCTGCAGTTCGGCCAGGAACTGCGTCAGCAGGCGCTCCTGGCGCAGGTCGAGGTCGAGGAAGCGGGCGCC
>Ga0256841_1003297_pt1 | contig 12153 bp, 9 predicted proteins | sample 356308metaG_FD_185971 | JGI IMG/M metagenome (GOLD analysis project Ga0256841, IMG submission 185971) | Hydrothermal vent microbial communities from Mid Atlantic Ridge, Atlantic Ocean - 356-308 | ecosystem: Environmental > Aquatic > Marine > Hydrothermal vents | place: Atlantic Ocean: Mid...
GATCAAAGGGAAGATGCTGGCGTAGAGGCCCACCTGGGGTGGGAGGCCGGCCAGCAGGGCGTAGGCCATGCTCTGGGGCACTAGCATGATGGTCACGATGATCCCGGCCAACAGGTCGCCGGTCAGGTCTGCTCGCCGGTAGTGGAGCAGCCACTCCAGGAAGGGAAGGTAGCGTCGCAGGCCCGTGGCCTGGGCGTGGCGTTGATGCCCGTGGGGGGCTTGGGTCTCGGAAACGGTCATGGTGCTGTCGTCCTCTGGGGTAGGATGCTGGGCCGGGTTGCCCGCCAAGGGCGCTGTCCGCCCGGTCAGTTCCGTCCTTAGATGCACCGGATCCGGCTTCCGTTACAGGGAGCGCAGCGGCTGCAGAGGCCGCCTGCCTGGGGTTCCCCTGGGGGCGCGCACCAAACCGGCCCGCGATCCATCAGGCCGCCGGGAATCTCCCGGCGGCCTGAGCGCGTCTGTGATGTGGTTGGTTGGCTTGGAGCCTACGCCTCCTTGAGCCAGCCCTGGTCCTTCAGGAAGGCAGTCAGGCCGGGGATGGCGAAGCGCTTGCCCTGGTAGGCCTGATAGCCGTAGTAGACCAGGGCGATGTAGGCCATGAGCACCGCGATGGGGCTCAGGCAGAGCACGGCCAGCCCCACCAGCCAGCCGATGATCGGGATCCAGGAAAGGATGAGGGTCCCTACCGACACGGCCAGGGCGAGAAGGACGAAGACCGCCATCAGGGCCAGGCTTTGGACCGCGTGGTAGCGCTGGAAGGGTCGGTTGCGGCTGCTTTCGCTGAGCAGCACCAGGATGGGCATGATGCCCGGGATGAGGATCTGGGAAGCGTAGCAGAGCATGGCGATGAGCCGGTCGTCGCTGTCCGCGTTGGGGTCCACCGCCACGTCCCGCATGAACTCGCCTCGGCGCAGGGCCTCCGCGGCGGCCTCCGCCTGCTCTCGAGCGGCGCTGGCCACCCGTTCCGCTGGCGTGGGCTCCTCGGCCATGTTCTCCACCTCCACCTGAGCCTCCGCTTCGGGCTCGGCGCCCTCTTGGGGGCGCTCCTCCGGGGTGGGGCTCTTCGGATTCTCCATCTCAGGCTGGTTGGTCTCTTCTGGCATGGTCTGTTCCTCACTGATTGCTGATTGCCGTGAACGCTGGGCTGTGCGGCGGGGTTTGGCATCCCCCAGGTAGTCGATGGGCCCGGCTGGTCTGGCGCCAGGGCGTTCAGTCTTCGGGGGAAGGGTCTGAACTCTCTGGCACAAGGCAATACGTCCGTGGCGGGAAAAAGTTTCCGGATGGAGCTCCTCCGGGCGCGAAACAGCGCCCCCACGCTGGGAGGGCGCCGCTGGATCCGGGATGGGCTGTGGCCGGGCAATTCCCTGGACTAATCCGCGAGGTCGATCATTTTGATCCCGATGGTGGACGTAGGGTCGACTTCGCTCCCCGCTCCCACGTACTCCACAAAGTAGCCGTAGATCTTGCTGTTGGCCCCCTGGGAAACGGTGCTGGTGATGACGAAGCGGGCAAATCCTCGAGCTACGTATTTCAGGTTCGCCCCTGCACCGGTGACCTCCGCGGGGTCGTAGAGGATGACGGTGACCGGGCTTCCGATCCAGGCGTTCAGGTTGTTGCGCACCGCGTTGAAGGAGACTCCCGGGTGGCCGCTGACCTGATCCCCGATGTGGACGGTGTCGCTGCGGGATGGATCGTCGATGTTGGCCTGCAGGGTGGGGGTGGAAGGCACTTGCCCGCTCCAGTGCACCCAGCCGAAGTTGCCAGCCCCGGAAGGGTTTCCCCACAACTCCACGGTCTCCCCGAAGACCCATGTGTCTTTCTCGACCACGAAGGGCATCAGGTTGTCCGCTTCCGCCGCCGCGCCGTAGAGCGCCTTCGCCTCTGCACTCACAGAGATGCTGTCCAGCCCCAATATTTTGGCGAAGACCGTCTCCACCTCGGCCTTGGCCTCCACCGTCACCTGGCTGCCGTCGGTCACGGTGACGATGGAGAGGTCCGTGTCCGCTCCGTTGGCGGCGAGGAGCTCCTGGGCCCGGGTGGTGACGAAGGATTCGCCGAAGCCGTCGGCCAGGGCCCGGGCGCCAGCGATGGCTGCGGCGTCCGCGGCCACCTGCATCTCCCGGTAGCTGATGTAGCCCCGACCCAGGTCAAGGACGATCCCCAGCATGCCGATGAAGACGGTCATGAACAGGGACATGATGACCAGGGACTGGCCGTGCTCTTCGGTCAGCAGGCTGCCAACGGAGCGCCTTGTCCGTCCTGGATCGAGGGTGTGCATGCGGGTCATCGGACTTTCTCTCCCTTCCGGGGGCTGCAACGAGCCTGATCCCTACTCGTCTTCCTGTGCGGGGGCTGCTTGTGGTCTCACTTCCTGGCCCCTTTGCTTTCCCAGTATAGCGATTGTCCGGCCTCGCGCCAGACGCTCGTGGTACCAGCCAATGTTCCTAGGTACCATTGCGCAGATTCCCCGCCAGGAGTACTTTGGATCCGGCTATCTCGCTTACGAAATCTTGGGCTGGAGCCCGGTCCAGCCCGATTGGTCTGCTGGCGCCACCCTGCCTTGTCACCCTATCTCTTGACACACTGTCCCTTGGAGCACGGGGATGTCCACCAGCCTTTCCGAAAGGAGCAGGCTCGTTGCGGTCTCCATCCCCAGGCAGGAGAGCTGGCAGGATAGGAGAACAGGCATGTCCGTCAAGCTGTTTCGCATCGGCGTCAACATGCTCGCCATCGCGCTCTTCGTGTTCCTGGTCTTGACCAGCTCCAGCGCCGCCTTCTCCGCGCCAGGAGCAGACCCCGGCGGGCCTGTCATTGGCCAGGCTTGGGCGGCGTAGGACGAGGGCTTGACCGCGGGTGGAAACCGACTCCGGATCCAGGCGGAAGGCGACCAGGGGGCGGAGATCCGCCTGTGGCCGGACCATGCTGGAAGCGATCCCCTCGTACACATCCTGAGCCGGGGCTGATTGGCGTCCCCCAGCCAATCAGCCCCTCTTTTTTGGGGTGTTTCTAGGTTGCGACCAGGCCTGCTGGGCTGTCGTCGGGTTGCGGATCGCCCTGGCTCCTGTGCTACAATGCAGCCATGAGTGAGTCAACGAACCGCGCTGCCCAGCCCAGGAAACCCACCGTCCGCATCGTCTTCATGGGGACGCCCGACTTCGCGGTGCCCAGCCTGCGAGCCCTTCACCAGCAGGGGCCGGCCCATGGCTGGCAGGTGGTGGCGGTGGTCACCCAGCCGGACCGGCCCAAGGGCCGAGGGCGGAAAGTGCTCCAGAGCCCGGTGAAGGAGTACGCCCTGAGCCAGGGGCTGCCGGTGCTCCAGCCCGGGCGTCTGCGCCGGGAGCCGGAATCCATCGCCGCGCTGGAAGCCCTGGCTCCGGATCTGGTGGTGGTGGCCGCCTACGGCCAGATCTTGCCCCCCTCCGTGTTGACCATCCCGGAGTTCGGCTGCATCAACGTGCACGCCAGCCTGCTTCCCGCCTACCGGGGCGCCTCTCCCATCACCGCGGCCATCCTGGACGGCCTGGAAGAGACGGGCGTCACCATCATGCTCATGGACGAAGGCATGGACACCGGCCCGGTCCTGGCCCAGGCCCGGCAGCCCATCCTGCCCAAAGAGACCGCGGCCAGCCTGGGGGATCGCCTGGCCCAGCAAGGCGCGGAGCTGCTGGTGCGCACCCTGCCCCACTGGCTGGCCGGGACCATCCCACCGACACCCCAGGAGGAGCTGCCCGGGGAGCCGAGCGTCTGCTCCCTGGTCAAGAAGGCGCATGGACGCATCGATTGGCGGCAGCCCGCCGTGCTCATCGAACGCATGACCCGAGCCTACACGCCCTGGCCCAGCGCCTTCACCACGTGGAAGGGCCAGCCGTTCAAGATCTGGGAAGCGGAAGTGCGGCCGGGCCAGGCCGAGCCGGGAGAGGTGGTGGAGACGCCCGAAGGGCCGGCCGTGGGCACAGGTCAGGGGCTTCTGCTCCTGAAGCGGGTGCAACCGGCCGGCAAGCGGGCCCTGTCCGCAGAGGAGTTCCTGCGGGGGGCTCGGGGCTTCCTGGGCAGTCGGCTGGGGGAGCCGTGAGCCCGTCACTGGGGACAGAAATTTGATCCAGACCCCGGACCCGTGCTATACTGATCTCCAGTGTCGGGGCGTAGCGCAGCTCGGTAGCGCGCTTCAATGGGGTTGAAGAGGTCGGAGGTTCAAATCCTCTCGCCCCGACCTTGCAGACAGAACCGAGAGCTCTGACAAAAAGACCGGAACGACAGTGGCAAGTTCGCTCCGGTCTTTTTGTATCTTGTGGGCTTTGCATCTTGTGAGCTGCATCTTGTTGAGGTGCACCCTTGCTGGCCGCCTTCTGCACTTTGTTTGACAAAGCGGGTGTCACCAAGTATGATGGGCGCCAGGTGGTTTTTCTAAATTTGTTGATAAAATTCTGGCCGACAAGCGCCTTGCCAGATACCGTGCTGGAACAGATACCGTGCTGGAATCCAGGTTGAGCAGGATTAGCTGATAGGGGGGCGAAGCCATGCGCGTACTTTTCGTGGAAAAACAGGTGGACTACGAGCCGCAGGGCATCATGCACCTGTCATCGGTGTTGCGGGAGGCTGGGCACGATGTGGCCCTGGCCATCGCGGCCCAGGAGGATCCGGTGCAGTTTGCCTACGACTACGAGCCGGATGTGGTGGCCTACAGCGTCATGACCGGCTCCCACACCTACTACTTCGACCTGAACCGCCGCATTCGAGAACGGCTCAACGGGAAGAAGGTCTACTCCATCTTCGGCGGTCCCCACCCCACCTTCTTCCCGGAGATGATCGAGGAGCCTGGCGTGGATGCCCTCTGCGTGGGCGAGGGGGAAGGCCCCATCGCCGACTTGATGGACTCCCTGGAGAACGGCGGCGTCAAACCGGACATCCCCAACTGGTGGTTCAAGATCGACGGCGAGATCGTCAAGAACCCAGTGCGGCCCTTGATCCGGGATCTGGGCGCGCTGCCCCTGCCGGACCGCCATCTCATCTACGACAAGCATGCCTATCTCCGGGACGCGCCGGTGAAGCACTTCCTGGCGTCTCGAGGCTGCCCTTACCAGTGCACCTACTGCTTCAACCACGCCTACTACCAGATCTACAAGGGCGAAAAGCGGGGCTCCCAGCGGCCGGTGGACAGCATCATCGAAGAGGTGAACTGGGTTCGCTCCCAGTGGCCCCTGGAGCACGTGGTCTTCATCGACGACCTCTTCGTCATCTTCGACGACTGGCTGGAAGAGTTCGCCGAGAAGTGGCCCAAGGAAGTGGGCCTGCCTTTCTTCGCCAACGTGAAGGCGGACCTGATCGTGCGGGGGCCCCACAAGGTGGATCTGCTGAAGAAAGCGGGCTGCAGCACGGTCAGCATGGGGATCGAGGCAGCCAACGACCGCATCCGCACCAAGCTGCTCAAGCGGCGCATGACCCGGGAGCAGATGATCCAGGCCGGCAACCTCTGCCGGGACGCGGGCATCCACATCACCTCCACCAACATCCTGGGGTTGCCCACCTCCACCGTGGAGGACGACCTGGACACCATGCGCCTGAACGCCCAGGCCCGCATCTCCTACGCCCACGCCTTCATCTTCCAGCCCTATCCTGGAACGGAGCTGGGCCAGTTCACCCAGGAGAACGGCTTCATGGTGGGCACCTTCGACGACATCCCCACCATCGCCTGGGATCGCTCCATCCTGGTGCGGGAGAACGAGGCGGAGGCTCGGCAGGTGGAGCATCTGCAGCGTTGGTTCGCCATCGGGGTGGAGTTCCCCTGGATGGAGCCGCTGATCCGGTTGCTGATCCGAGCGCCCCACAACCCGGTCATCGATGGCATTTACTGGTTCATCCACAAGGCCTGGAAGGGGTACGCCATCAGCCGCCGGGTGCATCCCACCAAGTTCAGCCTTCGCAATCTATGGAACGCCGCCAGCCACTTCTTCCGGATGGACGCCTAGCAGACGGTGCGACGGACAGCCGGGCGGGACGACAAAAAGGCGCTGGGGAATCGATTCCCCAGCGCCTTTTTTGCATGGGTCTTGGGTGGGCGCCCCGGCTCAGCTATTCTCAGATCAAGGTCCGCATGCGCACCAGGCGATCCCCCAGGCGCTGCAGGGCCTCGGCGATCTGGGGCTTCCCTTCCCGGCGCAGCTGCTCCACGGACTGGTTGAGCACGCCGAAGAAGGTTCCGTCCAGGCGCGACAAGTTCAACGAGACGATCTGTTCCAGCTCTTCCTCGCTGGCAGCTTTCAGCATCTGGCGTACAAGTTGCAGGGCCTCTTGACCGGTCATGGCAGCACCTCTCCTGTTTTGATTCGCACCGAACGGCTGTTGCTTCGGTGTGGTTGACGCCTCAATTGGCTGGTGCTCCATTGTAGTTGAAATTCCCTGGGGGGCCAAATCGCTTTCAAGGCCCCTTCCCAGCCTGTGGGCTCTCCCCGCGTTCCTCACTCCCCTTTCTTCCCCGCTCCACGGATCCGCCGTTTGAGGCGATTGCCTTCCAGAAGTCTCCCTGCTCGCGTAAGGCCACTTAACAGATCGCCGCTCCGCCATTGGATGTGCGGCCCAGGGGGCCTCTGTCTCTCCGTAAAAGCAAGTATGCCAGTACGGTTTACCCAGAGAGGAACGGGCCAAAGTACTATATTTTCTGGCAGGCCCCACTGGTACACTGAGTCCAGAAATCGGCACTATCTTGTCGAGACAAGGGCGGATCCCGTCTGTCGGTTTTGCTCCCGGGAGCGAACTCCCGGAGCCGTGAGATCTGTTTGAGCTTACAGGCTACCGCCGCTCCCAGCGCTTGAGAGGCTGTAAGGTGAGCGACGTAGAAATCCCAATCCAGTGGCATCGCCGTAGCACATCGAAGAACACCCTGGAGAATTCACATGGCCCTATATGTTCGTGATTTGACAGAAGAGGAGTGGGTTCAGATCGAACAGATGATTCAACACCCAGAGGGGGATCTGCCCGTCCAGCGGTTGCTCATTATCCTGCTCTCCGCCCAGGGGCACCGGGTGCAGGAGATCAGTCGAGAGGTGGGCTTGCATCCCATCAACATCCGCAAATGGATCCATCGCTTCAACGCGGAGGGCATTGAGGGCCTGCGCAGCGGGAAATCTCCAGGGCGGCCCCCGGTTTTCAGCGAGGCCCAGCGGGCCAAGATCGTCCAGGCGGCCAAGACCGATCCTCGAGAGCTGGGGCTGCCTTTTTCCCAGTGGTCCCTGCAGCGGCTCCGCAAGTACCTGATCCGAGAGGGGATCGTGGAACGGATCAGCGTGGAGACCATCCGCCAGGTTCTGCGCACTCATGGGGTCAAGCACAAGGTGAACCAGAACTGGCGGTCCGCCAGTCCCGGCCGCCGCCTGCGCCGTTCGTCCGGTCAGCCTGATTCCTCTTTCTCCAACTCCCTCTCCAGCTATTTTTCGTCGACCAGCTGAGACCCGGCAGGCCGTCCCTGTACAGGCCACCGATTCACTCTACTCCTCCACAGACACCGGCGCTTGCGTCGGTGTCGTTCTTTTTTCAAGAGAGGCCCTAGGATCTCAGGCCCAGCTCTTTTAGCCCGGCCCTCTGGAAGAAACGGCGGTAGGCCCGGACCTCCCCTAGCAGCTCGTCCAACTCCGCCTGGAGGAGCCTGCGGCTTCGGGTTGCGTCCGCGCCCAGGCCCATGGCGATGCGGACCCTGTCCGATTCCTCCCACTCCACTAGGCGGATGAGCCCCTTGGCCTCCAGCCAGAGCAGCCCGTGGCGGATCACCGCCTCGGTGGTGCCCAGGCGAGCGGCCAGCCGGTCCATGGGCAGCCGCTGGTCCCGTTTCAGCGCGTACTTGGCCATCCCCGCGATGCCTTTCAGGACGCCCTCCAGAGAATCGTCGCTGGTGAGCTGGCCGCACAGGTAGACCACATCCGGCCGGGCCGTCTCCAGCAGCCAGGCCAGCAGCTCTCCGGAGGGGGGCACGCTCCAGAGCACCAGGGAGCCACCCCGTCCCCCCTCGGCGGCCAGCTCCAGGCGCGGATGGTAGGCCACCTCTCCCAGCTTCGTCCCCTCCGCGTACCAGGCAGCCTGCTCGGGCCCGGGCAGGTCGGCTCGGCGGATGGCCGCCTGGCGCAGGTCGTGGACCTGCACGGCCCGGCCCGGCCCGGGGACGGCGATGGCCTGCTCCTGCTGCGCCGGACGACTGGCCACGTACCCCAGCTGCAGGGAACGCTCCCCCCGGTATTCGTTGATGCCCAGGGTGTAGACGAAATCAATGGGCCCCGAGGGCAGCTCCACGTCCGCCCCCCGGAACCAGATGACCGGCTGTTTGCTGCCGTCCGGGCTCTGGAGCAGCAGGCGGCGATGGCTGCCATCCTTGCCCACCCGGCGGTCCTCGGCCACGATCAGCCCTCGGCTCAGGAAGCGGGGGCGGGGATTGCCGTTCCCGAAGGGGGCCAGGCGCTCCACCTGCTCGGCCACGGACATGCTCAGCTCCTGGAAGGGCAGCTCCGCGTCGATGAACAGACCTGGCGGCCCTTCCGCCGTGCGGTGCTTCTCGATCTGGCGGTGCAGCTCCCGTCGGAAGGCGTCGATCTTCTCCGCCTCCAGGGTGACGCCTGCCGCGCCCGGGTGGCCGCCGTGGCCCAGGAGCAGGTGGCTGCAGGCGGCGATGGCCCCGCCGATGTCCACGCCCGGCACGCTGCGGGCGCTGCCCCGGGCTGGCTCCCCAGGCGGGTTCAAGAGGAGCACCGCCGGCTTTCCGTACTCCTCCACCAGGCGAGAGGCCACGATGCCCACGATGCCTGCGTGCCAGTTGGGATGGGCCAGGACGATGGCGTTGAAGTCCAGCAGCTTGGGGTTGCGCTCCAGCATCTCGAAGGCCATGGCCGTGATCTGGCTGGTGAGGAGTCGTCGCTGTTGGTTCAACCGCTCCATCTTGGCCGCCAGCTGACCGGCTCGGATGGCGTCCCGGGTGGTGAGCAGCTCCACGGCCACGGTGGCGTCCTCCAGTCGCCCCAGGGCGTTCATCCGGGGCCCCAGCTGAAAGCCGATGGACTCCGCGTCCACCCGTTCCGGATGGATGCGGGCCACGTCCATCAGCGCCTTGAGCCCGATGCGCTGGGTGCGACGCAGGCGTTCCAGCCCGCGCTGGAGCAGGTAGCGGGTGTCGTGGACCTGTTCGGCCACGTCCGCCACGATGCCCAGGGCCACCAGATCCAGGAACTGATCCGCCTCGCCAGGACGCCCGGCCAGCTGGTAGAGGCGCTGGACCAGCTTGTAGACCACCCCCACGCCCGGCAGGGTGCGCAGGGGATCCCCTTCCGGCAGGAACTTGGGGTTGACGATGGCGTCGGCCCGGCGCACGCTTTCCCGCCCGGCCTGCTCCGGGGACTCGCCCACCGGCGGCTCCTGCCCCAGGGGATGGCCCGCGAACTCCTCGCCCAGGTCGTGGTGATCCGTGACCACCACGGTCAGGCCCCGCTCCTTGGCCAGGCCCACCCCCGCCCGATCCGTGATGCCTGTGTCGCAGGTCAGGAGCACGTCCGGCAGGAAGTCCGGGTCGTTCAGGTAGCGTTCCAGGCTCTCCACCCGGATGCCGTGCCCCTCGCTGAAGCGGTTGGGCACGTGGAAGCGCACCCGCTCCACGCCGGTCAGCTGCTGGAGGGCCGCCACCAGGAGGGATGTGCTGGTCTGGCCGTCCACATCGAAATCCCCCCAGACCAGGATGTTCTCCCCATCCCGGATGGCCTGGTGCAGGATGTGGGCGGCCCGATCCAGCCCCACCAGGGCGGTGGGGGACGCAGGGGTGTAGGCCTCGGGATCCAGGAAGGCCCGGGCTCGCGCCGGGTCGGTGAGGCCGCGCTGGGCCAGGAGCTGGGCCACCAGGGGATGGCCGCCCACGGCAGCGCGCAGCTCTGGGGGTGGTTGAACAGGCGGGAGGAGGTTCCAGGGTTTGGTCATGGTCGCAGGGGCTCAGAAGGCCAGCTCTTCCACATCGTCCAGGGTGAACTCCAGGGCCGTGGCCAGGTCCACCGCGAAGAACTCCGGGGCGCCGGCCTCCAGCTCCGCCAGGCTGCCCGGGAGGACACCCCGGTCACAGCGGCTGCGGTAGACGCAGAAATTGCACAGGCGGCGTCGGTTGGCCTCCGTGTCCGGCGTCTTGGGGAAGTCCGCCTCCTCCTCGCCCTCCAGGATCTCCGTGAACAGGGCCTGGAGCTGGTTGCGAGCCGCCGCGTGGCGCTCCGCGCTGTAGGAGAAGACCACCGGGGCCTCCGGCGCGGCGGTGAACCAGTAGCGCATCTCCACCTGCTCCGGCTCCACCGGGCCCCAGGGCAGGGCGGCGCTGGCCTCCACCAGGACGAAGGGGTAGACGACGGTCTGCAGGCGCTGCTCCAGGATCTGCCTGGGTGTGGGGCGGGCCGTGGTTTTCCAGTCCACGATGACCACCCGGCCGGGCCTCCCGGCCGCCCCCTGCTCCACCGCGATGAGGTCGTACTTGGCGGCCAGGCGATAGCGCCCCAGGGGATTGCCGAAAGGGATGCTCAGCACCCGCTCCACCTCGGTGAAATCGGTGGGCAGGTCCAGGGGGCGGTGCTGGAGATAGGCCTGGAACCAGCCATCCAGAGGGGGCTCCAGGGCCTGGGCCAGGAGATCCGCATCCATGCCGTGCTCCCGGCGTTGGACCAACTGGTGGAAGCGTTCGCCCAGGCGCATGCGTTGCTCGAAGTCCTGGACCGGCGCCGCCTCCACCGCCGGCCAGGGCAGCTGCTGCACGAAGGTCAGCCAGAAACGCCGGGGGCAGTCCTGGTAGGCCTGGAGGCTGGATTGGCTGAAGGCGAAGGTTTCGGGCAGTTGCAGGGGCACAGAGGCACTCTCCGTCGATCTTGTTGGGCTTTCCGGCGGCCCCCAGGAGGCGCTCCAGGAGAGGATTGCTCCTCCGCCTGGGCGGCCGGCGGGGCGGACAAGCGGAAGCCCGGTCATTTTAGCACGAAAGTTCGGGCCCTTCAACGAAAGCCGGGCGTTGCCACAGGGGTGGAACGCTCCCCCGTCCACGCTTGCGCGGACCCGAGAGCGCTGGGTACAATGGAGCCACCCCGTCGCCCCCGACGGCCCGGCCTATCCACTGCCCATACTACGAGGCGACCATGACCGACTCCCCTGAATCCACCCCGCTCCTGGAGCTGACCCTGACCGGCATGGCCGCCAGCGGCGAGGCCATCGGCCGCCACCCGGAAACGGGGAAGATCGTCTTCGTGCCCGACGGCCTCCCCGGCGAGCGGGTGCGGGTCCGCATCACCCAGGAACAGAAACGCTGGGCTCGGGGCCAGCTGGCGGCAGTGCTCACGGCCAGCCCCCACCGGGTGACACCCCCTTGCCCCTATTTCGGCCCGCCCCGCCCCGTCACCCTGCCCGACGGCACGCTTCTGAACCCCCAGGGCGAACCCCGCTGCGCTGGCTGCCAGTGGCAGCACCTGGACTATCCCCAGCAGTTGGAGTGGAAGCGGCGCCTCGTGGTGGACCAGCTGGTGCGCCTGGGCGGTCTTCGGCCGGACGCCCAGGGGGAGCTGCCTCTGGTGGAGGAGGTCATCGCCCTGGGTGACCCGGACAGCCCCGAGGAAGGGGCCGTCCTGACCTACGGCTACCGGACCCAGATGCGCTTCCAGCTGGACCGCCAGGGGCGTCTCTGCCTGCCCGCTCGCCCGGATGGGGCCCTCCCGGTGGACGCCTGCCTGCTCATGAGCCCCGCCCTGGACGACCTCTTCCAGGCCCTCTCCCTGGACCCGGAGACCGGTGCTCAGCTGGCTCGGGAGCTGACCAGGGTGGAGCTGGCCGTGGGGACCGCTCCCGAGGCGGAGGAGGGCTTCCAGGGCCTGATCCTCCTGGAAGGCCGGGGGGAGGCCGGGCCGGAGCTGGAGCTGGGATGGCCGGTCAGCGTGTTGCTGCGCACGCCCGGCGGGCTGGAGGCCCTGGTGGGTGACTGGGGCTACCGCACCGATGTGGGCGGGTGCACCCTGCTGGTCTACCCGCCCCAGGACGCCTCTCGTCGCCTCCTCTGGCCCCACCTGGTGGGCAACGAGGCCCTGGCCTTCATCGCCGGGGATCTCCTGGCCGTCCAGCCCTACGACGAGCTGTTGGATCTCTGGGCCGGGGTGGGGCTCTTCTCTCTGCTCC
>Ga0256841_1003298_pt1 | contig 12145 bp, 10 predicted proteins | sample 356308metaG_FD_185971 | JGI IMG/M metagenome (GOLD analysis project Ga0256841, IMG submission 185971) | Hydrothermal vent microbial communities from Mid Atlantic Ridge, Atlantic Ocean - 356-308 | ecosystem: Environmental > Aquatic > Marine > Hydrothermal vents | place: Atlantic Ocean: Mid...
TTTCGGATTAGTTTGTTTTAATAACTCACCCGCACCAAAAAAGCTGGCGGGCAGGCTAAATCCTCTCTTTCGTAAAGAGAGGACTAATTGAAAATCCGAAAACCAATTTATTTCTGGTATATTTCTGTTCATAAAAAAGAAAACCGGAAACCATATAAATTTGGCGGGTTAACTTTAATTAGAAACCTAATGTGATGGAATTCCGTAATTAATAGAAAAAAAACTATTAAGAAAATAATTCTACTTCGCCCTTTTGTATTATTTCTTTTTTAGCAGCAGTTTCGGAAGCAACTTGACTACTATAAATCATTACGGAAATAATTAAAACAAAGACAAGAACAATAGAAGTACTTCTTGAATCTTTTTCTTTAAAACCGGCGTAGAATTGAATACTACCAAATAACATCAATAATAAAACAATTGTTGCAGCGCCAAAATACATAAATGACAAACCTTGTACAGGAGTAGATAAAATTATTAAAACATATAACAATGGATGAAGAAATGAAAATATCATACCAGTTTGAGTAGCAAAACTACGTCCGTAATCGGTATAATTTTTTTGGGTACTTCTATTTAATTTAGCCACAATCACAGCAGAAGTTAAACCAAAAGCTAAACTAATAAACAATAATAAATACATAATGGAATTAGCAGAGAATAATACTTGTAAAAAACTATCACCACCTCTGGAAATTGGTAATTGTAAATACGCAAGTAAAATGAACGAAGCAAACAGTACTAAAAATGTACCTATACAACTAACTTTCATTGGAAATGTATTAGTAATTTCTTCAATTTTTTCGCTGGTAAAAACACTTTTTGAAAAAACAATTAAACAAAGCCCAACCATAAATAATATAAATGCCAATAATAAATTACCGGCTGCACCGGGTATTTGTTTTGCATAAAGTTGAGTATAAAAGAAAACTGCACCAAACATCGGTAATACACCAAAAAGAAATCTAAACCAAAATTTTGTTACTATTTCCGAAAGGAACTTAGAAAAAGCCAAGTAATCATCATTCTGTAATGATTTTGCTTTTTTAAAATGAATTATTGAAAACCTTGTTGAGGTAAATAATAAAGCTAAAAAAGGTATGGCAAAAGCTAATGAAAGGTATAAACCCAATTTTAGAATTAACAAATCACTCGAAGATTCAATTGTGTATAAATTTTCTAAAATATTCAATTGTAAATTCCTAAAATTTTTTGATATAAATTTTTAATTACAGTTTTTTAACTAACAACTTTTACAAGTAAATTATAAATTTTTTCTATTTTATCTACAGATAATCTTGTTATACTTGTTTTAAACCCACTTTCCATTGGAGATGCAATTACTCTGGAAATAAATTTATTTACATTACCATTTTTAGAAAAATCTCTACTAAAAATTGCAATTGCTCTTTCTTTATTACTTACGTAATTATTCAATAAGCTAAATGCTTCGTTATCTTGATAACTATTAAGTTTAGCAATAATATCTTTAATATTTTTCTTTGCCAGCCCTTTTTCTTCTAAAATCTTTTTAGTTGCCATTTCCAAAGTAATATTACTGGGTGTATATTCTCCTTTGGAAAGGTTATATTTTTTATCAAGCTCTGCAACTTCATTTTTAGTTACAACCGGATATTTGGCAAGAGAACGAATATATTGTGTAATAGCAATTCTATCACCTACAGGAATAAAATCATAAGAAGACATACCTGTTCCCGGAACACCTTCTTGAATAGTTTTGTAAATATCACTGAACTTTGTACCGTTTGTCCAACCGGTCAATTTATGAAAATTTCTTGGTTTTGGATTCAAAGCTGCTGCGGCTGCACCATCACCTTTACCATCGGCACCATGACATGCAGTACAGTTTTTACCAAACAATTCTTTACCTTTACTAATTATATCAGCAGAAGAATTAGTTATAATCAATAAATCAACAGCTGCTTTAACTCCACCCTTTTTAACTTCAACATCAGGTAATTGCCTGGTGTATAGTGAATCGGTTAATACTGGAGGAACTTCGTTAAATGTTAAATTTGTTAAATGCTTAACAAAGTAAATCCCTACAATTAAAAATAGAAAAAAGAAATAAGGATAAATCAATCCGAACAATCTAGTTGGAGATTTGATTAATTCTTTAAACTCTAATTCTGTTTCAATTTTTTTATTATCCATAAACTATCTCTTAATTATAATCTAAAATCAATTCCCCGTTGTAATTTCGGGTCACCAATAGGAACTAAATTATTATTTTTTGCTTTTAATACAAATACTAACAGCACTAATCCAAGTCCTAACACCAAAAATCCAAACTCAATCCAACCAAATACTGCACCTTTAGGGCTAAATGTGGGCATAACAATCCAATATAAATCAATGTAATGAGCAATAAGAATCCAAATTGCCATAAACTTCAATTTTGGAGCATTCATTTTAGAACCTTGCGAAACCATTACAAAAAACGGTATAACAAAATGAATGAAAATAATTGCTAAAGAAACAGCAACCCAAGACCCTTCCCATCTGTGAATAAACCAAATGGTTTCTTCGGGTAAATTTGCATACCAAATAAGCATGTACTGACTAAATGCAATGTATGCCCAAAAATTAACGAAGCCAAACATAAATACACCAAAACTGTAGTAGTGATCTGGTACCAATCCTTTTACCAAATTGCCTTTTTCATTTAGATAAACAAGTAAGAAAGTAACACTGGTTATTCCACCTAAAAATATTCCGGCAAAATAATAAACGCCGAACATTGTAGAAAACCAATGTGCTTCAAGGCTCATCATCCAATCAATTGCAGTAAAAGTAAGAGTTATTGCAAATATTGGAATGAAAATAGCAGAAAGTCTAATATTTCTTTTTGTTAATTCCGGGTCACCGGTGGTATCTTGCTTTTTAGAATTGTTAGTAATTAAGTAATAAAAAAGAATCCATACGGCAAAAAAGGCAACTACTCTTATTGTAAAAAACTTAATATTTAAATAAGCTGCTTTCCCCTTTAAGACAGGATCCGACTCAACAGCTTCATGATGCAGCCAATGATAAAGTTCGTGCATATTAAAATAAATTGGAATAGCCACAATTGGAACTATTAATAAAATAGCCGCAAGAAATTCAGCAATTCTTCTAAAAGGAGTACTCCAAACAGCACCACCTAAATATTCTATAGCAACAAGAAATAAAGAACCTAAACCAATACTTATTAAAAACATAAGCAATATAACATTGTTATAAGCACTTCTGGTATGGTCGGTTAAATAAGCTAAGATAACTAGCACAAGCCCTACTGCAGTTAAACCATATGCTAGTTTCTTTAGTAGCGGTGGTAAATCTTTTTTAACGTAATCCACCTTATTCAAAGTTGAACTCATAATAAATCAGACTCCTTAGCATTAAAAGATCTTTGAAGAACACGAATGTAATTTATAACCGCCCATCTCTCTTTTTCCGATAACTGATGAGCATACGATGGCATCACATTTTGACCTTCCATTATTACGTGATAAATTCTGCCATCTGTCCAATTTCTAACTTTATTAGAATGCAATGTTGGTGGTGCGGGAAAGTTTCCGTTTAATCTACTTTTACCATCAGCTAAATAACCATGACAAGGACTGCAATAAATATTAAATTTTGTTTTGCCCAAAGCCAAATTCTCTTCGGTTGGAAGTAAAGGATTAACTAATAACTCAGCAGCTTTATCCGGTTGTCCTTTGAATCTATAAGGCAAATATCCTCTAGCTACTGTTCCTTTAACAGGTGGTAGCATATCGGAACCATTTTTGAATACTTTTGATGTTTCTTGTGGGATGGATTTCCCTTGCTCGGACATCCAAGAAAACGGAATCATATACAATACTTTATTCATTGTACCGTACACAGAAAGAGATGTAATTGCGGCAACAATTACCAAAAAGCCGATAAATTTTTTATCAAATATTTTCGGTTTGAAACTAATCTCTTCCTCATCAAAATAAATCGGAAGAATTTTTTCTGCTCCCAATTCTTGAAATAAAGCTTCTACCTCATTTTTGTTAAATTTAGGATCGGTAGCTTCTATTAAAATTCCATACTTATCCGATGAAACATTTTTCATATACTCTGTATCATGTACCGGATGGCTGTTATTAGGTAGTTTTAGGAAAAACATAAGCAGAGCAACCACTGTTATAACCGCTCCGAATAAAACCGATAATTCAAACATAATTGGACCAAATCCCGGTAAACCAAAATAAGGTTTTCCTCCAATAACAATCGGGTAATCTACAGCCATCATCCAACCCATCATTGTTACGGCAGTTAATGTTCCGGTTAAACCGAAGACTAAGGTAACCCATCCGATTTTAGATTTTGTTAACTTCATTGCCTTATCCATTCCATGAACCGGATAAGGTGTGTTTACATCAAATTTCTTAAATCCTTTTTCTGCAACTGTTTTAGCAGCGTGAATAATTTTATCCGGTGTATCAAATAAAGCCGAATATGAATAAAGTATTTTTTCGCTCATATTTAATGTTCTCCGTGTGATGGCTGTGAACCATCTACAACACCTTTAACCTCAGCAATAGATATTACAGGTAACGATTTTGTAAATAATAAAACTAAAGTAAAAAACAATCCGAAACTTCCAAGTAATAAAGCTCCATCAACAATTGTCGGTTTAAAATATGCCCAACTTGACGGTAAGAAATCGCGTGATAACGAAGTTACGGTAATAACAAATCTCTCGAACCACATTCCAACATTTACAAAAACTGCAATTACAAACATAATTGGAATTGTTCTTCTAATTTTTTTGAACCAGAATAATTGTGGAATAAATACATTACAAGAAAACATAATCCAATAAGCCCAAGAATAATCTCCAAAAGCTCTGTTTACAAAAGTAAATACTTCTGTTGGAACTCCGCTATACCATGCAATAAAGAATTCCATTGTATAAGCATATCCAACCATTGAACCGGTTAATAGAATAATCTTATTCATCTTTTCCAGAGTATCTAAAGTAATTATATGCTCATAATTAAATATTTTTCTAATAAAGATTAAAACATTTTGCACCATTGCAAAACCGGAAAAAACAGCACCGGCAACAAAGTATGGTGGAAATATTGTTGAATGCCAACCCGGTAATTGTGCTACGGCAAAATCAAAACTTACTACGGTATGAACCGAAAGTACAAGTGGAGTAGCCAAACCGGCAAGAATTAAATAAACCATTTCATAATGGCGCCAGTGTCGGTTTGAATGTCTCCATCCCAAACTTGTAATCGAATAAATAATTTTTTTAACTTTGCTTTTAGTTCTATCTCTTAATGAAGCAAAATCCGGTATTAAACCGACATACCAAAAAGTAAAGGATACTGTAAAATAAGTTGATACTGCAAAAACATCCCAAAGTAGAGGGGAATAAAAATTAACCCATAAAGAGTGCTGACTTGGATATGGAAGCAAATAAACTGCTGCAACCCAGGGACGTCCGGTATGAATAATCGGAAATATCATTGCTGTTATTACAGCAAAAATCGTCATACCTTCGGCAAACCTTGCAATACCGGTTCTCCATTTTTGCCTAAACAAAAATAGAATTGCTGATATCAATGTTCCTGCATGTCCAATACCAATCCAAAATACAAAATTCACAATCGGCCAAGCCCAGCCAACAGGATTATTATTTCCCCATAGTCCTATACCATAATAAAAAGAATATGCTAGTGCAACAGCACCAATTGTAAGCATTGTTAAAGTTACACCAAGTGCAATGTAATACTTTTTATCAGGTTTAGTATCTAAAGGTTTAGATATTATTTCATCTAACGATCTGAGAGAAGGTTTTCCTTCAATAACAGATAGTTCTTGAGTAAATTCGTTATTACTCACTATACATCCTCCGAATGAGTATTTCTAATTTTTGCTAAATAGGTTACATTAGGAATTATGCCTAATTCTTCTAAAACATGATAACTTAAATTATGTTCTCTGTGTTTGCTAACAATAGCTTCGGAATCATTAGAGTTACCAAATTCAATTGCATTTGCCGGACAAGCCGATTGACAACTTGTTGTTACACCTGACCCGTCAAACTCTTTACCTTCTCTAATGGCATCTTCGCGTGCTTCCATAATATTTTGCACACAGAAAGTACATTTTTCTATTACACCGCGTGATCTTACCGTTACTTCCGGATTATTTACCAATTCAGTTAAATCATTTTGATAATATTGGTCGCGGAAATGATCGCGGAAATTAAAGAAATTAAATCTTCTTACTTTATATGGACAGTTATTTGCGCAGTAACGTGTACCAACACATCTGTTATAAACCATTTGGTTTAATCCGTCGGGACTATGATTTGTAGCATTAACCGGACAAACATTTTCGCAGGGTGCATTATCGCAATGACTACATAACATTGGTTGAGTACTGACAATCGGTTCTTCCGGTGTACCGCTGTAATATCTGTCTATTCTCAGCCATTGCATTTCCCTTCCAACTTCAACTTGGTCTTTACCAACAACCGGGACATTATTTTCAACATTGCAAGAGGTAATACATTCGGAACAACCTAGACATTTATTTAAGTCGATTGTCATTGCCCATTTAACATCTTTATATTCATAATTATTGGTAATGCTAAAAACCTCTGCTTTGTTTTCTTCTAAGAATTTTGGATTCTTTGAATATTCTTCAAGAGTACCTTCTTGAATTATATGTCTTTTAAGATGAAGATCTTTTACAAATTCATCATTTAATGAATGGTGTTCTTGTGTTGAAACTAACTTATATGTTGTACCGGTTTTTGAAACAGATACATTATCAAATACAAATTTGTTAGGATTGTTTCCATCTAACAATAAATTAACGTTTGTACCAACTCCATCGGCAACGGTTCCTGCATTGTCTCTTCCGTAACCAAGCTCAATAACAAGTGTATTTTCTGTCATTCCCGGCTGAATAAGAGCCGCAATACTAACTTCCCTTCCGTCCACATTTATTTTAAGAACATCATTATCACTTATTTTTAATTGTTCGGCAGTTTTTGGTGCTATTGCTGCATAATTATCCCAAGTAACTTTCGATACGGGATGAGGAAGTTCTTGCAACCATCCGTTATTTGCATATTGTCCGTGTCCAATAAAATAATTGTCTTGTAAAATCAAAGTAAATCCGCTACCAACTTTATTTGCCAGAGCAAAATCTACTTTGTTAAGCTTAGGATGTGATATTTTTTTATTACTTGTTTTAACCGCACCATCATGTAAAGCAGTAAACCAAAATGTTTTGAAATCAGAAGCAAAATTGCCTTTGGAATAAACATCTTCTTTGAAACTATTCATTAGATATTTATGATAAGTATCGTTATCAACTTTACCATTATTTAACCAACTTAGCAGAATAGTTTCTTTTTGTCTGGTATCAAATAATTCTGAAATAACAGGTTGTTGTAAATTCAAATTTCCATTACGAACCAAATAATCACCCCAAGATTCTAAATTATCATTTAGAGGCAATATATATTTAGTAAGTTTTGTAGTTTCATTATTAACTTCCGAAAGTGTGATTGTTGTCTCAACATTTTTTAACGCATCGGCATATCCTAAGTTAGAAGCTAACTCGTAAACAGGATTTGAATCAAAGTGAATAACAGCACCAACGTTTCCGTTATTCATATTTTTAATTAAATCATTTATTTCATCAACTGATGTTAGGTTACCGTTGTTAACAAAACCTAATGAATAATCATATAGTGAGGATGCACCCAATACTTCATTCAATAAGTTAACAGCAAGGTGTGTTTCAACCGGTAAATAATCTCCGGCATAAACAACGGCTTTGCCTTTATTGTCAATTAAATCTTTAACAAGAATTTCTAATTTCTTATCATTCAAACCATTATCAGCAGCAAACTTTGATAAGTTATTCTTTTTTATTTGTGTTAAAGTTTCACCGGTTAAAAGATTTTCCGGTAATTTCCCTTTTTCAAGTAATTTATTTAGAATGCTTAAAACTAAATTGTGTTGTTGTTGCGGTTTAAGTCTAAATCTAATATCGGCATTCATTCCTGTTAAAGTCATTCCGGCTTCAAAAGCATATAATCTGCTAATACTTTCTCCATTAACAATATCTCTGCTTTTTGTATAAAGCTTTACATTTTCAATGTTATTACCTTCTTTGCCAAGAAAATCGGATTCCAAAGCAACAATTACTTTTGCTTTATCCCATCTTATTAAAGGTAATAAATCAGAAGAAAAAGATTTATTCCATGCTAGTTTTCTGTTCTCGTTGTTGATTAGCTTAATGGTATAAGTTTTTGTTGTTGGATATTTCTTCTTGAATTGGCTAATAACTTTTTTTGTTGTAGGAGAAGTAACCGGATTTGTAACAAACGCTATTTCTTTCCCTTCATTACTATATTTGGTTAGTTTGGAAATTAAATCCGTATCAACTTTAGACCAAGTAATTTTTTTACCTTCTAAAGTAGGATCTTTTAATCTTTCAGGATCATATAAATTTAAGATACTTGCTTGTCCCCGAGAAGAAACCTTTCCGGCACTGATTGGATCTGCATCATTACCTTCTATTTTTATTGGTCTTCCTTCACGTGTTTTTACTAATATGCTATGTGCTTCCCCGTTATCAACAAAAGTAGAAGCATAATAGTTAGGTTTACCTGGTAAAACATTTTCCGGTCTATCTACGTAAGGAACTATTTCTCCTTTGTCTCTATAATCGGTACAAGCGGTTGCAGCATAAGCTGATGAAGCAGCTAAAATTGCTAAAAATTTTCTTCTGGAAAAAGAATTCATATTTTTTGTATCGAACTCATCTGTAACACCTTCTTTGAATTCGCTAATTTTTTCTTTTAATAGTTCAGGGTCATTTTGATATTCCCTTAAACTTTTCCAGATATTTTTTCCATTAAATTCGGACATATTACAAAAACCTTATTTATTTCTCTTTACGGAATTGGGATGTATCTTAACAAAAACTTTTCTGTTAAGTTTTCTTTTACCTTTGGCAAATAGTTTCATTGGGAAAGATGATAAAAGTAATGCACCTAATGCACCCATAGAAACTTTACTAAAAAAATTTCTTCTATCTATTGTATTTTTCATTTTTTTTAAACTCATTTTAATATAACTCCACTATTAAAATCTATCTATGGCAAGCAGAACAATTTGTTGGACCTTTTTTTACATTAGCTAAATAAGGGAGTTGTTTTTCCGGTTCCCTATGGCATTCCAAACATGCTGTCATTGTCCAGCCCCTCATTTGTTCAACCCTTTCCATATCGGCAATATTACCATGACATGTTTCACATCTGATTCCGCTATTAACATGCACAGAATGGTTAAAGTAAGCATATTCAGGAACTTTATGAATTCTTTTCCATGGAATAGGCTTATTTTCTTTGTAGTAATTAGTAAGTTTAATAATTTCAGGCTGGTCTTTTTTAGCAACTGTATGGCAATTCATACAAATGTTTGTTGACGGAACTAAAGCATGTCTTCCTTTGGTAACTCCGGTATGACAATACTGGCAATCAATTTTCATTTTTCCGGCATGCAACTTATGTGAATAATTAATTGGTTGAACAGGTTGGTATCCTATTCCGTCTCGTTCAGCTCTGGATGCATAAAATGTAAGTAAGTAAGCAAGTGCAATTACAAATAGTGTTAAGGGCACTTTTACTTTTAGGGTATAATCAAGAAAAGATTTTTTCATTTAATACCTAAATTTTGATCAATTCTTTTGTTAAAATAATTTAGTTTGGAACTACTAATTAAGTAAAAATTTTGAAGATAAAAAAATTCAATAATTAAGATATAAAATCTCTTATTAAATGCAAAAAAAAATTACAAATTTTCAAAAAAAATTTATAGTATAAAACTTATTTATTACAAAATTTTTCTTATTTACTTCTTTCTTTCAATTACAAAATCTACTAAAGATTCAAGAGCGAGCTTACTTTCGGAAGTAGGAAAAATTTCAAGCATTTCTTTTGCTTTATTTGAATATTCAATTGCAACTTTATTAGAATATTCAATTCCTTTATATTTTCTTACAAAATCTAGAACTGTTGAAATATCATTCCTTTTTTTTCTGTTTTTAATCAATTTAATAATTTGAGATGATTCATTTTCCGGCGCCGTTTTAAGCGCGTGTATCAATGGTAATGTAATTTTCTTTTCTTTTATATCGCCACCTAAAGGCTTACCAATAATCTTTGAGGAACCTACATAATCCAAAATATCATCTCTTATTTGAAAAGCTCTACCAAGATATTCACCGAAATTACGCATTGCAATTTGATATTCGGCATTCTCGGAAGTACTCAACGAACCTATTTCACAACAAGTGGAAAGTAACGAAGCTGTTTTATCGGAAATTATACTAAAGTAGGTTTCTTCATCAATATCTAATTTTTGTGTTTTTTTAATTTGAAGTAATTCACCTTCGGACATTCTTTTTACTGTGTTGGTAACAATTTTTAGAAAATCAAAATCTTCACCTTCAACAGCAATCAAAAGCCCTCTGGAAAGTAAATAATCTCCCATTAAAACCGCTACTTTGTTTTTCCAAACTGCGTTAATAGATGGTAACCCGCGTCTTTTTTCGGCACTATCAACAACATCGTCATGAACAAGTGTTGCCGTATGTAATAATTCAACTAAAATTGCTCCTCTGTAGGAACGTTCTGTTACTCCACCGGCTACTTTACTTGATAACAATACCAAAAGCGGACGTACCTTTTTACCCTTTTGCTTTAAAATATATTTTGTAATTAAATCAACCAGTCCCACTTTAGATTTTAAGGATTCCTTAAAAATACTATTAAAGTGAACCAGCTCATTCTTTATTGGTTTGCTTATTTCGGTAAGGTTAGATTTCAGCACTTTTTTTCTGTGAAAATTTTGATACGAATATACTTATTTCATATAATAAAACCAAAGGTAATGCCAAAAGTATTTGAGCTATAGGGTCTGTTCCCGGTGTTAATACTGCTGCAATAATCATGATAATTACTATAGAGTGCCTTCTATATTTTCTCATAAATGTTGGTGTTAATATCCCAATTTTCGTAAGTATAAAAGAAAGCATGGGTAATTCAAAAATTACACCTGCGGCTAACATTATGCTTATGATAATGGAAAAGTATTCGTCAATTGCAAAATTGTTTTCAATTAGTTCAGTGCCAAATTGGACAGCAAACTTAAGTGTAACCGGAATCATAACAAAATAAGCAAATACAATACCAATAAGAAAGCATAATGTAGAATAAAAAACAATTCTACCAATATATTGTTTTTCATTTTCTTTTAAAGCAGGAGCAATAAATTTCCATATCTGATAAAAAACATTTGGAAGACTTAAAATAATTCCTGCAATAATTGCAACTTGGAAGTAAAGAAATAATTGTCCGAACGGACGTAAATTTTGGAGATGTAAATTAGATTCTTTTGCGGGAAGTAACAAAATATTATTAATCAAAAAATCAATAAATATCCAAGCAACTGTAGTTCCAATAAATACACCAATCAATATATAAAGAAATCTCCAACGAAATTCTTCAAGGTGCTCAAGAAAAGACATTTCCGCACCGGTTTTTTCCCCCAATAACTTCTTTTCACTTTCCAAATTTATAAGTATAAATTATTTTCTAAAATTAGTGTATAATGGAAAATTTGCACATAGAGATTTTACATCTTTTTTGATTGATGCCAGTTCACTTTCATTGTTATAATTAGTAATTGCTCTATCAATAATTTCCGCAATCTTTTTCATTTCCGGTTCTTTCATACCTCTGGTAGTTGCGGCGGGCGTTCCAATTCTAATACCGCTAGTTACAAAAGGACTTTTTGTATCAAAAGGAATCATATTTTTATTTACCGTTACGCCTGCAAGTTCCAAAGCTTTTTCAACTTTTTTACCGGAAATATTTTTATTTGTAAGATTAACTAACATAAGATGATTATCCGTACCGCCGGAAACTATTTGATACCCAAGTGAAATTAAACTTTCGGAAAGTACTTTGGCATTTCGAATAACTTGTTGTGTGTAATCTTTAAATGAATCTTGCAATACTTCACCAAAAGCAACAGCTTTAGCCATAATAATATGCATTAATGGTCCA
>Ga0256841_1003299_pt1 | contig 12144 bp, 13 predicted proteins | sample 356308metaG_FD_185971 | JGI IMG/M metagenome (GOLD analysis project Ga0256841, IMG submission 185971) | Hydrothermal vent microbial communities from Mid Atlantic Ridge, Atlantic Ocean - 356-308 | ecosystem: Environmental > Aquatic > Marine > Hydrothermal vents | place: Atlantic Ocean: Mid...
GGATATGGATCTGTCCACGGAAGCTACTACAGAAGGCACCGTGGTGAGTATTGCCGATGGTGTTGCTCAAATCCATGGGCTCAGCGATGTCATGGCAGGTGAAATGATTGAATTTCCCGGTGGAGTCTATGGCCTTGCTCTGAACCTGGAACGTGATTCAGTCGGTGCAGTAATCCTTGGTGAATTCGAGAATATCTCAGAAGGTGATACTGTCAAATGTACTCAACGCATTCTCGAGGTTCCTGTTGGTGAAGGGTTATTGGGGCGTGTTGTTGATTCTCTGGGTAATGCAATAGATGGTAAGGGTGAAATTAAGAGTGAAGAATCATCTCCCATCGAGAAGGTTGCCCCGGGTGTTATTGCACGGCAATCAGTCGATGAACCAGTACAGACAGGACTCAAATCAATCGACGCGATGGTGCCAATTGGCCGAGGTCAACGGGAGCTGATTATTGGTGATCGCCAGACAGGTAAAACAGCTGTTGCGATAGATACCATCATCAATCAAAAAGGTACTGGTGTTAAATGTATCTATGTGGCGATCGGACAGAAAGCCTCATCAATTGCAGCTGTTATTCGTAAGTTGGAAGAGCATGATGCGCTGGATCACACGATCATCGTTGCGGCGACTGCATCAGATTCAGCAGCCATGCAATATATTGCACCATACTCTGGTTGCACCATGGGTGAATACTTCCGTGATAAAGGCGAAGATGCACTGATTATTTATGATGATCTGACCAAACAGGCATGGGCCTATCGTCAGGTATCATTATTATTACGACGGCCACCAGGTCGTGAAGCCTACCCTGGTGATGTGTTTTACCTACATTCGCGTCTTCTTGAACGTGCTGCACGTATTAATGCTGATTATGTTGAAAAGATCACTGGTGGCAAGGTCAAAGGTAAGACGGGTTCTTTAACTGCATTACCCATCATTGAAACACAAGCCGGTGACGTATCAGCTTTTGTACCAACAAACGTAATATCCATTACCGATGGTCAGATTTTCCTTGAAACAGATTTATTTAACTCAGGTTTCAGACCCGCAATTAATGCAGGTTTGTCTGTTTCTCGAGTAGGTGGTGCCGCACAAACTAAAATTATTAAAAAGCTGGGTGGTGGTGTTCGACTTGCACTAGCGCAATATCGTGAATTAGCCGCTTTTGCCCAGTTTGCATCTGATCTCGACGAAGCAACACGACACCAGTTAGAACGTGGTCAACGTGTTATGGAGCTGATGAAACAGAAGCAATATTCACCAATGTCTATTGCAGAAATGGGTCTCAGTTTATATGCCGTTGAAAAAGGATACCTGGATGACATTGAAATTGACAAGATTCTTGATTTTGAATCGGCACTGATCAGCTATATGAATAGTGAGCAGTCTGATTTAATGAAGCAGATTAATGAGTCTGGTGATTATTCCGAAGAAATCGAAACGGCCTTTTCTTCTGGTATAGAAGATTTTAAAGCAAATCACACCTGGTAACTGTCAGTAATTAGCACACTTAATAAACGGGAATAGTTAATGGCTGTAGGAAAAGAAATTCGAACCAAGATCGCCAGTGTTAAAAACACTCAAAAGATCACGGGTGCGATGGAAATGGTTGCTGCGAGTAAGATGCGAAAAGCACAAGACAGAATGCAGGCAGCCAGACCCTATGCTCAAAAGATTCGTAATGTTGTTGCGCATCTTGCACATGCTCATCCGGAATATCACCATCCCTTCTTATCAAGCCGGGATGTAAAACGTGTAGGCCTTATCATCATTTCCACCGATCGAGGTTTGTGTGGTGGTCTGAATGCCAACCTGTTTCGTGCCACATTACGATTTATGAGTGACTTGAATGAGAAAGGTGTCGAAATGGATCTTGTCACCATAGGATCAAAAGCAGCAGGTTTTTTTGGTCGGGCAGGTGGGCAAATTGTTGCCTCAGCCACTCATCTGGGAGATACACCAGGCATTAATGATCTCATCGGTACTATTAAGGTTGTACTGGACTCCTTCGAAGAAGGAAGTATTGATGAACTTTATTTGATCAATAATCAATTTGTTAACTCGATGACTCAGTCTCCTGAAATTGAAAAAATTCTCCCATTGCAACCGAGTGATGAAGAAGAGTTGAAACATCATTGGGATTATATTTACGAGCCTGAAGCTAAAGCTGTAATGGATCCTTTAATGACCCGCTACATTGAATCTCTGGTTTATCAAGGTGTGATTGAAAATATAGCTTGTGAGCAATCAGCGCGTATGGTGGCAATGAAGAGTGCCTCCGACAATGCAGCTGAACTAATAGATGAATTGGAATTAATATATAACAAAGCTCGTCAGGCAGCGATCACTCAGGAATTGTCTGAGATTGTTGCTGGTGCGGCGGCTGTATAAAAAATTTATTTTGTGAAGAAAGTAATTGATATTAAGAGGAACCAAAAATGAGTTCTGGAACGATAGTTGAAGTCATTGGCGCTGTAGTCGATGTAGAATTTGCGGACGGGAATATTCCTAAGATTTATGATGCTCTGAATGTGGCTGATGGGGAGATTGTCCTGGAAGTACAGCAGCAAATGGGCGATGGTGTGGTTCGAACGATTGCACTGGGAACAACTGATGGTTTACGTCGCGGATTAGGTGTTACAAATACCGGTGAGCCGATTAATGTGCCTGTAGGAGAGAAGACTCTGGGACGTATTATGAATGTTCTTGGTCAGGCTATTGATGAAAAAGGTGACATCGGTGCTGAAGAAACAATGCCTATCCACCGTGCAGCGCCTAAGTTCACTGAATTATCCCCAGCGTCAGAATTACTGGAAACAGGTATCAAGGTTGTTGATCTGGTCTGTCCTTTTGCCAAAGGTGGTAAAGTTGGCCTGTTTGGTGGTGCCGGTGTTGGGAAGACCGTTAACATGATGGAATTGATCAACAATATTGCTAAAGAGCATGGTGGCTATTCTGTATTCGCCGGTGTCGGTGAACGTACTCGTGAAGGTAATGACTTCTACCATGAAATGACTGATTCAGGCGTTATCGATAAGGTATCCCTGGTTTATGGTCAAATGAATGAGCCTCCTGGTAACAGACTGCGAGTTGCCCTGACGGGTCTGACCATGGCAGAGAAATTTCGAGATCAGGGACTGGATGTATTGTTGTTTATCGACAATATCTATCGATATACATTAGCAGGAACAGAAGTATCAGCACTGTTGGGCCGAATGCCTTCTGCGGTAGGTTACCAACCGACACTGGCAGAAGAAATGGGTAAACTTCAGGAGCGCATTACTTCAACCAAGACAGGTTCAATCACGTCAATCCAAGCGGTTTATGTACCTGCGGATGACTTGACTGACCCTTCGCCAGCAACAACCTTTGCGCATCTTGACGCAACCGTTGTACTTTCAAGACAGATTGCGGAGCTTGGTATATATCCTGCGATTGATCCATTGGATTCATCCAGTCGTCAGCTTGATCCATTGATCATTGGGCAGGAGCACTATGAAGTAGCACGTGGTGTACAGAATACACTGCAACGCTATAAAGAATTGCGTGACATCATTGCAATCCTGGGTATGGATGAGCTGTCTGAAGAAGATAAACTGGTTGTAACACGCGCTCGAAAGATCCAGCGTTTCTTGTCACAACCGTTCTTTGTTGCAGAAGTCTTTACGGGTTCTCCTGGAAAATATGTTCCATTGAAAGATACGATTGCGGGTTTTAAAGCGATCATTAATGGTGAGCACGATGACCTTCCAGAGCAGGCCTTCTATATGGTTGGTACGATTGAAGAGGCTATCGAAAAAGCCAAGGACATGTAGGCTGATAGATTATGGCGATGACGATTCATGTAGATATTGTAAGTGCGGAAGCTGAGATATTTTCGGGTCTCGCTGAAATGGTGTTTGCACCTGCGATTGCAGGTGAAGTCGGTATTGCACCAAGACATGCTCCTTTGATGACAACGTTAGCACCGGGTGAAGTACGTCTGCAAATGCCAGATGGAAACGAAGAGGCATTTTATGTTTCTGGTGGCATTCTTGAGGTGCAGCCACATGTTGTGACTATCTTGTCTGATACAGCAGCGCGTGCGGAAAATCTTGATGAGGCTGCTGTACTTGAAGCCAAGCGAAAAGCTGAAGAAGCAATTAAAAACCGTGATGCAGAAATGGATCTTGCCAGAGCACAAGCTCAGTTAGCCGAGGCAGCGGCACAATTACAGGCAATACAACGGTTAAGAAAACGCCGAAAATAAGAAGTTTTTTATGAACTTATTAAAAGTCCGATCAGGTCTTTCCTGATTGGGCTTTTTTATGCCCGATATTTAGTGAATTTGTTTGTCATAATTGTGAAATAAAAGGCACAGTTCTTGTATCGTTTTATAGAACAATTATTATAATCTAAACGAACACAGGAAAAGACTATGGGTACAACCGCTATAATCCTTGCTGCTGGTAAAGGAACCAGAATGCGATCTGCCTTGCCAAAAGTATTACATAAAGTTGCACACATGCCATTGCTGGAGCATGTTTATCATACTGCCAGGACAATTCCAGACTGTAAGGTCGGCATTATATATGGGCACGGGGGAGAACTGGTCAGAAATGAGCTGACTCATCTTGAAGCAGATTGGATTGAACAACGTGAGCAATTGGGAACGGGCCATGCTGTTCAGCAAGCGTCTCCTGTTTTTTCTGATGAAGATACTGTCCTTATATTATATGGGGATGTTCCATTAACTCTCCCATCAACATTAACTGATCTGGTTAATTCTTCAAAAAAAACAGGCTTTAGTTTGTTAACTGTAGATCTGGAAAATCCAGCAGGTTATGGCCGTATTGTCCGTAATTCCAATCAATTGATTGATAAAATTGTAGAAGAAAAAGATGCAACGGATACCATAAAAGAAATCTGTGAAGTTAATACAGGAATGATGGCGGTGTCTGGTAAATTACTCAATAAGTGGTTAGGAAAACTGAATAATAATAATGCTCAGGGTGAATATTATTTAACAGATATTGTAGAAATGGCGGTTGCAGATGGTGTAGAAATCATGGCGATTCAGCCAGAAAATGAATATGAGGTTATGGGTGTTAATAACCGCAAACAACTGGCTGAGCTGGAAAGATATTATCAGTTAAAGCATGCAGAAGAATTAATGGCTGCAGGTGTGACACTGAGAGATCCAGCAAGAGTTGATGTGCGAGGTGATCTCGAAGTTGGACAGGATATCATTATTGATATTAATGTTGTTTTTGAAGGCAATGTCAGTCTGAACAATAACGTAAAGATTGGCCCTAATACGGTGATCAAAAATTCAGAAATTGGTGAGAATGTGGAAATCCTCGCTAATTGTGTGATCGAAGATGCTGTCATAGGCAACGGTACAAAAATTGGGCCTTTTGCGCGGATCAGACCGGAGACTCAACTTGGTGAAAATGTCCATGTCGGAAATTTTGTCGAAATCAAAAAATCGATTGTTGCAGAAGGATCTAAAATAAATCACCTGAGTTATATTGGTGATACCGATATTGGCAAACAGGTAAATATAGGAGCAGGAACCATTACCTGTAACTATGATGGGGCAAATAAATTTAGAACAGTTATCGGTGATAATGTCTTTATCGGATCAGATTCACAGTTAGTAGCACCAGTAGAAATTGAAGATGGCGCAACGATTGCTGCAGGAACCACCGTTACGAAGAATGCACCTGCTGAACAGCTTACGATTAGTCGTGCTAAACAGGTTGTGATCACTGGCTGGAAACGGCCGACCAAAAAATGAGAATAGGGTATTTCCAGTTTCGGCCATTATTTGGGAAAGTAGAAAAGAATCTGGAAAAAGTAATTACAGCTTTAGAATCTGTTGAAGCGGATCTGATTGTATTACCTGAACTGGCATTTACAGGTTACTATTTCAAAGACAGACAGGAACTAATAAGTCTGGCTGAAGATCCTGATGATTCACCAACGCTAAAAAACCTTATTGAGCTTTGTAATAGGAACAATCTGCATATTGTTACAGGTTTTGCCGAACGATCTTCCGGCAAGGTCTTCAATAGTTCAGTTCTTGTTGGTCCCAATGGTATTGAGCATATCTACCGAAAACTTCATTTATTTAATGAAGAAAAAAATACTTTTGATCCAGGTGATACCCCACTTTCTGTCCAGACAGTAAAAGGAACCAGGATCGGTATGATGGTCTGTTTTGACTGGGCCTTTCCTGAAGTTGCCCGAGGTCTCACTTTAATGGGCGCAGAAATTATTTGTCATCCATCAAATCTGGTATTGACCTTTTGTCAGAAGGCCATGTTAACACGCTGTCTGGAAAACCGAGTTTTTGCCGTGACGACGAATCGTTTCGGAGTGGATAACCGTCCGCAGGGTGAACTTAAATTTACTGGTAAAAGTCAGATCGTGGCACCCGGCGGGATATTAATCCATCGTGCAGCTTCACAAACAAATGAACTTTTTATTACAGAAATTGATCCGGCTGAAGCAAAAAACAAATCAATAACCCCGCTCAATGATTTATTGTCGGATCGTCGTCCCGATTGTTATGATGCACTTTTAAAAAATAGCCAATAAGGTAAGGAGTTCAAGTATGTCTCACGCAACCGCTGATCTTTATGACGAATATGGAGACTCACTGCAAGTCGCTACACCAATGTTTACTAGCTACGGTGGAAAGAAAAAGTTCTCCGGCATGATCTCAACCGTTAAATGTCATGAAGATAACAGTTATGTCAGATCAACATTGGAACAATCTGGTAATGGAAAGGTTCTGGTTGTTGATGGAGGTGGATCATTACGTTGTGCACTCTTAGGCGATATGCTTGCCGAACTGGGTATAAAGAATGGTTGGTCCGGGGTTGTTGTCTACGGCTGTATTCGAGACTCTGGAGAGATCGGAGCGATGGATATTGGTGTCAAAGCCTTGAACACAAACCCGAAAAAAAGTTTGAAAAAAGATATTGGCGAACGAGATGTTACGGTGACTTTTGCAGGAGTTAATTTTATTCCCGGCCATTATCTCTATGCGGATGAAGATGGAATTGTTGTTTCTGACAAAGAAGTTTAATGGCTAGAACTTTCAAAGTCGGTTGCATTCAATTTTGTGCCGATGATGATCTCGGCGCAAATTTGAAACAGGCAGAATTACTGGCTCGACAGACACACGCAGCCGGAGCCAATCTGATCTGTCTGCCGGAATATTTCGCGGCGATAGAAGTTGATGATCAGACAACTCTTGAAAAAGCGGTCACAGAAGATCAGCACCCTGCTTTACAGTTATTTTGCTCATTGGCAAAAGAGCTTTCAGTCTGGATACAATCAGGTTCATTACCTGTTCGTATCAATGATACCCAAGTCAATAACCGTGCTTTTCTGATCAATGATTCAGGAGAGATTGTTGCTCGGTATAATAAAATTCATTTGTTTGATGTCAGCTTAGAAAATGATGAGTCTTATCTGGAATCCGAGGCGGTCAAGCCTGGAGTAGAATCTGTTGTGACAAAAACGCCTTGGGGAAATCTGGGGATGTCCATCTGTTATGATATTCGTTTCCCGGAATTATATCGAACAATGGCAAAGAAAGGTGCTGATTTTTTTACGATCCCAGCAGCTTTTACCCAGACAACAGGTGAAGCTCACTGGCATGTATTATTACGTGCGCGGGCGATTGAAAATGGTTGTTTTGTTTTTGCTGCGGATCAGAATGGAGTCAGACACACCGGGCGTGCGACATATGGACATTCGCTGATCGTCGATCCCTGGGGTAATATACTGGCTGATGCGGGGACTGAGGCTGGTTTTATTGTCGCTGATATTGACCCGATTAAGGTGCACGAAGCCCGTCAAATGATACCTTCTTTACAGCACGATAGAAAATTTAAATAAGTTTGAGAGCCAAATGTTCAGTCTTGATTCAGTTGATTTTATGTACTATAGACTATTATTCGGAAATTTATTCAGCAAATGAAGCTTAAGATTAACCTGTTATCCATCATATTATTCTCATCTATTACAGCAGTCTCAATGCTGATGGATGTTTCTGTTGCTGCTGATCTACTTCTGGCTGAAACTTCGCAAACGGAACAGGTCGTGATTTCAGAAGACGAAGCTGCCGTGATCGCAGCGAAGGCTACATCCGGCAAAGTGATAAGCAGTGAAACCAGTGGCGTTGAAGGTGTCACTGTCTATCGATTCAGAGTGTTGATGAATGATGGACAAGTCAGGATTGTGCAGGTGAAAGCCACGACAGGGGAGATCCTCTAACATGCGATTACTGCTGATTGAAGATGAATTTCCTTTAGCCGATCAGATCTCATCCAGCCTGAGAGAGGCGGGTTTTGCAGTCGATGTTGCCAATACTGGAGAAGATGGTTTATATCTTGGTAAAGAATATCCGATTGATGTGGCCGTGGTTGATATTGGCCTGCCGGATATCTCCGGTATTGAAGTGATAAAAAAATGGCGGGAAGAAGAGAGTGATTTTCCCGTTTTGATTTTGACCGCTCGTGGCCGATGGGAAGAAAAGGTAGAAGGTCTTGAAAGTGGAGCCGATGATTATCTGGTCAAACCTTTCCATATGGAAGAGCTGATCGCCCGGCTTCGTGCATTGATCCGCCGATCGGCTGGATTTTCTGATTCAAAAATCCCTATGGGTCGTTTTACCCTGGATACGGCTGCACAGAAAATGCTGTTTGATGATGAAGAGATCGACGTAACGGCTTTTGAGTATAAAGTTCTGGAGTACCTGATCCTGCACACTGACAAGGTTGTCTCAAAATCTGAATTATCCGAACATTTATATGAAGATGATTTTGATCGTGACAGTAATGTATTAGAAGTCATTATCGGACGCTTGCGAAAAAAACTGGATCCGGACAAGTCTCTAAATCCCATAGAAACCCTACGTGGACGTGGTTATCGTTTCCGATCAGTCGATTAGAAGCACTTTTCAAAAATGATGTCTCTCAATGCACGATTACTGTTAGCCGCCAGTATTGTGCTTGCAGCCTTCCTCAGTTTTACCGGTTATGCACTTGATCGGGCATTTACAGATAGCGGAATCGTTGCCATTAAAGAACGCTTGCAGACAGAAATATTTAGTCTTCTGGCAGCTGCAGATTCTGATGATATTCGTACTTTAACCATGCCCGATGCCCTGCCGGATCTGCGTTTTTCCACACCGGTTTCTGGTCTCTATGCAGAGATAATTTCAGATCAGGGTGAAGTGATCTGGCGTTCAGGTTCTATGCTTGGAATCAAGATCCCATTTGAGTCAATCACAACAAAAGGTGAGCCGAGGTTTGTTGAACTAAGTGCTGATAATGGAACTGAGCTGTATACACTTGGCCTGGGTGTCATGTGGGAAGTCGCACCTTACATCGTGAGGGGTTATACATTTTATGTCGCAGAAACCAAAGAGCATTTTGAGAAACAACGTAAACAATTCAGAAAAAGTCTGGCCATGTGGTTAGGGGCGGCTGTGCTCGTATTACTGTTAGTTCAGGCGATCATTTTACGTTGGGGCCTGGCCCCTCTCCGGAAAATTGCATCAGAAGTGAAGGATATAGAAGCAGGTAGAAAAGAGGAACTTTCGGCTAACTATCCGCGTGAAATAGAGTTGTTGGCAACGAACATGAATGCTTTGATACGTTCCAGTAATAGTCAATTGAAACGCTATCGAAATGCCCTGGGTGATCTGGCTCATAGTTTGAAAACACCACTGGCCGTTTTACGTAATCTGGTTGAGAGTAATGCCCTGCCGAAAGAGACAAAGCAAACAGTATCAGAACAGATAGAACGACTGGATAAGACAGTCGAATATCAACTTCAAAAAGCCGTTGCTTCTGGACGAAAAGCACTCGCTGCACCGATCAATATCGATAAAGTGGCGCAGAAACTGCTTAATACATTTAAGAAAGTGTATGTTGATAAACAGATTGAGTTCAAACTTGATATCGATCCGGATTTAAAGTTTATCGGTGATGAAGGTGATCTGATGGAACTGTTGGGAAATCTGATGGATAACGCCTGTAAGTGGTGTGATCACAAAGTCAGTGTCGCAGCTCTTTCAACAGAGGGAACCAGGCTAACAATATTAGTTGAAGATGATGGTCCCGGTATAGCCCCGGAGGAACGGGAGGCAATTTTAAGAAGGGGAGTGCGAGGTGATTCGCAGGTCGAAGGTCATGGTATTGGTATGGCTGTTGTGCGGAATCTGGTCGAGCAGGTTTATCAGGGAAAACTGATCATTGAGGCCAGTGATCTGGGTGGTACAAAAATAGCCATTGTATTGGCCAAGTGATGGATCAGAAAATAATGATTGATTAATGATGGAAAAAAAAGAGAAAGAATGTCCTTATAGTTGGAAACAACGCTTTAAAATGATGGGGTGGGCAGGTTTTCTTTTTTTCCTGATCAAAGGATTAATGTGGCTTGTTGTACCATCTGTACTGGCCTATTTTGGGATGAAAAGTTGAACGTTACTTTGATCGACGTATAAACTTTTCCAGATTTTTAGCAGCCTGTTGGCGAATCTTGTTTTTGAGTAGAGGTGTCCAGCCTAACAAGAACCCGGTTGGTCCCAGTGCCATCTTGCTCCATTTCCAGAAATCGAAGTTGTCTTTGTGGCGGATGATTTTTCCATCCTTGAATTGAAACTCCGCATTGATGATGTTGTGAACTTTTCTGCCTGTCGCTGAAAAATTATAGACGGCTTCCCAATGCGCTTTGCCTGACAGATCGTCTGCCTCAACCTTATCAAATGTCAAACTAAAATCTTTTGCCTGAGAGCACAACATTTTCCACATGGCTGCAGCTTCATCACCTTTCAAATCAGGAAAGACAGGATCAGAAAATTCAATCTCTGGGTGGTAGCATTCTGCCATGGATTCTCCATCCAGTTTTTGAAATGAAGAATAAAAGGTTTCAATTAATTTTACATTTTGCTGCATTGCATCAAGCCTATAAATAGTGTTTTAATTCTAAGGAAACAAACAAAGGTGTATTTGCTGCTATAGTTTACTGCAGAAATGCCGATAAAACACAATGGAACCTCTTAAAAGGAACTTAAGATGTTCGGGAAAGTATTTATAATCAAATGGTTGTAAGAAAATTGGAAAAAAAGTCAGATTCAATAACTCTTCTTGGAACAACATTGGATGGCCAGAAATTCCGTCCCAGTGACTGGGCGCAACGATTGACCGTAGCGGTATCAACTGTTGGGCCAAAGAAGCAGATTATCAGTCATCCAAGAGTCCACATGGCTGTAAAAAATGGATTGCCGGCCGTAGTGATTGATACAGTCCTCGAAAAGGAAAACAAAATAATGTTTGATTTCCTGATCAACTTTGGAAAAAGTAACAATTTGCAGATCGAATATCCCTGGGTGGGAGAAGCGAGAGAAAAAGTTGAGACGCCAAAAGACGAGTTAAAAGCAGCTAGCTAACATCCTCTTCTGGCCAGTTCTGTATATAGTTTTTCATTACTCGATTTTCAAACTCAGTTTCTTCAATCATTCTAAGTAACAGGTCGCCGTTAGATACCAGACCAACAAGTTTTCCATCGTCCAGAACCGGTAAGTGACGCACCCTTCGACCCGTTTCATTCTCAAACATCAACGCCATTGCTTCTTTAATGGTGTGGGAAATATTGCAGGAAACCAGTTTCGATCCCATAATTTCCTGAATCTTGGTTGAGTTAATGTCACATCCGCGATGGTGGATGGTAAACATGACATCTCGTTCAGTGATGATACTGACAGGTTTTTCTTCTTCAACAACAATAAGAGAGCCGATATGGTGCTGCATCATTTTATTGACTGCATCGGCCATTGTATTTTCCGGGCTAATCGTATGGCACTGATGACCTTTTTTATCTAACAGGTTTTTAATGTTCATAATCAATCTCCTGAGAGGGATTATTATAATAATTGATCTTGCTGAAGATCATGGTTCCCTTCACTTAATGATGGTCATTATGGCGTAACAGGGAGTAGATTATCAACAGTTATAAAAAAAGACCGCATAAGCGGTCTTTTTTGCTCAATATAGAGCCGTTATGCCTAACTTCGTTTGCTAAGCCATTCTCCAACTGTTGGCGGGATCATTTTTTGTGCCTTACCACTGACGTAGATCCCA
>Ga0256841_1003300_pt1 | contig 12143 bp, 15 predicted proteins | sample 356308metaG_FD_185971 | JGI IMG/M metagenome (GOLD analysis project Ga0256841, IMG submission 185971) | Hydrothermal vent microbial communities from Mid Atlantic Ridge, Atlantic Ocean - 356-308 | ecosystem: Environmental > Aquatic > Marine > Hydrothermal vents | place: Atlantic Ocean: Mid...
TTCGGTCATTACCCGGCTCTCGGTGAACCCCTTCATCTTGTGACCCAGATGGGTTTCGATATCCCGCCTCTCCATCTCCCGCAGCAACCCTTCGACCGCCTTCGGGCCCAGCCTCTGCCCCGGTTTCTCCCCGGGAGTAAAGAAGATCATGCGGAACCTGTCACGCCGGCCCTCGCGACGCAACTGCTGGTCGATACCGAACAGAAACTCGAACATGGGACCGCCACGCATTGCGTTGGGCTCCCTGGGATTACCCCCAAAGCCGATGGCAATGGTTCCACCCTGCAGCTCCTTCAGCCGGTCCCGAATCCGCTCCGCCGCTGCAATACCCTCACAGGGTGTAATCACATGCTCGATACCGGGCAGCTTCTTGAGAAAACGTCCTCCGGAGCAGATCAACAGCCCGTCATTCCGCACCTCCCCCTGCTCCGTCAGCAACGTACGCCCCCCGTCAGTCATTCCGGTGGCTGCTGCCGGGTGGTGCTGGACGCGCATACGCTGAAAAAAGTTCTGCAGCGGAATTCGCAGATCGTCCGCCTTGCGCAGGCCGGACGGGATCCAGATGATGCCGGGAAGATACTCGAATACGGGCTGCGGGCTGACCAGTGTGATCTGTGCCTCGACCCTCCGTTTGCGCAGCTCACGAACCGCTGTGAGGGCTGCAAAGCCGCTACCGACGACTGTGATCTTCTTCATTCGACAAACTCCTGCAGGCCTCGGGAAAACATATCTGCCGGTGATTGACAATTTTCAATGCCTGCCTGGCTGCAGAGCAGTATCCTCTTTCACATGACATAAGGGATTCCGATTCCCGTTACCCCTGTTGTGACGAGCATACCCCCTGTTTCAATCACCCGAGGCCATCATGACGACTACGACCAGTTTCATCTCCATACTTCGGGACAACCCATGGATCGGGATGACAATCGGCCTGTTGTTCTTCACTTTCATGTTCAGTGTAAAAAATATCGTGATCTATCTCTATTCACGAAAACGGGAAAAATCGACAGACTTCCCTGAATAGGGGTGGCACCACACCATCGTCGAACGGTAGCGGCAACATATGTCGCATTCATGGCTTCAGGCAGGCGCCGGAACAAGGCGCAGTGCGCAGGCAAGGGGCGCTTCCTCGTCGAGGTCGCCCCAGCGCATCCCTGCGCCCGCGACACTCGGACACCCTGTCCAGCGCACTGGAAGGCAGGGCCGGTGCCTGCCTGAAGCCCCTGACCCTATGATATTCGGCGGCAGGCCGTGGTTTCTCTTCAGTTGGCCGCTGCCGTTTCCTTCTCTTCCGGAAGAGCGATGTTCAGCTCGAGGATTTCGCAATCGCCGTGGCGCTCCAGGTTTACCTTGATATCCTCCCTCGAAACATGAACGTACTTGGCTATCACTTCCATCAGCTCACGTTTCAGGGCTGGTAGATAGTCGGGCCCGTTCACAACCCGATGCTCATGCGCCATGACGATATGTAACCGCTCCTTGGCGATTGCTGCGCTTCTCTTTGCCGGCTTGCGTCTGAAGTAATCGAATATCGACATGAACTAAGCTCCAAAGATACGTTTCAGAAAACCCTTCTTCTCCACATCGAGAAAGCGCATGGGTACATCCTCACCCAAAAAACGGCTGACCATATCCCGATATGCCTGCCCGCTGCGACTCTGCTCGTCGCGAATCACCGGGATACCGGAGTTCGATGCCTGTAACACCGCCTGGGACTCGGGAATAACCCCGATCAGGTCGATCCCCAGCAGCTCCTGTATATCCTCCAGTGCCAACATCTCGCCCCCTTCGACACGAACAGGGGAGTATCGTGTGACCACCAGATGCTCCTTGATGGGTTCGTCTCCGTTGATGGCCCGCAGGGACTTGGCCGCCAACATGCCGAGAATCCTGTCCGAGTCCCGTACCGAAGAGATCTCCGGGTTGGTGACAACCAGCGCTTCATCGGCATAGAACAGCGCCATCAATGCCCCTTTCTCGATACCCGCAGGTGAATCACACACGATATAGTCGAAATTTTCCCGCAACTCGTTGATCACCCGGCCTACCGCCTGCTCGTTGAAGGCATCCTTGTCACGTGTCTGCGACGCCGGCAGAATGTAGAGATTGGAGTCGTTCTTGTCCCGAATGAGCGCCTGCTTGAGCGATGCCTCTTCGTTTATGACATTGACAAAGTCGTAGACCACCCGCCGCTCACAGCCCATTACCAGATCCAGGTTGCGCAATCCGATATCGAAATCGATCACCACCGTCCGGTGGCCTCGGCTGGCCAGACCGGTAGCAAAACTTGCGCTGGTGGTGGTCTTGCCAACGCCTCCCTTGCCCGATGTCACTACGATCACTTTAGACAAAACAATCTCCTTTCCAATCTTGGTTGAATATCGCTGTTTCCGCTACAGAGGGGCGAGTATGAGCTGCTCCCCCTCCAGATAGATTTGGGCCGGCTTGCCGTAGAGTCCGGCAGCATCCGGATCGTCGAACACCTGATAGCTCCCGGCGATCGCCGCCAGCTCCGGCTCCATGATCCGTGCAAAGATACGCGCCGCGGGATCGTCCGCCACACCTGCAAATGCCCGGCCACGCAAACGGCCATAGACATGAATGTTCCCGTCGGCGATCACCTCCGCGCCCACGTTGACCGACGAGAGAATGACCAGATCACTCCCGCGAGCATAAATCTGTTGTCCGGAGCGCACTGGCTGGTGAACAATCCTGGTTCGGCGTGGGGAGACATCGCTGGCAACGGGCAGTTCCGGTTCCACCGCGGCAGCCTTCTCCGGCGGTTTTTCCCGGGTTATGCCACCCTTCAGCACGGCCAGGCCGGAAGCAACGGCACTCTCGGCCTGGGCAGGTGTCGCATTGCGCACACCAACCACAAACAGCTCCATCCGGCGCAGCAGCCCCGCAAGAGCAACGAAATCCAGACCTTCGGCCCGCTGCGCGACCAGTTCCATGTCGATCACCAGTGGAGCGTGTTTGAAGAAGTTCAGGCCGCGGGCCAGATGAACCTTGAGCTCATGCTCGATTGCACCTAGCTCGATACTTCGGAGCTTCAACACAGGAAGCGTAAAGACTGCTCCCTTCAACTCGATGGCCGCACCACCGCGCTCTGCCGTGTCGGCTTCTACTGTTCCTGAGTCCATCTGCACTTGTTGTCTCCTGGTTGTCACCGAACACCAGCAACCGGCCGGAGCCGAGCGCCGCTACACCATCCGCTGACCTGCTGCCGAGACGGCGGAAGTCTCGTTCGTTCCCCGCTCGAGATTCTACTCAATCAAGGGAGGAGCATGATATTTCTGGATATTGCCCGACTCCGACACATTCTATCCGATAGCGAACCGAAATGGCAGCAGAGCACCGGCTCTTGCAGTCTGCTGCAGCTCACGCGAGGGAGCACCGCTGCAGCCCGGTGGATGGCAGTTGGAGTCATTCGGATAACCGCACGCCCTCTTTCCAAACATCATGCAGGTCTCCCTTCCGCGAAAAGCTCAACCGGGGATCAGTTCTGCACCACCCATATATTCCCGCAGCACCTCGGGAATCTGAATGGAACCATCTTTCTTCTGGTAGTTCTCCATCACCGCGACCAGGGTGCGCCCTACTGCAAGCCCCGAACCGTTGATGGTGTGCACCAGCTCCGGCCTGCCCGTTTCGGGATCTCGCCAACGCGCTTTCATGCGCCGCGCCTGGAAATCGACGAAGTTGCTGCAGGAGGAGATTTCCCGATAGTTCTGCTGCCCTGGAAGCCACACCTCCAGATCGTAGGTCTTGGCTGCAGAAAAGCCGAGATCTCCTGTACACAGCACAACGACCCGGTAAGGCAGATCCAACTTCTGCAGAACGGTCTCCGCATGCCCGGTAAGCTGTTCCAGGGCTTGCCAGGACTCCTGGGGCCGCACCACCTGCACCATCTCGACCTTCTCGAACTGGTGCTGACGGATCATGCCACGGGTGTCCTTGCCGTAGGAGCCGGCCTCACTGCGGAAACAAGGCGTGTGGGCGACGAACCGGCGTGGCATATCCGCAGCTTCGATGATGGTCTCCCGCACCATATTGGTCACCGGCACCTCTGCGGTGGGGATCAGGTAGTAGTCGTGCTCGCCGCTCAACCGGAACAGATCCTGCTCGAATTTCGGCAGCTGTCCGGTGCCCCGCAGGCTGTCACTGTTGACCAGGTAGGGAACATAGACCTCGGTATAGCCATGTTCACTGGTATGCAGGTCGAGCATAAACTGGATCAGGGCGCGATGCAGCCGCGCCAGCGGACCACTCAGCAGGGTGAAGCGGGAGCCGGTCATCCTGGCGGCCGCCTCGAAATCCATCTGCCCCAGTGCTGTGCCCAGATCCACATGATCTCTTGGTTCGAAGTCGAATCGCGGCGGTTCGCCCCAGCGGCGGAGCTCCACATTCTCCTCTTCGCCGGTGCCGTCGGGGACGCTCTCGTGGGGGATATTGGGAATCCCCATCACCACCTCCCCGATCTCCTCCTGCAGCTCCCGGAGCCGCTCTTCGGCCGCTTCCAGACGTGCCTTCAAGTCGGATACCGCCTGCAGTAACGGTGCAATATCATCCCCCTTCGCCTTGGCCTGGCCGATGGCCCTGGCGCTGCTGTTGCGCTCACTCTGCAACTGCTGTGTCTGGACCTGAAGCTGTTTGCGCTCTGCCTCCAGCCGATTGAGCCGCGCCACATCCAGCTCGAAGCCGCGCCGCCGAAGCTGCTCGGCGATCTGTTCCGGATGGCTGCGCAGGAGTTTTGGATCTAGCATCTGTTTTTCCTTTTTTTCGATTTATCAACCCGGTGACAATATTATTAACCCGGCAACCTGAAAGGGATGGGAGAGCGTACTTTTCCGGACCTCTGTATGGCGGATAAGCTCCATCGGTTTGAGCCTTTGCTCCCATCCGGTTTCCGGCGGTGGTGGAGATAGCAACGATAACGCTCCTCCCTCACCCGGCACCGATTCTAGTCGTTTATCTGAATCGGCCACCACACCACATGACCAGGTTTGATCTCATCGTCCAGGTGCTGAAGCACCGCTTCGATCTTCTCGCTGTCATCGAAGAACTCCACCACGATGGGCAGCTCCATGGCAAGGTCGATCAGTTTGGCGCTGTGTATCTCGCCGCTGGCACCATAGCCACTGATACCGCGGAACACGGTCAGCCCACGCAGCTTTTCCCAGTCATGCAGGCGCTTGATTAGATTGTTGAGCTGAACTTCACCCTCCAGCAGATAGATACGCACCATGGTCAGTTTTCGTCCGGTCATATCGTCCTCCCAAGCAGTACGCCCATCCATGCACCGACCAGGCACAAGGTGACACTGAGCGAAATATTCATCAGCGCCTTCAACAGGGCGCCATCCTCTATCAAATTGAGGGTTTCGATGGAGAAGGTAGAGAATGTGGTAAACGCCCCCAACAACCCCACCAGCAAGGCAGCACGCCACGCGGGCGAGACGCTCAGGCGCTCGATGAGCAGAATGTACAGCACTCCCATCAGCAACGACCCAGCTACATTTACCGCCAGCGTGCCCCAAGGGAACTCCCTGCCAAGCCGGCCATATACCCACGTGGATACCCAGAAGCGCAGCAACGCGCCGACGGCGCCCCCACCCGCTATTGCCAGAGCCTGAATCAATGCGTCACCCGCTGCCGGGAATCGTGGTCATCCATGGTCAAGCCTTTTTGACGAAATCCGATTTCAACTTCATGGCCCCAACGCCATCGACACGGCAGTCGATATCGTGATCACCCTCGACGAGGCGGATATTCCTGACTTTCGTCCCCATCTTGATCACCGATGACGAACCCTTGACCTTCAGATCCTTGATCACGGTGACCGTGTCTCCATCATTGAGAACGTTCCCGTTGGCATCCTTCACCACCCGCTCATCCCCTCCAATATCTTCACCATCATGCTGCGCCCATTCATGGGCGCACTCCGGACAGATGTAGAGCACTCCGTCCCGATAGGTGTACCCGGAACCGCATTCAGGACACTCTGGCAGATCACTCATTTCACGACTCCTCGTTGTTCTACAGATTGTGGAAAAAGCCCCCTCTGCCTCTATCAACCTGCGAAAAGCAAAAGTGCAGCATTTGCCACTCTTCCAGGACGGGAGAATCACCGCTCCCGGCTCTCTACCGGTGACCGACCCCGGTTTGCGGCAAGGTAGCAGAGCACCAAACCAACATTCTACAGCAACTTTTACCAAAACCGTTTAGGCTCTCCACCAAATCGAATGGGTAACACCAAGCCACCGCACAAGGGCACTGCCTTTGACAAGGGGAGTGGACCGGGTTCTCCGATTGTACGGCTGTTGCCCCGACTCCTTTTCACTCTGCGGCATGCTTCCTGTCCAGCTCGCGCAGATGCCGCAGTTTCTCCGAGATCTTCAGCTCCAGACCGCGCGGAACCGGACGATAGTAGTTGCGCGGCTCCATCTCCTCCGGAAAGTAGTTTTCACCGGCGGCATAGGCCTCTGGTTCATCATGGGCATAGCGGTATCTCCTGCCGTATCCCAGCTCCTTCATCAGTCGAGTGGGTGCGTTGCGCAGATGGATGGGAACCTCATGGGAGCCGTGTTGGCGAACGTCGGCCCGTGCCTCGTTGAACGCACTGTAGACTGCGTTGCTCTTCGGAGCGCAAGCCAGATAGACGATCGCCTGGGCGATAGCCAGCTCCCCCTCCGGGCTGCCAAGCCGCTGCTGCACGTCCCAGGCATCCAGCGCCAACCGCAACCCCCGCGGATCGGCGTTGCCGATATCCTCGCTGGCCATGCGCACCACGCGCCGCGCGATATAGAGGGGATCACACCCCCCATCCAGCATACGGCAAAACCAGTAGAGAGCGGCATCGGGTGAGGAGCCACGCACCGACTTGTGCAGCGCCGATATCTGATCGTAGAACAGCTCCCCGCCATTGTCGAAACGGCGCACGCCCCCACTTACCACCTCCGCCACACCTTGCTCAGTTATAGCTCCACCCTCTGCCAGATCGGCGCATATCTCGAGAAGATTCAGGGCACGGCGGGCATCCCCGTCGGCGGCCTGGGCCAGCCGGTCCTGCAGTTCGGGGGCGCACTGTAAGCCACGTTCACCCAATCCCCGCTCGCTGTCCTGCAGAGCAGCGTCGATGATGCGGCGTAACTCCTCTCTCTGCAGTGGCTTGAGAAGATAGACCCGCGCGCGGGAGAGCAGTGCATTGTTGAGCTCGAAGGAGGGATTTTCCGTGGTCGCCCCGATGAAGGTGACAGTGCCGTCCTCCACGAACGGGAGAAAGGCATCCTGTTGAGACTTGTTGAAACGGTGCACCTCGTCGACAAACAGGATTGTTCCTCGTCCGGCACTCTCACGAACCTCGTTTGCCTGCCGAATAGCAGCACGAATCTCCTTCACTCCGGACAGTACCGCTGAAATGCTCAGGAACAGTACCTGCGCCCGCTGTGCGATCATCCTTGCAAGCGTGGTCTTTCCACACCCCGGGGGGCCCCAGAAGATCATGGAGTGAAGGTGTTGCGATTCAATCGCCTCGCGCAACGGTTTACCACTGTCCAGCAGATGGGACTGGCCATAGAACTCCTCCAGGGTGCGCGGCCGCATCCGGTCGGCCAACGGCTGCCCGGCGACATCTGCATGCTGCGTGGGAAACAGCTCGCCAGTGCTCATTGGCTGTCGATGACATCCACGCCCCTGGGAGCAGTAAAGCGAAACAGCTCCGGGGGAATCTTGGTATTGACCTTCACATTACGAAACTGCAGCCGGGTGGTCTGACCGAGCGCATCGACCACTTCCATCAGACGCAGTCCCTTGGCACTGAATCCCAACCGGACACTCTTGAAGCTGCGCTCCCCCTTTTTGGGGATCAGTTCAAGCCACTCCAGATCAGAATCTTTCCGCTTCAGCGCCTTGATCAAAAAATCCCGCTCCAGCGGCCGCCTGCCACTCAACAGCAGCGCCGGAGTATCCCCGAGAGCGGTATCGGTCGCCTTGACGATAACCTGCTCCAGGTCCGGATCGTAGTTCCAGATCCTGTCTCCATCCGCCACATAGAGCTGTCTGTAGGGCTTGGTGTACTCGAAGCGGAATTTGCCGGGACGCTGCAGTGCAAATATCCCTTCACTGGTCTGTAGCGGCTTGCCCTTTTCATCGAAGCGTGTCTGGACAAATCCCGCCTGCATGGTTTCGATGCCGTTGTAAAAGGCTTCGAGATGTTGCCGCGCCGTCTTCGCGCTGACCACGGTGGCAGCCAGCACCAGAAAAAAAACGATAACAATTTTGCTTGTGGTTTTCATAAGGCAATTCCTGTTCGATATTCTCAAGTTTGATACTGCAGTGTGACGAATGCCACTGCATACTCCTCCTCGTCCGAGAGGGTGAGGTGGGCTGGCCCGATTCTGTTCCGATGGATGAATTCTTCCGCCTGCTCTTTGAAAAAGAGCAGCGGACGGCCATCCATTTCGTGACCGACCACGATCTGTTTCAGGGTGATGCCGTTGCGGAAACCGGTTCCCATCGCCTTGACCGCCGCCTCCTTTGCGGCAAACCGCTTGGCGAGGAAGTGGGCACGGCGCCTGCTTTCAAGAAAGGCAGGCCACTCCTGATCCGCCAGGATACGCCGAGCGAACCCCTCCCCATATCGGTTCAGGCTCTCCTCCATGCGGGTCACCCGCACGATGTCGGTACCAATCCCGAAAATCACCCCTGACGCGCCTCGATCATCAGCCGTTTCATCTCCCTTACCGCCTCTTCCATACCGGTAAACACAGCCCGTGCAACAACGGCATGGCCTATGTTGAGCTCCTGCACCTCCGGCAATGCAGCGATCGCCTTTACATTTTGATAGTTGAGGCCGTGGCCGGCATTGACCTGCAGCCCCAGTTCGGATGCAATCTCGACAGCACGTGCCACACGCTGGTACTCGCGGACCCTCTCCTCTTCGGTGACCGCATCGGCATACGCGCCCGTATGGATCTCCACCACTGGAACATCGAGCTGGGCCGCTGCTTCGATCTGGTGTTTATCCGGGTCGATGAACAGCGACACGCGAACCCCCGCATCCGCCAGTTGCCGGCATCCATCACGAAGCTGCTCGTAGTATCCGGACACATCCAGACCACCTTCGGTGGTCAGTTCCTCCCGCCGCTCCGGCACCAGACAGCAGTTCTCCGGTTTGAGCTGTCTGGCAATCCCCAGCATCTCGGGAGTCAGCGCCATCTCCAGATTCATGGGAATATTCAGCAGATGTTTCAGCAGTTTGACATCGCGATCCTGAATATGGCGCCGGTCCTCTCTCAGATGCAGGGTGAGACCGTCAGCGCCCGCCTGTTCCACCAGCATGGCTGCCTGCACAGGATCGGGGTAGCGGGTTCCACGCGCCTGGCGCAAAGTAGCGACATGATCGATGTTGATCCCCAGCAGAATTTCACTCTTCACGGCATCATTCCTTTGCATCCATTATTGTCAACTTGGCAACAATATATATCGTATTCAACCGTGGCGGGCCGGCACGCTGCAGCCTGTCATTGAATATCACAGGGTCAGAGGCTTCAGGCAGGCACGCCACGGCCTGTCGTCGAATATCATGGGTTAGGGGCTTCAGGCAGGCACTGGACCTGCGCTCCAGCGCTTGACAAGGGAATGACCCTTGCCTGCGCACTGCGCCTTGTTCCGGCGCCTGCCTGAAGCCCTGAATGCGACATATATTGTTGCCGGGTCAATAATATTGGTTAGGAAGGCTCTCCAGATTGCGAAACAGCTCCCGACTGCGCAGCGGTTTGTCTCCCAGATAGAAAGAGAGCACCGCCCGCATCAGATACCGGGCCTCCTTCAGGCTCCTCTCATCCCTCAGTATCCCGTTCGCCAAGGCCAGCAGTGTGGCTCCCGTTACCGGCAGCGGGCAACCCTGCCGCACCCCGATTTTCACCGGACCATGTTCAATATGGTAGCAGTAGTGCGCATCCGCCTGAACCGGCAGCCCGCTCTCCACATCGTGATCCAGAATCATGCCGTAACCCAACTGCTCCAGCAGGCGGCATTCGAACAGACGCAACGCCTCCTGGTCGACCCGATGTTCGCCAAGCCGGCTCAAGGTCTGGTGGTAGATCCGGTACAGCCGTGGATAACCGACATGGCGCCAGGTGAGCCGCAACAGCAGCTCGTTGAGATAGAATCCGCTCATCAGGACCGCACCGGAAAGCGGCAGAGGTGCGCCATCAGGCTCTGCTCCCTTCATGGTCGCCAGCTCTCCGCGGCTATACCATGAGAGCAGCAGCGGGCGAAAAGGTTGCAGCCGCCCCTGCAGAGGGGAGCGGCGGGAAGAGACTCCCCGCGCCACCATGCCGAATCGACCATGATCGCGGCTGAACACCTCCAGCAGGCGGCTGCTGTTCCGATAGGGGCGATGATGGAGAATGTAAGCGGGTTGCAGTTCGACCCGTTCAGTTTTCATCGCCATATCCCAGGCTGCGCAGGGCGCGTTCGTCGTCCGACCACCCCTCCTTCACCTTCACCCAGAGCTGCAGGAACACCCTGCTTCCGAAGAGCTGTTCCATCTCTTTACGCGCCAGCTCACCCACCCGTTTGAGCTGCCTGCCCCCCTTGCCGATCACAATCCCTTTGTGACTGGAGCGCTCCACCCAGATTACGGCGGCGATTTCGGTCAGACCGCCTTCATCACAAGCAAACTTTTCGATCTCCACGGTAAGCACGTAGGGCAACTCCTGCCCCAGCCGCCGCATCAGCTTCTCGCGGATGATCTCTGCCGCCAGAAAACGTTCGCTGCGATCGGTCAGCTGATCCTCAGGGTAGAGAGGCGGCTGTTCTGGTATCATCCGTTCCACTGCCTGTTCCACCCGCGCGGTATCCGGACGCCTGGTGGCCGAGATGGGGATCACCTCGGCAAAGCTGTCTTTCTGTGCCAGTTCCCGCAGGAAGGGCAGCAACTTCCCCTTGTCGGCAACCTTGTCGACCTTGTTGACGAGTGCGATGACCGGGATGGACGTCTCCCTGAGCCGCTCCAGCACTGCCTCGTCTTCGGCAGTCCAGCGCAGCGCTTCCACCATGAAGATGATGAGGTCCACATCCTGGAGGGTAGCTGTTGCCACCCGGTTCATGTAGCGGTTCATCGCCCGCTTCGCCTGTTCGTGAATGCCGGGGGTGTCCACGTAGATCACCTGGGCTCCAGCACCGGACTTGATACCGAGAATACGGTGCCTGGTGGTCTGCGGTTTGCTGGATGTGATGCTGATCTTCTGCCCCAGGATGTGGTTGAGCAGGGTGGATTTTCCTACATTGGGACGCCCAACGATGGCCACATGGCCACACCGGAAATGGGGGTCACTCATCGCTGCTCAACATCCTGAATGCCTTGGCCGCTGCATCCTGCTCCGCCTTGCGGCGGCTACTGCCCTTTCCTTCGACGGGCTGCGGCAACGGTTCCACTTCACACTCCACTACATGAATCCGGGTGTGCTTGTCTCCCTCTTCACGCACCATGTGGTAGGTGGGCAGTGGCATCCTGCGTGACTGCAGAAACTCCTGCAGCCTGGTTTTGGGATCCTTTAGCTGATCCAGCTCCGGCAGTGCCGCAAAGCGCGGCTGATAGAGTCGCAGCACCACCTTTCGAGCCGCTTCCATCCCCCCATCCAGACTGATGGCACCGATGATCGCCTCCATGGCGTCAGCAAGAATGGAGGTGCGCCGGAACCCCCCGCTCTTCAACTCTCCCGGCCCCAACCGGAGACACTCGCCCACAGAGAGCTGCTGTGCAATTCCGGCCAGCGTTTCGCCATTGACCAGGGTGGAGCGCAAGCGGCTCAGGTCACCCTCTTTGCAGTGTCGATAACGGTGAAACAGCTCGTTGCTGATAATGTACTCGAGCACTGCATCACCCAGAAACTCCAGCCGCTCATAGTTTTCATTGGCGGCACTGCGGTGGGTAAGAGCCCTCTGCAACAACTGAGGATCCTGGAACAGGTAACCCAGCGCCTTGCACAGGCGGGCCTGCTGACGGTTATCTGATAACGCTGCCAATACGACTCCAGGTGATACCACCGTTCACCGGGTCCCAGTTCATCCAGACGAAAAAGGCCTTGCCGACCAGATTACCCTCCGGCACCGTCCCCCAATAACGGCTGTCGC
>Ga0256841_1003301_pt1 | contig 12141 bp, 13 predicted proteins | sample 356308metaG_FD_185971 | JGI IMG/M metagenome (GOLD analysis project Ga0256841, IMG submission 185971) | Hydrothermal vent microbial communities from Mid Atlantic Ridge, Atlantic Ocean - 356-308 | ecosystem: Environmental > Aquatic > Marine > Hydrothermal vents | place: Atlantic Ocean: Mid...
TAATAACAAACGAAACTTTATTAGTTTTAGTTAATATTATTATAAGTTATAAGTCGTTATGCAGATTTATAACAAAAAATTATCTTATTTTAAAAAGTTATAAAGTTTTTTTGGCTAGAATAGTACATAAATATAAAAAAAACAAATAAAGGATAAACATGGGTTTTATTAAAGCTATATTGATGTTGATTGGTGCACTAGTTGTAGCGGGGTTACTTTTTGCGGGTGTTAAGTTTGGAGGATTGATAAGTTCTGCAACAAAATTGGATTCACAGGCATTGCCACTTTATATGAATATGTTTGGTAAGGTATTAGAGACTGGAAATGCTGCTGATGGTATGGTACGCTACAAAAAAGTAAATGAAGATGTAACAAATGATGATATCAAAGATATTATCGAGAGTGTTGTTGGTGATGGCAATATGCAATTGGTAGGTGATGTTACCATGTTTGATGGTTCTCCATTGGATAGTAGTGGTAAAAAAACAAAATATACTAGAATTTTTTCTATATGTAGTAGACCTATTGCTGCTAAGTTTTTGACATATTCAAAATCTTTTGGTGCTTTCATGCCTTGTCGTATTATGTTGCAAGAAGATGATAAAGGCAATAGATGGTTATATACTATGGATATGGGTTTGATGATTCACGGTGGGAAACCTTTACCGGCTGATATGTTAAAGATGGCAGAATCAGTAAGAGATACAGTATATGCTGCTATGGATAAAGCTGCGACAGGTGACTTTTAAGGTCTATAACATTTTGAAGAGTAAAAAACTCTTCAAAATATATGATGTAATCGTTTTGTAATCAAGTTACTCTATACTTCTTCTGAATTTATAATTTTAGGAGAAAAACAATATGAAATTAAAAACATTAGCTACTATAAGCGTTGCTGTATCTATCGCAGCTTCATCACTTATCGCAGGTGAACTTCAAGGTAGAGGTGCTTCTTTCCCTGGACCAGTATACAAAGCATGGATCAGCCAATACAATGCAAAAACAGGTGAAAAAGTAAACTACACACCAACTGGTTCTGGTGACGGTATCAAATCTATCAAAAAAAGAATGGTAAACTTCGCAGGTAGTGATAAACCACTTAAACCTGAAAAACTAAGAAAAAACAAACTATATATGTTCCCAACAGTAGTAGGAAGTATTGTTCTAGCTTACAATATCCCAGGCGTAAAAGATGGTGAATTAAAACTTAGTGAAAAAGCAATTGCAGGAATCTTTAGTGGAAAAGTTGCATATTGGGATGATAAAGAGATTACTAGCGTAAATCCTGATATCAAACTCCCTCATGAAAAGATTACAGTAGCTGTAAGAGCTGATAAATCAGGTACAACGTATAACTTTACTTACTATTTATCAAAACTTGACGATAAGGCATTTAAAGCAAGTAAAAAACCTAACTGGAAAGGAAATGTTGTAGCAGGAAAAAGTAACTCAGGTGTATCAGCAAATATCGAGCAAACAAAATACTCTATTGGTTATATCGAATACTCATACAAACAAAAACTTGGACTTTCAGCTGCAAAGGTACAAAACAAAGAGGGTGAATATATCCTTCCAACTTTAAAATCATTCCAAGATGCTGCTAAATATGCAAAATGGACACCAGATAATGATTTTTATGCTCTTATCGCATATCCTGATGGAAAGACATCTTATCCGATTGTAGCGGCTACTTTTATCTTGTTGCCAGAAGAGAAAACAGATACAAACAAAAAAGTAACTAAATTTTTCGACTTTGCTTACCAAAATGGTGATAAAATTGCGACAGATTTAGGATATGTTCCACTTCCAAAAGAGACAAAAGATATGATTCGTAAATATTGGACATCAAAAGGTATTAAATAATTTATACTTTTACAGCAAACAACTTCTCATGGCAGAGAAGTTGTTTGTGAAAGTTTATCTGCACGTGTGATATATTTTTTACGAATATCAAAGTAAAGATTTGAAAAATAACTAACAAGAATCACACTTACACCAGTTGCCACCACAACATTATAATCAAAAGTAGTTTCCATCGCTAAAACCACAGCAGTTAGTGGAAGCTTCATCAACACACCCATAAAAACAGAAGCTCCAATCGCCGCAAAATAAAAAGGCTCGATTTGCATATAGTATGTTGCTATTATCTCCCCAAAGGCATATCCAATCAATGCCCCAATACTCATCAATGGTAAGAAAAGACCTCCAACGGCATTGGCATATATCGAGATAGTTGTACCTACTATACGTAGCATGATGACTGAAAATATTAAAGTTAAAGAGAGATGATGTTCTTGATTGATAAGTGTTGTAACGATCATCTTTCCCGAAAATGCAGCCTGAGGCTTGATCAACAATATCGTACCTATCGTTCCACCACCTATAAGTGCAAAAATATGGTTACGCCAACGGTTAAAGTTTTTAAAAATTTCCCAGTCTATAAAATGTAAAACCCTCTTTTTTAAGATAAGATATAGATAAACAAATGCAGTAATAAATGGAATAAAAAGTAAATTGGCAAATATATAACTATTTTGAAATTTTCTACCAACAGAGTGTTGAAAATAAATAGGTTCTAAAAAATTTATACTTACAGCAAAAGCTATCATAGAAGCCAAAATCAAGTAACCTATGTATTGTTTTATAAATTGATAAGCTATGTTTTCCACTGCAAATGCCATACCTGTAACAGGAGAGACAAAGATAGCTGCTATACCACTGCTTGCTCCTACACTAATCATCATCTTGATGAGCATTTCAGGAAGACGAAATAATCTATGTACCTGGTAAGCGATCATAGCTCCGATACCTGCACTAGGTCCCTCTGTACCTGCTAAAAATCCACTAGAGAGTGATAAAGTAGAAGCAATGACTTTTAAAAAAAGTGTTTTGAGTGTGATAGTCATTTTATTTTGTGTGATAGATTCAGCAATTTCATTGACTCCGTATTCTCTGATTGTTTTATCTTTTGAAGTTAGATAATTAACAAAAAAAATCGATACAGTTGGAACAAGATAAATATACCATGCTGGAAGAGTAGGAATTGTTTTAAAAGGATCACCCATGAAGATAAAATATGTTACAAAAGTGATCAATAAATCATAAAACGTGATAAAAAAACCACTAATCAAACCCGTAAGAATAGCAGCTATGAGGAGTTTAGCAAGCACTGTAATATCCTAGATTTTATTTTCATGATAACATATTTAAATAATATTTGTATATATAAACTATAAATAGAAAGTATAAAAATTTACAGGAAATGGTGTTTCAGCTCCATCATATATATGTACCTAGAGCTTTTAGCGTTTCTTTGGATAGACCCCTGCAAGATGGAACTGAAACACCATTTCCTTGTATCTTATTGGTCTTTAAGTGACTCTTCTTTGAGTTCATCAAGTGCTTTTTGCATTGTTTCTAAGATAACTTTTGAAGCTTTATCTTCATCGTTTTCAGGCAAATCCCAATCAAATATCTTCATGTTTGCTTTGTAAATAAGTTTGAGTTCTGTTTTGATGCTTGATTTCATCTTTTCGAGTTCTTTGTCTAATGGTGTCATTTTTTCTCCTTCTTTGTTTATAAAATTTCTTCTATATCTTTTGCAATTTCATCAGCTTTTGTTTTTTGATGATGTTTGACATGGGTATATGTTGCCCATGCCGCACTAATTAAACTAAGTCCTAAAAATATCCATGGATTTAAGATATCATAAGCATAGTAATCTATCATACCAAATATTGCCGTAAAAAGTATAAGATATACGATAAAAAGTGTTATCTTATGCTTTGTAAGCATATTCTTTTTACTCATTTTGTATAGACTTTGATTTGTGCATTTCCAAGGTCATTGAGTAATGTTTTTGCTTTTTGTGTACTCTCTTTGCCATGAACGATGATAAGTGTTTTTCCTTCTTTGAGTAAATCTGTATATTTATGGGCTTCAACTTCTTCGATACCAAGATCTGTAAACCAAGCCACCAATGCAGTCATACTTCCTACAACAGCTGCTCCGCCAAGTGCTCCAGAAAGTGATGCAATCACTGGACCAGCTGCTATTAGTGGACCAAATCCAGGAACCCAGAAGAAAAATGCACCCATCAAAAATCCCCATAAAGCTCCCCAGAAAGCACCTTGTTTACCCCAGTAAGAGATATCTTCATTTTCTTTATTGACCTCGAAAATATCTTTAGGCTCACCAGCTTCACCTTTTCCTAATACCGATATATCCTCTTTAGAAATACCAGCATTTACCAAAGTTTCAATAGCTTGTGCTGCATCGTCGTGATTGTCATAAACTGCAATCAATTGTTCTTTTTTCATGATTTATCCTTTTGTGTGATTTTGTGTATCATTGTTTGCATCTCTTGTTTGAGATGTTCTAGCTGTGTGATTTGTTTAGTAATAACACGTTTTGTAATCAAACGTAACATTACTTCTATCGTAAATGCCAAAGCAATAGCTGCTAATATATTATAGCCAATCATCGGCATATCTTTTGAGGTGTAGTACAGTGTTACAACTGCAATACCAAACATACTGACAGCTGCACTACTAACTATCCATACATTTGCACCACTTTCTTTTATTTTGAGTAGATGTCCGACATGAGTTATCCCCTGAATGATAAGTACCACAAGTGCAGCTATTGTTGTAACTTGGGCAAGGTTGAAAAAAAGTATCATTGGTAAGATAAGTATTCCACTGATGAGCAATCCTTCTGTAGAATTATATACATTGTAAGTATAAGCATCAGGTAAATCTCCCTCTTTTGCCATTGTATAACCAATCTCTGTTGCTGCATAAAGTGTGGCATTGATAGCAGAAGCCGTTGCCAGAAGGGCTGTCAATGCCATAATCTTAAATCCCCATATTCCAAATATAGGTTGTGCCGCTTGAGCTAAAGCAAAATCTTTACTTGCAATAACTTTTGCAAGTGAAAGATTTCCTAAAACTGCTATACTTGTTAAGATATAAAGTATCCCCACAAGAGAGATAGTTATGATCATCGCACGCATCATTGTATGTGCTGGATCTTGCATATCTTCGATTGTATTGGTAATAACACTAAATCCCTGATAAGCAAAAAAAGTTAAGCCCACAGCAAAAAACATATCTTTAAGTGGTGGCATATCCTTAACACTAAGTAACTCTGGTTTGATGAAAAACAGTGCAATTATTGTAAATACAATTAGTACCGCTAACTTAATCATTACTATGATATTTTCTGATTTGGCAACAACACTTGCACCGATTAGGTTTATTAGTATAAAAATTACAACAATACCAACAGAAAAAGCATTTGTATAGTCACCTGAAACATTTATCAATCTTGTCGCATACGAACCAAAAGATTTGGCAACAGCAGCTATGGCAACGAGTTGTGAAAGGTAAAAGAGTACACCAGCACTTCCAGAGAACATACCCTCTCCAAAACTCTGTACCAGATACTCTACGATTCCTCCACGAGATGGATATCTAAGAGCAAGTTTCGCCAGAGAGTAGCCACTAAATAGTGCCGCAATACCGCCTAAAAGAAACGAAATCCAGACTAAATTACCTGCAATCGCTCCTGCTTGTCCAATAACGATAAAGATACCAGCACCAACCATCGAACCGATACCTAACATCACGGCACTGACGGTATTGAAGGCTTTTTTACTCTGTGACATTGCTTTTCCTATTTAACCTATTTTTTTGTATCTTGTTTAGATTCTTGCTTAAATGTATTGACTTCTTTTATGGCTTTTTGCTCTTCTTTACGTTGATACGCATTTACCATTTTTTCTGCTTTATTTTTTGTTACATCTTTACGTGTATCACCAAGTAGTCTTTTGAAACTCTCTTTTATGTGTTCATAAAGTTTTTCTACATGATTTTTCCCTTTGATTTCATGTTCAATTGCTTTGATTTCTTTTTTGATTGATTTATATGCTGGTGCATGTTTTTGAGTATATCCAAGTAATACAGCTTTTTGAAGTTCATTTTGAGCAGCTTGGAGAAGTTGTATCGCTTCTTTCTTTTTTGATTTATCAATTTGTGCTGCAGCAAGAACATAATCTTGTGCACTTAATAATGGAATAGGAATAATAACAGTATCTGAAACTATTGAATCTAAACCTGAAATTAAAATAGCAAGTGCCTCTTTAGGTTTTTTCTCATGTAATGCTTTGATGGCATTTTTTGTAGCTACAGGATAGATATCCATAGGTAAGTACTCACTTGTAATAACCATCTCATCTTGAAGAGGTAGTAACATAGCTCTTGCAAGTTGAGTATTATTATTTTTTAAAAGATGTTCTGCTACTTTTATTGTTTTTTTGATCAAAGCATTATTACCCTCAAAGGCATTAACCTCTATTTCATTAGCTACAGGTACAAGTTTTAAGTTTGGATCTGCTTTTAGTGCATCATCAAATGCTATTGTTGCTTGTTGAAGTGCATCTTCTGCTGCTTTATACTCTTTTTTACCAATTGCATCTATAGCAAAAAGTGTTTGGTCTAGTGCTGTACGAATATCTTTAGGAACTGTTTTGAAATTTTCTTTTTGATGATTAACTTCTTTTGTAACAGATCTATGTAATATTTTTGCTTCATCACCTAATACTTCTTTGTGAAATTTATTTATATCCATTTTTTCTTCAAAAATTCTTTTCTCTTTTGCTTCTTCTACAGTAGCTTTTGCAGCTGCTTCGCCTTTTACTGCAGAAGGATTGTTAAGAGCTTGTGTTGCTTCTTTTGCAACACTATCATGTAAAGCATCTGCTTGTAAAACAGAAATTGATAATAGAGTTGCTACTAATGAAGAAAGTATAATTGTTGTTTTCATAATTTATCCTTTGTTTTTTTTGTTTTTTTCTTGAAAGATACAAGCTTCAAATTGATCACTTTTCTGGATCAATTTTTCTAAATTTTTGATCGCGAGATGTCCGCGACGACTGAGAATAATCTCCTCTTCTTTTAGTTTGTGCATTTGTGAACTTACTACCGAACGTACTGATCCAATCATCTCTGCTAATGCTTCATGAGAGAGATTGTGAATGAGTTCGACAGGATAGTGATTTTCATATGCTTTTTTAGGCTGGGCGTGTTTTAGGATGAGTTTTGAAAGCCTTGTAAGAGTGCTTTCAAAGACAAGAGATTGTGAAAAATCTTCAAGATGACGCATTAACCTTCCCAAGTAGGGGAGAAATCTTTTATTAAGCTCAGGGTGAGTACATAACCATTGCCTTGCTTTGTCAAGTGAGATACATAGTGCCAATACTTTGTCAAGGGTAACAGGAAAAGAAACATGTTCTTCTCCATCAAGAAGTGTAAATATATCATAAACATCACCATTACTTAGTAGAAATAGTGTGATACTTCGACCAGTTGAAGGATCTATCTGTGTGATTTTAAGTCTGCCATCCAATATAATATAAAGATACTTTTGACCTAGCTGATGATCAATAGATTCACCCTTTTCCCAGCTAACAAAGTCACATTCATCGATGAATTCTTTAGTAGCATTTTCATCAAGTTCTCCAAATAGTTTACTCTTTTGTAATACTTCTAATGCCAATTCATCTGCTCTTTCTTCTTTCATCCCCATCTCTCTTTTGTATTATTTTTTACTTAATTTTACCGTAAAACATACAATATATTTTATTGATTTTAAACTAATTAATGTACTTTATTCCATATCTTTTTCTCCTGTTTTATGGGATTTAAATTTTTCACTCAATTTATACATAAGTGATTTTATACTTTCATCTGTTTTTTTTAAATGAAGTGTCAATTTATGCAAAGCATGTTCTTTTGCAAAAGCTCTAAACGCATCAAGAGACTCTGTTAAATGAGCTTTTTCACGTTCAAGTGTTTCTTGAAACTGTAGATGAGCATTGTGTGCTCTTTTTGCACTCATATCAATGCAATTATGAGCATTATCATGAATGATTTGTGTAATACGATCAGTTGCATTTTGCAAAATCATTTCATTTTTGTCATGTAAAGCTTCATGTATACCTTCAAGTATCTCATAAGTGACACTTTCTACTGATTGACCAGTAACTTTTGCTTCATCAAGTGCACGTTTGTAAACATCTTCGATAATCGCATAAACAGCATCTTCATAGGGACGTTGTGGCACATCAATTGCCATGATTTTTTCCCTGATCTCTTCTTTATATGACATATTTACCCCCTTTGTGTGTAATTCACACTCATTGAAATTATAGAGCATATTGTAAGCTTTTTTCTGTCAGTTGACTAACAATCGATAATATTATTATTTTTGAAGGTAATAATGGCATTAAGTCAGTTTTAGCTAGACCTTAGTTTGATGGGACTAAAGTCACCATTTCCAAGTATAAAATCTTTAACTTAATGTCATTGGAAGTGCTCATTATTTGATTTTTTATATGAAATGTTTGTTAAGTGACAGAAAAATGGTTCTTAAACTTGTTATAATTTTTTTACTAAATTTATATGGAGGTATTGAGAGATGGTAGAATTTTTCAAAAAAGCAATGGATTGGGTACTCGAAAAAGAGCGAGAAGCAGCTAAAAACTGTGAAGTAAATTTGGATGATGTTCAAAAACAGATCGAGTATGTTGAAGCAAAACGGGATAAATTAAAAAAAGAGTATGAAGAAAACATGAATGAGTTTGAGCATATTTTAAATCGTTTGCATGGAATCAAAGCGTCTGCATCAAAATGTGATACATAAAAATAATCAAAAAAACAACAGGAGGTAGGACTCCTTAGGAGGCAAAAAAATGCAAACGACATCAAAGATCAAAGCTGTTTTGATGGCAGGTGGTTTTGGTACACGTATCCAGCCACTCACCAACTCTGTTCCAAAACCGATGTTGCCTATTGTAAATATTCCTATGATGGAGCATATCATTGTTAAACTGAGGCGTAGTGGTATCGATGAGATTGTGATTTTGCTCTATTTTAAGCCTGAAGTAATACAAGAGTATTTTGGTGATGGTTCAAAATGGGGTGTAAAGATCATATACGCTTTGCCTGATGATGATTATGGTACAGCTGGTGCGGTAGGATTTGCAAGGGAGCATTTGGATACTACTTTTATGATTGTCAGTGGAGATTTGGTAACTGATTTTGATTTTGATGAGATTATCGCATTTCATCGTGATAAAAAAGCCAAGCTTACTATCACACTCACACCAGTAGAAGATCCTTTACAGTTTGGTGTCGTTATCACTGATAAACAAGGGCATATTGAACGATTTTTGGAAAAACCTAGTTGGGGTGAAGTCTTTAGTGATACGATCAATACAGGGATCTATATCATTGAACCGGAAATTTTAGATTATATCCCTCCTAATGTTTCATACGATTTTTCTAAAGACTTATTTCCAAAACTGATGGAAGAAAAGATCACACTATGGGGATGTGAAGCCCTGGGATATTGGCGTGATGTTGGTAATCCTATCAGCTACCGTGAAGTCCATCATGATATATTTGAAGGGAAGGTAGCATACGATCTGCCTGAAGAATGTAGTCAAAATGATCATGTACATTTACCTCCATCCGTGACAACTATAGGAACAGTAATCATCGCAAAAGGTGCTTCAATAGGTGAGGGTGCTGTTTTAGAAAACTGTGTGATAGGACGTGATTGTACTATCGGTAAGAATGTCATGCTCAAAGATGCAATACTTTGGGATCGTGTAGATATCGGGAAGATGAGTCGTCTTAGAAATGTTGTAGTATGCAATGACACACAAATTGGTGAGTATTGCAATATCAAAGAAGGTGCAGTGATAGCAGAGTTTTGTCAGATACAGCAAAGTGTCAGAATGATCAAAGATGTGACAATCTGGCCTCATAAAGTGATCGAAAAAGATGCGATTGTCAGTAGCAACGTGGTATGGGGAGAGATGTATAAAAGCTCTTTATTTCACAAAGGAAAAGTAATCGGTTCTGCAAATGTTGAGCTTACCGGTGAAATGGCAGTCAAGATTGCCGAAGCATTTGGAACGATTTTACAAGAAGGTTCTACTGTTTATGTCTCTCGTGATTATCACCCTTCCTCTCGTATGCTTAAACGTTTTGTTTTAGGAGGTCTTTTATCAACTGGTGTCAATTGTGTAGATATTCAAGCAATTCCTAGCAATGTAATGCGTCATGAACTATTTAAAAATGAAGATATAGCAGCGGGGATACATATCCGACACTCTGTAAGTCACATGAATAAAACAGAGATAGTCTTTTTTACTCATGAAGGAATGTTGATAGATACCAATCTCGCCAAGAGTATAGAACGGATTTTTTTCAGAGAACAGTTCCGTCGTGTGAATCCTTCTAGGGTAGGTAAAATTCGTGAAGTATATGATATGAAACTAGCATACAAAAACGATGTACGTGCCCTTATCTCAAAAGAGATTTTTGCTGGAAGTGATTTCAAGATAGTAGCCAACATGCTCCATGGAATGGTTAGTGATATCTATCCTGCACTACTTGATACACTAGGTATAGACAATATCATGATCAATGACTATGTCAGTAGTAAAAAACTTGAAAAGATTACCTCAAAAAATCAGATTGAAGCTAAAAAAGAACTCTCTGATATCGTAAAAGCTTTGAAATTATGTGTAGGAATCATGCTCTATCCAAATGGACAAAGGCTTGATGTGATTGATGACAGAGGTGAAATATTACCAAGAGAAAAAGTTTTGATGGCAATATTATATATGTTACATTTACATGATACCAAAGTATATAAGATATTTTTACCAGCTTGGGCACCTGATATCATGGATGAAAAATTTACAGATATTGAAATCGTCAGAGGACGCTTGATGGGCAAAAAAACTGATTATCTAGGGCAGTTTGATTTGGTCGCTGATGTTGATGCCCATTATGCTTTTACTGAGTTTGGATACCATAGTGATGCTATTTATGCGAGTTTAAAAATTTTGGAATTTATGACGATGCACAAGATGAATTTTTCAAGACTTTTGGAAGATATCGAAGATTTTTATTATGGTTGGGTTGCATTACCAGCTAAAGCTTCTGTGAAAGGAAAAGTGATGAGGTACTTCATGGAAGAGGGCAAAGGATATGATGTTTCTCATTTGGATGGTATTAAAATCGTTATACAAGAGCATGAATGGGTTTTGATGATTCCCGATGATCATGAAGATCTGGTACATTTATATGTGCAGTCATTTGACCACCAAAGAGGCGAAGCCTTGAAACAAAAATATATAGAAAAACTAAAAGGATGGATAGCTTAAAAAATTTTAATCCATCTTTATTGACTCTTGTGCCCAAGTTGTAACTTGGGTACAAATACAAGTACACTTTTGTTTTACTGTTTTATGTGAGAAAATCTGATAACTTTAATTGACATAGATATATAATTCTGTTACAATTAACCAACTAGTTAGTTTTAGGAGTTTTTATGTCCAAACTTAGTAAAAAAGAGCGTATTGTTTTGGAAGCGAAGAAGATGTTTGCCCAAAATGGTTATGCTCAGACTATCATGGATGATCTCGCACAGGCTGCGGATGTGAATAAGGCGACGATTTATTATCATTTCAAGGATAAAGCGACACTTTATGAAACACTTTTTTTAGAAGGTGTTCAAAAGATTGCGGATCGTGTTATCGAACAGACCGATGAACAGACACATCCACAAGAAAAGCTTGCTGTTTATATCAAAGTATATGCCACATCTTTGCAAGAGTGTTATCATTTAAGTAGTATTTTGCTTAGAGAGATCGCTAGTGGAGGGGATTCTATGCCTAGTAGTGTACTGGCTCAGTTGCTTCGTACTACAAAGAGATTGACGGAGATTCTTGAAATGTGTGCTGAAAAAAATGGTGGGGTTTGTTATGAGCCTATGGTTATTCAGTTGATGATCATTTCAACACTCTCTTCCTTTATTACAACAAAACCGATCCGAAAACGCGTCAAAGAAGAGCTTGATTCGAGTGCACCGACTTTACCTGCTTTAAAACTTGAAGATATAGCGGAGAAATTAACTTTCATGATTTATGCATCATTGCAAAAAGGAGAAAAATAGATGAAAAAGAGGATATTGCCGGCACTACTGCTTTGTGCTAGTTTACAAGCCCAGACCATGGGAACACTTTTTGAGGCACTCAAACAAAATCCTTCCTTCAAGCTTGAT
>Ga0256841_1003302_pt1 | contig 12140 bp, 13 predicted proteins | sample 356308metaG_FD_185971 | JGI IMG/M metagenome (GOLD analysis project Ga0256841, IMG submission 185971) | Hydrothermal vent microbial communities from Mid Atlantic Ridge, Atlantic Ocean - 356-308 | ecosystem: Environmental > Aquatic > Marine > Hydrothermal vents | place: Atlantic Ocean: Mid...
GAAACTGCATCAAACGGGCATGAGACCGCTCAAAAAGCAAGGGGATGGCCCCCCCCAACCATGCTGCAAGAATCAGAAGGAGGGTTGCTTCAAGAGGTCCTATCAACATGCACCCTTTTTGGCCCCTTGGCCCAAAAAAAGCAATAAGGGGACCTCGCACGGCGAAGGCCCCCTTATTGATGAAGGTACCTGCAAACAGAACAGGATTTTCGTGAGGATTGGCTCACCTACAAGTCACGACGACTCCGTTTGTGGAGGAAACCTTGGTCTCCCGGCCGAACTGAACCAGGATGTCCTGCATGTTAAAGGAACCCTTGTAATTATGGGGAACGAGAAGGATATGGCGCCCTACTCCATGGGAATCGGTGTGATAGAGGCCAATGACCAGTTGAATATCAGTGAGAAGGAAGCAACGAGTACCGGGGAAGCGGATATTCACCTTTCTGGATCCGGCCACCGTGAACCCTAGGGCCCGGGGAAGACCACGAGTTGTTGTCATCTCCAAGAGGCTCCCGGCGGGTGTGTCCTTGACGGTCCCGGAAAGAACAGCGCAGCTCCGACCATAGGGAGTGAGTTTGCAGCGGGAATCCGGGCCGGAAGGTTCGAAGACAATGGTTGCACCTGCCCCAATAGAAGCCCGCCCCCGTGTTTTGAGAGAAACCTTGGCCATCGAGCTCGTCCTCACAATCAAGCCCCTGGCTCCTACGCTGACCTTCATGGTCTTGCGAACAGTGGGCATTCCCTGTTTCCAGGTAACCAGGGTCGAGCCGACCTTTACTGCAAGCGATGCAAGGGCTCCAGTGGTTCCTCTTCCGCCAAGGATGATGGTCAACTTTCCTTTGACGGTGGTTTTGGATGCAAGCTTGAAGTCAAACACATGGGGTTCCTTCGTGATATCAGGCCCTTTGCTCGTCCTCGCTTCGACTTTCATCGAGGAAGAAAAGGAAGTGGCATGGCCAGTCTCGGAAACACGAATCGAGGTAAGTCCATGACTTTGGAGAATGGCCGCGGAGGTGCCCATACTCGCCCCCCGAACAACCGCTGCCACTCTCGCATACTGTTTGAAAGAAACATGGGCCTTGATAAATCGGTAGCTCGAGGTTTTACCGGCCATTGCCGCATCACCAATGACGGTTTGAGTCATGCCCGTGGTCGTAACTTGCGCAGAGAGTCCGAGGCCCAGCGTCAAAACTGAGCCGAAGGTCAAAAGGGATTTCATGGTCTTAGTCTCCAAGATGAAGGAAGAAAATAAGGAAAAAGGGAGATAGGAAAAGCGATCCGTAACAGTCATCAGGTCGGGAAGAAAGGGGGCCGGAAACGGCCCTCTTGTAAGACGTTTTAAGCCCAAACACAGGTTCCATGGAAGGGGGGGGCTTGTGGAAATTTCCCCGCCGGATCGGCTGAGATCCATGGATCTCGAAAAAACAAGCTAGCGGCCCCACCCCTTTCCAAGTTACCCTGAGCCATCCCCCAGCTTTTTCGAATCCCCGGAATCCACTGGACTTACATCGTTTAACCTCAACCCCCCAGAGTAAAACGACTTAGGATTCAACACAGGACAACCCGTCGATGGCAACAAGAAGAAACAAACGTTCCAATACCTCTCGAACTTCCTCGCGAACCCGTTCGAGCAGCAGACCTTCAAGCAAAAGCCGGAACAATCCCACACCGGTCATCCTCGCCTTCCTCCTCCTTGGTGGGATGATCCTTGCCTTCTCGCTTCTCGGCAAAAAAAAGGGGACACCCCCTGAAACAGAGAAAAATGAGGCAATCTCAACTTCTCATTCCCCTGCCCCCAAGCCTGAAGGCCAAACAAACTCAAGCACCCGGAAAAACCGGGCTTCGCACACCCCCCCTTCCCTCAGCAAGGCCGAATCCCTCGAATGTGACCGCCTCTATGCAGAGGCCAAACAAAGCTGGAACGAAGCTCTCAAGATTAAGGACACAAACAGGGCTCAATTTGTTGCCAAGCGGAACCATGCAGGCAAGCTTATTGAGCAACTCATCAAAAAGATCCAACCCATCCTTGATTGGGAGGAGGAGGCAACGATGAACGACTGGCCCATCCCTTACGAGGTCAATGACCTCATGCGTCGCTTCAACAAATGGAGCAAGCTCCAAGCCACGGTGCATCGCATGTCTTCCCTAAAAAAATGAAAGGTTCTATCTTCCCGATGGGAAACCTCTTGGGACCATTGATCCCCCTTCCACCAATGAAAGTCAGACATGCTTCTTGGCTATAACAGCAACGGCTTCGCCCATCACCGCCTGGATGAAGCTATCCCCTTGCTTGCAGGATCTGGGTTTAAGGTCCTGGCCTTAACCCCGGACATCTGCCACCTGGACCCCTTTCGAAGTACCCGAAAGGATTGGGAGGCTATACGTGACCTTCTAGATAAGCACAAGATGCACTGCCTGATCGAAACCGGCGCTCGGTTTATCCTCGACCCCAAGGCAAAACACAGACCGAACCTCCTCGAGGACAAGGGAGAAGACCGCCAGCGCCGCTTGGACTACCTTCGCCGTTGCCTCGATATCGGACACTGCCTGGGGGCCAAGGTTTTAAGCCTCTGGGCAGGAGTCCTCCCTCAGGGGGTCAGCAAAGACCAAGCGAAGCAACACCTCTCCCAGGCCTTGCAAGAACTCCTCAACCTCGCTCGCCCCCTTGACATCAGCCTCGCATTGGAACCCGAACCGGGAATGCTCATCTCAACCGTAAAAGATGCTCTGGGTTTTCTGGAGCAAATGGGAAACCCCGACGGACTTGGTCTTTGCCTGGACATCGGACACCTCTTTGTCACCGGAGAAGCAGGACCAAATGGAGAGAATTTAGGAAAGATTCTCAAAAGAACGTCCTCCAAGCTCCTCCAAGTCCATCTCGAGGACATCAAGATTGGGATCCACAGCCACCTCCCTCCCGGAGAAGGGGATATTGACTTTGACTTGGTCTGGGAAGCGCTGCAATCCATCCAATACCATGGCCCGGTCTGCTTCGAGCTGAGCAGATCCTCTCATGAAGCGCCCATACAAATAGAAAAGATTCCAAGCTTATTTCCTCGAGTTTTTCGAAGATCTTGACGAAACCTTCATTCCTGTCCTATGTTCGCCCCTATTCAGCCAGTGGCTCGCCCCCCATTTTCCATTTTGGGATGGGGTGAGGGCGGCATCGTTTCAGGAGGAGGAGCGATGATCAGGGAAAGAAGTTCAAAAAGCCCCGTGGGACCCCAATCCATCGAGACAGCTTTCTCCTTGGAGACCGAGAACCGTACGAAGAGTCGAGTTTCGCCACTCGCCCGCCCTGATCTTTTGCTCAGGGACGGGCGGAGGATTGAGAATGGAACCGAGAACCTCCGTGATCTCCTCCGAAGAGAAGCCAAGCTTCGGCCGGCCAAGGCCCCACAAAAGAAGAACCCCAAGGACCTGTCCCCCCGGACAAAACCCAAAGAAGTTGAAAAGGTCGTCGAGATTCCCAGGCCCAAATCCGACCCTCAGCCTGACACCCTCCTCCCCGGCATGCTTCATTGCCCCAGCACGGATGGGTCCCGCATTCCACTCCTTCGTCAATCCATCCCGACGAAAACCTGCGCCACCCGCCAAGCACAGGGCTACCATAAGTGCAGCTTTTGCGTGCATTCTCGGCCGAGAGACCTGAGCGACTGCAGCTTGCCTCCATTGGAGAACAGCCCTTCCCACCTCGCTGAATCGAGGATGTGAGGACAGGAAAATTTCTTACTGAACCGCCGCTCGGATTTCCTCATCGCTGAGCAGTGTCTTGCTTTTTTTTGCAACGGCAAGGACACGCTCCACCGCTTTTTCATTTGCCTCAAGCCCGAGTTGCTCCAAGCAAAACAGGACGTTGGACCTTCCACTCATAGGGCCGACTCGAATCTCCTGGCTTCGTCCTACAAGGGAAGCGGGAACCCCGGAATAAACAGCATTGGCGAGATCGAAGTCGCCGGTTTTCATCGCCTTGACCACTGCAGAGGCATGCACTCCGGTCGCGGTCTCAAAGGCATCCTTTCCAATCACAGGATAGTTGGAAGGAATCTCCACACCGACAGCCTTGGAAACCTTTTCTACATATTCCTGAAGAGCTGAGAGATCATTCTCAATCCAACCCAAGAGGCGACAATTCACCAGCAATAAATCCATCGGAGTGTTCCCGGAACGTTCCCCAATACCAAGAGCCGTGGCATGGATTCGGGAAGCTCCGCCCTCGACGGCAGCGAGGCAGTTGGCCAAATCCAAACCGCGATCCCGGTGGCCGTGCCAATCAATACCGCATTCGGCTCCCAGCTCTTGCACAAGGTTGGAAACGAACCGCACGACCGCACGTGCGCCATTGGGAGTCGAATGCCCCACCGTGTCGCAAACGCATAGGCGCTTTGCCCCAAGCTCGATCGCGAGACTATAAAGCGCCCGAATGTGATCCGGATGTGCCCGGGAAGTGTCTTCTGTGACAAACATCACTGGAAGGTCGTGGTCGCGGCAAAACTCCAAGGCCTTTCGAGAATGCCCCAGAAGGGTCTCCAGATCCCATCCCTCCGTATATTGCCTGATGGTGCTGGAACCGATAAAGGCACAAACCTCGATGGGGATCCCCGCCTTCTGGCTGATTTCCACAACCGGTTCGATATCTGAAACAACCGTTCGGCAAGCCACGTTGGCTTGGATCTTCATATTGTTGCCGGCTATTTCCTTCGCAAGAATCAGAATTTCTTCTCGAGGCCTTCCCCCTGCTCCGGGAAGCCCCAGGTCTGCCGTTTGAATCCCCAGCCGGTCCATGAGATGCAAGATCTCGATTTTCTCATCCACCGAAGGGTCCCTTACACTGGGAGATTGAAGTCCATCCCGAAGCGTTTCGTCATCGAATTGGATGGGTTCTTGGGGGAGGAACTTACCGTCCTCTAGATTCCAGTCATAAATCAGGTCTTCGACCTTGGACATAGATGCACCTCCAGGTTGCACCGCCTTTATAACCCGGCTTGTCCATGAGATCGAGTCGGGCCAAAAAACAGGCTTCGGCCCGCAAGGATACATCAGGGCTGTTGAAGAACCAACTCAGGCAAAAAAGCCGCTCATGTCCCGAAGGCCTTGAGAAACACTCGGAGATATCGTTCGCTAAAACAGCCTCGATAAGTGTTTACAAGGATCTGGAAACAATCAAAAACCCCGATCCTGCCCTCGTGCTCAACCCGAATTCCATCAAAACAATCCGCAATGGAAACAATCTGTGTGATGGGATCCAGCTGATCTCCTCGATACCCGTTTGGGAATCCGGATCCATCAAGCCTCTCATGGTGCATGGAAGCAGCCCGAACCACTTCGCTTGGGAGCCCCAGCTCCTGGAGAATCCGCTCTCCTCGGAGACAGTGGGCCGAACTTTCCATTTTCCCCATGTCCTCCTCAAATCCTATGCGCCCGATATCATGTAAAAGTCCGGCGGTCCCTATCATGGAGACTTTGGAAACAGAGTCAGGATAGAGCCGCGCACTTGCTGCGGTCGCCAGGACGGAGACGCTGATCGAGTGATTCGCGAGAGCTGGGCTTGCTCCCATTATTTTACGAATCGCAAGAAATCCTTCGGGTTCGCGCAGTATCACAGAAGCCTGGGTCCGAACCATGCGCTCACAGCGACGCACCTTGACACGGTTAAGCGGATCGCGAAACAAGTCCTCTGTTGTTTCCAAGGCTGCTTCATGAAGGATGGTGACCCGAGACTCCAAAGGAAGAGAAGGATCCTTGGACAAGGACTCCAATTTGTTCTCAATACGGCTCAGGTAAGAAGCACGATGCTTCCTCGGGATGAGGACAGCCTCAACTCCCCCCTCGACAAGGGTCTTTTCGCGTCCGGAATCAAAAGAAGCCCCCTTCTGGACATAGAGAACGGGAGGATTTGAGCCTGTCCCTTCTAAAAAAACGGGGAAATTGATGGGACTCGCCCCAGTGAGCCCACGAATGGGAACACGAATGAATTCAACCTCTTCGGTCTGGGTCAATGCCTGCCCTGCTACTTGCACCCTTAGCCCTCATCCCAGTAATCTTCATTCCCCGCCTGCCTGACCTCTGAGTGGGTTTTATCGACGACCAGCAAGGAAGAGCTTTACCCCCACAATCGCCAGGAGAACACCAAACCCCACCCTAAACCCACCTACGGACACATGGTGAACCACTAAAACTCCCAGGATCGCCCCCAAAATGCATGCAGGAACGAGAGAACGGACAGTGTTCCAGTGTGCCGTCCCTTGTTCAAGATGCTGGTGGTACCCAAAAAACGCGACCGGGACCACGATGAGCAGGGAAGTTGCGCGACATTGGGTCAGAAGAAGATCTCTAAAGAGGAGGTCAAGTCCGGGAACGAGCAGGACCCCCCCTCCAATCCCGAGGAGGGCAGCGACGCCTCCCACCAGCACCCCCAAAAGCGGAAGGACAATGAAGACGGCAGCCGAGGGTTTTTGGTAAAGGAGAAGGCCCATTCCTTCTCCAGAACTCCCGATCCATCCAAAATTTTTGGCCGCCCCTACAAGAAGGAGAAGGGCAAAGGCCCTCCGAAGCAACTGAGTCGGAACCTTGTGCGCCAGCCGAACAACTCTCCGGGCGGACAAAACCGAAAAGGGAGCAACCAGGAGAGCTGCCATCAAGGCAGGCCGGTAGGCAGGATTTCCATTGATGAGGTCTCCCGTCAATCCCGTCCCCGCAATAAAAATTATGACTCCCAAACTCGTCCCTGCAGCCACGAGCGGAGGCATCCGGAAGACAAGGGTCAAAAGGGGGACCAAGACAATCCCACCACCTATACCAAAGAAGGCAGAGACAAAACCTGTGAAGAGTCCAGCAAGGAGCAGAGGGAATCTCTTTCTCCCAGGAACCGGGAGGAGGTATTCGCCGTTATTCTCCAAACTTCCTTCGCCGGATCTTTTGGACAACCTTGCTGGTTGCGTGCGCTTTTTTGTCCCCCACGATTACGATCTTCGCACCAACCTCTTTTGCCGTGCTTCGCTCTGGGACCGTGCGTTCGGTGTAGTCGGTTCCTTTGGCATAGAGGGTTGGCTTGAACAACTCGAGGATCTCATCAGCAGTTTGGTCCCCAAACGAGGTGACATAGTCCACAGAAGAGAGAGATGCCACGAGTTCCATTCGATCATCCAGGGTATTGATGGGGTAACCTCTCCCCTTGAGCTTGGTGACGGCCGCATCCTCGTTCAGAGCAACGACCAGAAAATCACCGCGGGACTTAGCATCTTCGAGGCACCTCGCATGCCCCACATGAAGGATATCAAAGCAGCCATTGGTGAGGACGACCTTCTTCCCCTGCGACTTGAGACCGTCGAGGATCCCGGCGAGGGTCTTTTTGTTTTTGACGATCTTGTCCTTGCTTCGTTTTTTCTTTACCACTAACGCCACAGTCTTCTCCTAGGTTCGCAGGTTCAACTTCGAGGATCGGGGATAAAAAGGATTCAGGATAAGGCCCATAGGAAGGGAACTTCCCTTAATCTTATCGGCTACTTCGGCATTTAGCCTGATGGATTCTTGAGATCCTGTCAAGAGAATGCACAGACCTCCAAGGGCTTTGGATGAGCGGCGTCATAGAAGGTTTATGTTGGGGTCTCCTTTCCAAGAGGGAACCATGCCACCTACTTCCCTTCCACTGGATGACAGCCAAGGATTGAACCTACCCCAAGGGGGAGTTCATGATTCCGAATCCCTTCAACTTTCTCGGTTCAGATTCTGGATCCGCTCCACTAACTTGGTTGTCGAGTAGCCTTCCAAAAAAGGAACGAGCACCACCTGACCTCCATGAGCTTCCACCCAATCGCGACCAACAACTCCCTTGTCCCTCCAATCTTCCCCTTTCACCAAAACATCGGGGCTGATTTTTTGGATGAGATCGAGGGGTGTGTCTTCTGCAAAAGGGATGAGAAAATCCACAACTTCCAGGCTGGCGAGCATAAGGAGGCGATCCTTCAAAGGACAAATGGGACGGGTGGGTCCCTTAGCCCGCTGAATGGAAGAATCCTCATTGACTCCCAGGATGAGAACATCTCCATAGCTTTTTGCTTTGGCCAGGTAGTCCAAATGCCCGGGATGGAGGAGATCGAAACAACCATTGGAAAACACGATCCTTTTTTTCTCCCGACGCAGGTTCACCAAAGTTCGAGCCAGGCTGCCTTCGTCGAGGATTTTGCTCCCATGATCCCCGCCCAGAATCCCTGACAACTCTTCCCGGCTCACTGCAGCAGTGCCAAAACGGCCAACAACAATACCAGCAGCAAGGTTTGCCAGGCGAACCGAGGACTCGAGGTCCAGCCCTGCCCCAAGACCAAGACCTAGGAAGGCTACAACCGTGTCCCCAGCCCCCGTTACATCGAAAACACTCTTTGCTTCGGTGGGGAGAATGCGTTTCCGGCCCTCACGGGTTTTGAAAAAGATCCCCTCAGCTCCAAGAGTGATCACAACACTTTTGAGATCAGCGGTCTCGATCAGGATGTCCGCAACCTCTTCAAGTGTTTGGGCACTATCGATTTTAAAGCCGGTAGCTTCCTCTGCTTCTTTTTTGTTGGGGGTGATCAGGGTGGATCCTCGGTATTTGGAGAAATCCCGCCCCTTGGGATCCACCAAGACGGGAAGATCCAGAACCTTGGCTTTGGCAATGATTTCGTTCAGGAGGCGAAGAGAAAGGACACCCTTTCCGTAGTCAGAGAGGAGAACCGCGTCAAAATCCTTTAGGTGCTTCTCCAAATACTCCAGGACCTTGTCCTCGACCTTCCGACTGGCTGGGGCCTTGCTTTCTTCGTCGACTCTAAGAACTTGGTGGGTCTTGCTGACAAAGCGGGTTTTTAGGGTTGTGGGCCGATTGGGATCGGTGATGAGTCCACCATCGTCGATTCCCCCCTGTTTAAAGAGTTCCGCCATTTGGACGGCACCTTCATCGTCCCCTACGTAACCAAGGCATGTCGCCCGCCCGCCGGCCGAGACCACGTTGGCCGCGACATTCCCCGCGCCTCCAAGCCGGAAGTAGGAAAAGCCTGAGGAGAACACAAGGACAGGAGCCTCGGGGGACACCCGATTCGCATTCCCATCCACGTAGCGATCGAGAATGAGGTCACCGAAAACGAGGACACGAGGGGATTCGATGAATTCCAGAGATTGCAGCAGAGAGGTCATTCGGGGCCTTTCGTCTTGGGTGAAGACACGGATTCCGAAGGGGGCCGCGTTCTCCACCGATCATGGAGCCAAAAATACTGTTCGGGGGCCTCGAGAACCAAGCTTTGCATGGCTTCGGCGATTTTTATGAGGCCATCTCGGAGCTTTTCTTCCATGGTCTCCCCCTTGAAGTCTGCGGGATCCAGGAGGGCCGCGACACGGATCCGGGCTGAGAAGCCCTTCCCCTGTCGGAGGGCGGACCCAATGATCAAAGGGTGTCCCCCTTTGATGGCCAGGAGGGCAGGACTTCGGTCGGTGGAGGCAAGGACTCCGAAGAAGGGAATGAAAATGCCGCGGGTCCGCTGGTTTTGGTCCGGCAAGAAACCGGCTGGTTCCCCACGGGCTAGGCCTTGGATCACATGCCGGATGCCTCCGCGGCGGGGATGGATCTCTTGCCCCATCAAGGAGCGCGTGCGGCGGACCCAACGATCGAGGTAGAGGTTGCCGAGGGGGCGGGCAATGATGTGGACACAGCCGGCAAGTTTTCCTAAGGCTTCGCCACCTTGTTCCCAAGCTCCGAGATGGGGGGTGCAGAAGATGGGGGCCTTGCCCGGAAAGCGTTCCTTACATTCTTCCAGGGAGGCCTGGAGTTCGTCGGTTTGGACCAAACGATCGAACGCCCCTGACGCGACCATGCGAGGCATTCGGGCGAGGTCCCCTCCAACGCGGAAGGCCTCCCGGAATGCAGCCCGCTCAATCCTGGGGATTTCCAGTGCGCCTTCACCAAAAGCCCGCTCCAAATTTGCCCGCACAAGGAGGCGCCGCCGGCTGGAAAGGTGCCGAAAAAGAGCCCCAAGGGAGGCCAAAAACCCATAAACCCAAGGCTCGGGCAGCCATGCAAAAAGCCAGAGCACTCCTCGGAGGGGGATCCAAGTAAGTAAATCCAGCACAGGCTTCTTTTTTCTTGCCATCAGCCCTTCCCCCAAGTTTGTGAAACCAGGCCAAAGATACGCGCAAGCAGATCCTCCGCCCCATCCCCCTCCGGGCAGGCCTCCACCCTGAGAACACAATAAGAGGGACACCCATTCTTGGGCTCAGCCACAGGCCTATCCAGGGCCAAACGGGCCTCATCCTTCTCTGTGAGCAGAAGTTGTCCCCCCCGCGCAACCGCCTTTTGAGAGAGCTCCGCAAGAAGCTTGTGCGGGATCACTGCATGATCTCGCAACCATGTTGTTCCCAGAACACGCCCCCCAAGAGTCCGGACCAAGGTTTCAAAACGTTCGGGGCGGGCAATTCCTGCCAACAGCCAAAAAGCTTGCCCCTCAATGGAATCGACTCCAAATATCCGCCCACCAGGCACTTGGACCCAGGAAACCGGACGAGTCGAGGCAAAAACAATGGGTGTCCCCTTTCGATCGGCCCCTTTTTGGGCGGTTTGGTGCCTGAAGGAGGCTTGGGCTACGCCGGGGAGGGGAGCGGGTGAAGTGGCTATGAGATAATCTGCACGCCGCAGGCCGCGGGCTGGCTCCCGCAACCAACCTGCGGGTAGGCAAAGGCCGTTTCCAAAAGGATGTTCTCCATCCAGGCAGAGGAGATCGAGATCCCGGGCAAGCCGACGATGTTGGAACCCGTCATCCAACAAGACCAGAGCCAGGTCCGGGTGCTCCCGGAGCAGTCTGCGCCCCCCTGCCACCCGATCGGGGTCCTGGACTTGGGGCAATCCGGGAAAACGCCGGGCAAGGAGCATCCCTTCGTCATTCAGGGCCTGCCCCGCACGCCGCCCATAGCCCCTGGCCAGGACACCTACCGGGACACCCTTCTCCCGCAACCGCCCCAACAACCAGAGCACAAAAGGCGTTTTCCCGACTCCCCCTGCACCCAGCCCTCCCACGGAGACCACCGGCACAGGAAGCCGCTGGGAAGAGCGGACCCCCCAATCGAACAGGATGTTTTTAAACCCGGCACCCAAGGCATAAAGATAACTCAACGGCGCCAGGACAGGCTTTGGTTCGAGGGGCCTCCCTCCCATGGGACTCTTCCGATTTATCCGAGGTCATCCGGAGAACAGACCGCCGAAGCACTGATCTCAAAACCATCTTGGCCCGCACCCCATTCCCGCCCGCAGGCCACAGCCATACGAGACAGGGTTGCCTTGGGACCAAATTCCACAAAGGTCCGATAACCCTTTGAAAACAGGAAGGACATTGAATCCTGCCAAAGCACAGACCCTGCGAACTGCCGCTTCAAGGCTTCACGAGCCTGATCACCTTTTTCAACAAAAACAGCATCCACATTGGAGACGATCGGAAACGAAGGATCCTTAAACTCCACAGAATCCAACCGCTTCGCAAACTCTTCTCCCGCCTCACGCAGAAGAGACGAATGAAAGGGCACAGAAACTGGAAGCTTCAAGGCCTTCCGTGGTCCCAACTTCTCCACAACCTCTTCCATCGCCCCAGCCTCCCCTGAAAGCACATATTGTCCCGGAGCATTCAAGTTGGCCAAATCACACACCCCACTTGTGATCGAAGCCGCAACCTCTTTCGCCTCCTCCAGCGATAGTTTCCGAAGCACCACCATGCCCCCTTTCCCCGCCGGAACCGCCTCCTGCATCGCCTTCGCCCTCTCCCTTACCAATAACAGCGCCTCCCCCAGCGGCAACGACCCCGCCGCAACCAAGGCAGCATATTCCCCCAACGAATGCCCCGCACCCGCCCCAGGCTCCTTCCCAAACGCCCGATAAGCCGCCACATCGACAGCCAAAACACAAGGTTGCGTATTCTCCGTAAGCACCAAGGCCTCCTCCGGCCCTTCAAAACAGAGCTCCATCAACCCCGGAAGCACCCTCTCCCCCTCCTCAAACACCTCCCGAGCTTTCCCCCCCCAATCAAACAAACCCTTCCCCATCCCCGGAAACTGAGAAGCCTGCCCCGTAAACAAACCCACAAAACCTTTTTCCAATCCCATTTCCGTCACAACCCTCTCTCCAAAAAGTC
>Ga0256841_1003303_pt1 | contig 12135 bp, 9 predicted proteins | sample 356308metaG_FD_185971 | JGI IMG/M metagenome (GOLD analysis project Ga0256841, IMG submission 185971) | Hydrothermal vent microbial communities from Mid Atlantic Ridge, Atlantic Ocean - 356-308 | ecosystem: Environmental > Aquatic > Marine > Hydrothermal vents | place: Atlantic Ocean: Mid...
AAAAATCAAGGAGAAAGTGAGAATACATGCGCGGGGCACGAAGGTCCCGGACGGGAGGAGCCGCATAAAAGCGACGTTACATAAAAAAGCGCCGCCTCCGGGCAGGAGACGGCGCTCGTTGGGGATCGATGTGGAGGAACGTTCTAGAACGGAAGGTCGTCGTCGGGCGCGAACGTGTAGTCGTCGCCGGCGGGTTGCCGGGGCTTCGCCTTCGCCTGCTGTTGCGGGCGCGCGCCCGGGCTGCCCTGGTTGAAGCCGCCGCCCGCGCCGCCGTCGCGGCTGCCGAGGATCAGCATCTCGCGGGCCTTGACCTCGGTGGTGTACCGTGTGTTGCCGTCGCGGTCCTCCCACGAGCGCGTCTGAAGCGAACCCTCGAAGTAGACCTGCGAGCCCTTCTTGAGGTATTCGTTGCAGATCTCGGCGAGCCGGCTCCAGGCCACCACCGTGTGCCATTCCGTCTTCTCGACCCATTCGCCGTTGGCGTCCTTGTACGACTCGCTCGTCGCCAGACGCATGTTGCAAACGGCCGTGCCGTTGCCCGTGTAGCGCAGTTCGGGATCCTGACCGAGGTTGCCGATGAGGATGACCTTGTTGATGCCACGTGCCATAATTACACCTCCTGTGTTTTGGTTGATACATGAGCCCCTGGCGATTCTACATGAGTCCACCGGCCGACCCTCCCCTCGGAGAAAGCCGCCCGGCCAGTCCTGACTTCATCACACGAATCCACCAGAAGATGTAATGATTCAAAAAATCAAGAAACGATCGCCCGCCGGGAAATCCGCCCGGAAAATCCGCCCGGGAAATCCCGGCGTCGGCGCGTTGAACCTGACGTTCGGAGGCATGATACCGAGGCGCGGTGTCAGCCCTGTGTCATAACCCGGGAAGAAAAAAACAAAATTTCTTCTGAGGGGTTGACGGGAGACGCGACGCCTCGCGCAGAAACCGATCCCCCCGCACCGAAACATACCCCTCGACGCTCCCTTCATGCCCGACGAAAAAATTTACGACCCGCAGTTCCACGAACCCCCCGGGGGCCGCGAAGCCTACGCCGACTTCGTCGCCATCGTGCGGCAACTCCGGCGCGACTGCCCCTGGGACCGCGAACAGACCCACGAGTCCGTCAAACACCTGCTCATCGAAGAGGCCTATGAAACCGTCGAGGCCATCGACGAGGAGAACTGGGAGGAGCTGAAAAAGGAACTCGGCGACCTGCTCCTCCACGTCGTCTTTCACAGCGTGATGGCCGAGGAGGACGGGCGCTTTACGATGCAAGAGGTCATCGACACCGAGGCGGCCAAGCTCATCCGACGCCACCCGCACGTCTTCGGCGACACGGAGGTGGCGGGCGTGGACGAGGTGCTGAGCAACTGGGAACAGATCAAACGCACCGAAGGCGAGGGACAGCAGCGACGCTCGGTGCTCGAAGGGGTGCCTGCGCATCTGCCGTCGCTCCTCCGGGCCTTTCGCATTCAGGAAAAAGCCGCCGGCGTCGGGTTCGATTTCCCGGAACGGGACGGCGCGTGGGAGAAGGTGGAGGAGGAGATCCACGAGTTTCGCCGGCTCGCCGACGGGGACGCCTCGCCGTCGGCGAGGGAGGAGGAGTTCGGCGATCTGCTCTTTGCCCTCGTGAACTATGCGCGCCTGACGGGCATCAACCCGGAGAATGCCCTTCGCCGCACCAACGACAAGTTCGTCCGCCGCTTCCGGCACATCGAGCGCCGCCTCGACGAGACCGGACAGTCGCCTTCCGACGCCGATCTCGCCGCCATGGATCGGCTGTGGGACGAGGCAAAAACGCTCGAACGGTAGCGCGTTTGGTCGTTTGGGCGTTTGAACGTTGGGGCGTTTGAACGTTTGAACGTTGAAATGCGACGCTCTGTGATACACCAACGTTATAACGTTCAACGTTTGAACCCTCTAACGCGCGAACGCACCATGGTCATGACGCTTGAAGCCATCGCCACGGGCAATCCGCCGCTCCGGCGTGCGCAGGCCTATGCGGCCGCGTTCATGCAGCGCGTCGAGAGCCAGCCCGAAGCGCTCCGGCGACGGCTGCCGCAGATCTACGAGCGCTCCGGCATCGACTATCGCTTCTCGTGCGTCGAAGACTACGTGCGGGAGCCGGAGGACTGGGACTTCTTCCCGCCGGACTGGTCGCTTCGTCCCGAGCCGACCACGGGCGCGCGGAACCGGAAGTACCGGGAGGCGGCCGTGCCTCTGGCCGAGCGCGTGGCGCGGGAGGCGCTCGAACGGGCGGGCCTCGCGCCGGAGGAGGTCACCCACGTCATCGCCGTGAGCTGCACGGGCTTCTTCGCGCCGGGCCTCGACATCGAGCTCGTGAAACGCCTCGGCCTCTCCCCCCACACCCGCCGCGCCGTGATCGGCTTCATGGGCTGTTATGCCGCCTTCAACGCGCTCCGCGTGGCCGACGGCTTCTGCCGGTCCCGCCCCGACGCACGGGTGCTCCTCGTGTGCGTCGAGCTGTGCACGCTTCATTTTCAGGTGAGCCGGACGCTCGAGAGCGCCGTCGTCAATGCCCTCTTCTCCGACGGAGCCGCGGCGGCCGTGCTCGCGGCGCGCCCCGAGGCCGAAGCGAACGGACGGCTCGCCTACGCGGGCGACCACTGCCTCCTCGACGACGATTCCATGGACCACATGACGTGGGACGTGGGCGACACCGGCTTCCGCATGGGCCTCTCGAGCCGCGTGCCCGCCGTCCTCGCGCGCCGCCTGCCCGACTTCCTCGACGGCCTCCTCGCGCCGCACGACCTCACTCCCGCCGACGTCGATTTCTGGGCGATTCATCCCGGCGGGCGGGCCATCGTCGAGAAGGCGCGCGACGTGCTCGGCCTCCCCGAAGCGGCGGTGCGCGACAGCCTCGAAGTGCTCCGGCTCCACGGCAACATGAGCTCGCCCACCATCTTTTTCGTGCTCAGGCGGTTCCTCGACCAACTCGACGACGGGACGAACCTCCGGACCGGCGTCGCGACGGCCTTCGGGCCGGGCCTTACCCTCGAAGGCTGCCTCTGGCGACGGCTCGACGCATAGCGCCGTTTCCGTAGACGCCGCAGGCGCACCACGTCGGTCGGGCGAATGCCTTATCTTCGACCGAGTCCTTCGCCATTCAATCACGCCTGATCAACGAATATGCAACAGCCCCGGCCGGAAACGCACGTTCCCTCCCTCGTCGTCGGTTGGGTGCTGGCGGGTTCGTTCGACGAGGTGGACCGGGCGGCGATCCGGCTGGCGCGTTCGGACGTGCTCCGGCGGCTGGAGGAGGCGTTCCCGGCGTTCGAGTGGCGGATGCCGGTCGTGCGGCGCGCCGAACTCGGACAGGCGCGGCGCATCGAGCCGGTGGAACTGCTCGACGCCGGGGTGATCGAGCGCGAGGCGAACCAGTGGGACTTCGTCTTCGTCGTCGCGGCGGCGGACCTTCAAAGCTATTTCCGGCCGTACGCGCTCGGCGCTCCCGCCCAGTCCATCGACTGCGCCGCGCTCTCGACGGCGCGCCTCGACCCCGACATGACCGAAGGCGACCTGCCCCGGGACGAGCGCATCGCCTTGCTCGCGCAACGTATCGGGGCGCTGGCGCTTCATCTCTTCGGCCACCTCAACGACGCGCCCCACAGCGAGCACCCCGAGGACTTCATGTACGACTTCCGGGCCGTGAGCGACCTCGACCGGATGACCCGGTTCTCGGAGGAGACGCGGAAGGTGCTCGAAGAGGCGCTCACCGAGGCGGCGGACCTCCGGCTCGAAGAGGAGCACGGCGTCCCGCGCGGAGCGTTTCGCTTTTATCTGCACGCCCTCACCGATCGACGGGAGGAGATCTTCAGCGCCGTCCTTCAGGTGCGTCCGTGGCGCTTCCCGTTCCAGTTCAGCAAGCTCACCACGGCGGCGGCCTCCACGCTCATCGCCCTCATGATCTCGGCCGAGGCGTGGGACCTCGGCATGCGCCAGCCGGCGGCGCACGTGGCGCTGCTCTCGGCGCTGGCCCTCGCCGGGACGAGCTATTATCTGATCCACAAACAAAACCTGATCCTCCACCGGCATGCCCGGCGGCTGACCGAACAGCAGGCGGTCACGGCGCTCTCCGTCATCTTCGCCGTGGTGCTCGGGATGTTCACCACGTACGTCCTGCTCTTCCTCACCACCGTGGCGCTCGGACAGACGCTCTTTACCCCCGACCTCATCGGAGAATGGGCCACCTCCCTCCATGGCGACGTCACGATGACGCAGTACTTCAGCTTTGCCGCCTTCGTCGCCGCACTCGGCATCAGCATCGGCGCGCTCGGCGCTTCGTTCGAAGAGCAGGGCTACTTCCGCCACGTCGCCTACGTGGACGAGGAGACGTGATCGCGCCGGTCAGTTGCTCGGCGGGACCACCTTGACGGGCGTCAGGCGGCCCTCGTCGCGGTGGAGAAACTCCCGATAGAGTTCGATCTGCCGGTTCGTCATGGGGATCTTGAAGCCGTCGATGAAGACCTGGCGGATGTGCGTCGCCGTCTCGAACGGGTCGCCGTCGGCGATGAAGAGGTTGGCTTTCTTGCCCGGTTCGAGCGAGCCGTAGTCGTCGGCGATGCCGAAGATCTCGGCCGGGGCGATGGTGACGGCGCGGAGGGCTTCCTCGCGGCCCATGCCGTAGGCGGCGGCGAAGCCGGCATTGAAGGGCAGGTTGCGCACGTTCTCCGACTCGCCCGAGCGGAGGGCCACCGTCACGCCCGCCTGCCGCATCAGGCCGGCGTTGGCGTACGCCTTGTCGTACCGGTCGTACGCGCGCGTGGGCGTCGAGAGCACCGGCCCGACGAGGCACGGGATGCCCGCCTCGGCGATCTTGTCCGCCACGCGCCAGCCCTCGGCGACGCCGCTGAAGACCACGTTCGTCAGGCCCCGCTCCTGCACCCAGTCGAGGGCGGCGCGGATGTCCTTCTCGCGCTGGACCTTGATCATGAGGGGCATCTCGCCGCGCACCACGGGCAGGAGCGCGTGCATCTCCGGGATGTATTCCGGCTTGTGGTCGGGGTCCGGCGCGGCGTGATACGCGGAGTCGATCCGGGCATAGAGCACGGCGCGGTCCCAGACGTCGTTGAGCTTCTTGAGCGCCTTCTCGGCGGCTTTCTTGAGGTCCTCGTCCGAGCGCCGGTCGAAGAAGCCGCGACGGCCCGAGGCGGGGAACTCGAGCGTCATCATGCGCACGCCGCCCGCGTGCATCTGTTCGGGCGTATAGCCGACGAGGTTGATCAGCGCGGCCACGCCGGGGAAGAGCCCGCCCGAGGGCTCGGTGACGACCGTCGTGACGCCGCTCACGCGCGTGACGGGGATGAGCACGGAGTTGGGGTTGACGGCGGAGAGGGCCTCCAGCTCGGGGTTGAGGTCGCCCACCTCGCGGAAGTCGTTCGTCTCGTGCACCGCGCCGATCTCGGCCAGCCCGAGTTGCGTGCCGGAGTCGATCAGGCCGGGATAGACGGTCATGCCGGCGGCGTCGATCACCTCGGCGCCCGGCGGGATCGTCACGTCCGCGCCGACGGCCTCGATGCGGTCCCCGCGAATGACGAGCGTTCCGTTCTCGATGACGCCGTTCGTGACGGTCTCGATGCGCGCGTTCGTGATGGCGAACGTGCCCTGATAACCCTTCGGCACGTCTCCGTCCTGTGACTGCGGTTGCATCAGAAGAAGGGCAAAGGCGAGGGTGAGGAGGAGGTTCATGGGTCTGTCGTCGGTTGCGGAGAGCGGAAGACGGAAAGGGAAAGGCTCGGCGAAATCACTTCAGGTGAAAGAGCCAGTCGCCGACGGCTTCGAGTTCGTGGAGGTGCTCGTCGTTGGAGATCATGGCGCCGTCGTCGAGGGAGGCTTCGGGGTCGACGAAGAGGCGCACGTCGTCCGGGTCGCGTTGCCGGTCGAAGTACCGCACGCCGTCGACGAAGGTCATCTGCGGCACGGCATAGACCGAGAGGGGGTGCCCGTCGAAGACGGCGAGGTCGGCGTCCTTGCCCACCTCGATGGAGCCCACGCGGTCGGCGATGCCGAGTTGAAGCGCCGGGTTGATGGTGATGAGCGCGAGGGCCTCGTCGTCCGTGAGGCCGCCGTAGCGCTGGCTCTTGGCCGCCTCGTGATAGAGATGCCGGTCGAGCTCGCCCGAGTCCGAGTTGACCGACGTGACGACGCCGTTCCGGGTGAGGATGGCGGCGTTGTAGGCGGTCGAATAGTAGACCTCGAACTTGTACGACCACCAGTCGGAGAAGACCGAGGCGTATGCGCCGAAGGCGGCCAGCTCGGGGGCCACCTTGAAGGCTTCGTTCGCGTGCTGGAAGGTGACCTTGTCGACGCCGAAGTCCTTGAGCACACGCATGAGCATGAGGATCTCGTCGGCGCGGTAGCTGTGGCAATGGACGAGCACGTCGCCCCGGAGGATGTCGGCGATGGTTTCGAGGCGGAGGTCGTACGGCGGCGGCACGGCGCGGGAGTTGCGTTTCTTCTCGGCCTCGTACCGGTCCCAGGCCTCCATGTATCGTTGTCCATCGGCGAAGGCTTCGCGGAGCACGGCCTCGACGCCCATGCGCGTGGCGGGCACCTTGGCCTTCCCGCCGCTCGCGCCGCGCTTGCCGTGGACGCGCGTCGGGTTCTCGCCGAGGGCGAACTTGATCGTGCGCGGGGCGCCCTCGAAGCGGAGGTCGTCCGGGTTCGTGAAGCCCCACCGGTGCTTGATCGTCTCGTTCTGCCCGCCGATGACGTTGGCCGAGCCGTGCATCGTGTGCGAGGTGGTCACGCCGCCGGCGAGCGCGCGGTAGATGCCGATGTGGTACGGGTTCGTCACGTCCTCCATCGTCACCTCGGCGGTGACGGGGTTCGTCGCCTCGTTGACGGCGCTCAGCGCGATGTGCGAATGGGCGTCGATGATGCCGGGCATGACGTACATCCCCGTCGCGTCGACGACCTCCACGCCGTCGGGCGCGCGCAGTCCCTGCCCGATGCGGGCGATCTTGCCGTCGCGGACGAGGATGTCGGTGTTTTCGAGCGTGCCGTGGGTGACGGTGAGCACGGCGCCGTTCTTGATGAGCACGTCGCCCACCTTCGGTTGCGCCGCCGCCGTGAGCGTGAAGGCGAGCGCGAACGTGAGCGCGAGGAAAGCTTGTTTTTTCATGGTGTGGCGTCGGTTAGGGCCGCCCGGAGGCGCGGAAAAGCGGGATAGGTTCGGAAAGGGTCAGAGCCGGTCGGGGCCGGATTCGCGCGTGCCGGTGACGGGGGCCTCGCCCATGCCCGGCACGTTGACCGAGCCCTCCATCTCGTCGCCCGTGATGACGACGGTGAAGGTGAGCGTGCCGGGGCCGTCGGGGATCTCGAAGGTGAAGGAGAGCTCGTTGCCGTCGAAGGTCAGATTCCGGAGCTCCGTCGCGCCGGGGTTCCGGCTGCTCGTGAGCGTGCCCCGGAGGTCGTCCGGCGCGCCTTCGAGCGTGAGCGTGCCGTCGAAGGCGCCCATCGGCGTCGAGATGACGTAGCTCCACACGCCGACGGGGTTGGCCGCCTCGCCTCCGGCCTTCGCCTTCTTCTTCTCCTTGACCTCGTATTCGTACTTGACCCCGTCGACGAAGACGTATTTGATCTTCGCGTCCTTGTCGAAATACGGCTTCGTCGTGACGACCAGGTTGGCGATCTTGCCCTCGTCCACGGAGCCGAGCATGGCCGAGAGGCCGAGGAGGTCGGCGGCGTCGGTGGTGAGCGCGGCCAGGGCGGCGTCCTCGGGCAGCCCGTGCTCGATCATCAGGCGCAGGTTTTTGTGGACGTCGGCGGGCTTGACGTCCATCGTCGAGAAGCCGAAGCGGAGACCGGCCTCGTGGAGCATCGCCGCGTTCTTGAGGTATTTCTCGCGGCTCATGCGTTGGCGCGCCTCGAGGTTGCGGCGCTCGGCCTCCAGGTCGCGGTACGTGGCCGTGCGGATCGACGGATCGTACTGCGCCGCCATCTCGGCCTCGACGGAGTCTTTCTTCGCCTCCGCCTTCTTTTTCGGCGCTTTGGGCAGGCCGAGCGTGAAGAAGAGCGGCGCGCGCGCGTCTTTGAGCGCGTCGATGAGGTCGAAGCTCTGTTCGAGCCCGCCGAGCGCGAGCGGGAAGCCGAGGTCTTTTTGGAGGCGGAGGGCGCGGTAGGCTTCGAGGGCGCTCTCGACGAAGAAGAAGACGGGCTTGCGGCCTTCGAGGACGGGGAAGAAGGCCTCGTGCACGGCATCGTGCGGCGGGCGTTCGAGCCCCGTCGGGTTCTCCTCGTACATCCGCTCGATCATGCGGCGGCGCTCGGCCTCGCGATAGAGCCGGCGCATCTTCGCCATCATGCCCATCGGCGTGGCCGGATAGACGCCGGGCGCGGCTTCAAACTGCGCGAAGAGGGAGGCGTCGCCCCGGAGCACCATCGCGCCGGGGTCGTCGCCGGAGAGGAGGACGACGGCGCCGGAGCCCGGAAGCATACGCCCGTGCGGGACGGTGTGCGCCGCGCCGAAGCCCGCCTTTCGCAGCTCCTTGACCGACTTGTCGCCGGGCTCGAGCATCGCGCGGGCGTCGCGCTGGGGCTGGATGCCGGCGTAGTCGTCGGGCGGGTTGCCGGGGTCGTCGGGGCGCTTGCGGTTCGGGTCCTCTTTGGGTTTGGGGATGCCCGCGTGCGAGAGGCCGTCGATGAAGCCGGCATAGACGACCATCGAGTCGGCGGCGATGCGCTCGGCGTCGAAGGGGATCGCGACGTCGGCGCCGACGGCGGTGATGAGGCCGTTGCGAAGGACGACCGTCCCGCGCTCGATGACGCGCCCGGGCGCCTGCACGATGCGCGCGTGCTCGAGCGCATACGTCCGCGTGACCGTCGGGAGGTCGTCCGTCTGGGCGTGAGCGCGGAGCGGGGTGAGCGCGAGCGCCGCCGCAATAACGACGAGCAGGGCCGCCGGGGCCGGTCGGGTAGCGGGAAGGAACATGGACATTCGGGGTCGAAAGGAACGAGTGGGCGAACTTCCGGAAAGGGAACACAAAGTACGGATAGCCTCCGTTCCGGGCAAGGTGATTCGAAGGCGCGCATGAGGAGGGCGGGAAGGGCCCGACCGCCGGTCGCGCATGACGGCTACCGGCAGAAAGCCCATTCAGCCAAACCGTTCAGGGGCCAGCGGCGCGAGGGGGAGGGAAGGGACGCTGCCGGCGAGGAGCTCGGCGAGGAGCTGCCCCGTGACGGGCGCGAGCGTGACGCCCATCATGCCGTGGCCCGTGGCGAAGAACAGGTTGGCGTGGCGGGGGCTTCGCCCGAGCAGGGGCAGCCCGTCGGGAGAACAGGGGCGGAAGCCCGACCACACGCCGGCGCGGTCGAGGTCGTCCTCCGAAGCGTCCGGGACGTACCGGCGGGCCAGCCGCCGGATCGGCGCGGCGCGGCGGGCGTCCACGGAGGGGTCGAAGCCGGCGAGGGCGAGCGTCCCGGCGAAGCGGATCCGGCCCCGCATCGGCGTGACGGTCGTCTTCTCGTCGGTGAGGATCATCGGCAGGCGCGGGCCGCCGTGCGGGGCGGGGAGCGTGAGGCTGTACCCTTTCGCCGGCTGAACGGGCAGGCGCACGCCCGCCGCCTTCGCCAGCCGCCCCGACCACGCGCCGGCGGCAATCACCACGCTCTCCGCCTCGACGAAGCCCGCCGTCGTGCGCGCGCCGGTGAGACGGTCGCCGCGCCGCTCGAAGCCCGTCACGGCGACGCCTTCCCGGAGGGCGACGCCCCGCGCGCGGAGCGCTTCGGCGAGACGGTGGAGGAAGCGGTCCGGGGCCACGCGCCCGTCCTGCCGGTAAAGCACCGCGCCTCCGACGGGTGTCCGGAGCCCCGGTTCGAGCGCGCGCACCGCGTCGGCGTCGAGGCGTTCGACGGCGAGCCCGGCGTCTTCGGCGAGGGCGGCGGCCCGCAGGTTCTCCTTCCGCCCCTTCTCCGTGTGATAGAGCATCAAAAGGCCGGTCTGCTCGAAACCGAAATCGCCGAGGTCGTTTTGCATCTCCTCGAAAAGCGCGACCGAGGCGAGGCTGAGGTCGCGGAGGATGGGGGCGGCGCGGGCGACGTGCGCCTCGGTGCAGTGTCGCCGGAAGGTGAAGAGCCATCGCGCGAGCGCGGCGTCGGCGCGGGGCTTGATGTGAAAAGGGCTCTCCGGATGCGCCAGCCACCGCAGCCCCTGTGCGATGACGCCGGGCGCCGCCAGCGGGACGACGTGGCTCGGCACGATCATCCCCGCGTTGCCCGCCGACGCGCCCGCGCCCACCGGGTCGCGGGTGAGCACCGTCACGTCCCGCCCCGCCCGCCGGAGGAAATACGCCGCGCACAGCCCCACCACGCCGCCGCCGATGACCAGCACGTCCGCCTTGTCCGCCATGCGCATGCTCCTACCGGGTTGTCCCGGTCCGTTCGATCCGCGCCGTTCCCCATCGGAGCGGCCGTCGCGTGTTCCGTATCGGGAAAGGACCCTTTTTTCAAACAGCAGGCCTTCGAACCCCGAACGCGGGCCGTCCGGGATCGCATCGCCCGGCCTGTCAGACGACCTGAAAGCCGCGCGCGTACGGGTCGTCGTCGTCGATGAAAATCGTATTGAAGCCCGTCACCTTTGCCCAGCCTTCGACGCTCGGGATGACGGCCGCCCGGTCGCCGACTCTCGTCCGCCCCTCCACGCGCCCGCGAAAGAGGCTGCCGATGATGCTCTCGTGGACGAACGTGTCTCCGGCGTCGAGCCGGCCTTTCGCCGCCCATTGCGCCATGCGCGCCGAGGTGCCGGTGCCGCACGGCGAGCGGTCGATGGCCTTGTCGCCGTAAAAGACGGCGTTCCGGGCGTGCGCCTCGGCGTGCGTGGGCGCGCCCGTCCACAGGATGTGGCTGAGGCCGCGGATCGCCGGGTCCTCGGGGTGGACGAACGTGTATTGCTCGTTGAGGCGGCGGCGGAGCGTTGGGCTCCACCGGATGAGGTCGGCGGCCGTGTGGTCGGCCAGGTCGCGGAAGTGCTCCTGCGCGTCGACGATGGCGTAAAAATTACCGCCATAGGCCACGTCCACGGTGAGCGGGCCGAGGTCCGGACATTCGACCGTCAGCCCTTCCGCCGCGAGGAACGACGGCACGTTGACGATGCGCACGGAGCGGACGCGCCCGTTCTCGAGGTGAACATGCGCGTCGACGCGGCCCGCGGGCGTTTCGAGGCGGACGACGCCCGGCTCACGCGGCGTCACGAGGCCGTGCTCGATCATCACCGTCACCGTGCCGATGGTCCCGTGCCCGCACATGGGCAGGCAGCCGCTCGTCTCGATGAAGAGGATCGCCGCGTCGCAGTCGTCGCGGGTGGGGGGATAGAGGATGGCGCCGGACATCAGGTCGTGCCCGCGCGGCTCGAACATCAACCCCGTGCGGATCCAGTCGTATTCGGCGAGGAAGTGGAGGCGTCGCTCGCGCATCGAGTCGCCTTCGAGCGGCGGCCCCCCGCCCGCGACCACCCGCACCGGGTTTCCACACGTGTGCGCGTCGATGCAAAAGAAGGTCTTTCGCGGCATGGGGATGGGGATTTCGTAGTGCGTATTGTGGAGCGGAACCGGGTTCAGGTCAACGGGGCTCGGGTGAAGGTATTGTCCACGAGCCGCCGGATGCCGCGCGGGTTTTCGTCGCGAAGTTCGGGCGGGAGCGCGGACGGCGGGAAATTCTGAAAACACACGGGCCGGGCGAAGCGGAAGATGGCCGCCGTGCCCACGGAGGTGGAGCGGACGTCGGTGGCGGCGGGGTACGGTCCGCCGTGGTTCATCGACGGGCACACCTCCACGCCGGTCGGGAAGCCGTTGAAGATGAGGCGTCCGGCCTTGTTTTCGAGGAGGCGCACGAGCCCGGCGTGGCGGCGGAGGTCGTCGTCGTCGCCGTGGAGCGTGGCGGTGAGGACGCCGGGGAGGGCGCGGGCGGCGCGTTCGAGCGCCGCGTCGTCGTCGCACCGGACGACCATCGTGGCGGGGCCGAAGACTTCTTCGTGGAGGTGCGGGTTCGCCACGAAGGTGGCGGCGTCGGTGGCGAAGACGGCGGGCCGGGCCGGCGTGGCGGTTTCGGAGACCGCGTCGCTCACGGCCACGGGCCGGACGCCTCCGGTCGCATGCCATCGCGCCAGGCCTTCTTCAT
>Ga0256841_1003304_pt1 | contig 12127 bp, 11 predicted proteins | sample 356308metaG_FD_185971 | JGI IMG/M metagenome (GOLD analysis project Ga0256841, IMG submission 185971) | Hydrothermal vent microbial communities from Mid Atlantic Ridge, Atlantic Ocean - 356-308 | ecosystem: Environmental > Aquatic > Marine > Hydrothermal vents | place: Atlantic Ocean: Mid...
ATTTGGAAAATCTTTTGCAAAGGCCATTGCGGATTGCCAACGATGCCGATTGTTTCACCCTGTCGGAAGCCAGTGACGGCGCCGCGGCAGGGCAGGCGGTGGTTTTTGGGGTGATTTTGGGTACCGGCGTTGGGGGTGGTATTGTGGTCAACGGCAAATTGCTGCAAGGGCCCAATGGTATTTGTGGCGAATGGGGACATAATCCGCTGCCCTGGCCCGAAGCTGATGAAATGCCAGGGCCGCAGTGCTATTGCGGGCGGAAGGGGTGTATCGAGGCTTTTCTTTCCGGCCCGGGGTTGAGTCAGGATTACTCCGGCGCCACAGGCCAGCCATTGCCGGGAGAAGCCATCGTAGCCGGGGCCGCTGCGGGAGATCCAGGATGCGAAGAAGCGTTGCAGCGCTACGAACACCGTTTGGCGCGGGCACTGGCTCATGTCATCAATATTCTGGATCCTGACGCCATTGTGTTGGGTGGTGGCTTGTCTCAATGTCAGCGCTGGTATCAATCGGTGCCCAAGCTTTGGCGGCGTTATGTTTTTTCCGACCGGGTGGATACGCAATTGTTGGCGCCAACATTTGGTGATGCCAGCGGGGTGAGAGGAGCAGCCTGGTTGTGGGGATGATTATTTCTTTTTCTTGATCCGCCATTTTTGAACGGTGCCGTCCGAAGTCACGCTGAGCAAATATTTGCTCCTCTTGACAAAAGCCAGGGCGAGAACGGGACTGGCGGAAGGACGCCAGCTGTCCGGCCGTAATGGATCAAAACGACGAAGCCGTTTGCCGCTTTTCAGATGCCATAAGTCTATACCCTGGGATGGGTGGCCAATTGCCAGTAAGCCTTCTTTGGGAGAAAAAGCGGCGCTGGTGGCGGTAATGAACTTTGGGCCCAGTTGCCGAAGGCGCTTGCCGGTGCGGGTGTTCCAGATATGGACCGGCCCCAGGTTGGCATTGGTCATGGCATAAGTACCTTGGGGAGAAAGGGTGACCGTGGCCAGTTTGGTGGCGTGCTCCCAAGCGTGGAGCAGCTTGCCATTGCGCAAGTTCCAGAGTTTGGCCAAGCCATCGTTGCCGCCAGTGAGGGCAAATTTCCCTTTTAAATCCAGTGAGACCGTGGCCACCTTATGATTGTGGGGGAAGGCAAACCGGGTCTTGCCCGTCGATAAGGACAAGTAAACTGCTTGATTGCTCAATCCCACCAAAGCCCAGCGGCCGTCTTTGGAAACGGCGACGTCTTGAATGTTTTCCAGCATCCAGGAGGCCAAGGGCTTGCCTGTTTTAACCGACCACCATGCCAGTCCTTCCCGGTCCGCTGTGACGGCATAATGGCCATTCGCAGAGAGAGCCACGGCAATGAGGGCTTGTTTTTGCGTATTGCCGTGACGGAATTGGTGAAGTAGTTTTTTAGGTTTGAGCTGCCACAACAGGCCCCCTTGTTCAACGGTGGCGAGCAAGGCATGGTTGTTAGTTAGCGCGGCTGCGGTGAGTCCTTGAGCACTCAATTGCCAAGTCTTCAGCGGCTTGGAAGATTGCGAGCAGGCACTCAGCATTGTTAGCAAGAAGAGCATTATCAGGTTCTTCATTCTCTCGTTTTTCCTTGAAACCATTCTAATTTGGACCGTAGGGTGACCACTTTGCCAATGATGATGAGGGTAGGGGGGTGGGCATCTTTTGCTTGCCCGGGCAGGGTGGCAACGGTGCCAACGATCACTTTCTGCTCGGGTGTCGTTCCCTGCTGGACCAGAGCGGCAGGCATTTCCGGGGACATGCCGTGGGCAATCAAGGCGTGGCAGATTTCTTCCAGCCCCACCATCCCCATGTAAATGACCAGAGTTTGGCGGGGAACGATTAATTTTTCCCAGTCCAGGTTGGGCCTGTCATTCTTGCGGTGGCCGGTAACAAACAGGCACGATTGGGCATAATCCCGGTGGGTCAAGGGAATCCCGGCATAGGCGGCACAACCGGAAGCAGCGGTGATGCCAGGAACCACCAGGAAGGGGATTCCCTGTTCGGCCAGGGTTTCGATTTCTTCTCCGCCACGGCCAAAAATAAACGGATCGCCGCCCTTGAGCCGGACGACTCGTTTGCCTTCTTTGGCCAGACGGGCCAGCAAATGGTTGATTTTTTCCTGGGGCAGGGTGTGTCGGGAGCGTGCCTTTCCGGCGTAGATCTTTTCCGCATCCCGGCGAATCAGGTTTAATATTGCCGGCGTGACCAGCCGGTCGTACACCACCACATCGGCTTCCTGGAGCAAGCGCAAGGCCCGGAAGGTCAGTAAATCGGGATCGCCGGGCCCGGCGCCCACCAGCGCAACATATCCCATGGCAATGTTATTCTCACTTGCGTCTTTCAGGGCGCGGGTCATGTATTTTTGGGCGGCTTCCTCTTGCCCGGAAAGCATCAACTCCCCGCCCGCGCCTTGAAGGGTGCGCTCCCAAAAGTGGCGGCGCAGGTCGGGGCGGGTGATCTTTTGTTTAACTTGATGGCGGAATTGGCCAGCCAGTTCCGCCAGGCGGCCAAAATTGGCCGGGATCAGGCTTTCCAGCCGGGCCCGCAGCAGCCTGGCCAGAACCGGCGCCTTGCCGCCACTGGAGATAGCCACAAGTACGGGAGAACGGTCCACAATGGCTGGCATGATGAAATCGCAGGCATCGGGTTGATCCACGGTGTTGACCAGAATGCCGCGGGATTGCGCCGCCCGGGCAATTGTTTGATTGGTTTCCCGGCTGTCGGTGGCGGCGATGACGAGAAAGAAACCGTCCAGGTCTGCCACCGAGAATGTTTTTTCCAGCCGTCTATCGGGAGGGAGTTTTTCCTGGATGGCTGGAATGAAACGAGGAGCGATAACGGTAAGGTCGGCATTTGCTCTCAGCAAAAGCTCGATTTTACGCAGGGCGACGCCGCCGCCGCCCACCACCAGGCAGGGCTTGTGGCGAATATCGAGGTAAATGGGCAGGAAGTCCATGTGCTTAGAGCCGGTTTGTTATCATATGATTGAGTAAGAAAATTGTTGCCCGATTGCCATGCATTGTGATTTTGAACTAGATACCACTGGCCTACACTGCCCCCTGCCTTTATTGCGCTTGAAAAAAATCCTGAACGGGATGGAGAGCGGACAAGTGGTGCAAGTCATTGCCACGGATCCTGCTTCCGTCCTCGATTTTGGCGTTTTCAGCGATCAAACGGGTAACCAAATTTTAGAACAAAGAGAAGAAGAAGGGGTGTTTTACTACTGGATCAAGAAAAAATGAACCTTGCTGTTGGGCATTTCCCGTCCCTGCCTTACTTGTCTTTGCTTATCCTTCAACGCTGATTGGCGATAACGGTACAGGTTCCTCCGCTACGCGCAAGGACAGAATTGGCCAATGGTTTTCCTTGGCTGCTTTTTCCAGATGCGGGTCCGGGTCCACCGCCACCGGGTGGGTGACTTGCGTTAACAGCGGTAAATCATTGTGGGAGTCACTGTAGAACCAGGTCTTATCGATAGTTAATCCTGAAGTCTGCAACCAGTCTCGAAAGCGCTGGATTTTGCCTTCCTGAAAACAAGGTATGCCGGTAAAACGGCCGGTATAACGCCCCTGTTTGAATTCAGGTTGGGTGGCGAGTAAATGGGGGATGCCAAACAACTCAGCGATAGGTTCGGTCACAAAGGCATTGGTGGCGGTAATGATCACCAGTACATCCCCGTTTTGACGGTGGGACTCGACCAGCTTTTTGGCGGCGGGCAGGAGGATGGGTTGGATTTTTTCCGTAACGAACTGCTCGCGCCAATGGTAGAGTCGGGATACCGGATGTTGACTCAACGGTTTGAGAGCAAATTTGAGAAATTCGGCGATATTCAGTGTGCCCCTGAGGTAGTCTTCGTAGAAGCGGCTGTTTTCCGATTCGTACCACTGGCGCTCGACAATGCCTTTTTCCACTAAGAATTGTCCCCAGAGATAATCGCTGTCTCCCCCGAGCAGGGTATTGTCCAGGTCGAACAGAGCGATTTGATTCGAGGATGGGGAAATGGGGTTATCGGGAATCACTTGCGCAAACCAATGAGCTTGTGTAGGTTATTGAAAGGGTTGAACGTCTTAAAAATGCTATTTTTATAAGCAAAATTGTAATTTTATCATTGATGGGTTTTATGTTTCGCGATGATTGATGCCAAAGGCTATCGTCTCAATGTAGGTATTGTCCTTTGCAACGATGCAGGCCATGTTTTTTGGGCCAGGCGCGCGGGTATGCAATCATGGCAGTTTCCCCAGGGGGGAATTAAACAAAATGAAGCTCCGGAAGAAGCCCTGTACCGGGAGCTGTATGAAGAAACCGGCCTCGCCACCCATGATGTGGAAATCGTGGCGCGTACCCAGGGATGGCTGCATTATCAACTCCCCTCCCGCTACATTCGCCGCAATTCTTATCCTTTGTGTATCGGTCAGAAGCAAATCTGGTATCTGCTCAGGTTGCTTTCGGCTGAAAGCCATATTCACTTGGAGCGTACCGGTAAACCAGAGTTCGATGCCTGGCGCTGGGTAGATTATTGGTATCCGTTGCAAGAAGTGGTTTATTTTAAGCGGGAAGTGTACCGGCGGGCGCTGACGGAGTTAGGCGAGTATTTGGTTTCCGAATCGGTGCCCATCGATGCGGGTGGATTTCTGTCATCTAAGTAGCGGTTAATAACCTGCTTGAAAGAAATCGAGACCGGGCGGAAGGTGCTGCAAACGTTCGACTTGGGTATCGAAAGAGCCATCAGAGTGCAGGTGAAGCCAACGCCAGCCGGCGGGTTTGGCATCGATGGCAAAATCCGGGGCGTGAGGCTTGAACTGGAAACAGGTGGACGGTGAACTCATCAGTGTCACCGAATGATAGTGGCCAGTGAAGTCCTGATGCACATGGCCGAAGAGAATACATTTCACTTGCGGAAAACCGGACGCCAGTTGCAGGAAATCCTCACCGTTTTCCAGTTGCATGGTATCCATCCACGCACTGCCGACCGGTACGGGGGGGTGGTGGAGCGCAATTGATGTCGGCAGAGTCTCATTTTCCAAATGCGCCTGTAAATAAGCTAATTCATTCTCTGACAGTAGCCCTTGGGGAGAATCATTTTTTTTGCTGTTGAGCATCAGGATTTGCCAATGGGGCGTCCGTATTTGCCTGGGGCAGGTCATGGGCTCTTGGCAGAGATGGGCTTGCATGAGTTCGGGCTCATCGTGGTTTCCGGGAAGGCAGGCACAGGGTATCGAAAAGGGCAGGAAAAGTTGGCGCAGCCTTTGATAGACGGAAGGAGAAGGCGCCTGGGCCAGATCTCCGGTGAGCAGAATGAGGTCCGGCGGCCAGTTTGATGACCGAGGAATATGATCCAGCACTTCCAGCAGGCTTTTTTCCGTATTGACGCCCATTAATGTATCCTCGGGCCGTTCCAGAAGGTGGCAATCGGTCAGTTGCAGAATTTTAAAGGTCCCGCTATTGGGGGTAATGGCAAGGCTGTCGCCTGAGGTTAGGTCAGCCATTTGATCAATACCTTTGAATTGCGTTTGTAGTTCAAACACTGCCTGCGTTGCAAGGGAAGACTGGCGAAGTCGGTTAACTGGAACCCTTTTTCAAGAAACCAATGGGTCGTTCGGGTAGTGAGTAGAAACAGGCTTTTCAGCCCCAATTGCCGGGCTTGGTTCTCAATGTGATTGAGCAGCCTCAACCCCCGTTGTTGGCCACGATATTCTGGATGTAGCGCCAAACAGGCCAGTTCGCCGGTGTGCTGTTGAGGGAAAGGGTGCAAAGCCGCGCAACCGATGACCAACCCATCCCGTTCGATTACGATGAAATCGCCGATTTCCATTTCCAGTTTTTCCCGTGGCCTTTTGACTAAAATGCCTTCTTGTTCCAGTGGTTCAATCAATTCCAGGATGCCGGCGATATCCTCCAAACGCGCGGGGCGTAGCTGTTCAAAGGGTGCGGCTGAAATTAATGTACCGACACCTTCCCGGGTGAAAAGCTCCAGTAGCAAGGCGCCATCAATATGTCTGTCAATGAGGTGAACCCGGTCAACACCCTGCCCTGTGGCCGAAACCGCCGCCCGGACATGATCGGCAATGTCCGGGGCGAAAGCGCCTTGAGCCAGCAGCTCAGTGGCTTCATTGTCCGTCAGATGGGGAAGGGTTTTGGAGGTATTTTGCACTTGACAAGGTGATTCTGTGAGTATCAGTAATTTATCCGCCTTTAGAGCACCGGCGACAGCGGTGGCAATTTCCTCCGCCCGCAGGTTGAATACTTCCCCGGTGGGGGAATAACCCAGCGGCGATAAAACGACAATACTGCCGGTGTCCAGCTGGGCATGAATTGCCTCGCTTTTAACCCCCCGCACTTCCCCGGTATGTTGTAAATCGATGCCGTCCACTACACCGACCGGTTTGGCCAGGACGAAATTACCCGAAGTGGTGGAAAGGCGCAAACCGGCCATCGGCGATTCCGCGACTCCCAGGGAAAACAAAGCTTCGATTTCCACCCGCGCCACGCCGGCGGCTTCCTTGACACATTCCAGGGCGCGCGCATCGGTGATACGCAACCCGTTGGGATGATAGCGGCAAACGATACCCTTGTCATTGAGGCGCATTTCTATTTGCGGTCTGAGGCCATGGACTAAAACCAGCCGGATGCCCAACCCGTGGAGCAAGGCGATATCATGGATGAGATGGGGGAATGCCGGGTCGAGTAACGCTTCTCCTCCAAACATGACCACGAAGGTTTTGCCTCGATGGGCATGGATATAGGGGGAGGAGCTTCTAAACCAACGGACGTAATTCCCGAAATCCGTCATGGCAGGCACAGCTTTTCGATCAGTTGCCGGATCAAATGGATAGCGGGCTCAATATGAGCGATGGGTAAATATTCATCGGGTTGATGGGCCTGGTCAATGGCGCCTGGTCCCATGACAACAGTTTCCAGGCCCAGCCGGGTTAAAAAAGGCGCCTCAGTGGCAAAGGAAACCGCGCCAGCCGATTCCCCCGAGAGGGATTCGCAAAGGCGGACCAGTTCAGCGTCAGGTGAGGTTTCGAAGGGGGGCACGCCATCGAACAACGGTTCAATTCTGGCGTTGAGTCTGGGATGTGCCTGCAATGCTTCATGCACTTGTTGTCGCAACTCTTCCCGCAAGCCGTCCACTGCCATCCCCGGCAGGAGGCGGAAGTCCAAATAGGCTTGACAGTGTCCGCAAATCCGGTTGGGGCTGTCACCGCCGTGAATGGCCCCCAAATTCAATGTCGGGTAGGGCACCTGGAAGTCGGGATGATGCATCTGGCCAAGCTGATCCCGCCACAGGAGCAGTTTTTGCAGCACCGACACCATCCCCTCCAGGGCATTGGCGCCCAGTTCCGGGTTGCTGGCGTGGCCGCTCCGGCCTTGCACCTGGATGGTTTCCATCATTACCCCTTTGTGCATGCGGATAGGCTGAAGTGAGGTGGGTTCGCCAATCACGGCGAAATGCCCACTGGATAACTCTTCGGAAGCCAGTGTGCGGGCACCGGACATGGTGCTTTCTTCGTCACAGGTGGCCACGATGATAATGGGTTGGCGCAGGCGCTGGCTGTCAATGGCGCGAATTGCTTCCAGAGCCAGGGCAAAGAAAGATTTCATGTCGGCGCTGCCAAGCCCGTAGAGACGGCCGTCTTGCTCAGTGAGACGGAAAGGATCGTGGGACCAAAGCCCCTCATCAAAGGGGACGGTGTCGGTGTGCCCGCTCAGAACCAGCCCCTTTGTTTCATTGTCGGGTCCAAGGGTGGCGATCAGATTGGATTTGTTTTCGCTGACCGGTTGCAGGCGAACCCGGAAACCCAAGGCTTCCAGCCATTCCGCCAGCAAGTGAATGACGCCGAGATTGGATTGATCCAACCGGGGATCCGGGCTGCTGACGGATGGTTCGGCCACCAGCGCCCGGATCATTTCCCGGGCAGAGGGAAGGGACACTACAACTCCAGATCCCGGTCGGTGACTGCTCCTTCCGAAGCGGAATTGACCAGCGCCGCATATTTGGCCAGTACCCCCCGGGTATAGCGGGGCGCTGGTTTTTGCCACTGGGACAGGCGGGATTGGATTTCGTCATCGCTCAAATGGAGATGCAGTTCCCGCTTTTTCGCATCGATGGTTAGAGTGTCGCCATCCTGGACAATGGCCAGCGGACCACCCACATAGGCTTCCGGCGTGATATGTCCCACCACCAAGCCGTGGGTGCCGCCGGAGAAACGGCCGTCGGTGATCAACGCCACGTCTTTTCCGAGCCCTTTGCCCATCACGGCGGAGGTGGGTGACAGCATTTCCCGCATCCCTGGGCCGCCTTTGGGACCTTCGTAACGGATGACAATGACATCGCCTTGTTGCACCGTGCCATCCAGTATCCGCTGCAGTGCTTCTTCCTCGCACTCGAAAACCCGGGCAGTGCCGGTAAAACTCAGCCCTTCCTTGCCGCTGATTTTGGCAACCGCGCCTTCCGGTGCCAGGTTGCCTTTGAGCACGACCAAGTGACTATCTTTTTTGAGGGGATTGTCCAGAGGGCGGATGATGTCCTGGTCGGTGGGATAGGGCGGGACATCCACCAGATTTTCCGCCAGGGTCTTGCCGGTCACGGTGACACAATCGCCGTGGAGAAGTCCTGCCTCCAGCAGCATTTTCATTAGCGGTAAAATCCCGCCAATTTCGATCAGAGCCGCCATGTGATAACGGCCGCTGGGCTTCAGATCGGCCAACACCGGCGTTTTTTGGCCAATGCGGGTAAAGTCGTCCAGGGTGAGTTTGACACCGGCGGCATCGGCCATGGCCAGTAAATGCAGCACGGAATTGGTGGAGCCGCCCAGGGCGATGACCACGGTGATGGCATTTTCGAAGGCTTGCCGAGTCATGATGTCGCGGGGCTTGAGGTCCATTTCCAGTAGGCGCAAGACTGCATTTCCTGCACGCTGGCAATCTTTTTGCTTGTCCGGGGACACCGCCGCCTGCGCGGAACTGCCGGGCAGGCTCATGCCTAATGCTTCGATGGCAGATGCCATGGTATTGGCAGTGTACATTCCGCCGCACGAGCCAGGGCCGGGAATGGCTTTTTCTTCGATGGCATGGAGGGTTTCATCGTCGATTTTGTCGTTGGCTCTCGCTCCTACCGCTTCAAAGACAGAAACGATATCGAGGTTTTGGCTTTGGTGGCAGCCGGGTAAAATGGTGCCTCCATAGACAAATACCGCGGGCCGGTTCAGGCGGGCAATGGCAATCATGCAGCCGGGCATGTTTTTGTCGCAGCCGCCGATGGCGACCAGGCCATCGTAGCCTTGACAGCCGATGACAGTTTCGATGGAATCGGCGATGACTTCCCGGGAAACCAGAGAATACTTCATGCCCTCGGTGCCCATGGAAATCCCGTCGGAAATGGTGATGGTATTGAAGATGACCGCTTTTCCGCCGTTTTCGTCCACGCCCCGGGCGGCATTTTCCGCCAGGTGGTTGATGTGCATATTGCAGGGGGTCACCATGCTCCAGGTGGAAGCAATGCCGATTTGAGGTTTTTGGAAGTCCTTGTCGCCAAAACCCACCGCCCTGAGCATCGCCCGGCTGGGTGCGCGCTCCATACCGTTGACGACTTGAGAAGAAAAGGGGCGTTTTTTATCCGTTGGCATAGGTTGTCTCCGCTGTTTTATCAGGAAATTATAAGGTGTCCCAGCCCGGCTTCCGGCGCCAGCCCAGGCGCGGCAATATCAGGCCCAGAACGATACCGGCGAAAAGCACGCCGGCGCCGATGGCGAACCAGCTTTGGCCGGTTTCGCTTTCCAAGGCTTGTTTTTCCAGTTTAACTTTTTGCAGCTCTCGCTCCAATAGCACGACCCGTTCCCGGAGTTGGTTGCGTTCGGCTTCTATTTCCAGAGCGTTGGCGGCGGATTTACGAATCCGTTTTAGTTCTGCCTGGAGACGGCTGGTTTGGGTGTTGAACTTGTCTTTGTCCGCGCTGACTTGCGCATGCTGGGCGGTCAGCGCAGCCAAGGTTTGTTTTAACCGGTTGTTTTCCTCCATGAGCGCTTGCAGTTTCTGTTCCAATTCGGGCAATTTGACCCGGGCCGGGGGTTCTTTGGTCAAAAATCGTGCCAACACCCAACCCCGCTGGCCATTTTCCAATTGCACCTTGCTGTAGCCGCTTTTATTATCCCGCTGCAGGATGGTCACTGGCGTGCCGCTTTCCAATTGGCTGAGGATTTTATAGTCCAGACCCCTGCCCGCGCGCATTTGGACAGTCCTTTGATCGCTGATATAGGCCGTCTCCCCCCAGGCGAATGGCTGCCAGCCCAGAAGGATGACAAGTAAAAGAAGCTTCATGGCGCTGCTTTCCCTGCGCTCTTTTGTCATGACTGATTGAGGTGAATCATGGATCATCGTGATAAGGAGAAAGCAGAAATTCAAGCAAAGCCTTTTGCGCGTGAAGACGGTTTTCCGCCTCATCCCAAACCACGCTTTGCGGGCCTTCCAATACTTCGGCGCTGACTTCCTCTTCCCGGTGCGCGGGCAGACAGTGCATGAACAACGCATCGGGGGCGGCAAGCGCCATCAGTTCAGAGTTGACCTGAAAGCCACGAAAGGCCTCCATCCGTTGGCGCTGTTCCTCTTCCTGGCCCATGCTGGCCCAAACGTCGGTAACGATCAAATCGGCATTCCTGGCCGCGGCCTCCGGTTCGTGATACAGGGAGACGTGATCCCGGGCCTGGACCAAGGCTTCGGCTTCCGGCTCATAACCCGCGGGTGCGGCAATGTTTAAATGGAAGCCCAACAGCCCGGCGGCATTGATGTAGGAATAGCACATATTGTTGCCGTCTCCAATCCACGCCACGGTTTTGCCGCGGATGTCGCCGCGGTGTTCGAAATAGGTTTGCATATCCGCCAGTAACTGGCAGGGATGATAGCGGTCGGTAAGGCCGTTGATGACCGGCACGCTGGAATGGGCGGCAAAGCGGGTGACGGTCTCGTGCTTGTGGGTGCGGAGCACGACACAATCCACCATCCGCGATAGTACCCTGGCGGTGTCTTCCAGGGGCTCCCCCCGTCCCAATTGGGAGTCTCTGGGGGACAGGAAAATCGCCGCCCCGCCCAACTGGACGATTCCCGCTTCAAAAGAAACCCGGGTGCGGGTGGAGGATTTCTCAAAGATCATGCCCAGAATTTTATTTTTCAAGGGTTCATAAGGGCCTTTGATTTTTTTGAGTTCGATCGCCCGGTGGATCAAGGCGTGGAACTGGTCGGCGGAAATATCCTGGAGGGTGAGAAAATGGCGCACAGTCATGAGGGCATTCCTTGGATTAAGCTTGATAATGTTTCTACTAATTGGTCTGCTTGCGTGTCGCTGAGTATCAGCGGCGGCAATAGACGAACCACTTGCCCGGCTGTGACGTTGATCAAAATACCTTGCTCCAAGGCATTTTTAACAAGAGAGCCGCAAGAGGAGGCTAGTTCGATTCCCAGCATTAAACCCCGGCCCCGGATTTGTTCGACCTGAGGATGCCCCGCCAAGGATTGATTGAAGGCTTCCATCAGTTTTTCGCCAAGCTGCTGGGCGCGGGTAATCAATTCTTCTTGCTCCAGGGTATTTATCACTGCCAAGGCCACGCTGCAAGCGAGGGGGTTCCCGCCAAAGGTCGAGCCATGCATGCCAGGTTTGAGAACTTCTGCCGCTTGGCCCCGGGCCAAACAAGCGCCAATGGGGAATCCATTGCCCAAAGCCTTTGCTAACGTGAGCACATCGGGAACGATGGTTTCGTGTTGGAAAGCGAACCATCGCCCGGTGCGGCCCATGCCGGTTTGCACCTCATCCAGCATCAGCAGCCAGCCATGACGGTCACACAGGGTGCGTAGCTGGGTCAGGTAGTTGGTGGCGGGCAGACGAATGCCGCCTTCCCCTTGAATCGGCTCGACCAAAATGGCGGCAATACGGCCGGTATTGTCCAGTGACTCAATGGCATGGATATCATCGAATGGCACCCGGACAAAGCCTTCAACCAACGGTTCAAAGCCTTGATGCACTTTGCTATTGCCGGTGGCGCTCAAAGTGGCCAAAGTGCGGCCGTGGAAACTGTCGTCCATGACGACGATCAACGGCTTTTCGATGCCTTTTTGATGGCCGTAAGCG
>Ga0256841_1003305_pt1 | contig 12124 bp, 8 predicted proteins | sample 356308metaG_FD_185971 | JGI IMG/M metagenome (GOLD analysis project Ga0256841, IMG submission 185971) | Hydrothermal vent microbial communities from Mid Atlantic Ridge, Atlantic Ocean - 356-308 | ecosystem: Environmental > Aquatic > Marine > Hydrothermal vents | place: Atlantic Ocean: Mid...
TCGACCTCCCCACGGCGCGCGGCGAACTGGCCGGCGGCATCGAGGCAGAATACGCTGGCGTGCGGCTGGCGGTGTTCCGGCTCGGCCGCCTGGTGCTGGTGGTGTCGCTGGCGGCGGCCACCACGGTATTCTACCTGGGCGGCTGGCTGGGACCGGTGCTGCCGCCCTGGGCCTGGAGCGCCGTCAAGATCCTCGCCGTCAGCGCCCTGATGCTGGGCCTCGGCCACCACCTGCCGCGACTGCGCGAGGCGCACCTCCTGGCTTGGTGCTGGAAAGCGGGCATCCCGCTGGCGCTGCTCAACATCTTCCTCGTCGGCGTCATGATCCTGATGTGGCCATGATCGACTGGCAGACGATCTTCATCGCATTCTTCGGCGTCGCCTCGGTGTGGTTCGGGGTGGGCGTGTTCCGCACCGCCTCCATGATGCGCTCGGCGCTGGCGCTACTGTTCTCGCAGACCGCCCTGGGCGCGATGTTCCTGGCCATGCAGGCCGAGTTCCTGGGCGTGCTGCAGATCATGATGATGGCTACCGAAATGAGCATCATGGCCATTTTCATGGTGATGTTCATGATGGACCCGGGCGGTCTGGGCGAAATGGACATGACCCACCAGAAACGGCTTTCCATTCTCGCCGGCGTGGCGGCGGCCCTGGTGACGGCCGGCGTGGCCGTGGTCGCCGAATGGGGTGCCATCGCCGCCGCTGCGCCCGCGGCCGCGGCGCAGACCGAGGCGCTGGGCAGGGAACTGCTGGGCCGTTCCATGCTCGTGTTCGAGACCGCCGGCGTCACCATCCTGACCGCCATGATCGCCGCCACCGCGGTGGCGGTGCCGGCACCGCAGCGGGATCGTCGTTCATGAGTCCGGAGTTGCTGCTGGCCCTGCTCACCGGCGCGGCGCTGTTCGGTGTCGGCCTGTATGGGGCGCTGTCGCAGACCAACCTGGTGATGATCATGATGGGCGTGGAACTCATCCTGGCCGGAGCGCTGGTCAACCTGGTGGCTTTCTGGCGCTTCCTGCACCCCGAAAGCTACCCGGGGCAGATGTTCGTGCTCATCGTCATGACCGTCATGGCCGTGGAAATGGCGGTGGGCTTCGGCGTCGCCATCGCGCGCTTCCGCGCCCGTGGCTCGGTGGAAATGGAAGAAGCCCGGGAGCTGAAGGGATGAGCGCGCTGGCCACCACCGTGCTCGCTCCCTTGGCGGCGACGGCCGCCATCCTGCTGCTGCGCCGGACGCCGGCGATGCTGGCGCTGGCCGGCACGGCCATCGGCCTGGCAGCCAGCCTGGCGCTGCTGGCCGGCACCTTCGGCGGCGAACACACGGTCCTGACGCTGCCAGGGCTTCCCGGCCTGCCGCTGCGCCTGCTGGCGGAGCCCCTCACCGCCGTGCTTTCCGTCCTGGTCGCCGGCGTCGGCGCCTGTGTGATGATCTACGCCGTCGGCTACATGAAAGACGACCCGGAACCGGTGCGCTTCTTCGCCACCATGACGTTCTTTCTTGCCGCCATGCAGGCGCTGGTGCTGGCCGGCGACTGGCTCTTGCTGCTGGCGGCCTGGGAACTCATCGGCCTGTCCAGCTACCTGCTGATCGGCTTCTGGTACCGGCGTCCGGGCGTGCCCGCGGCCGCCAGCCGCGCTTTCCTGTATACGCGCAGCGCCGATCTCGGCCTCTACCTGGCTGTGTTCGTGCTCATCGGCACCCACGGCGGCAGCGTCATCGACACCAGCCTGGCCGGCGGTGGCCCGGCCGCCCTGGCGGTGGGCCTGGGCCTGCTGGCTGCGGCCATCGGCAAGTCGGCGCAGGTGCCGCTGCAGGACTGGCTGCAGCGCGCCATGGCCGGCCCGACGCCGGTGTCGGCGCTGCTGCACTCGGCCACCCTGGTGGCCGCCGGCGCCATCCTGCTCATCCGCAGCGCCCCGCTGCTGCCGCCCGGGGCGCTGCTGGCCACCGGCCTGGTCGGCGGCGTCACCACCCTCATCACGGGGCTCGTGGCGCTGGGTGAGGGCGACCTCAAGCGCCTGCTGGCCGCTTCCACCTCGAGCCAGTACGGCCTGATGCTGGTGGCGGTGGGGGCCGGCGTGCCGCTGGCGGCGCTGGCGCACCTGCTGGCACATGCCACCATCAAGAGTACCCTGTTCCTCGGCGCCGGCGTGTTCCAGCACGCCCGGGGCTCGACGGCGCTGGACGCCCTGCACGGCGCCGGCCGTGAGCACCGGACCGTGTTCGCCGGCTTCACCCTGGCGGCGCTGGCGCTGGCCGGCATCCCGCCGCTGAGCGGCTTCTTTTCCAAGGACGCCGTCATCGCCGCCGCCCTGGGCTCACCGTACGCGCCGCTGTTGGGTCCGCTGGCGCTGGCCGGCACGCTACTCACCGGCGCCTACCTGGCCCGCGCCCTGCGCATTCTGTGGCGTGGCGACAACCGGCCGCGCCCGCTGCCGGGCCTGGCCTGGATGGGAACCGGCTTCACCATCCTGGTCGCGCTGGCCGCCGCCCTGGGCCTGGCGTTTCCGGCGCTGGAGGCGGCGTTCCCGGTCGGGCGCCTGCCGGAGACGGCGGGCGCGCAGGCCGCGGGGCTGGCCGCGGCGCTGGCCGGACTGGCCGCCGGCTGGTGGATCGGCGGCCGGCGCCTGCTCGGCCCGCTGCTGGGCTGGGCGCGCCGCGATTTCGCCGTGGCCGGTGGCCTGGACCGCTGGATCCTGCGCCCGGCGCTGGTCCTGGCGGCGGCCTGCGAGCGCCTGGAACGCAAGCTGTACCACGCGGTGCTGGCCATCGGCCGGCTCGGGTTGCGGGTGGCGGCTGCCATTCGCCTCGGCGACGAACGCGGCATCGATGCGCTGATCTTCGCCCTGGTGCGCGGCACGGTGGGACTGGGCCGGCGCCTGCGCGCCTTGCAGAGTGGCCTGGTGCACCGCGAGCTGGCCATCACGGCGGCGGGAACCGCCTTGTTGTGGATCGCCCTGTTGGCGTCGGCGTGGCCATGAGGCCGGACCCGGCACAGGACCGCAAACCGGATCCAGAGGAGACCCGAACGTGCCCCTTGTGACAGTCACCCTGTTCCTGCCCCTGGCTGGCGCCCTGGCCGTCATGGCCCTGCGCCGGGCGCCGGGCGCCGTGGCCCACGGCGTCGCCGTCTGCACCAGTGCCCTGACCCTGGCCGGCGCGCTGTGGATGTGGAGCCGCGGCGTGGCCGACACCGGTTTCACCCAGATCGAGGAAGTGCAGTGGATGCCTGCCATCGGCGCGGCCTACCGGGTAGGCGTGGACGGCATCAGCCTGCCGCTGGTGCTGCTGACCGCGGTACTGTTCCTGCTGACCTTCGTATTTTCCGCCGGGGTCCGCGAACGGCCGCACACCTACGTGGTGCTCATGCTGCTGCTGGAGACCGCCTCCATCGGCACCTTCACGGCGCTGGACGCCATCCTTTTCTACGTGTTCTTCGAAGTGTCGCTGGTATCCATGTATTTCATGATCGCCGGCTGGGGCCACGAGGACCGCCAGCGTGCGGCGCTGATGTTCTTCATCTACACCCTGCTGGGCAGCCTGCCGCTGCTGCTCGCCATTCTCGGCCTGTACCTGGGCGCCGACCCGCACGGCTTCGACATGCGCGCCTGGATCGACCAACCACCGCTGGCCGGCGGCGCGGCCATGCTGGCGCTGGTCGCCATGCTGTTCACCTTTGCGGTCAAGACGCCGGTGTTTCCCTTCCACACCTGGCTGCCAGCCGCCCACGTGCAGGCTCCCGCCGCCGGCAGTGTCATCCTGGCCGGGGTGATGCTCAAGTTCGGCACCTACGGCCTGGTGCGTTTCGCCCTGCAGATGACACCGGCGGCTTTTCACGAAGCCGGCCTGGTGGTGCTCGCCTTCGGCGTGGTCAGCGCCCTGTACGGCGCTTTCGCGGCCCTGGCCCAGAACGACCTCAAGCGCCTGGTCGCCTACACCTCGGTCAACCACATGGGCTATGTCGTCGTCGCCGTCGCGATCGCCGCCCTGACGCTGGACCCGGCGCTGCGCGCCGTCGCACTGGACGGCGCGGTGCTGCAGATGGTCAGCCACGGCCTGGTCACCGGCGCCCTGTTCTTCCTGGTCGGCATGCTGCAGGACCGCGCCCACACCCGCGACATGGACCGCTTCGGCGGCCTGCTGGCCGTGGTGCCGCTGCTCGGCTGGGCCTTCGTGCTGTCGGCCTTCGCCTCGCTGGGCCTGCCGGGGCTGGCGCATTTCCCGGCCGAGTTCCAGATCTTCCTGGCCACCCTGCGGGTCGAACCCGTCGCGGTGGTGGTGATCCTCGGCATCGTGGTCACCGCCGGGTTGTATCTCAAGGCCATCCGCACGGTGTTCCTGGGCGAGCCCGGCGACGCCTGGCGCGGCATGGCCGACCTGTCGCTGCGCGAGAAACTGACCCTGGCGCCGCTGCTGGCGCTGATCGTCGCCGTGGGCGTGGCGCCTTCGTGGGTGCTGGATGTCATCCACCGCACCACGGCCACCCTGGGGCTCGGATGAGGCCCCGCTTCCCATGATCACCATGGCGCGCGACCTGCCGTTGCTGTGGCCGGAGATCCTGGTGCTGCTGGCCGGCGCCGGCGCCCTGGCGTGCGAGATGCTGCGCCTGCCGCGCACGGCACTGGCGGTCGCCACGGCCCTGCTGCTGGCGGCCACGGCGCTGAGCCTGCCCCTGCTGAGCCTGGACACCACGGTGTTCGGCGGCACCTTCCGCGTCGACGCGCTGAGTGTCTGGGCCAAGCTGATCCTGCTGCCCGCCACCGTGCTGGCGCTGCTGCTGGCGCGCGCCGAACTGGCCGGCAGCGACCGAGAGGGTACGGTCTACGCGCTGCTGTGCTTCACCAGCTTCGGCGCCCTGGTGCTGGCCGGCAGCGGCGATACCATGTTCCTGGTGCTGGGCGTGCTGCTGTCCGGCCTGGGAGCCTTCGCGCTGGTGGCCTACCCGCGCGACGACGCCGCCACCGAGGCGGCCATGAAGTTCTTCGTATTCGCCTCGGTGGCCGGCGCGGTCATGGTGTTCGGCCTCAGCTACTGGTTCGGCGCCACCGGCACCACCCTGCTCGACGACCTGGCCACGCCCGGCCTGCCGCCGGCGGCCATCGCCATCGGCCTGGCCGGCATGATCGTGGGCCTCGGCTACAAGGCGTCGCTGGCACCCTTCCATTTCTGGGCGCCGGACGCCTACGAGGGGGCGCCTGTGTCCGTGGCCGCCTATCTGTCGGTTGTACCCAAGATCGGTGCCTTGTTCGCACTGGCGCAGGTGGCGCGCGACCTGCCGCCGGGCAGTGGCTGGTCCGGGGCGGTCGCCGCCGTGGCGGTACTGACCATGACCTGGGGCTACCTGGCGGCACTGGTGCAGGACAACCTGGTGCGGCTGCTGGCCTATTCGTCCATTGCCCAGGCCGGCTACTTCCTGCTCGGCATCGTCGCCGTTGGAGCGAGCCCGCTGGCGCTGCTGTCACTCGTGCTGTTCGGCGCCGCCTACGCCGCCATGAACCTCGGCGCCTTCGCCATCATCCAGCGCAGCGGGCGCACCCTGGAGTCCTTCGCCGGCCTCGGCCGCGCCCGCCCGGCCGTCGGCGTGGCCATGGTGCTGTTCCTGCTGTCGCTGACCGGCATCCCGCCGCTGGCCGGATTCGTGGGCAAGCTCCTGCTGTTCGGTGCCGCCATCGACGCGAACCACACCTGGCTGGCGGTGATCGCCATCGTCAACAGCGTCCTCTCGCTGGCCGTCTACCTGCGGATCGTGGTCGCCCTCTACCGTCAGCCCGCCGGCGCCCCGGGCGTGCCGGCCGGGGGCGCGCTGGTGACCCTGGTGTGGGTGGCCGCCCTGGCAGCGACACTGCTCATCGGCCTGGCGGCGCAACCCCTGCTGGCGCCGCTGGTCTGAACCGCCATGCACGAAGACCGGATACCGGCCGAAGCCTTCACCGCCGACCGCGCGCCGGGCGCCCCGGGCATCCCGCCCACCTGGAGCGGCGGCCGCAAGAACGCGGTCGGCTGTTCGCTGGGGCCTTCACGGCTGTGGTTCACCCTGGGCCGCGGCATCGTCAACGAAGTCTACTTTCCGCGCGTCGACCTGCCGCAGATCCGCGACCTGGGTTTCATCGTCGCCGACGGCGCCGGCTTCTGGGTGGAGGTCAAGCGCCTGGACGCCTACCGCATCAGCCAGCCCGAACCCGGCATTCCCGCCTACACCCTGGTACACCAGCATCCGCGCTTCACCCTCACCCTGCGCGTCGCCCCCGATCCGCAACGCGACGTGCTGCTCATCGACTGCCGGCTGGAAGGCGACGCAACGCTGCGGCCCTATGCGCTGCTGGCGCCGCGCCTGGGTGGCACCGGCTACGACAATCACGCCGCGGTAGCGCGCTACCGCGGCCGCCGCGTGTTGTGGGCGGAACAGGGACCCTTCGGCCTGGCGCTGGTGGCGGTGGACGCGCACCAGCGCGACGCCTGGCGCGAGGCCAGCGCCGGTTTCAGCGGCGTCAGCGACGGCTGGCAGGATTTCCATCACAACGGCCGCCTGCGCTGGCGCTACCGGGAGGCGGGGCCGGGCAACGTGGCGCTGACCGGTGGCCTGCCGCGTCATGCCGTGCTGGCGCTGGGCCTGGCCAGCAGCAAGGAGTCGGCGGCCACCATGGCGCTGTCGGCCCTGCCGCGGCCCTTCGAGGGTCCCTGGCGCAGGCTGATCGACGACTGGCGCGACTGGCACACCGAGTGCGGCCTGCGCTGCGCGCTCGACCTCGACCTGCCCGACAGCCTGCACGACGAGTTGAAGATCTCCGCCATGGTACTGCGCACCCACCAGGACCAGATCTTCACCGGCGCCATGATCGCCAGCCTCAGCATTCCCTGGGGCGAGACGCGCGACCAGCGCGGCGGCTACCACCTGGTGTGGCCGCGCGACCTGGTGGAGAGCGCCGGCGCGCTGCTGGTACTGGGCGCCGACGACAAGGCGCGCGAAATCCTGCGTTACCTCATCGCCACCCAGCTCGACGACGGCCACTGGTACCAGAACCAGTGGCTGGGCGGCAAGCCATTCTGGCAGGGCACCCAGCTCGACGAGGCCGCCTTCCCGGTGGTGCTGGCGGCCGAACTGGCGGCGCGCGGCGCGCTGGACGGCATCGAGGTGCAGGACATGGTGTACCGGGCGCTGCGCTTCATCGCCCACAACGGCCCCGTCTCCGACCAGGACCGCTGGGAGGAGAACAGCGGCGTCAACACCTTCACCCTGGCGGTATGCATCGCCGCCCTGGTCGCCGGCGCCGGGTTCCTTGCGGATGAGGACCGCGACACGGCGCTGGAACTGGCGGACTTCTGGAACAGCCGCATCGAGTCCTGGACCGTCGTGCGCGGCACCGCACTGGCGCGGCGCCACGGCGTGGACGGCTACTACATCCGCACCGCGCCGCCCAGGGCGATCCTGGACGAGGAATCGGTGAGCGAATGGCTGCCGATCAAGAACCGGCTGCAGGATCCCGGCCTGCCGGCGGCCGAACAGGTCAGCACCGATTTCCTGCAACTGGTGCGCTTCGGCCTGCGGCGCGCGGACGACCCGCTGGTGAAGGATACACTGCGGGTCGTCGACGCCCTGCTCAAGGTGGACACGCCCAACGGCCCGGCCTGGTACCGCTACAACGGCGACGGCTACGGCGAGCACCGGGACGGCTCGCCCTTCGACGGCACCGGCCACGGCCGTCCCTGGCCGTTGCTCACGGGTGAACGCGGCCACTACGAATTGCTGGCCGGCAACGACCCGCTGCCTTTTCTCGGCGCCATGGCGGCCATGGCGGGCCGTGGCGGCATGCTGCCGGAACAGGTGTGGGACGCCGACCCCGTGCCCGCCTACCGCCTGTATCCCGGCCGCGCCACCGACTCGGCCATGCCGCTGGTCTGGGCCCACGCCGAGTTCATCAAGCTGGCGCATTCGCGCGCCCTGGGCCGGCCCGTCGACCGGCTCGACGCGGTGTGGCGTCGCTACGGCGGCAACAAGCCGCACGCCCGGGTCGCGGTCTGGTCGCCGGCGGCGCCCATCGACACCATCCTGGCCGGCGAGACCCTGTGCCTGTGCCTGCCGCGGCCGGCCCGCATACGCTACCGCCTCGGGAGTTCGGGAGACGACCGGAGGATCGAAACCGACGCCTGCGGCCTGGGGCTGTACCAGGCCCGGCTGCCGACCGCGAGGCTCGGCGCGGGAGAGGTGCTGCATGTCGACATCGAGGCGGAAGCGCCGGTCCCGGCAGGGACCAGGTTCAGGATCGAGGTAAGGGAAAGCGGGAACGACCGTTCATGAAACCCGCCCCCGACGACCGCCACGGGGGGTGTGGTCGTCGGCAACGCGCAGGCGCTTGTCTTTGATGCTTACGGTCTTTGCAGGGTGGCGTCCGTGCTTTCCGTGTTTTCCGTGGCCGATTTTGGTGGGGTTCGCTGCGCTCACCGCCACCCTACCGTGATTCAGCGGCCTTTCCGCAGGGTGGCGGTGAGCGCAGCGAACCCCACCACGACGCCTAGCCGGCCTCCACCAGCCCCAGGTTGCTCTCCTGGATATGGCGGATGCGGTCGCGCAGTTTCGCCGCCTCCTCGAACTCCAGGTTGCGGGCGTGTTCGTGCATCTGCTTCTCCAGCTTCTTCACCTTCTGCGCCAGCCTCTGTGGCGACAGGCCGGCGTATTCGGTCACTTCCTCGGCCACCTTGGCGAAGCGCCGCGGGCTGGCGGCGCCGCCCGGGTAGGCGCCTTCCATGATGTCGGCGATGCGCTTTTCGATGGAGCGCGGCGTGATGCCGTGCTCGGCGTTGAAGGCGAGCTGCCTGGCGCGGCGGCGCTCGGTCTCGTCGATGGCGCGCCGCATGGAGCCGGTGACCTCGTCGGCGTAGAGAATGGCCTTGCCGTGCAGGTTGCGGGCGGCGCGGCCGATGGTCTGGATCAGCGAGCGGTCGGAGCGCAGGAAGCCCTCCTTGTCGGCGTCGAGGATGGCCACCAGCGACACCTCCGGCATGTCCAGGCCCTCGCGCAGCAGGTTGATGCCGACCAGCACGTCGAACTCACCCAGGCGCAGGTCGCGGATGATCTCGACGCGCTCCACGGTGTCGATGTCGGAATGCAGGTAGCGCACCCGCACCCCGTGCTCGCCCAGGTATTCGGTCAGGTCCTCGGCCATGCGCTTGGTGAGCGTGGTCACCAGCACCCGCTCCCCGGCCGCCACCCGCAGCCGGATCTCCGACAACAGGTCGTCGACCTGGGTGGAGGCCGGCCGCACCTCGATCTCCGGATCGACCAGGCCGGTGGGCCGCACCACCTGCTCTACCACCTGGCCGGCGTGTTGTTCTTCGTAAGGGCCGGGAGTGGCGGACACGAAGATCATCTGCGGCGCCAGCCGCTCCCATTCGTCGAAGCGCAGCGGCCGGTTGTCCAGCGCCGAGGGCAGGCGGAAGCCGTATTCGACCAGGGTCTCCTTGCGCGAGCGGTCGCCCTTGTACATGCCGCCGAGCTGCGGAATGGTGACGTGCGATTCGTCCACGATCAGCAGGGCGTCGTCCGGCAGGTAGTCGAACAGGGTCGGCGGCGGCTCGCCGGCGGCGCGGCCGGAGAGATACCGCGAGTAGTTCTCGATGCCCGAGCAGTAACCCAGCTCCAGCATCATCTCGACGTCGAACCGGGTGCGCTGTTCCAGGCGCTGCGCCTCGACCAGCTTGTCGGCGTTGCGCAACTGTTCCAGCCGCTCCTGCAGTTCCGCCTTGATGAGTTCGATGGAGTCCAGCAGCGTCTGGCGCGGCGTGACGTAGTGGCTCTTGGGATAGATGGTCAGGCGCGGCACGCGGCGCAGCACCTCGCCGGTCAGCGGATCGAAGTACGACAGGTTCTCGATTTCGTCGTCGAACAGCTCGATGCGCACCGCCTCGCGGTCGGACTCCGCCGGGTGGACGTCGATCACCTCGCCGCGCACCCGGTAGGTGCCGCGCGCCAGCTCGGTCTCGTTGCGGGTGTATTGCAACTCCGCCAGGCGCCTGAGCAGGACGCGCTGGTTCACCTGGTCGCCGCGATCCAGGTGCAGCACCATGCTGAGGTAGGAACGCGGGTCGCCCAGGCCGTAGATGGCCGACACCGTCGCCACCAGGATGGTGTCGTGGCGCTCCAGCAGCGCCTTGGTGGCCGACAGGCGCATCTGCTCGATGTGGTCGTTGACCGAAGCGTCCTTCTCGATGAAGGTGTCAGAGGACGGCACGTAGGCCTCGGGCTGGTAGTAGTCGTAGTAGGAGACGAAGTATTCCACCGCGTTGTGGGGAAAGAACTCCTTCATCTCGCCATAGAGCTGCGCCGCCAGGGTCTTGTTGGGCGCCAGCACCAGGGTCGGGCGCTGCACCCGCTGGATGACGTTGGCGACGGTGAAGGTCTTGCCGCTGCCGGTCACCCCCAGCAGGGTCTGGTGGGCCAGGCCGCTCTCCAGGCCGTCCACGAGCTGCGCAATGGCCTGCGGCTGGTCGCCGGCCGGCTGCAGGTCGCAGACGAGTTCAAATTCCTTGCTCATGGGGATTCTGGAATGCCTTTCGATTCAGTATGATTGCGGTCTGACACAACGACGAAGCGACCTTCAGGCAGCCACGTGAACGACATCAGCCTCGCCCAGCGCGTCCAGCGCATCAAGCCCTCCCCGACCCTCGCCGTCACCGCCCGCGCCGCCGAACTGCGCGCCGCCGGGCAGGACATCATCGGACTGGGGGCGGGCGAGCCGGATTTCGAGACCCCGGACCACATCAAGCGGGCCGCCATCCGTGCCATCGAGTCGGGCGCCGCCACCCGCTACACGGCGGTGGACGGCACCGCCGAACTCAAGACCGCCATTATAGCGAAGTTCCGCCGCGACAACGGCCTGGACTTCGCCGCCGACCAGATCCTGGTATCCTGCGGCGGCAAGCAGAGCTTCTACAACCTGGCCCAGGCGCTGCTCGACCCCGGCGACGAAGTCATCATCCCGGCGCCCTACTGGGTCTCCTACCCGGACATGGTGCGGCTGGCCGACGGCGAGCCGGTGATCGTCAAGGCCGGCCTGGAGCAGCGCTTCAAGATCACGCCCGAACAGCTGGAAGCCGCCATCGGCCCGCGCACCCGCCTGTTCGTGATCAACAGCCCCTCCAACCCCACCGGGGTCGCCTACAGCCGCGACGAGCTGGCGGCGCTGGGCGAGGTGCTGCTGCGCCACCCGCAGATCCTGGTGGCCACCGACGACATGTACGAGCACATCCTGTGGCAGGGTGAATTCGTCAATATCGTCGGCGCCTGCCCCGGGCTGCTCACGCGGACCATCGTCCTCAACGGCGTGTCCAAGGCCTACGCCATGACCGGCTGGCGCATCGGCTACGCCGGCGGGCCGAAGACGCTGATCCAGGCCATGAAGAAGATCCAGTCGCAGAGCACCTCCAACCCGGCGGCCGTGTCCCAGGCCGCGGCCCGCGAGGCGCTGGACGGCGACCAGTCCTGCATCGCCGACATGGTGCGCGCCTTCCGGGAGCGGCACGACTTCGTGCTGGAGGCCCTGAACCGAATCCCCGGCGTGCGCTGCGCCGCCGCCGACGGTACCTTCTATTCCTTCCCGGATTTCAGCGAGGTCATCGCGCGCATGGACCAGGTGAACAACGACGTCGAGCTGGCCGAGCACCTGTTGCAGGAAGCCGGTGTGGCACTGGTGCCGGGCTCGGCCTTCGGCGCGCCGGGGCACCTGCGATTGTCGTTTGCGACCTCGATGGAGAACCTGGAACAGGCGCTGGACCGGCTGGCGAAGGCGCTCGCCTGAGCGGCATTGTGGTGGGGTTCGCTACGCCCACCCCACCAAAACCATCGAAGCCACCGTAAAGACCACCCCCATTCGCAGCACCACCCTGTAGGAGCGGCCTCCGGCCGCGATGGGTCCGGCGGCCCCCGACCGTTCACCCCGGCCACGCCGGGATCGCGGGCAAGCCCGCTCCTACAAAAGACCAACCCTGTTCACAGCACCGCCCTGTAGGAGCGGCCTCCGGCCGCGATGGGCCCGGCGGCCCCCGACCGTTCACCCCGGCCACGCCGGGATCGTGGGCAAGCCCGCTCCTACAAAAGACCATCCGTGTTCGCAGCACCGCTGTGTAGGAG
>Ga0256841_1003306_pt1 | contig 12116 bp, 20 predicted proteins | sample 356308metaG_FD_185971 | JGI IMG/M metagenome (GOLD analysis project Ga0256841, IMG submission 185971) | Hydrothermal vent microbial communities from Mid Atlantic Ridge, Atlantic Ocean - 356-308 | ecosystem: Environmental > Aquatic > Marine > Hydrothermal vents | place: Atlantic Ocean: Mid...
CGCCCTCCTGGCCGCCCTCGGCCTCCTTCTCTGGCGGCCCCCCTCCCCCCACGCAAAAAGGCCGGGCTGAACCCGGCCGGGTGGTGGGCGGTACTGGACTTGAACCAGTGACCTCCCGCGTGTGAGGTGGAATTTTACGCTATAGCTGACCTATCTCTGACATGCGAAAGTGCCCTTGGATAAGGTATCTTCCGAGTCTGACCGAAAAGTCAGAAACAGGTCTTCGACCCCTATTCACCCGCATCTTTAGGGGTAGTTAAGGGGTAGTGGTTTAGAGGGCTTGCGCCCCGTACAGCACGGCGCAGATCGTTTTCTGAAACGCGTGCGTAGTAGGTGAGGGCGGTGTTCAGGCTCCGGTGACCGGCCAGCGCCGCTGCGAGCTTCGGGTTCCGCGTCTCACGGATCACCCGGGTGATGAAGGTGGCGCGAAGGTCGTGTAGGCGAGCGTGCTCCACGCCGGCTTTTCCCAGGATCCTCACCCATGCCCGTCGGAAGTTGTCGGGGTTCATCGGCGTACCGCGCTCGCTGGGGAAGACCAGGCCCGCCGGGTCGTAGAATCCGGCGGCTTGCAAAAGGGCGCGGTGCTCGGCCAAGACGGCCATCGCGTCCTCGGTGAGGGGTAGGTCGCGAACCGAGCCCGAGGTCTTCGTGGCCCCCACCTCGGCCCTACCCTTGGCGAGCGTGTTCTTCACCACGGCGCGGCGGATGCGTAAGGTCGCGGTCTCGAAGTCCACGTCGGACCACATGAGCCCGAGCAGCTCGCCGCGTCTCAAGCCGAGCGCCATCGCCAGGTAAATCGCCGCGTAGTAACGGGTGCCCCGTGCTGCTTCAAGAATCCGCTCAAGCTCCACGGTCGTGAGCTCGCGACCGGCCTCGCGGCTCTCGACGCGAGGAAGGACCGCCTCGGTTGCCGGGTTGCTCTTCAACCGCCCATACCGCACCGCCCGCCGCAGGGCCTGCTTGAGGAAGTTGTGGGTGTGCTGGACCACCGACTTGCTGTAGCCCTGGCGGGCGAGCTCGCGGTAGAAGGCCTCGATCCGCTCGGTGGTGAGCTCCTTGAGGTGAAACCTTCCCAGGTGGGGAACGATCTTCTTGATGTAGCCGCGGTAGTTGGCGAGCGAGTTGGGGCGCCGCCCCTCGTCCTGAAGGAGCTCGTAGTGCGCCCAAAGCCACTCCTCCAAGGTGGGACCGGCCTCGTCTTCGAGCTCGCCGAGCGCGTGGATCAGGGCGAGCCGCTTACGCTTCTGCTCGGCGCGGCGCTGGTTCTCCCGGTTCCTGGGTCCCGGCGAGTACCACGACCGCCGCTTGCCGCCGACCGTCAGGCGGATCTCGTAGACGCCGAGATCCTCCCGCCACCGCACCGAACCTTCGCCTTTACCGCGCCGGGGCATGCTGCCTCCTTGTGGTATCCTTGGTCCGAAGATGTTCCGGGTTAAGGCGTCTAAGGCCAAGAAGTCTACCCGGCGTCGTGAGCTTACCGACGCCGACGTGAAGCGCCTCATCAAGAAGCAGGTGAAGGAAAACGAGGAGGCGCTGAAGATCCTCGCGAAGTACTAGTTCGTGGCGAAGCACCGCCTTTACCGTCGCTACAGAGGAAAGAAGTTTCCGACGGTCGAGGCGGTGCTTGAGATCCATCAGGATGTCCTCGCGGTGTCGGGTGGCGCTCCTGGGCTGCGGGATCGGGGAGCGCTTGAGTCGACCTTGGCAAAGCCCTTTCAAACCGCCGGGGGTAGGGATACCTACCCGACCTTCTTCACGAAGGTGGCCGCGACCGTTTTTTACCTCGTGAAGCTTCACCCCTTCGTGGACGGGAATAAGCGCACCGCGTTGCAAACTGCAATGCTCACGCTTGGAATGAACGGGTACCAGTGCAGGCCATGCCCAGAGCTTCAGGTGGCGACTATGGTCTTGACCGCGATGAGCCACTTGGACATCTCCGGATTGAGAACGGCGCTCGTGATTTGGTGCGGGCTTGACCCTGCAGATAGCAGGCTTTGATTGCACTGAATGGCTCACCGGCCCTTCAGCTGCCGCGTAATGCACGAAAGCCGACCCGTGTGGTAAGGTTTTACGCAAATGGCCAGCACGCGCACCGCGATTGAGTGGACGGAGAAGACGTGGAACCCGACGACGGGCTGCACGAAGGTGAGCGCGGGCTGCAAATACTGCTACGCCGAGCGCATCACGAAGCGGTTCCCCAATCACTTTCCCAATGGCTTTCGCTTTACTCTCCATACCGAGCGGTTGAACGAACCACGGCGGTGGAAGAAGCCGAGCCTCATCTTCGTCAACTCCATGAGCGACCTCTTCCACGAAGAAATGCCCCTCGACTTCCTGAAGCGGGTCTTCCAGGTCATGCGCGAGACCCCGTGGCACATCTACCAGGTGCTCACGAAACGCCACGAGCGGCTTGTCGAGCTCGCGCCGGAACTTGAGCCTTGGCCCGAGAATGTTTGGATGGGTGTCTCCGTCGAGAACGCCAGCTACAAGCACCGGATCGACTACCTCAGGCGGGTTCCTGCAGCAGTCCGCTTCATTTCCTTTGAGCCGTTGATCGGCCCCATCGGAGAAGTGGACCTGACGGGAATCCACTGGATCATCGTCGGCGGCGAGTCGGGGCCGAAGCGCCGCCCGATCCGCAAAGAGTGGGTGATCGAGCTTAGGGACCAAGCCCTGGCCCAGGGAGTGGCCTTCTTCTTCAAGCAGTGGGGCGGGTATTCGCCAAAAGCAGGAGGACGAGAACTTGAGGGCCGTACCTGGGATGAGATGCCACAGCAATACCATGCCCGTTTAGAACAAGGGGTCCATGCCCTTTTTGCGAGCGGGGTCCGCTAGCTTATCCAAGATATCGTTAGCGATCTTCAGCCCGACGTCGTGCTTACCTGCAAACACTAAGGCGTGAAGCTTGGCCTTCTTGCTGGTTTTGGCGATCAGGTAGTGGTCCGCATAACGAAGACCTGCGCGCCTGAGTTTCTCCAAGTACAAATCCAAGTAGGCGTGAAAGTAGTCGAACCCGGGCTTCTTGTAGCGATCTACATCACGCCACTCTTCACCACCATAGAACTCCGTCAATGTCTTGTGGGCGCTTGGCTTTGGCGCATTGCGTAACACACCGCTGGCAGAAATAAGTATGAAAATGTCTGCTCGGGATTTTTGGCTTATCAGCTCAACAGACCGCCACTTTAGCTCTAAACCTTCGGGATCGAGGAGGAAAAGTGTGGGCGCCTCGTCCGGTATTCGTTCCAAGATATCTGGGATCACCTCATTAAAGTCTGCGTTGTAGAGGCTAGCTTTTTCGGCGTTAGGGTGTTGCTTCACCCGGAGTTCTAGGGCCTTAAAGAAGGACCGTTTTTTCTCGACGAGGAAGAGTCCAGTGAAGTCGTCTTGCCCCAAGGCAATCAAGGGAGAACCCGGACGAGTACTTCCATCCGAAAATTTGTTAATCCCAGGCCCTGCAAAACCATCAACGTAATACCGGTGTTTGGCTCTTTTCGTTGCCTTTACGAAGGCGGGAATGTACTTCTCGATGAAGTCGAGTTTGTCGGCTGTCCATTCATAAGCTTTGCGCGTGCTCACTTCTCTCTCCCCTACCCCTCCTTCACCCGCTTCACCACCACGCCCACGATGCGGGAGCCGGGGGGTGCTAGGAAGGGCGGGCGGGCCGGGTTGTCGTTGCCCAGGTACAAGAGGCCGTCCTCGGTCTCGCCGAGGAACCGCTTGATCACCACGCCGTCGTCGGCCAGCCACACGGCCACCGCCTTGCCCTTGGCGGCGAGGCCGGGGTCTTGGTAGACCACGGCGAGGTCGCCGTCCTCGAGATAGGGGCTCATCGAGTCGCCCACGATTCGGACCACGAAGAGCTTGCCCTTTGGGTACTTGAGCTCAGGGAGGGCCAAGGTGATGGACTCCGCCTCGTCCTGATACCAGGGCGGCCCGGCGCCAGCCTGGATGAGGGGCAGGGTGTAGACCTCGACCGGCATGCCGAGGTCCTCGGCCTTGGGCTCCCGGCTCACCCCCGGCAGTTCCAGCCCCGTCGCCTCGGCGAACTCCTCGGGGGTCCATTCGAGGGCGCGGAGGAGGCCGTAAATCGTGCTGGTACGTGATCGCCGCAGATCAATGTCGCCTCGCTCAAGCGCGCCGATTAGGGCGTAGCTGACTCCAGCCCTTCTGGCAACTTCCCGAAGCGATAAACCCAACTCCTCGCGGCGTTTTCTGATCGCTTCTCCCGGGAAAATCACCTCCGGACCCATGCGTAAATCCTAGGTGCATGGGTGAGCAGTTTGATGCACGAACGGCTACCCCGTACACTATAGAGCTTGACGCATATCGTGCAGAGTAATACACTAGCGGTCAAATGGTGGAGAGCAGACTACTCACCACCCAAGAGGTGGCCCAGGCCCTTCGGAAAAGTCCTCACCAGATCCGGCGATGGATAAAGGAGGGCCTGATCAAAGGGGTTCAAGTGGGTCGGACCTGGCGCATCCCCGCCTCCGAGCTCGACCGGATCCTTCGCGAGGGGCTGCGGGGAAGGGAGGGGTGAAGGTGTGCCCAAGCGGGTTAGCAAGGAACTTGAATCCAGGGTCCAGAGGTTTCTTGAAGTCGTTGCCTGGCTTATTAAGCGCTTGCGCCTCGAGGGGCCTGAGGGCAAGGGAGGGGTGAAGGTGCTTTTCTCAGGGTTCCTGCGAGAGGACGACCAACTGCTGAGCGAACTTATCCGGCTCGCGGCCTTCGCCGGCCTGGTCGCTCGGGTTCCCTACGACCAGGACCACGAACCCAACTTCGGCGAACTCTGGGAACAGGCCACCGAGGCCGTCCAGGAGATTCGTGAGCGCAGGCGGGAAGCGCGCAAGAGGTCCGCCGAAAAGATTGACAAGTTCTTGAAGTGGATGGAGAAAGTTCTCGAATACAAGCCGCTTTTGCAAAAGGGAGGGGGCGACGATGCATAGCGCTTACGCTAGCAGTCCACCCTCCCCCCTTACTTTCCGGCGAAGCTCGGCTATGGCCAGATCAAAAACTTCAGCCGGAGTATCCAGGTTCTGCCACTTGGGCAGGAACTCCTCAAAGGTTTCGACCAGACGGTCTTTTTCGGAGGCAACTTCATCTATTGCCCGGAGGAGCGCTTTTTCCTTCAGCTCTTCTTCGGAAAGCCCCGTACCTCTGGTTAAAGCCTCGGACAATGCTTTGATCGCTGTACGGCTGGACCGAAGGACCACTTCATACCAAACGCGCAAGCGAAAGTACGCCTGCTTGCAAGCAACAAGGTCTTGCACGCAGTCGATCTTCTGGTTCGAGATCTCCGCAAGTAACCTCTCGCACTCTTTAGGGTCCATGGATCGAGTTTACGCGCCCGGGTGCACCACGGCCTCCGAGCTCGACCGGATCCTCCGCGAGGGGCTGCGGGGAAGGGGGAGGTAGGCAGTGAGTGATCGGATCTACGTCCTCACCGATAAGGAACTGGAGCACGCGCTCAACGAGGCCCTAAGACCACTCGAGGCTCGGATTGAGCAGCTCCTCTTGAAGATCCGCATGCAGGAGGCCAAGGCGAACGCCAAGGCTTTGGGCTTCCGCGAAGCGGCGCGCTACCTCGCGCTGCCCATCGCGGAGATCCGCCGCGCTTACCAGGACGGCAGGCTTCGCGCGCTCCCGATACGCGGCCCCCACGGAAAGATCCTTTTTGACAAGTCCGAGCTGGATCGTTTTTACGAAGAGCACCACGGCGGAAAGGAGGAGGCGCATGTGGGTGATCACGTACGACGGTGAAAAGGCCATCAACTTGGAGAAGGTACGCCAGCTCCGGCTGGCGGCAAGGAACGGCGAGATGACGATCCTCGCCGAGTTCGACTGCGCGAGCGAGGCCGCGATGGTGGCCCACGGCGACCCCGACGCGATGTACGACCTCTTGGAGGCCCTGGTCCAGAACCACAAGACGCACCAGACCGGCGTCTTCGACGTCGCCAAGTGGGCGATCAACCACCGCCGGGTCGAGGGGTTGATGAGGGTCCCCCTCGATCCCCGGGAGGCCCGGCCATGACCGCCGCCGCCACCGCCATCGTCCCCGACCCCCGCCCCGGCGCCCGGGCCTACGACGCCTACGTCCTCGCCGGGGGGCGGGTCCTCGACAAGCGGCGCTTCGCCGACCGCGAGGCCGCCCAGGCCTGGGCTCGCGAGCGGGTCTTCGAGCTCTTTCCCGAGCTCCTCACCCCCCGCGAGCGCCTGGCCCGGGCGGGCTACGTCGTGCGCGTCGAGCCCGCCCCCCGCGACGGCGAGGCCGGCTGGTACGCCTTCGCCGAGGTCGAGGGCCGCACGGTCGGCACCGGCCACGGCGAGACCGAGGAGGACGCCCTTTCCGCCCTGGCCGGCGAGCTGGGCCTGGAGGTGACCCGGTGACCGGCTGGGAGTGGGTGGCCCTTCTGGCCGCCCTGGTCGGCATCCCCGCCGCCATCGTCTACGCCGTCCAGGGCTCCCTCGCCGAGGCGTTCGAAAAAGGGTACCGCCAAGGCCACGAAGAGGGCTTCGCCAAGGGCTTCTTCGAGGGCGGGCGTACTGTACGCGCACACCGTACGCCAAGGGGCCGGCGTACCGTACGCCAAGCCCGGAAGAACGCCGAGGGGGACGGCGATGTCGGCCCTTCGAACTGACCCTTTTCGGGCCCCGGCAAGGCGTGGTGTACGCTCCAAGGTTTTTGCGTACTGTACGCTTTACTTTCCCCATCGCCAGGGTGCAGAACGATAGGAAATGAGGCCGCTCATCGAGGCCCCACCCCTGCCCGTCCCCGCCCGCCTGGCCGAGCTCCGCGTCCGGCCGGCCGGGGTCGGCGAGGCCGCCCTGGTGCGCGCCACCATCGCCCGCCACCACTCGCTGCTCCCCTCCCCGCCCGCCGTCTGGCGGGTGGCGTTTTTGATCACGGATCGGGCCGGGAACGTCTGGGGGGCGGCCACCTGGAACCACCCCACGGCCCGCCTTGAGGACCAAACCCACACCCTGGAGCTCACCCGCTACGCCCTGGCCGCCGGCCTGCCGCGGAACGCGGCCACCTGGGCGCTCGCCCGCATGCGGGCCTGGATCCGCCGGAACCTGCCGGAGGTCCGGCGACTGATCAGCTACCACGACGAGACCGCCCACGCCGGCACCATCTACGCCGCCGACAACTGGCGGCGGGTCTACCGGGGGCGGGTGGAGACCAGCCCCTGGACCGGGCGGCCCGGCCGAACCGCCCGCCCCCGGCCGCGGAAGTCGAAGTGGGAGCGAACGCCATGAGCCTCCGGGTCACCCACCCCCTGGCCGAGCTTCCCCCCGAGGAGGCCCAGGCCCTCCAAAGGGCCCTGACCGCCCTGCGGGGGGTGGTGCTGGCCCGGGCCCGTCAGGGCCAGCGCCGCCGCTGGGTTCCGCTGGAACTCGCCGGCGCCCGGTTCGCCGTCGCCCTCCGGGCCCGGCCGGGGCCCTTCGGCTACCTCGTCGAGGCGGTGCTGTTCGGCAAGTCGCCGCCGCCCACTCGGGCGGACGCCGAGGCCCTGGCCGGGCTGCTGGGACTCCGGTACTACGTGATCGATTGGCTCTACGTCGCTTGGCACGTTCGGGAGGCGTCCTATGCCGTCGGAGAGAAGCCCCGACTGGCTCCCGCGTCTGCTTGATGGGCTCGGCTACCGGGTGCCGCCCCACGTGCGGCCCCGGAACGCCTACGTGGACCGCTACGGCGACGCCCGCTACGTCTTCGAGGTGGACTACGGCGACGGCCCCCGGCGGATCGAGCTCTTGGAGGAGGACCTCCGCAGCCTGCTTTGGACGGTCGAGCCCCCGCGCCCCGACCCCATGGACGACCCCGAGCTCGCCCGGCTCACCGCCGGGCGGGGGGCGTTCGGGGAGATCTGGGACCGCAGCGTGCACCCGGTGGTGCGGCGGGCGGAGGAGCGGGAGGTCCTCCGGCGGGCGGCCTCCTGGTACCGGAGGGGGGAGGCGCCGGAGTGGCTCTTGGGGCGGGTGGGGGAGGGGGGCTTGTCAAATGGTGCAAAACGCGCCGCTACTGCGGGGGAGGCGATTCTTCACTCTCCTAAAGCGTGGCTCACCGCCAGCCTGGAGCACCGGCCCGGAACGTTACACGTGAAAATCACCGGCCGCCTGACCCCCACCCCCACCAAGGCCAAGCGGGGGGAGATCCGGCGGATCACCGCCAGCTCGATGCGGAACCTGGCCTCGCTGACCCGCGAGTTCGAGGCCCTGGGCCTGGTTCCCGACGTCATGGTCACCCTCACCTACCCCGCCGACTGGCGGGGCGCCCTGGGGGCCGATCGGTCGTTCCTGGACCGCTACGAGCGGGCGAAGGCCGAGCTCCGCCGCTGGGCCCGGCTCTGGCACGCGGCCCGGCGGCAGTACCGGGCCACCGGACGGCTGCCTCAAAACCACCGCCTGATCTACCAGGCCTACCAGGATGCCGTCGAAGAGGTCGGCCGGCTGTCGCGGGAGTACCTCCGGAAGCTCCCCGACGGCCGGCTGGTCAAGCGGCACCTGGACGCTTTTTTAAAGCGCTTCGACCGCCGCTTCGGCCACCGCGTCCTGGCCGTGGTCCCCGACCGTGCCACCGCGGAGGCCTTGGCCGAGCACTACCAGGAAGCGGGGGCTTACCCCTTGGTCAAGGTGCACAAGCGCAAGAAGGGAGGGTTTGAAGTGACTGCCGTGCTTTACCGGGTTCTTTGGTGGATGGAGTTCCAGCGGCGCGGGGCGCCGCATCTGCATCTGATGCTCTTCGACGCGGTCGACCTCGACCTGGAGGCGGTCCGCCGCTGGGTCGGCCCGGCCTGGGCGGGGGTGGTCTGGGGGTTGCGCTCCCTCGCCCGGTACCTCTCCGCCGAGGTGGGCCACGCCTACGACACGCTTCGCGCGCTCTGGGGCAAGGAGGCCGGCGAGGCCTTCTTCGCCGAGTGGCTCGCGGCCCGTGGGCTCGACATAGAGGTCTGGAAGCACCTTCGTGCCGGGACCCGGGTTGAGCGCATGCGGAAGGCCCACTGGGGCTACGTCAACAAGGAGGTGGTGGGCGGCGCCGCCAAGGCCTACCAGCGCCGGGTCCCGAAGCTCTACCGAAACCTCGGGCGGTGGTGGGGCTACCGCAACTACCGCCGGCAAAAGCCCAGGCGCGTTCGGATCCCCATGAGCGACCCGAACGCGGTGGGAATCCTGCTCGACGCCCTAAAGCACGCCGCCGCGGTCATCCCGAAGCCAGCCTTCAGGTTCCGGCAAAAGCTGGAGCGGAGTCTGGAGGCCATTAAAAACGGCGAGACCTACGCCTACCTGACCCTCTGGGGCGAGGCCGGGGGCCTGGCCCTGAAGCAGGTCGAGGCGGCGCTCGCCGCGTGAGGTGCGGAATGATCGTCTTCGAGCTCCTCGCCCGTGCCCTGGCCCGGCTCCTGGGTCAGCTCGCCTGCTTTCCCGGGCCGATGGGCACCACCATCTGCCAAGTGCGCCGGCTCGTGCCCAGCTGGGCCGGGGCCCAGACCTGGGGGCGCGTGATCCTGGTCGCCGAGGGCCAGGACTGGCGGGCGCACTGGCCGCACGAGTACGTCCACGTCCGGCAGTGGCGGCGGTGGCGGGTCCTCTTCCCGCTCGCCTACCTGCTGGCGTCGCTTTTCGTTTGGATCCGTGGGGGGCACCCCTACCGCGATAACCCCTTCGAGGTCGAGGCCCGGCGTCGTGCCCACGAGTGGGCCCGCGTCCTGCGGAACTGGAGGTAGGCATGGCAAGGCGAAGGAAAAAGCGTCGTCCCGCCTGGTACCGCCGGGGGGAGCAGATCTACCAGAGGTTGGTGCGCAAGAACGACCCCATGACCCTGGCCGACCTTTCCGAAGAAGAGCGTCTGGTCCTGATCTTCGGGCAGTCCCAGGGAGTCAAGGAGCTGCTCGCGTACGCCGGGGGGGACCTCCTCAACCTGGTGGGCCGTGACCTGCGCGAACTGGAGTCGATCCCCGGAGTGGGCCCGGCGCTGGCCGCCAAGGTCGCCGCGTTCATGTTCGAAATGGGACACTTTTGCCCGCGGCTCCGCGCCCTCCAGGACAGGGAAAACCCGGCATAGCGTACAGTACGCGCGTACTGTACGCTAGACTTCAGGCTTTCCGTGTGGAAAGCATAGGGTAATGGCCGAGGCGACCACCGTTCAACCGGGAACCGTCTACCGGGTGCAGGTCACCCTCCCTCAGGGGGATGGTTGGCCCTCCGGGTGGGCCTCCCGAGTCGCCTACTGGCTCCGTAAAAAGGGGAGCGCGGTTCGCCGCGTGGAGGTCCACTACGGCCCCAAGGCAATGCGGGACCTTTTCGACCCATCGACCGGCCAGACCGTGACCTGGTGGGTGGTGGATCTCTCCTTCGATGCCCCCTTTCTCGCGTATTGGCTCGAGGACGCCCTCGCCGCCGCCCTCGACACCTGGGTTCAGCTTAGAAGCGTGCAGGTCTCGTCTGGGGTGCGGTTTCCGGAGCCTACGTGGAAGATCGAGGATACGTTTGCCGCGCTCAAGATCGCGCTGGCGGCGGTGTTTTTGCTGCAGGTCGCCCAGCTGGGCCTGGGCGTGACCCGCGCTTTTAGACGAAGGGAGGCCTGAGATGGCGAAGCATCGGAAACTCCCGCCCCGGGACAAGCGGGGCCGCTTCAAGAAGGTCCGCCGGCGCCACCGGCGCCGCCGGGGGTAGAGTTGGCCAGGCGGAGTTCCCAACCGGTCAAGAGCCGCCGGGTTTGCCGGGTCCTCTGGTTCGACCGCCGGGGTCGGTTTGCCCGTCCACCGAAACATCCAGCGCCCCACCTCCGTCCACGGATCGTTAAGGCCACCACGCTGAGGGGCATCGAGGGCGGCGGTAAAGCGGTGATCACCCACGCCAACTACCGCGTGCTATCGGTTCGCTACGTGCCCCCAAGGGAGGTACGCGAGCATCTTGTCAAGGCCAGGAAGAGGGGCGACCAGGCCTATCTGCGGGCCTTTGAGCGGTGGAAGAAGGAGGTCGAGCGGGACATCGCTGCCCAGGCCCAAAAAGAGCTCGATCGCGAGAGGAGCCAAGAGACCGCTGCCGTCATGGAGCAGGCCTATCGGTCGAGCCGGGCCAAGAAGGCGGCGACTACCAGGAAAAAACGGCAGTCCCGGATCGGAGAGTCCGACCGGCTGAAGGCCAGGGTGATGGCCGACAGCCTCGGGCTCCGGATAAAGGAGGCCGAGCTTCGGCTTGGCCGCGTACGCAGGGGAACCAAGACCGCCGAGTCGTTGAGGCGCCGAATCGCCCGCTGGAAAAAGGCGCGGGCCAGATTAGAGCGCATCGCCGCCGGCCGCGGTTACATCTGGCCCAAGGCGAGCGAAATGAGGTAGCCATGCCGAAGATCGAGATCCCCGGCGTCACCACCCCGGCCCCTCCCGGTCCGGCTCCAGCCCCGGCCCCGCCCCCGGCGCCCCCCGAGGAGCCCGAGGCCCAGGCCCCAGCCCCCTCCGGCGAGCCCCTGGAGGAGGGGGGGCTGGACCCCATCCTCTCCGAGGCGGTGGGCTCGCAACCCGAGACGCCCGAACCCGAGCCGATCGCGGAAGCCCCCGCCCCGACGAACCCCGACCCCTCCCCTTCCGCCTCCCTCGCTCCCCCGCGAGGCCGGGCCCCGGCGGCCGTGCTCTTGGCCGGGGCCCTGGCCGCGGCGGGGGCGCTCTTAGGGGTGGCGGTGCGCGCGAAAGGAGCAAGCCGTGGAGCAGGAACCCCAAGCAACCCCAACGCCCGACCCCCGGTCCCATCCGGCGGGGGAACCGACCCCTACCTCCGCTACTTCGACGGGCTCCTCTGAGCCCGAGTTCGAGCCCCTGGGGGCGGGGGAACCCGAGTTCGAACCGCTCTCCGAACCGGCCCCGGAGCCAGAGCCCGAGCCCTTCACCGGCGAGGAGATCGCAAGCGGCCTCATGCACCTGGCGCTCCTCGGGCTGGGGCGCGAGTTCGCCGACGAGCGCCAGATCGAGGCGTTCCAGAAGGCCTTCATGGCCGCTTTCCCGGCCATGCCCACCCCGGCGGTGCTCGACGCCCTGGGCGTGGGCGAGGCCCTGGCCGCCTACGGGATCCACAAGGGCATGGTCGGGGGCCCCGACGCCCTGGCCAGCCTGCCCCCCTGGCTG
>Ga0256841_1003307_pt1 | contig 12115 bp, 10 predicted proteins | sample 356308metaG_FD_185971 | JGI IMG/M metagenome (GOLD analysis project Ga0256841, IMG submission 185971) | Hydrothermal vent microbial communities from Mid Atlantic Ridge, Atlantic Ocean - 356-308 | ecosystem: Environmental > Aquatic > Marine > Hydrothermal vents | place: Atlantic Ocean: Mid...
TTGCCAGTCATTTTAGTAAAAGCAGGAATATCCTGATTTGCCCCTGGATCGGTTACGATAAGGTGTAGTTTTTCGCCTATAGCCATTTCTGACAGGGCTTTTCGTGCCTTAAGTACGGGTAATGGGCAGTTTAAACCTGAAGTATCGAGTTCTTTATCAAAGTTTTCCATGGGTTTCTCAAAATAATATGTAATAAAATTAACTTTAATTCGTTATGATAAACTGAAATGCACATTTTGTCTTGTAGGAACCCTTGGTACAGTTAAATGTCAGACTGTTTATGAGAGTATTTTTTGTAATTTTATTGATTGGAATTTTGAGTAATTCACCGTTTGTAGCCCAGGCTGCCGATATTGCATTGCCTGAGATTGGGGATAGTGCAGGCTCAATAATTTCACCGCAGGAAGAGTATCAGATAGGGCAGTCTTTTTTCTGGCGATTGCAACAAGCTGTTGTGTTAATTGATGATCCAGAAATAAACAGTTATCTCAGATCTTTAGGTTACAGATTGGTAGCTAATAGTGATGCACCACAGTTGCCATTCACCTTTTTTATGGTCAAGAATCCTGTTGTTAATGCATTTGCTGCCCCAGGCGGCTTTATAGGTGTGCATAGTGGATTGATGTTAACGACACAGACAGAAGATGAATTGGCATCTGTAATGGCTCATGAAATTGCGCATATTACGCAGCGACATTTATTGCGAAGTTTTGAAAAATCTAAGCAGGTCAATTTAGCAACAACAATTGGCTTAGTGGCGGCACTGCTTTTGGGGATCGCGGATCCAAGTGCAGGTTCTGCAGCATTGTTTGCGACCCAAGCCGGAGGTGTGCAAGCACAATTGAACTTTACTCGGGAAAATGAGAGTGAAGCAGATAATTTAGGCATGTTGACTTTGGTGAGGGCTGGCTTTGATGCGCAAGCTATGCCAGCATTTTTTGAGCGGTTACAGCAAGCAAGCCGTTATTATGGCGGGGGATCTGTGCCAGAGTTTTTACGTACACATCCTGTGACAACCTCACGTATTGCCGATGCACGAGGGCGTGCTGTAAGCTATCCTTTAAGGAGGCAGCTTAGTGATACTTTACAATTTTATCTAATGCGTGAAAAATTACGGGTCATGACAGCTACAAACTTAACGGAATTGACTCAGTATTATGCGAATGCTTTAACAGATGGAAATAATTTAAATAGGCTTGCAACACGGTATGGCTACAGTTTAGCATTGGCGGCAAAAGGTGAATACACCAAAGCCCGAAAAGAGTTACAAAAACTGATTGATAATGATCGCGATCGCTTAAGTTATCAATTAGCATTAGCTGATATTGAAATTGCTGTGGGTCGATATTCTGCTGCTTTGAAAATTTATGATGATGGTCAGCGTTTATACCCTGATGATTATGCATTAACGCTTAAGCAGGTGACGACATTACTGCAAGTGAATATGCCAGAGCAAGCAGAAAAGTTATTATTAAGGCAGTTGGAATTAGGTGCCCCTTCACGACAATTATATAAATTACTTGCTCAGGCAAAAGGCGATTTAGGGGAGAAAAGCCAAGCACATAGTTGGCTAGCAGAGTATTATTATAGCTCAGGTCAATTAGAGCAGGCGGCTGATCAATTGCGATTAGCCGCGGGTTTTGCCAAGAATGATGAATTTCAATTGGCTAAAATTAATTCTAAATTACGCAAGGTTGAAGTGTCATTGGCTCAGATGGAAAAATTATAAATGTCTAAAACAGATCAAAAACGAAGAGCAATTTTAAAAGGTACTATCTCTGCCTCAACATTGGCAATGGTGGCGGCAAGTGGTTTATTGTTGCCACAGCGATTGTTAGCGCACTGGCCCAAAGATGCCTTTAATTCTAAAACAGTTGAAGATGCTCTGTTAGCCTTGGTTGGGCAAGCAGAAATTGCTTCGGATGAAGCGCTAAACTTCAAAGTCGGGTCACCGCCAAGTTATGCCGTCAATGGCGCATCGGTTCCAGTAGCGATAGAAAGCAATTTAGATAATATTGAACGTGTTGCCATATTGGTAGAAAAGAATCCTTTTCCATTAGCCATGAGTTTTGATTTGTCGCCCGAAGTGTTATTGCCTTTTAAAAGCATGATTAAGATCAGAGAAGATTCAGAGGTGATTGCTATTATTCGGGCAGAGGGTAAGTTATATAAAACGTCACGTTTTGTTGAGGTTGATATTGGAGGGTGTGGCTAATTATGGGTATAACAGCTAAAGATCGTATTCGAGCCAAGATCAAGGAAGGTAACACAAGTGTGCGGCTATTATTAGCACACCCTATGCATACTGGTCGTGCAAAAAATAAAGAGGGTGAACTCATTCCCGCTGAGTTTATACAAGATATTCGTTGTTGGCGTAATAAAGAAGAAGTATTAGCCATAAAATGCGGTACGGCAACGGCGCGTAATCCTTATTTTTCTTTTCAATTAATCGGCGGCAAGCCTGATGATCTAATCGAAATCAGGTGGGTAGATAATTTAGGCGCTAAAGGCTTAGCAGAAACACACGTTAAATGAGCCTAAAGTTAAGGGTTACACTCTTTTTCACCTTATTGTTGCTCGCATCATTATTAGCAACGACAGGTGTATTAATATCCAATGCTCGTCATTCCGTGCATGCAGAAATGGAAGATACTATGGCCGCTGCTGCACGCTTGATCACTGTGTCATTATCAAATGGAAATTTAAGCAGGGATGTGGGTATTTATGAACATTTAAAAGATTTGGTTAAAGCACTTAGCGAAATTCGTAGTTTACATATTTTATTGTTTGATTCTCAGGGATTGTTGTTTGAAGGTGAACCGGAACCTTATGTAGGCGCAGAGCCTCCGGAATGGTTTGTGAAATTACTATTACCCTCGGTTTCACCACTTAATAAACGCTTTGGTAATGGCCATATGGTTATTTATGCAGCGCCGATCTATGAGATTGGTGAACGCTGGTTAGATATTCGAAGTGTTTTACTATTAGGCCTTGTTATTTTTATTTTTGCAGGTCTATTTTTGTATTGGGGAGTTGATAGATTATTGCGCCCATTACAACGTTTACTAACGGCATTATCTGGTTTTGAACGTGGGGAGCTTCACCTGCGGTTGCCTAAGTTCTCATTGATGGAAATGGATAAAATCAGTCAAACATTTAATCAAATGGGACAAACCTTACAGCAAAGTATGGAAGAAAACAGGCGATTAGCTGTGTTGGTACAACAATCTGGGGATGCCATTTTGTCACTGGATAATGCAGGACGGATCATGTTGTGTAACCCTGCTACCGAGCAATTATTTAATCAAAATGGCGCTTCTTTATTAGGGAGTAAGTTAGCTGAACTTGGTTTTAATGAGAATTTGGATCTAATTGCAGATGCATTGGATAATTGTAAAACAGTTGACAATGTATCCACCACTTTTTCTGTAGATAATAATGAGGAATTGTCTATTTTATTATCAACAGTACCTTTATTAAACTCAGAGCAAGAACTAAGCGGCGTTATTTGTACGCTAAGAAATATAACGAAACACAAACAGGCAGAAGCAGCAGAAAATCAGCTCCGAGAAACACGGTTATTGGCACAGCATATGTCTGATGTACAAGAAAGTGAGCGAAGACATCTAGCCCGTGAATTACATGATGAGTTAGGACAATGTCTAACAGCGATCAAGACAGATGCAGTGCTAATTCGTAACAGAACAGTAGACACGGAGCCAAAAGTCTTTGCCAGTGCACAGGCAATCATTGATGTGGCAAGCCATATTTATGATGTTGTGCACAATATGATCACACGTCTGCGCCCCAGCCCTTTGGATGATTTAGGTTTGTTGGCGACATTAGAAGAAAGCATTTCAGCATGGCAAATACGACAGCCAGATATTAACTTTAAGTTGTCTTTAGCTGGACAGCTAGATAACTTAAATGAAGCGATGAATATGACGGTCTTTCGGATTGTGCAAGAATCAATTACTAATGCTGTACGACATGCCAGTGCTGCTGAAATTAGGATCTCAGTGACTAATCAATTAGATGAATCAAATACATCACAGCTTATAATCAGCATTGCTGATGATGGCAAAGGTATGGAGGTGCATGATTTTCATTCTGATGTTGATTTTGGTTTATTAGGAATGAGAGAGCGCGCCCAAAGCTTAGGCGGAACATTTCAACTAGCGAGTGAATTAGGTAAAGGAGTCACTATTCTTGTTACTCTACCATTGGGAGAGGATAAAACAGTATGACAACAAAAATACTATTAGTTGATGATCATGAGTTAGTGCGTGCAGGTTTTAGACGTTTATTGGAAGATGGTGATCAATTTACCGTTGTTGCGGAGGCTGGCAGCGGAGAACAAGCTGTGCAAGATTATGCTAAATATAAACCCGATGCCGTAGTGATGGATATTTCGATGCCAGGTATTGGTGGAATTGGCGCGATTGAACGGATTATTGCCCGTGATCCTGATGCACGAATTCTAGTGTTAAGTGTTCATGAAGATAGTGTTTTTACGACGCGCGCATTGCAGGCCGGAGCGAAAGGTTTTATTCCCAAACGAAGTGCACCAGAAGAAATGATTAAAGCAATAGCGCTGGTGGCTCAAGGTAAAATGTCTATTGATCCTGAAATAGCTCAGCAAATAGCCATGCAAAAACTGACAGGATCGGACAATGTATTAGATGTGTTGAGTCAGCGTGAATTTGAGGTGTTCAGACTGCTTGCCGAAGGCAAAAGTGTCAATGATATTGCCGATGTGTTGAATTTAAGCCCAAAGACAGTAGGCACGCATCATACCAATATTAAGCAAAAACTAGAGGTATCAAATTCTGCTGAGTTAGCAAGGTTAGCGATTCGCAGTGGTGTATTAGACGCATAAAAGGACTAAGGAAAATCCTGAGTGACTTCGAGTTTTTTCCTCTAACATTAAATTTTAGATATGAGTATAGTGTGAACCATGGAAGCCAAAAATGTTTTTGGTTTTACAGTTAACAACTAATTAGAGGTATTTATTATGTGGACTACACCAGAATATTCAGATATGCGTTTCGGTTTTGAAGTAACAATGTACATTTGCAACCGTTAAGCAAAAACTAAACCGAAGAGCCTCGATACTGCAAAGTATCGGGGCTTTTTTTTGCTTTAAAATTAACAATCGTAAAAAGCGATTAAATAAATAGAAATAACTTGTTTTACAATAGTTATCGTTTCCTCAATAATGTTTCTACTGGTTGTAGATAGACGCAACCATAAAATTAAACATTTATTAAATGAGGAAATAACAATGACAACACAAGTACCAGAAATTACATTTAAAACCCGTGTTCGTGATGCAAGCTTAGGCGGAGACAATCCATTCCGCTGGCAAGATGTTACATCAAGTGATATTTTTAAAGGAAAAAGCATTGTTGTGCTAGCGCTACCCGGTGCATTTACGCCAACGTGTTCAAGTACTCATCTTCCCGGTTTCGAAGCTAAATATGATGAGCTAAAAGCAAAAGGTGTTGATGAGGTTTACTGCCTAAGCGTGAATGATGCTTTCACTATGTTTCAGTGGTCTAAAAACTTAGGCGTAGAAAAAGTGAAAATGCTACCTGATGGTAATGGCGACTTTACCCGCTTGATGGGCATGTTAGTCAAGAAAGAAAATCTAGGTTTTGGTGACAGATCATGGCGTTATTCAATGCACGTGGTTGATGGTGAAATCAAACAATTATTTGCAGAACCCGGTTTGATGGACAACTGTCCCGATGATCCGTTTGAAGTGAGTGATATCGATACTATGTTGAAGGCATTATAAATAGTTTTGGGTAAAGGCACTGGCTAGTAGCCAGTGTCTTTACCCGCATTTATACCCAAATTACTTGGAAAGGCAGGTTTACACTTTTTCGTCACTCTCGCATTCTTTAAGCGGGAATCCATATCGATTAAATAGATCCCCGATAAAAGATCTCGGGGATGACGGGTATACAATTTTAGGAAATAAATAAAATGCAATACGATTATGATTTATTTGTGATAGGTGCTGGTTCAGGTGGAGTAAGAGCCAGTCGGATGTCAGCATCATATGGCGCACGTGTAGCAATATGTGAAGATTTATATTTAGGTGGAACGTGCGTAAATGTAGGTTGTGTACCTAAAAAACTCTATGTCTATGCTTCTGAATATTCAGCACACTTTAAAGAGAGTTCAGGTTTTGGGTGGCAATCAGGAAAAGCTAGTTTTGATTGGGCAACATTACGAGAAAATAAATCAACAGAGATCAGCCGATTAAATGGTATTTACGATGGGATCATAGACCGTGCCAATGTTGATTTGAAAAAAGGTCGTGGTCGTATTGTTGATGCCCATACAGTTAAGGTGGCAGGCAAGCAATATACAGCTGAACGTATTTTGCTAGCCGTAGGCGGGCAACCATTTATCCCTGATTTTCAAGGTAATGAATACGTAGTGTCATCGAATGAAGTCTTCGATTTAGAGGCGTTTCCTGAAAGATTGGTCATTGTTGGCGGCGGTTATATTTCTGTTGAATTTGCAGGGATCTTTAATGGCTTGGGATCAAAAGTAACGCAATTGCATCGAGGTGATCTTATTTTAGATGGCTTTGATCAAGAAGTACGTCATTTTTCGATGGCAGAGATGATCAAAAAAGGCATTGATTTACGATTGAACACGCATGTTGATTCAATAGAAAAACAAGATGACGGTTCACTGAAAGTCAATTTGAAAGAAGGGCAAGCAATAATAGCCGATGCAGTGCTATATGCCACCGGTCGTAAGCCACAATTAGCTAATTTAGGCTTGGAAAATGTTAATGTAAAATTAACTAGTTCTGGACATGTGGCGGTAAATGACTGCTTTCAAACTAGCGAGCCAAGTATTTATGCTTTAGGAGATATGACACCCGGTATGGCGTTAACCCCTGTTGCTTTGGCGGAAGGCATGGCCTTAGCTAAATCGCTTTATAATCAAGAACCTTGCAAAATTGATTACAGCAATATTGCCACTACGGTTTTTTGTCAGCCTAATATAGGCACGGTAGGAATGACAGAGGAACAAGCAAGATCTAAATATCCGAATGTAGTGAAATATCGCTCTGAATTTCGATCAATGAAACATACCATTAGCGGATCTCAAGAACGAACTCTAATGAAATTATTAGTGGATCGCGATACTGAGAAGGTGTTGGGTGTACATATGGTTGGGGCAGATGCTGGCGAGATCATGCAAGGGATCGCGATTGCCATTAAAGCCGGTGCAAGCAAAGCAGATTTTGACGCGACGGTGGGTATTCATCCCACCGCTGCAGAGGAATTTGTCACCATGCGTGAAGCAGTGATAGAGTAACTAATCATCATCTCTAATCATTGAGGAAAGTCCTGATACTGAAAAGTATCGGGCTTTTTTTTTATAAAATGAATAGTTTTTATCAAATAGGAGTTTATCCTATATAGCTTTGGTAGATATTTATTTAAACTGGCTGGATTATTTTGTGATGATGTGCTGAATGACTCTAAAAATACGCATAAACTTGATTGTATCAATTTTACTTTTTTTAACATTAATTGTAGGTGGAGGCATATTTACGATTAAAAATGCAAGGGGAAATATTCAAGCAGAAATAGCATCAACAGCAATTTTAGCTTTGCATATGCTGGATTCTGAAATATTAAGTTATAGCTTGAGTTCAGGGCGTATCTCCCCAGCAAATGTTAGTTCGGGAAGTGTCTTTCAGTTAAATAGACTAATGGATATACGTCATCTTAAGATTGATTTTTATGATGCCCGAGGGCAGTTGCGAGACAGTAATAAAAAAAAAACCCGAACTAAAGCTGATGAACCTCCAAAATGGTTTGAAGCAATGATGGATAATGTAACGGATGAAATGCCCATCACAAAACGCAAAGTTTATAGTAAAGGACATATTGTAGGTGAATTGGTAGTAACGCCTGATCCTTCCTCTGAAATCGCAGAAACATGGGAAGAAATAAAAGGTCAGTTACTATTTATAGGCTTATTTTTTATTGTTGTGAATATTTTAATTTATTATTTTGTAGGACGTGCTTTACACCCAATCGATAGTATTTTAAAGGCATTAACGGATTTGGAATCGGGCAATTTAATGACACGACTACCCAGGTTTAACTTGCCAGAATTAAGTCGAATCAGTGATAAATTTAATGTAATGGCAAATACATTGGAAGAAAGTATCGCTGATAATCAAAACTTAACGCAACAGCTTATACAAGTTCAGGAAGATGAGCGTAAAAATCTTGCAAGAGAGTTACATGATGAGATTGGCCAGCATTTAACGGCTATTCATATAGATGCATCGGCAATATTGAAAGCTAAAACAATTGAAGTATCTAAGCAAAGCGCCTCTGCAATTGATCAAGTTGCCAGACAAATGATGGATATTGTACATAATATTTTACAGCGGCTTCGCCCCTCGGGTTTGGATCAGTTTGGGCTGGAAATAGCATTACAAGAGTTGATTAATGCTTGGCAACAAAGACATAAAGGCATCCTTGTAAAATACGATGTTAGAGGGGTATTTAATGATCTGGATGAAAGTATATTGATCACTATCTATCGATTAATTCAAGAGTGTTTGACTAATATTTCCCGTCACGCGCAAGCAAAAAACATCCAGATTTACTTAATTAAATATCCTGAGACGATTGAGTTATCAATAGAGGATGATGGTAATGGCTTCGATCAAACGGTTAAGCCAGATGGTTTTGGCTTGGCGGGAATGCGTGAACGGGTAGAAGCTTTGGTAGGAAAACTTGATATCAAAACGTCTCCGGAAGGAACCAAAATAAGTATTGAGATGCCATGTTTAACGAGAGGTGAGAAATGAATACATCTATAAAGGTATTGTTAACGGATGATCATGCTGTTGTGAGATCAGGCGTGCGACGATTATTAGAACAGCATGATGGAATTGAGGTTGTTGCTGAAGCGGATAGTGGCGAACAGGCCTATCAACTTTTTGGTGAATGTTTGCCAGATGTAGTGGTAATGGATATGTCGATGCCTGGCATGGGTGGGCTTGAGGCCTTACGACGAATTATTGCCCGTTATAGTGCAGCAAGAATAATTATTTTCTCAATGCATGAAAATGCAACATTTGCGACACAAGCATTAACATCTGGTGCGGTAGGTTATGTTGCCAAGTCAGGTGAAGCAGAAGATTTAGTCAATGCTGTGCGCCAAGTAGCCGCGGGGAAAAGTTATCTCAGTGCAGTTATGGCTCAAAAGATAGCACTACAAAGTATGGCGGGTGATGGTAATCCTACCCAAAAATTAACTGCACGTGAATTTGAAATATTTCGTCTTCTTGCTGAAGGTAAAGTGGTTGAAGAAATCGCTAAATTATTAAATATTGGACAAAAAACGGTGGCAAATTATCAAACATTATTGAAACAAAAATTAGAAGTTAATAGCCCTGTTGAGTTAGTGAGATTAGCGATTCGACATGGCATTATTGAAAGTTAAAATTTTAAGGAACTAATATGAAAATACAATTAAAAACAGTGGCTGCATTATTAGTGGCATCACTACCAATGATCGCTAATGCAGATTTTACGCAGGGTAAAACGGCTATGATGTCAGGTGATTACCAGACAGCAATGAATGAATTTAAACCGCTTGCAGAAAGTGGTGATGTTAAATCGCAATATATTGTGGGCGTAATCTATGACGATGGGTTGGGTGTTCCGCGAGACTACAAAAAGGCAGCAATGTGGTATACCAAAGCAGCGCAGCAAGGAGAAATAAATTCACAGTATGATCTTGGTGTGATGTATACCAAAGGTGAGGGTGTCGAGAAAGATGCTGAGAAGAGTGTGATGTGGTATCGCAAGGCGGCAGAGCAAGATTTCCCACCCGCTCAATTTGCCTTGGCTGATATGTATATGAAAGGTTGGGGTGTGGAGCAAAGCCCGGCAGAGGCTGCGGTATGGTTTGAAAAAGCGGCAAAGCTAAAACATTACAAATCTCAGCTAATGCTAGGAATTTTGTATTTAGAAGGAAATGGTGTTAAAAAAGACGAACAAAAAGCGGCGTATTGGATCAAACAGTCAGCAGAACAGGGCCATTATAAAGCGCAATATACAATGGGAATGATGTATAAAGAAGGTGTAGGAGTAAAACAAAACCCAATTCTAGCCTATGCCTTATTAGATGTGGCAACACGTGAAGGTCATGGCGAAGCAAATAAAATGAAAAAAGAGATTGAAGTTGATCTTGATCAGAAACAATTAGAAGAAGCCAAAAAGCTGGCAGGAACATGGCAAGCGGGTAAACCAATTACAATTCCAGCAGCATAATTAGTCTCACATTTAGTTAGCCGAAAAGCCCTATATTTGAATAAATATAGGGCTTTTTTTTATCCTAAGAATGAAAGGAGGTAATCCTATTACCTGTAAGGAAATCCTCTCAATCGAAATAAAGGTGAGCTGACTATAGTATCCCCACGCTATCCGTATATCGCGGTGACGTAAATTCTAATAAAAATGAAGGGGAGAAGTATGAAGAAACCGAATGTAACTTTGCGAACAACGATTGCAGCATTAAGTGCTGTTGCAATGGTTGGGCTTGCAGGGCAAGCAGTAGCAAATTCCGATATTTTGAAAAACAATAAAGACCAAAATATGTGGGGCTCACCAGGTGGTGACTATGCCTTAACACGTCATAGTGGTCTAAAAGATATCAATACAAAAACAGTAGCTAACTTGCACATGGCTTGGGAACAATCTACGGGTGCGTTACGTGGTCATGAAGGTCAACCAGTTGTGGTCAATCACAACGGCAAGCCGATGATGTTCTTTGTGAGTGCATGGCCAAACATTGTTCAAGCCTTAGATTTATCTGATCCAGATAATCCTAAGCAAGTATGGAACTACAACAAGAAAACAGATCGTGATTTATCTGCTGTACCACGTGCATGTTGTGACACCATTAACCGTGGTTTGAACTATGCTGATGGCAAAGTGGTATTCCATACGTTAGATGGTTTGATCATCGCTCTTGACGCTTCTACAGGTAAAGAAATTTGGATCACAAAACATGCTTTCCCTGATAAAGGTGAAACCATTTCTGGTCCACTATTAATTGCTGGTAATAAAGTGTTTGCAGGATTTGGTGGTGATGAATTTGCCGCGCGTGGTCGCATGGTGGCATATGATTTGAGCACAGGTAAAGAAATCTGGAAATGTCATAGCACCGGCTCTGATAAAGATGTGTGTTTAACACCTGAAACCAATAAAGATAACCCACATTACGGTACTTACGGTCATGATCTAGGGATTATCACTTATCCTAACGATGAGTGGAAGATTGGTGGTGGTTCTCCTTGGGCATGGTTTAGTTATGATCCTGAACTAGATATTGTTTATTCTGGTACAGGTAATCCGGGGCACTGGTCTCCAGCATATCGTTGTGGTGAAACAGGCAAAAACTTAACACATGAAAAATGTAATGCCTATAACCCAAAAATTAACTCAGGTAACTGGGATAATAAATGGTCAATGACAATTTTTGCTCGTAAAGGCTCAACAGGTGAAGCTGTTTGGGCTTATCAAAAAACACCGTTTGATCAATGGGATTATGATGGTGTGAATGAAAACATCCTTGTAGACTTAAAAGTGGATGGTAAACAACACAAAGCATTAGTCAACTTTGACCGTAACGGTTTTGCTTATGTATTAGATCGTGAAAATGGTGATTTATTACGTGCGCATAAATATGTAACAGTTGATTGGGCTGAAAAGGTTGATCTAGTAACAGGTCGTCCAATTAAAGTGAAAGAGCATTCTCCATTTGAACGTGGTCGTAATGTGGCTGCTTGCCCATCTGCTCAAGGTGGTAAAGATCAGCAACCTGGTTCAGTAGATCCTAACGATCCAGAATGGTTCTATATGCCAACTAATAACTGGTGTATGGAAGATGAACCTCAAGAACGTACACATACGCAACAAGGTACAGTTTATGTATTTGCCAATGTGTATATGTATCAAGAAAAACCAGGTGTATCTGGTAAGTTGAAAAAATTCAACGTTGTTACCGGTAAAACAGCTTGGGAAATTCCTGATTCATACCAAAACTGGAG
>Ga0256841_1003308_pt1 | contig 12114 bp, 13 predicted proteins | sample 356308metaG_FD_185971 | JGI IMG/M metagenome (GOLD analysis project Ga0256841, IMG submission 185971) | Hydrothermal vent microbial communities from Mid Atlantic Ridge, Atlantic Ocean - 356-308 | ecosystem: Environmental > Aquatic > Marine > Hydrothermal vents | place: Atlantic Ocean: Mid...
CCAGAAGTATTTGGCCTTGAAGCCTTCAACGGTTGTCCTGATACTGACGGCGATGGTATAAAAGATGGTGATGATGCATGTCCTGAAGTTGCCGGTTTAGCAGCCTTAAACGGTTGCCCGGATGCTGACGGCGATGGTATTGCTGATAAAGATGACCAATGTCCAAATGACAAAGGTACTGCTGCTAACCACGGTTGCCCGGATGCTGACGGCGATGGCGTATACGATAAAGATGATGCTTGTAAAGATGTTGCAGGCCCAGCTGAAAACAAAGGTTGCCCTTGGCCTGATACTGATGGTGACGGTGTATTGGATAAAGACGATAACTGTGTGAATGAAGTAGGTCCTGCTTCAAACCAAGGTTGTCCTGAAAAAGTAATTACCGAAGAAGCAAAAGCTAAATTAGATGAGTTTGCAAAAGCTATCTACTTTAACTCTGGCAAGTCTACCTTTAGGGTTGGTGTTACTGAAAAATTAGATTTAATTGCAGATATCATGAAAGAATATAAAGATTCTGATTTCCGCATCGAAGGCTATACCGATAGTGTAGGTTCTTTAAAATTAAATCAAGAATTATCAGAAAAAAGAGCACAAGCCGTTCTTGATTACTTAACAGGAAAAGGGATTGATTCATCTAGATTAACCTCTAAAGGTTTCGGTGAAGAAAATCCAATTGCTTCAAACAAAACAAGAGCCGGTAGAGCTAAAAACAGAAGAGTTGAAATTAAATTGGCCAATTAAAACCGCTTAATTAAAAACTCAATACTATATAAAGCCGTACTTTTAAAGTGCGGCTTTTTTATTTGCCTTAACAATTGTACATTCGTTTATGCAAACTTTTTTAAATACTGTTGTTCAAGAAATCTTAACTACTGAGCAAGACCTTTCTAAACTCAGGTTTATATTGCCTAGTAAAAGAGCCGGTGTATTTTTAAAAGATATTCTTAAATCGTGTATTACTAAAACCTGTATCTTACCAAAAATCAATAGTATAGAAGAGTTTATCAAAGAATTATCAGCCATAAACCCTATAGATACTACTACTTTATTATTTGAATTTTATTACATTTATAAACAACATACCCCCATACAAGAAACTGATAATTTCGACCAGTTCTCAACCTGGGCCGGTATCTTATTGCAAGATTTTAATGAAATAGACAGACACCTCATTGACCCAGGCTATATCTTCAGCTATTTAAAAGATATCAAACGGTTAGAAACATTACTAAAAGGCAAACAAAAAACCAATTTAATTGATAAGAGGCTTCGTTTTTATGAAAATTTAGAAACCTATTATGTATCCCTATACAATTACTTACTCGAAAAGAAGGTTGGGTACCAAGGGTTACAATACAGAGAGGCCGTAGACAATATCCATTTATATTGTACCAACAATACCGATACTAAATTGGTTTTTGTAGGTTTTAATGCACTTAACAAAGCCGAAGAAAAAATAATACAAGAGCTACTTCACAATGACATTGCAACCATTTACTGGGATATTGATTCGTATTACTATAATACCCATCACAATGCCGCTGTATTTATCAAAAAATATCGCGAAAACTGGAAGTATTACAAAAGCAATCCGTTTCAATGGTTAAGCAATCATTTTTCTTCTAAGAAAAATATCAACATTATTGGAACGCCCAAAAACATTTCACAAATAAAATATGCCGGCGAAATCTTAACAACACTTAAAAACACTACCCAAAATTATAAAGATACGGCATTGGTATTGGCTGATGAGTCTTTATTGGCCCCTACCCTTAATTCACTACCCGCAACAGTTGAAAATGTAAATATAACCATGGGATATGAGCTTAAAAATGTACCCATAGCCAACTTATTTGAAACACTTTTCAAACTCCACAGCAATAGCAAACAAAAAAAGTTTTATTATAAAAATTTATTGGCATTCGTCAATCATCCGGTTTTAAAACCACTTTATGGCAATGTACATTTATTAGATGCTATCAATGCAAAAATAGCATCGTATAATTATCCTTATATTTCAAAATCAGAGATTATAAAAATAACCGAAACCACGGCTCAAGATTTTGAATGTATTTCATTTCTATTGGATGACTGGAAAAAAAATGCCCATACTGCCATTGATAATACCCTCAAATTAATTGCAGCTCTTCAAGAAAAAACAAGACCCAATAATATTCTAACAAAAGAATATTTATATCGTTTTTACACCATTTTTCAGCAATTGTCAAATCTAAATAAGCAGTTTGGCTATATTACCCATATCAAAACACTTTTTCAATTTTACAAGCAACTGCTGCACAACGAAAAATTAGCATTTAAAGGTGAGCCCCTTTCGGGATTACAAATACTGGGAATGTTAGAAACCAGAGTCATTGACTTTAAAAACCTAATCATAACCTCGGCCAACGAAGGTATATTGCCCGTTGGAAAATCTGATAATTCTTTTATCCCGTTTGATGTAAAAAAAGAAGTAGGGCTGCCTACCTATCAAGAAAAAGATGCTATTTTTTCATATCACTTTTTCAGGTTACTACAACGTGCCGAAAATATTTATTTACTCTATAATACCGAAGCTGATGCCTACGGTTCGGGAGAACAAAGCCGATTTTTAACACAACTCGAAATCATTAAAGAAAATGAAATAGAAAAAATCGTGGTCAGCCCAAAAGTCAATAAAATTACAGATGAGCCCAAACAATTGAAAAAAAACAAGCAATTGTTAGACGATTTACGCCAATTGGCCATCAAAGGGTTTTCTCCCACAACACTTACTTCATATATAACAAATCCGTTTGGGTTTTACAAACAACGCATCTTACACATCAGCGAGCTCAAAGAGGTAGAAGAAACCGTTGCGGTTAATACCTTAGGTACCATCATTCATAAAACCTTAGAAGCACTGTATATGCCCTATCTCGAAAAATTCATCACTAAAGAAGCCCTAAAAAGTATACAGCTAAAGGCATCTGATGAAATAAAAAAATGGTTTATCAAAGAATACGGCACGCATATTACTTCGGGTAAAAATTTATTAATTTATAATGTAGCCAAGCAATTTGTAAGCAATTTTTTAGCGCAAGAATTAGCTACGATACAACAGGGCAAACAACTTAAAATTATAGCCTTAGAACACGATTTAAAAAGTAGTATAACTATTGAAGGCATCCCCTTTCCAATTCTTTTAAAAGGCCAAGTAGACAGAATTGACCAAATAGACGGCGTTACCCGTATAATTGATTATAAAACAGGTAAAGTTGAACAGCGAAACCTCATTATAAAAGATTGGAGCCTCTTGACTGCCGACACAAAATACAGCAAGATTTTTCAAGTACTATTTTACGCTTTGTTATACACCCAAACCAATAACATTGACCTCGATGCTATCTCACTTGAAAGTGGAATTATTTCTTTTAAAAATTTAAAATCAGGATTCTTAAAAGTAAACAAAAAACCCATCTCAAAGGACGATTTAACACAATTTACAGTACAACTCAAACAATTGATACAAGAAATTTTTGAGCTTGAAAAACCCATTTTAGAAAAAGAAACCAATTACTCATGAAAATTATAAAAAACATCGTCATATCAGGCAAACATCAAAAACCTATTGTAACCGATCTTTTCTATACCGATGATAACAAGCCAAAACCCATCGTAATTTTTGCACATGGGTACAAAGGGTATAAAGATTGGGGTTGTTGGAATTTAGCTGCCGAAGCCTTTGCCAAGCAACCGTTTTTCTTTGTGAAATTTAATTTCTCTCACAATGGCGGTACCGTTGAACAGCCAATAGATTTTCCTGATTTAGAGGCCTTCGGGCACAATAACTTTATTAAAGAATTAGATGATTTACAATCGGTTATCGATTGGGTACTTACCGAAAAATCAATACAAGACAACATCGAACCTACAAAAATTACGTTGATAGGCCATTCTAGGGGTGGTGGCATCGTTAGCATCAAAGCTAGTGAAGACAAGCGTATTACCAACCTCATTACTTGGGCCGGTGTTTCTGACTATGAGGCTCGGTTTCCAACAGGGGAGATTTTAGAAAACTGGCGTAAAAACGGCGTTTCATATATCGAAAATTCAAGAACCAAACAGCAAATGCCCCATTACTTTCAATTTTATGAAAATTTTATAGAACATAAAGAACGTTTGCACATTGAAAGTGCTGTTAAAAAATTAACCATTCCTCATTTGATTATCCATGGTAGTAGTGACGAAACGGTTTCAATTAAAGAAGCTGAAAATTTACATCTGTGGAATCCGAAAAGTAAATTACACATTGTTAAAAATGCCAATCACACCTTTGGGGCTGCACATCCATGGAAAGAAAATTCCTTACCCGATGCTATGAAACAAGTGGTAGCGGCATCGCTCGATTTTTTAGCCTAAACCCAAATGAAATATTCCTCTGAAAGATGATTAAAAAACAAATAGTGTTGATTATAAAATTAAAACTCCAATGCCTGTTTGAGCTTACTTGCTGCAGGTAGGCTCAAACAGGCAAAGTGCTGATGTTCAATATGATTAGTGTTATTTGCTACATTTTTTAAGTCGAAATTGAATTTGCATGAATTTATATTCGATAAAACGTTCTAAACAGTAACAACAATTTTTCCGTTAATCGTATTGCTTTCCATCAACGTATGAGCTTCGACAATTTGGCCGAAATCAAACGTTTTGGCAAGAATATTCAGAATTTTATGAAGCTCTATATCTGATACTATTTGCTGTATCGGAATTTTAGCAAACGGAAAATCATCATTTCCAAAAACAAAAGCACTGCCAAAAGATGTCAATTTTACACTACTGGGCAGTTGCATCAGCGGCATAAAATTTTCTAATGGGCTTAAGCCTCCCAAAAATCCGGCCACACATACCGTTCCGTGAGGCGCTGCGCAGACCAAACTGTCTTCTAGGGTAGTATTTCCTATCAATTCTATGACGTTATCTACACCTTCGGGTTGAATTTTTCTAAGGCTTTCAGCTATTTTTCCATTATCTAAAATAACCGTATCTGCACCGTATTTTTTTAAAATATCTACTTTTTCTTTTGAACGGCTTGTAGCAAAAACTTTCAATCCTAATTGTTTGGCTAAAATAATACTCGCTAATCCTACCGTTGACGTACCTCCACGCACCAAGACAGATTGCCCTTGTGCTGCTTGCAACCCCCAGTGCAAAACCGCCCAAGCGGTGGCATACGTTTCAGGAATGGCTGCCAATTCATTCCACGGCAAGTTGGTTTGAACCGGAATGATATTTTTTAAAGGCACCGAAAGGTATTCGGCATAGCTACCGCCAAAATCTCTTGCCAAACCGCCTACAAAAGAAACTACCTTCTGGCCTTTTACAAAGGTATTTGAAGGGTCGCTTTCTACAATTCCGGCACATTCAATTCCAATAATATCATGTACCTCTCCCCACTCGCCTTTTCGCATATAAATTTCTGCCCTATTGATACCGAAGGCTTTGTTTTTAATAAGTACAAATCTGTCTTTTGAGCCGGGTTTCGGATAATCTGTAATTGTCAGGTTTGCTGCTTCTCCTGTTTCTTTAATTACAATTGCTTTCATTTATTTATTTTTTATTGTTATACCCTCTTAGACAATTTGTAAAACAGGTTGTAACAACAATTGTAAATAATTTCTCCAACAATTCTAACAGGCTTCGTTCAATTCAAATTAAAAAGTGATTTTACTTCTTTTGAAGTCAATATTTTATGGAGTTCTTTCGCCAATTCTTTATTCGATAAAAACGTGTGTTTTTGATACAAATCACGATATTTGGCATAAAAATAACCTTCCATTTCTTCTTGTTTTTCTAAAGCAATTTCTTCAACAAATGTTTTATACTTAGGATAAAACAACAAGTTTTTAGGATGTACATACCCTGCTTCAACAAACGATTTTGTTTTTTTAGCACACCGGCACGGGTTTTTTTTATTGACCAATCCACACTTATCATTCATAAATTGATACAGTTGTTTTTTTGCCCGAGAAAGTATCATTCTAAAATTTTCGGGTGATATCTCTAAAATTTCACTCCCTATTTTATCATTAAATCCCAATAATTCGCCAATGATAAAAACCATTCTAAATTGATTGTCTAAACACATTAACATCCCCGACATACAGGTTTGCTTCACCTCTTCATACAACATTTCATTATCAATTTGATATTCGTGTTGTTTCAGTAAATAATCAGGCGTATTGTCTAAATTAGTACTGTATTGTTCAAACGAAAACTCTTTATTTCTACCGTTAGATTTGCGATAGTTTAAAATATGGTTTACGGCAATTCTATACAACCAAGTTTTAAAAGTACTATTGAACCGAAAACTGTCTAATTTGGTAACCATCGAAATAAGGATTTCTTGAGTAATGTCTTTGGCGTCTTCAATATTCCAAAGCATTTTATACGCTATGTTTAAAATATAATCATTATAGCGTTCAATTAGTATTTCAAGGTGTTTTTTACTGCCTTTTAAACTTTTTTCTATAAGCTCTTTATCAGATGTTTGGCGATTATCTTTCATTTATAAGGGTTTATTGTATGAATGTGTGAATGATTGAATGATTGAATGTGTGAATGCGTTAATGTGTGAATATGTTAAGGGTTGCCTGTGAAAATGTATGCCGATTATAACCGGTTTACACGCTACAATTCTCTCGATTATTCATCCATTCAATCATTAACCTTAGACAGCAACTACTTCAATTTGTAACAAAAAATGTCAATTTTTATTTTAAGATATTTGTCACACTCATAGGCTTGTAATAGTCTAATTTAATAACAGATGGATACAAAAATAGAAATATTGGTTGCCAAAGCAACTACCGGAGACAAAAATGCCTTAACTTCAATTGTGGTACAAATTAAAGAATTGGTATACAATGTATCGTTAAAAATGTTGTTATTTCCTGAAGATGCCCAAGATGCTACGCAAGAAATATTAATTAAAATCATTACACACTTGAGCACTTTTAAAGGCAACAGTTCTTTTAAAACATGGGTATATCGGGTTGCTTCAAATTATCTCATCACAATTAAAGGAAAAAAATCGAAAGAGTTCGCCATGGATTTTAATGAATATGCCCATTTTATCGATACCGGAATATCAAATACGGTAGCCTATACCGAAAACTTAGGCGAATTATTTCTCTTAGAGGAAGAAGTAAAAGTGAGTTGTACCCATGGCCTGTTATTATGCTTGAATGAAAGCGGCAGAATGGTGTATATTTTAGGAGAAATTCTTGAATTTAACAGTATTGAAGGCGCTGAAATAATGGATATTTCGCCCGAAAATTTTAGGCAACAACTATCCCGTTCGCGTAAAAAGATTCGAAATTTCTTACAATCTAAATGCGGATTGGCAAATAAGAAAAACCCATGCCGTTGTACAAAGAAAATAGATTTTTTAATTGACAACAAAGCCATACATCCTAAAAAATTGCGATTTTCCAACGTTACAAACCGGAGTATTGACTTGATGGATACCATAAAGAATATAGAAAAATCGGTGGCTATTTTTAGAAGTGTGCCAACTATCAATACGCCCAATGAGGTCATCAAAAAAACCAAAGAAATTATCAATATTTCCTAAAAAATGAAAACAAGCCAATTCAACTTAAAACAATTTATCAACATTACCTTACTTACGAGCGTTTGGATACATGCTTCGGAGATATTCAGATATTTTGTGTTTGTTATAGAACGAACAAAAGCCTTTTTTCCCAATAAGGAAGGTATCGTAGAAATGAACTTTGCTGTTTTTTCTATTTGGGGCATTTGGGATACCATGCTTACCGGAATTCTCGTTTTTATTGGTTGGTTATATGCCAATACCTACGGAAATAGCTACCGTTCTACCATTATATCAGCAACGATTGTTTGGATAGCCGTATTCGTTATTTTTTGGGTAGCTACGGCCAATATGGGGTTGGCAGATTGGAACACCTTACAAATAACCTTACCCCTTAGCTGGCTTGAATTGGTAGTAGGCGCATTTATTGCATCATGGCTATTGACAAAGACAACCACCACTGTTAAACCCGGATTATGTATTAAAGAATCCTAAATTTTCATTCTGATTCTAAATTAAGGTTCGCTACGGCTTCCCTAATATCATCTGCCCAAATAAAAATTCTGTTATAGGGTTGTACTTTATAATATTCTTGCGGGTAATATACCTTTTGAGTGGTCATATCTAAGCAATATCTCGACACCCAATCTCTTTCTCTAACATAGGTTTTTGTACCGGTAAGTTTTTTAATGGCTTTGTGTAATTTTATACACATACGCCATTCGTAGCCGGTAAGCATATTATCATCGTTCCAAGCTCCGAGTTTGTTATCAAAAGCATTTTTACAGGCAGTTCTCGCTAACCGTAAATCACTGTTTTTAGGTAAATTAGGATATATTAAAATGGGGGCTGCCCATCCGCTTTTGATCATATCATAGTTAAAAGTAGCCCTTTGTTCAACGGTCATCGTTGCCAATTCTTCTTTTTTATACTGTGGGGCAATATAGGCCAATAACCTGCCATAACTGTCAAAATGTTCATCGGCAGATTTAATATATAGGCTTCTTTTGGTTCCGTTAGGTTTGGTTAACCGGGTATCTAACAGTTGTTTAAAAAAGACTTTGGCATCTTCGCCTTGTTGCTTTTGTAAGGTTCCGGCAGTGGTGGTTTCTAATTTGGGCAATATAAAGTCAATCCAACCGTCATCAACATTGTAGTTACGGGTTTTTAATAAATTGGCTAGTTCTGTTAGCCTACCGTCGCTATTGGCAGGGCTGCCTATGGTAGGGTAATTTGTTTCGGGCGTATCAATGCCCAGCATTCTAATGGGTGTTCTTATATACGGTGTATCGCCATCAGCAGGAGTACCCGAAATCTTTTTTTTGCCTAAATAATCTAACTGTACCCCGGCAGGGTCCCAAAATATTTTTACTGTATCCATAACTATACTATTTTGATATAAAGTAAGTTAAACAATTTAACATATAAAAAATTTGGGGTGAAAATGGGGAAAAATCCCTGTTAAAAAAGGGGAGAAAACCCCTTTATAGCATTTTTTGAAACCATTTTATAGTGGCTTTATTACTTAACGGTTTTTTTATGTGTAATGAAGATTTAATTTCACTCCAAAAAAAACGAATTAAACTTTTTTTTATACATTAGCACCATACTGACACCGTCTCAACATTAATAAGGGGAGCGGGCAAGTTAAAAAATTTGTTAATAGTTAGTATGACACCCTAGACCAAATTATGACTAAAATACTTATATTTTAGAATTATTGTTTAATCTAAAATTTTAAGTATTATGAAAAATTTACGGGGAGTATTAGGAGGATTGTTAATCTTTGTGATATTCCAATTAACATTGGTTAGCTGTACAGACAGCAGTGAAATTATTAAAAATGATGGATTTCAAATTGAAAAACAAGCGGTCAATCCTGAAAATGGAGGAGGTGGAGATGAAGATGTCTATGAGGGCAGCAATTAATGCAATCTTAGTTATAATTATAGGTGTTCTAGTTGTTTTTGCAACTAGAATGCCTTTTATCCATAAAAAATATGAGTATGTTAATAGCGTTGCTTCGCCCGAGTATAAAACGCTTAAGGCAACTTATAAACCTATTTTAAAGCAACGGGATTCATCGTTGAATCAATTAATTAGAAAATTACAAAAAGATGAAATTACAAAAGATGAATTCATAGTTTCTTTTAAAGAAATAAAAGGTACTTCAAAAATTAAATTAGAAGCATTTAATTCTAAACGATTAAAACTATTAAAAAAGTATAAATATAGGGGTTGGAATGCTTACTATATATTTTTGTTGCATATTGGTACACCAATAATGGCATTTATACTTTGTTTATTATTCTTTTATGTATTAATTAACCCTGTGACAACTAAACTTAAGAAGATAATATTCTCAATATACGGCAGCCTGTTTTTGTTTAGTTCGTCTTATATGATTTTACATGTTCTTTTTGCCAATCAAGTTTATAAAGGAGACTTCCCCGAAAGTTGGTATATTAACATTATGCGCTATGTTCCAATATTTATTGCCTTAACATTGCCTTTATTATTTTACCATTTTCAAACTTTTGAACAAAAGTTAAAAGGCATTATTGCACTGTTTTTCAGTGCCATTTATAAAGAGATTCCGAATAACGACTTTATCAAACCAGAAAAGCGAAAAGAATATAGAGATTTTAAAATTGAACTAACTGATAAAGTAGTTGGCAATGAATGAGAAAAAGAAAATACAACGCGTAAAACAGTCTGATTTAGTGCCTGATGATATTGCAAAACTATACGAACAAGATGTGTTAGATAGGTTAAAAGAAAAAGTGAAAAAAGGTAAAAAAAGTAATGAAAAAAAAACCAAAGAATTAAGGCAACAGTATGGCCAACTCAAAATTATTAGGTTTTCTTAGATTTGTATTCAATTTCAATACCTAGCCGGGCAAGTTCTTTGTCAACACCTTGATTTATTTCATCGGCTAACCAAAGCCTAAAATACTCACTTTCTTGCTTTAATTGTTCTTTATTCTTTACCACCCAATCAATCACTTCAAAGTCAGAAAACGAAATGCCATCTTTTTCGAGTTTGAGTGTAGGCACACTAAATTGGCCTTTTAATTTACTTTCTAAAAGTAGTTTAGCCGTATCAGAAATTTTTCTATCTCCAGACTCCCAATTTTGTACACTTCTCAAACCAACCCCCAACATTTTACCAAATTCTGTTTGAGTCATTTTCATACTTTCTCTAATTTTTCTAATTTCTAATTTATTGATTTTCAAAAGAATAAATTTTAACAAAATTAATAATATGAAATATATGCGTATTTTGTTTTAATATTATGAATATATTTCGTATTTTTGTTGGAGTAATTTTTCAATTATAACAAATGTCAACAAAAAAAAGGTGAAAACAAAACTTAGTTTGCCAAAATAGGCAATAAAAACGGCATTGGCATTGAAACCGTAGGCAAGCCGGCCAAATTATGAATAAGGAGTGGGAAAATTTTGAAAAAGTAGTAATGTTTAAATAATGACTTGGGATGCATTTTACAACTATTTAGGAGCCATGTTATTGATGGCTATGCTAACCATAGGCCTGATAATGTATGCCATTTTTAAAAATGATTACTCAAAAAGAATTGACATCGTCATTAAAACAATAGTACTGATAGATTTAATTTTAGTAATAATAATATTTTTGAAATTATGGATTTAGATATTTCTTTCTTCCCTTGATGTTGAGTTTTTTTAAACTCGTTTAGCGACCGAGCGCAGAACGCTTGTTGTATGTTTTGTTCTGCGCTTTTTTTAACATTTTTTTCAATTATAAAATATACATACTAAACAATGAACTTAGCTAAGCACTTAAACCGCCTTCGTACCATACACAGATATATTAAAAATGAAACTACCGGTAGGCCTAACGAGTTTGCCAAAAAATTAAATATTGGCAAAAGCTCATTATTTAGCCTGTTAGAAGAGATGAAAACAAAAGGTTTTCCGATAGCGTTTTCACGAAAAATAAATAGTTACCGGTATACCGGTTTGTGCGAATTGGAAATAAATTTTTCTGTAATATTGACCACCGAAAATGGAAAAAAAGAAATTTTTGATACTAAAAGTTAAAAAAAATACATTACTCCAAGGTTTTTAGAGCGAACGAACTTATATTTGTAATGCAAAAATACCGGTTTATTTGTTAATCGTATTTGTGCAATTACCATTCAAGGGAGAAGGGAATATAACATACCGTTTCAAATAAGAAAAGCACTACGCTTTTTGAGGACAATATAAACGGAAATCACGGCCAAATTATAAAGTATGCCTCAAGGCATATAACAAAGGTATGCGTATGCCTTAATAGAAAAGAATTAATAACGGAGTATAAAACCTCCGGTATATGTTACTAAAATAGAAAATACTGAGATATGTTCAACTTTAAAACCAACTGCCTATGAAATAGAAAATTAGCCTACTAACCGGAGGAAGTATCAAATAATAATTTGTAAGTGTTATTTGATAGGCAGGACAAAGGTACTGCACCTCGTAGTTTTTACAAAGTTTTA
>Ga0256841_1003309_pt1 | contig 12114 bp, 5 predicted proteins | sample 356308metaG_FD_185971 | JGI IMG/M metagenome (GOLD analysis project Ga0256841, IMG submission 185971) | Hydrothermal vent microbial communities from Mid Atlantic Ridge, Atlantic Ocean - 356-308 | ecosystem: Environmental > Aquatic > Marine > Hydrothermal vents | place: Atlantic Ocean: Mid...
GGAGCCCGAACACCAACAACGCCTTTCGACCGGCGAGCCAGGCGCAGGGCAACAATGCCATTACCCAGGGCGTCTCGCTCAAGTACATCGTGCGGCCCGAGGCTGGCAGTGTGCTGGATGGCGCGGCTACCGACGGCAAGCCCGTCGGAGCCAGCGTGACCAAGCGCTACGGCGTCAGTGGCACCCTCTGGGGCGAGCCCGGCTTCGACATCGAAACCAGCGAGGAACTGTGGCCCTGGGCGTACGAAAATGTTATAAAGTCCGTGTTCTCCGAGCCCAATCCGCCGCCGGCCGGCAACGTGCCGTCGACCAACAACACCACGCGCGGTTTCTGTGCTACGGGGAACGATCAGTGGGGCCAGCCGATGACGCTGACGCGCTACATCTGGCAATACCTCGGCAACCAGATCCCGGCCAGCGTCTACAGTGGCGGTGGCTCCGGTGGCAGCACCGGGGGTGGTTCAGGTGGCGGGACGGTGCCCGATACCACGCCGCCGGCACCGCCGACCGGGCTGGTTGTAATCGTATCCAACGGATGAACGGTGATCGACACTACCGGATCAACGACAGCACTTGGAGCGCTTGTTTGTCTGGTGGTGTCGGTTTCTGCCTGGGCGGCGGATTTCCACGTCTCCCCCTTCGGCAGCGATTCTGCTGACGGGAGCAGGGAGCGTCCCTGGCGCAGCATCCAGCACGGCATAGACCAGATCTCGCCGGGCGATACCCTGCTGGTCGAGAGCGGTTCCTACAAGCCTTTCCATATCGATCGCTGGGACACCAGTCGCGAGGCGCGGATCACCGTACGTGCTGTGGGGGGCAAGGTCTCCATAACCGGTTACGGCGTCTACGACGACCGTTACACCGCCATCTCCGTTCTGACATCCTACGTAACCATCGAGGGCTTCGATATCGACGTCGGCGCCGTCAGCGCCGGTCTTCGCTCACGGGGTATTCGTGTCTCCGGCGAAGAGGGTGACCATGTCCGGGGCGTGCATATCCTGCGCAACCGCATCCGCAATGCCGGCTGGGTAGGGATTACCACCTCCTATGCCGACGACGTGCTGATCGATGGCAACACGGTCTGGGGATCCAAGGAAGAGCACGGCATCTACGTCGCCAACAGCGCCGACAACCCCATGATCGTCAACAACACGGTGTTCCTCAACCCAGAGGCCGGCATTCAGATCAATGGCGATCCGGAGCTGGGCGGCGACGGCATTATCACCGGGGCACTGGTGGCGGGCAACAGAATCTACCTGAACGGGTCTGCGGGCAGCGCCGCCCTCAATCTCGCCTCGGTGCGTGACTCGGTATTCATGAACAATCTCATCTATGACAACCAGTCCCAGGGCATCGCCAGCTGGGATGACGAGGGCGGAGAGGAATACGGCTGCAAGAACAACCTGTATATCAACAATACGGTGATCATGCCCCCGGGCTCCCGGCACGTATTCTCCCTGCGCCACGGCAGCACCGGCAACAGGGTGCTGAACAACATCTTTGTGCACCTCGGTGGCAAGGACAGCCTTGCCGTCGATCGGGCAAGCATTGCGGGGCTGCGCAGCGACTACAATATCGTCACCCGGATCGAAGACACCGCCGGACGCCTGGTGACGCTGGAATCCTGGCAGCAGCAGACGGGCCAGGATGCACACTCTCTCGTGGCGACGGCAGCCGAAGTGTTCAGGGATGCCGCGAGCCACGACTACAGCCTTCGTGAGGGCAGCCCGGCGATCGGGCGGGGTGTGGCGGTCGAGATCCTCGGCAAGGATATCACCGGTGCCGTGCGCGAGGGACCCCGGCCGGATATCGGGGCCTATCGTTATCAGCCCCGGGTGCCGGCTGGAGACAGGTAGGCGCCGCCCGGCTCAGAACTGCTTGCGGAACAGGATGTGGTTTGCCAGCTGCATCAACCGTTCCAGTCGAAACCGCAACCGGTCACGCTGCAGGAGAACCCAGTGGACGTCATACTGCTCGCTGGCCAGACTGCGCTTGTACCGGTTGTCGCCGGCGAGAAAGTCGTACACCCTGGCGTTCCGCTCGATGTAGTGCTCGATTGCCAGATAATGGCAGAGCAGGCCGGGGCTGAGTTCAGGCCGCTCGTAGGTGAACGCCGACTGGTAGAAGTAGACGTGGTCTTGATAGACGAAGTTGTACAGGTAGCCCAGCAGGTTCGGCCCCGCGGAAATGCGCAGCAGTTCGATTGTCCCGGTGTCGAAGCAGGTGTCGATCAGGTCTTCGTGGAAGCGGATTATCGCCGCGTTCGAGAATGCGCCGTTGTGCCCTTTGCTTTGCCAATGGTCCTGGTGCAGCTTCCGCAGCTCGGCAAGCCATAAGTGGCAGCGGTCGCGGCTGTCGGCGCTCTCCAGCCTGAGCTCGTCCTCCCCATAATGTCTTATCGCCTTGCGAATGCGTGCCCGCGTATTCTTCCCCAGTCCGGACAGATAGTCCCGGTCGCCGCTGCGGAATCTTTCGAGGTGGATGCGGTAGGCCGGGCGTGTATGCTTCTCCATGCGCAGGCCGGTCCGGTCGTCCATTCCCGGCAGGGGGCAGTCATCGGTGACGCCCGCCAGGCAGAATTCGTCCCACTCGACGGCCCCATCCCCGACCAGCGTCTCCAGCGCCTGCCTCCAGACTTCGGTCTCGGCACCGCAACAGGCAAGAATGCCATTGTGCTCGATCATGATGTCGTCGATGGCCGGGTCACCGCTTTCGTGGAGATACAGGGTCTTCGAGCCTACGATACCGTGGCGTCGCAGGCTGTTGCGGACCAGGATTGCCAGGCCGACCAGCTCCCGGCCCCGGTGTGCCGTCAACACCAGTGGATCGGCGGCCGCGGGAAGGATCTCCAGCCAGCGGCCGATCCAGCACCAGGACAGGAAGAACGAATGCCGTGAGCGCGCCTGGAGGTCCAGCCATTGTGCAGCGAGATCGCGGGCTTCCCCGAGCGGAATTACGCCAATTCGGATAGCCTGCATGCGTCGGGGGAGTTCCAGGTCTGCCAGCGTGGGTCGGCAGACTCGCAGTCAGGACATGAAGTTCCTGTCGAGCCAGCCGGTGATCGTGTCGAACATTCTAGCGCGATCTTCCAGCAGGGTAAATTCGTGATCGGCGTCAGGGAACATCTGCACCTGAAGACAGCCGCGGAAGTCGATATCGGGAAAAGCGTCCCGGAACTGGTCCTGGTAGTTGTAGTAGTCCGAGGACACCCCGGCCGTGTAGATATACAGCATCCGGGTCTCGCGTTGTACCAGGGCGCGCAGATCGCCGGCGAAATCCGCTTTCGCGGGGAGGCGCCAGAGAAATTCCTCGTCCTGGTCCGGCCGCGGCCCGTCGCCCGCGGGCTCGCGGGCGTGGGAGAGGATGTTGCCCAGGCGGCTGGAAATCGAACGCAGCAGGCGTGCCGGTGACAACAGAGCCGGCGCGTAACGGCGGACGAAGAATTTCCAGGTGCGGTAACCGTAGCCGTCGAGCATGATGGTTCCCGTCACCCGTGGGTCCAGGACGGCGCCGCGGTGGGCGTGATCCGCCCCGGTGCACAGCCCGAACAGCACGAAATGCGTGCCGTGCCCGCCCTCTTCCAGCATGTCCAGGGCGTGCCTGATGTCCGCCAGGGGGGCGTCCGGGTCGTCCGTCCCCGTGCTCGCCCTGGCGCTGTCGCCGCGGCCCGCCAGGTCGAAGCGCAGGCTGGGGTAGCCCCGGGCCGCCAGCCGCCTGGCCAGGTCGACGTGCATGCGGTAGGGGCCGACGCGGTGCAGCAGGCCGGCGTTGAGAAACACCAGCGCCGGGAGATTCCGCCCCGCCTGATCCGGTTGTGTCAGCACACCCACCAGATTGCGCTCCGGTCCGAAGGTGACGACCCGTTCCTTCACCGGTCCGCTCCCATGGCGCGGCACACCGCGTCGACGCCCTCGGGTGCCAGGAAGGTGTTGTTGATGGCGCTCAGCTCGTCCCAGTCGCTGCGGCTGCCCAGATCCTGGCGGCCGCGCAGCCTGCCGGCGGCCGCCAGGCGCTGCTCCAGCACATCGGCGCCGGGGTGTTCCGCGGCCAGAACGAGGGTGGTCGCGGGAACGGCGGCCGGGTCTTCTCCAGCCGTGTCGATGCGCCGGATGTCCGCCCGGAGCGGATCGGGGAACGGAAAGCCCAGCAGTTGCTCGCGGTAGCGGCCGCTGGCCGGGCTGCGCGGGCAAGCGCTGCCGAACCTGTCCCTGTCCCGCAGCATGGCTTCGTGCATGGCGGTCAGGCGCTCGATGTGCGCATTGCCATCGACCACTGGATCCCAAAGCACCAGGTGGTTGGCGCCGATTCCGGCGGTGCTGGCTTTCAGCGCCAGGTCGGCGCCCAGCCGCAGGCCGACCACGCCCAGTTCACGAATGCCGGATGTGTCGCGGAACTCGTCGGCAGCCAGACGGATGTCCTCGCACCAGACGTCGATGCCGCCGTCTTCCAGGCCGCCCGCGGAATCGCCGGTCCCGGTATAGTCGAAACGGAAGGTATGCAGGCCCGCGCGCTGCAGTCGATACGCCAGCTGGCGAAATGTCCAGTGGCTGCGCATGTATTCCTGTCCCGCCGGGTAGCACAGCAATACCCCGGCGTCGGCCGCCGCCGACGCCAGCGGCGGGCCGTAGAGGCCGAACAGGGGACGTTGCGAGGAGCCGAAGAAATAGGGGTTCAAGTGATGTACCTGCTGCCTGCTTCCCGATTGTGCGCGTTCATGGGACGGCTCTCTGGGCTTCCAGGATACGCCTTGCGTCTTCGTCGGAGATGGCAGCCAGCCTTTCCATCAGGCTGCGCAGCCGTGCCGGTGCTGCCTCGTCGGTGACGACGTTGTTTATCTTGTAGCCCTTGTCGCGGTCGAAGATCGTTCCGCCGAGGAGGGAGTGAATGAACAGGTGGGTCTCCTGCAGGTCGAACAGGTGCCTGATCTTGTCGAAATCCGCGCCGCCGGTCTGGCAGATGGCGAGATCCTGCTCCAGCGCTGCGGTCTCGATGAGCTGCGCCATCACGCCGGCTTCCAGCTTGGCGAAGAAGACGGACAGCTCACCGTATGAAGGTGCCACGGCCGCCAGATCGGTCACCAGGAACAGCGAGAACGCGGCCTCGTCGAATACCGGGGTGTTGACGAAAGGCACGTGGAAGTTCCGCTTCAGGTCGACATCGGGCGTGTGTACGACCAGCTGATGGCGGCGGGGATGGTAGTAGTAGGTGCCTGCAGGTATGCCCTCGACCCGGCCGGGCTTGACATGCACGTACACCTGGGTGGGATACAGTCCGCCGGGGGAAGGGTAGAGATAGCGCGGCTTGCCGTCGATCCGGAGCTGGTAGAGGCTCAGCATGAGGGCACTGAACTTCTCGTAGGGTACCGGTGCCAGCCCGAAACGGCGGTGGCTGTAGCGCTTGTCGAAGCGTGCCACGAGCTCGGCATCGTCCGGCTTGTGCAGGGCTATTGCCGGCTTGTCGTCTTCCCGGATGCCGGGTTGCGACTGCTTGAAGGCTTCGCGAAGCGCGGGGTCGCGCAAGGTCTCCAGAGAGTCGATGATGCGGCGCAGGTCGGAAGACACGCCGTCCACGGACTCCGGCGGGGCGGCCTCGGTGCTGTCCCCTTCGAGGTTGCTCTGGCAGTAGGCGGCAATGGCGTTGATGGACTGCAGGCGGAAGATCTCGTCCATGCGCGGGCGGAAGCCGTATTCCTGCTCGAGCAGGTTGCCGATGCGGACCATGTCGATGGAGTTGGCGCCCATCGACAGCAGGTTGGCATTGCGGTCGATGTTGTCCCTGCCCATCAGTTCACCGACAAAGGCGGACAGGCGGTCCTCGATCTCTGCCAGCCGACCGCTGCTCTCGGCCGCCGGCCCGGCCGCGGACGTTTCGGTCCAGGCCGGCAGCGAGCGCCGGTCGACCTTGCCGTTGGCCGTCAGTGGCAGGGCGTCCAGGGACACGAAACCGGTGGGGATCATGTATTCCGGAAGCCTGGTGGCCAGGTGGTCGCGCAGGGCGTTCGTGTCCGGCCGCGGCTCGCCGGTCGGTACGACATAGGCGACGAGGTGCGGCTTGCCGCGCTCGCCGACGGCCACGACGACGGCGTTGGCCACCTGTGGGTGGCGTTGCAGCGCTGCCTCGATCTCGCCGGTCTCGATGCGCTGGCCATTTATCTTGACCTGGAAGTCGGTGCGCCCGACGAACTCGATGTGTCCGGCGGGGGTGAAGCGGCCGAGGTCACCGGTGCGGTACAGGTGCTCACCGAGTCCGGGGTGGTCGATGAATTTTTCCCTGGTCTTTTCCTCATCCTGCCAGTAGCCCTTGGCGACGCCGATGCCGGCGCAGCACATCTCGCCCGCCACCCAGTCGGGGCAGGGCTGCAATGCCTGGTTGAGGATGTAGTAACGGGCATTGGCGATGGGCCTGCCATAGGGAATGCTGCGCCAGGCCGGATCGACCGACTCGACCGGGTACCAGATGTTCCACAACGTCGTCTCGGTCGGTCCGCCGGTGCTGATGAGCTGCGCCTGCGGCGCCAGGGCACGCAGGCGCTCGGGGAGGCTCAGCGGGATCCAGTCGCCGCCCAGGAAGGCGCAGCGAAGCGATGCGGGAATGGCATCGCGGCGGTTCCCGGCATACTCCAGCAGCATGCTCATCATGGCCGGTACCGAGTTCCAGACCGTCACCTGGTGCCGTACCAGCAGGGCCGACCAGTGGGCCGGGTCGCGGCGGTCGCGGGCGTCCGGCAGCACCAGGGTTCCACCGGCCGCGAGCAGGCCGAACAGGTCGTAGATCGACAGGTCGTGGTGCAGGGCGGCGACGCCGAGACCGATGTCGTCTGCGCCGATACCGAAGGTCTCGTTGGTGTAGAGCAGGGCGTTGACCACGCCGCGGTGGGCCAGCATCACGCCCTTGGGGCGGCCGGTAGAGCCGGAGGTGTAGATCACGTAGGCCAGGTCGTCGGGGGTCTGCAAGGTATCCGGAACCTCGTCCGGACAGGCGTCGGCGGCGTCACTGTCCACGCACAGGCGCTTCGGGCCGGCGGGCCAGTCGAAACGGGCATCCAGACGTTGCTGGGTCAGGATGACGCCGGCCTTGCTGTCCTCGATCAGGGTGTTGAGCCGCTCGCCCGGCTGATCGGGGTCCATGGGCGCGTAGGCGCCGCCGGCGAACAGCACGGCGTAGGCGGCGACGGCCTGCTCCCAGCCTTTTTCCATCACCACGGCCGTCAGCGTCCCCGGCTTCACGCCGAGTTCACGCAGCCGGTGCGCCCAGCGGCTCGCCATGGACAGCAGCTGGGTGTAGCTCAGCGTGCGTCGGGAGCTGATCACGGCCGGCTTGTCGGGGTGCCGGGCGGCGCTCTCCACCAGCAGTTCCTGCAGGCAGAGGTCCGGGATGTCGAACACCCGCGCGTTCATGGCCTGGCGGCGCGCCAGCTGCTCCCGGGGGACCAGGCTGCGCGCCATGTCGGGCCAGCTGGCCTGCCAGGTCGTCTCGTCGCTCGCCAGCCGTCGCAGCAGCGACAGGAAGGCATCGAACATGGCGTCCTGCATACCCTCCGGGAACAGTTCCTCCACCGTGTCCCAGTCGCACACCAGCTCGCCGTCCTGTTCGGAAATATGGTTGTCCAGCCACACCTGCGGCGTCTGGTTGATGGCATACACGACGTCACCGAGGGCGCGTGCGACGTTGGTCGCGTAGCCGTCGTTGCCGTCCGGATCCTGGGGCGAACCGGTGAAGACCACCGGCATCAGCGTGTTGCCGTCCGGGTTGCGGCGCGCCAGCTCGCGCAGCACGCTGACGCCGTTGTAGTAGGTGTGGTCGAGGTCTTCCCACAGGCGCTGCTGGATCATGCGCGCCCTTTCCGTGAAGCTGTCGCCCTGGCCGAGATCGACTTCCAGCAGGGAGAAGGAAGCGGCCTCGCCGACGATCTGGTTGGCCTGCGGGTGCAGCGGGAAGCGGTTGAACTGGGGGATGCTGAGGGTGAAGCGGGTGGAATTGCTCCACACGCCCAGTACGTGCGCATAGGCGGCCAGGACGATCACCGTGGGCGTCAGGCCGGCACCAGTGGCCAGTTCCCGTATCCGGCTCCAGGACGTCGCGTCCAGCCGTCCCTGACGGCGCACGAATCGGCCTTCCTCGGCTTCGGCCGGGCTGCGCGCCATGGGCAGCACCGGCGCCGGCGGCAGGGCGGGAAGGCGTTCCTTCCAGTAGCTCTCGGAACGCTTCCAGGCGCTCGACTCGGGCAGCCGCCGCTCGGCCAGCACGTAGTCCCGGAACGACAGTTCGAGCGGCGCCAGTGCAGCGTCGGGATCCTGGTACAGCTGCGACCATTCCCGGAACAGCACGGCCATGCTCCAGCCATCGATGATGAGGGCGTCGAAGCCGACGAACAGCCGCGTGCGGCCGCCGGGCAGCAGCGCCGCCTCGATGTTGAACAGCGGCCAGCGGCTGCTGTCCAGCACCTGGTGGGAAATGCGGTGGCGCAGCCGCTCGGTCTCCCTCCCGGCGGTGGCCTCGTCCAGGTCACGCAGATCGTGGACGGCAAAGCGATAGGGTTCCACCGTCTCGAGCACCTGTTGACTGCCGTCTTCCCGGAACACGGCGCGGAGCATGTCGTGGCGCGTTATCAGCCGTTGCCAGGCGGCGTTCAGGCGCGGCAGATCGAATACGTTCTCGATCTCCAGGTAGCTGTGGCCGGCGAAGGAACCGAGTTCGAACACGCCGCTGCGGCCGATCCAGTACGCCTGCTGAAGTTCCGTCAGGGGGAAGGGGGCGAAGCGGTTGCCGGGGTCGGGTGTCACCTTCGGCACTGTGGCCGCCGCGCCCTGGTCCGAGGCCGCCTTGCTGGCCAGTTTCTTTGCCAGTAGTGCGCGTTTCTCCGGGGACAGGCGGGCGAGGCGGTCCTGCAGGCTGCTGCTCATGGGGCGTATCGTTCCGTTTCTCGTTCAGGGATTGCGACGGGCATCGGCAGCGTCTTCGTCGGTCATGGTTTCGAGTTCTTCGAGCAACCGGTCGAGGTCTTCTTCGTCTGCGGACGCCAGAATGGTCTCGTCGATTGCAGCCGCCAGCGCGGCGAGCACCGGCGCGCGGAAGATGCTCTGCAGGGACAGGTCGGTGTGGAAGCTCTGCCTGACCAGGTGGACCACCTGGATCGCCGTCAGCGAATGGCCGCCCAGGTCGAAGAAATTGTCGTTGCCGCCGACCCGCGGCACGTCCAGCACCTGGGCCCAGATAGCGGCCAGGCGCGACTCGGTTTCGGTGGCCGGCGCCACGTAGCTGGCCCTGGAGACCCGTTCGTACTCCGGCGCCGGCAGGGCGCGGCGGTCGATCTTTCCGTTCGGCGTCAGCGGCATTTCATCGAGGCCGACGAAGACCGCCGGCACCATGAATTCCGGCAAGGCCTCGCGGAGCCAGGCTTTCAACGCGCCGGCGTCGATATCCCCGCCCGCCGCGGGCCGCAGGTAGGCGACCAGCCGCCTGTCGCCCGGCGAGTCCTCGCGCAGCAGCACGGCCGCTTCCCGCACCGAGGGGTGCTGCAGCAGCCGCGCCTCGATCTCGCCCGGCTCGATGCGGTAGCCGAGAATCTTCACCTGGTTGTCCATGCGGCCCAGATATTCCAGCACGCCGTCCTCGCGGTAGCGTACCCGGTCGCCGGTCCGGTACAGCCGGCTGGCGCCGCCGCCGAAGGGATCCGCGACGAAACGTTCCGCGGTCAATTCGTCACGCTTGTGGTAGCCGCGTACCACGCCGGGGCCGCCGATGTACAACTCGCCGGCCGCACCGCGCGGGACCGGCTGCATGCGGCCATCGAGCACGTACAGGCGGGTGTTGGCGATGGGCCGGCCGATGGGTACCGGCCCGTCGTTGTCGTCGATGTCGCAGGTGGTCGACCAGATGGTGGTCTCGGTGGGGCCGTACATATTGGTCACACGGCCGCCGACCAGGCCGGCCAGATCCCGCGCCAGCGGTTCGGGGAAGGCCTCGCCGCCCACCATCATCTGCCGCAGGCCGGCCAGGCATTCGCGCGTCTCCGGTTCTGCCACCAGCATGCTGGCCATGGACGGCGTGCATTGCAGATGGGTGACGCCGTGGCGCCGGAACAGGGCTGGCAGGCTGTAGTCTTCCCCGCCCGCGGCCTCTGCCTCCTGGCGGCAACCGAGGTCGCGCACTTCCTTGAGCCAGGGGAGGTGGGCGAGCACGGTGTCGGCGTCGGCGCCGAAATCGATGAGGCAGCCGATCTCGTCCACGCCGATTTCCTTGAGACGGTCGACCATGGCCAGGCAGCGCTCCGGCGTGCCGAACAGGCCGCTGGTTTCGTAGTAGCGCTCGAAGGCGAAGTCCAGCAACTCGTCGAGATCCCGTTCCGACATGTTCTCGAAGTATTCGTCCAGCGTCTGGCCGCTCTCCTCGGACAGCTTCTTGAAGGTGGGGAAGTTCCAGGCCGCCGCCTTGACCAGGAACACGGCACTCTTTAGATAGTTCTTCATGGGCCCGCGGGCGGCCTCCTTGACCTGCGCCTCGTCATCGCCGACCAGGGTGTGCAGCAGCAGCGTGACCTGGCCTTCTCCCGGGTGCCCGTGCTCGCGCCAGGCCGTGCGGTAGATGTCGATCTTCTCCGCCAGCTCCTCGACCGACTGGCCCAGCAGGTGGGTGAGTACGTTGGCGCCGGCCTCGGCGGCCTGGCGGTAGGTCTCCGGGTTGCCGGCCGTGGTGACCCAGACCGGCAGCTCCTCGCGGATGGGGCGGGGCAGGGTACGCACCTGCACCGGTTTGCCGGTGGCGCCGGGAAATTCGATGGTTTCGCCGCGCCACAGCCGCTTGACGATGTCGGCGCTCTCGAACATGACGTCCTTGGCGTTCTCGAAGGCTTCCGGCCGGATCACGAAGTCGTTGGGCTGCCAGCCGGCCGCCACGGCGATGCCGACGCGGCCGTTGGACAGGTTGTCGACCACCGCCCATTCCTCGGCCACACGGATGGGGCTGTGCAGGGGCAGCACGCAGCTGCCGGCGCGCAATTCGATATGCTCGGTGATGGTGGCCAGCGCGGCGCTGGTGACCGAGGGGTTGGGGTAGAGGCCGCCAAAGGACTGGAAGTGGCGCTCCGGCGTCCACACGGCGCTGAAGCCGTTGCGGTCGCCAAAGCGGGCGCTCTCCAGCAGGAGCCGGTATTTGTCGTTGTCGTACTGGGCATCGTCGCTGGCCACGTTCCAGTAGAACAGGCTGAAATCCATGTTGCGGTCGGGATGGCGGCTGCGCAGCCGGCGGGCCGTGCTGCGGCCGCTGTCGGAGTACAACACCACGTGGAAGCCGCGCGTCAGCGTCCACAAGAGTTCCAGCACCGAGATGTCGAAGGAGATGCTGGTGACCGCCAGCCAGGTGTCGTCGCCGCCGCGCTCCAGGCGTTCGTCCATACCGGCGAAGAAGCTCACCACGTTGCGGTGTTCCACCATCACGCCCTTGGGCTTGCCGGTGGAACCCGAGGTGTAGATGGTATAGGCAAGATTGTCGGGGCCGACCGCCGTGGCCGGGTTGCCTTCCGGCCGGCCGTCGAGGGCGGCAGCTTCCTCGTCCAGCAGCAGCACGGTGACATCCAGATCGGCGGTCAGGGGGGCGTGGCGGGCGTGGCCGAGCACGGCGCGCACCTCGCCGTCCCCGATCATGTAGCGAATGCGGCTCGCCGGGTAGCCCGGATCCAGCGGCAGGTAGGCGGCGCCGGCCTTCAGTGTGGCGAGCATGGCCACCACCATGTCGGTCGACCGGTCGAGCAATATGCCGACCCGCGAATCGGGCTCCACGCCCAGCTCCAGCAGCCGGTGGGCCAGCCGGTTGGCGCGTTCGTTCAATTGCCGGTAGCTCAGTCGCTCGTCCTGGAAGGAAAGCGCAGGGGCATCCGGCTGTGCTGCCGCCCGGGCCTCGAACAGGTGGTGGATGCAGGCCCGGTCGTCGAACGGCGCGGCGGTCTCGTTCCAGCTCCCCAGCAGGGTCAGTTTCTCGGCCGCGGGTACGATCTCCAGGTCGCCGACCGGCGTGTCCGGCCGGGCGGCCAGATCGCCGAGCAGGGTGTCCAGTTGCTGCTGCATGCGCTGGACCGCCGCGGCCGGCAGCCGCGCCGGCCGGTAGTGCCAGCGGCAG
>Ga0256841_1003310_pt1 | contig 12110 bp, 7 predicted proteins | sample 356308metaG_FD_185971 | JGI IMG/M metagenome (GOLD analysis project Ga0256841, IMG submission 185971) | Hydrothermal vent microbial communities from Mid Atlantic Ridge, Atlantic Ocean - 356-308 | ecosystem: Environmental > Aquatic > Marine > Hydrothermal vents | place: Atlantic Ocean: Mid...
CCCGCCTTCTTGATGACAAGACCACCGTTCAATCACTGACTGTCGCGCCGCAACCACTACCTAGCAACGCCAGGCTTTTTTTAGTGCGGGCGGATTACTTGCTGGATGAACGGGTCATTGATGGATTGATCAAATCATCGGAAGATTTGATATTGGAAGCAGAGGGTGTGCCCGTCGCCGCCTGGGTCAACGGTAACCTTGGCGCGGCCGCCACTGCCTTGCTCACTGGCCAGGCAAAGGAACCGCTGACAATCCGAAGAGTGAACCCGGACGAGGTTGCCCGGGCGATTTCAAGAAAACTGCGCAAGGTCTCGCCACCTTATGCGATCCACGTGACCCCGGATAATGCCCGCAACGTGGAACACCATTTATTCAATGAATCCTATAAAGGGGTCACAGATCTCGTCACCAAATGGGTGTGGCCAAAGCCCGCGGAATGGGTGGTTCGCTTTTGCGCCCAACATGGAATCCGCCCCAATCATGTGACGACTTTGAGCTGGGTGTTGGCGGTAGCCGCCGGCTTTCTGTTTTTTTACGGCCACTTTGTCTTGGGACTGATTTTCGGATGGCTGATGACATTTCTCGATACCGTCGATGGCAAGCTTGCCCGGGTCACGGTGGACGCCAGCCGTTTCGGCCACTTCTTTGATCATATTCTGGATCTTTTTCATCCCCCCTTTTGGTATTTGGCTTGGGGACTCGGACTCGCCAGTTACCAGCCATTGCTATTGAAATTTCCGGTACTGGATACTTTTTGGTTGTTGCTGGCCGGCTATATCGGCGGCCGCATTGCTGAAGGTGTTTTCAAAGAATGGGTGGCGGGTTTCAGTATCTTTACTTGGCAAGTCATGGATTCGCTCAACCGGCTGATTACCGCCCGCCGCAACCCCTGTTTGATCCTGCTTACCTTAAGCCTGATCATCGGCAGGCCGGATTTGGGTTTTGAAGCAGTGACCCTATGGACCGTCGTTTCCACCGCTTTTTTATGGTGGCGGCTGCTTTTGGCCGTGTATCGGAAATATCATGGAGAATCGTTAAGATCGTGGCTCGATGACACCGATCCACAGTCAGCACAAGGATGGCAACGGTGGTTTGTCAGTATCCCGGAGGATATTTAGTAAGTTAAAGAACAGGGCTCAGCCTACACATCGCCAAAGCCAGCGAACGCATTTAACCATGCACCACACCAGGGGAGGCGGCCTCCCGCCATTCCCGCAGCTTCGGCAGCAGAAAACGGCCGGTATGGGAAGCAGGGTTTTCCGCCACCTGCCGAGGCGTTCCCTGGGCCACGATTTGACCGCCGCCAGCACCACCCTCGGGGCCGAGATCGACAATCCAGTCGGCGGTCTTGATGACATCCAGATTGTGTTCAATCACAATCACGGTATTGCCGTGATCACGCAGCCGGTGGAGCACTTGGAGCAGTTGCTTGATGTCGTGAAAATGAAGGCCAGTGGTAGGTTCATCCAAAATATATAGCGTCCTCCCACTATCCCGTTTGGACAACTCCTTCGCCAACTTGACCCGCTGGGCTTCCCCGCCGGATAAAGTGACTGCGTTCTGGCCCAGGGTAATATATCCCAAACCCACGTCCATCAAGGTTTGCAGCTTGCGGGCGATTACCGGAATGGCGTTGAAGAAATCCAGCGCTTCCTCCACCGTCATCGCCAATACTTCATGAATGGTCTTGCCCTTGTAGCGGATTTCCAGGGTTTCCCGGTTGTAGCGCTTGCCCTTGCAGACATCGCAATGTACATAGACATCGGGAAGAAAGTGCATCTCTACCTTGATGACACCATCGCCCTTACACGCCTCGCAGCGCCCCCCCTTGACATTGAAACTGAATCGCCCGGGGCTGTATCCCCGGGCGCGGGCCTCGGGGGTGGCCGAAAACAATTCCCGGATGGGGGTAAAAACCCCGGTATAAGTAGCCGGATTGGAACGGGGAGTACGACCGATGGGGCTTTGGTCGATATCAACCACTTTGTCCAAGTGTTCCAGCCCTTCCACCCCCTCGCATGGCGCGGCCTGGACCGAAGCCCCATTCAATTCCGCCGCCACCAACCGGTAAAGCGTGTCGTTCACCAAGGTGGATTTGCCGGAACCGGAAACGCCGGTGACGCACGTCAATAACCCGATGGGGAAAGCCACATCAACAGACTTTAGATTGTTCCCCGAGGCACCGCGGATAATGATTTGCCTGTCTGGATCGGGTGGCGTCAGCATTGCCGGTACATCAATCCGCTGGCGGCCGGATAAATACTGTCCCGTCAAAGAAGCAGACACCTCCATTAACACGGAAGGCGGTCCTTCCGCAACGACCTTGCCACCGTGAACCCCGGCCCCCGGTCCGATGTCCACCACATGATCCGCCGCCAGAATCGCGTCTTCGTCATGCTCGACCACTATCACGGTATTCCCCAGCTCCCGCAGGTGAATCAAGGTATCCAACAACCGTTGATTGTCGCGTTGATGGAGGCCGATGGAGGGTTCATCCAGCACATACATCACCCCTACCAAACCTGCGCCAATCTGGCTCGCCAGGCGAATCCGCTGGGCCTCGCCGCCAGAGAGGGTATCGGCGCTGCGGTCGAGGCTCAAATAGTCCAGCCCGACATTGACCAAAAATTGCAGGCGGGCGCGAATTTCCTTGACGATTTTGTCTGCCACTGCCCCGCGCCGGCCTTCCAGTTGCAGATTCTGAAAAAAATCCAGACACTCGCTGATGGAAAATGCCGTCACTTGCGGCAGATGACATCCCGCGACAAAGACATGGCGGGCTGCCTGGTTAAGACGGGTTCCCTCACACTCGGGACAGGGTTTGGACGACAGATATTTGGCCAGTTCTTCGCGCACTACGTTGGAATCGGTTTCCCGGTAGCGGCGTTCCATAATCGGCAAGACCCCTTCAAAAGGATGGCGCTTGACGACCCCCTTGCCCCGTCCGCCGAAATAGCGGAAAGCAATCACCTCCTTACCGCTGCCATAAAGAATCACCTGGCGGATATCTTCCGGCAGTGACTCAAAGGGGGTTTCCGGATCGAAACCGTAATGCTCCGCCAGGGAGCGAATCAAGGCGAAATAATAGGCGTTACGCCGGTCCCAGCCCCGCACCGCTCCCCCCGCCAGGCTTAATTTTGGATTTTGAATGACCCTTGCCGGATCGAAAAATTGCTGGACACCCAAGCCGTCACACGCCGGACAAGCTCCCTTGGGGTTGTTGAAGGAAAAAATCCGCGGTTCCAGCTCTTCCAGCGCATAACCGCACTCGGGGCAGGCGTATTGGTCAGAAAACATCAGGCTTTCCGAGGGATCATCCATGTTGACCGCCAAAACCAGGCCACCGCTCAATTTAAGCGCTGTTTCAATGGATTCCGCCAGTCTGCCGGCAACGTCTTGACGAATGCGGAAACGGTCCACGACCACTTCTATGGTGTGCTTGCGGCGCAGATCCAGGGCCGGAGGATCATCCAGCTCAAAAACTTCTCCATCGATGCGGGCCCGGACAAATCCCTGGCTGCGCAGTTCATTCAATAATTGCACGTGTTCCCCCTTGCGCTCACGCACCACGGGTGCCAGGAGCATCCATCGCCCCCCAGGCTCCCGGTCAAGGATAGTGTCCACCATTTGACTGACTGTTTGCGCTTCCAACGGTATCGCGTGTTGCGGGCATTGAGGCAGGCCCGCCCGGGCAAAAAGCAGGCGCAAGTAATCGTAGATTTCGGTAATGGTCCCGACGGTGGAGCGGGGGTTATGGGAAGTGGACTTCTGTTCGATGGAAATCGCCGGCGACAGACCTTCGATATGGTCCACATCGGGCTTCTCCATCATCGACAGAAACTGGCGGGCGTAAGCCGACAAGGATTCCACATAGCGGCGCTGGCCTTCGGCATAGAGCGTGTCAAAGGCCAAGGAAGACTTGCCGGAACCGGACAAGCCAGTGATGACAATCAATTGATTGCGCGGCAGATCCAGATCGATATTTTGCAAATTGTGCGTCCGCGCGCCTCGAATACGGATATTCTCCATGGGGCCTCTCGGAATCCAGAAAACAAATCAATATATAATGGCAGATAGGACTCAAGCAAAAAAATTAGGTTTCCTCAGCACCCGTTAATGAACGGCCGGTTAATATTACGAGCGTTATATTTTCTCGCCACCAACTTTTCCCTTTGTAAGCTATCAGTGTGACCGAATCAGGATGAGTTTCATGTTCCAGCAAATCAAACCCTTCACCATGTCATTTGTCATTTCCTTGGGATTGGCTGCCTGTTCAGGCAATTTGTCCGATCAGGAACATCTGGCCAAGGCGGAAGCGTATTTAAAACAAAACGACATCAAATCCGCCACTATCGAAGCCAAAAATGCCCTCGCTAAAAATCAAAAAAATGCTGGCGCCCACCGCATACTCGGCATGCTTTATCTCACTCAGGGGGATTTTCTTGCCGCGGAAAAAGAACTGCGCCGGGCTATCGACTTGGGTTTGGATAAAAATGCCGTGCTGGTACCCCTCGCCAAGGCGTTACTGGCGCAGAAAAAATTCCCCGAGGTTTTGATAGAAATCGGCCTGCCGGAAGAACTGCCCACCGAGTCCCGCGCCGAATTGATAGCTTATCGGGGCGATGCCTGGTTGGCACAGGATAAAACCGCCAAAGCGGAAGAAGAATACAAACTCGCCTTATCCATCGATCCAAACGCGCCATTGGCAAAACTTGGGCTGGCCAAATTGGCTCTCAAAAAGAAGGATTTGTCACGCGCCCAACAACTCGTGGAGGAAGCGCTGCAAACAACCCCGGATGACCGGCGCTTGTGGCGAATGAAAGGACGCATCGCACAGGCCCAAAAACGCTTCGAGGAAGCGGAACAGGCCTACACCAAAGCGATTGAGTCAAGCTCCGTGCCACAATTTCTCGACATTGCCAGGCGCGCCATTCTCCGCCTGGATCTCAAAAAGATCAAAGAGGCCGAGCAAGACATTCAACGCATGCAAAAGATCGCCCCAAAACATCCCTTAACCCATTATGCAGTGGGGCGCCTGGCTCTGGAACATCAAAACCATGCGCAAGCGCAAATTGAACTGGAACAGGCTATTAAATTCAATACGGATTTTTATCCCGCCTACTTCCCGCTTGGGGTAGCCCATTTGGCCCAGGGCCATTTAGCCCAGGCCGAAAAAGCCTTGGAGCGTTATGTTTCCAATTACCCTGAAAACATTGCCGCCAAGCGGGCCTTGGCCTTGGCCCGCTACCGACTGCAAGACTACAACAATGCCAAGAAAACCTTATTATCCATTCTCGCCGACCGCCCGGTAGATGCCTATGCGCTCACTCTCCTTGGCCAAATTGAATCGCAACAGGGGAATACCGAACAAGCCAAGGCGTATTTAAAAAAATTGATGGAAGTCAATCCTGAAGCGGTCCGTGTTGCCCTTCCGGAAGGCAGCAATCTTACCCCGGGCAACCGGGAGCAACTACTCGAAGCCGCCTTGCGCCTCAACCCGGATTTCTTCCCCGCCCAGGTGCAACTGGCCATGCTGTATTTACGCAATAACCAATTGGATAAGGCGGAAAAAATCATTCAACAACTCACTCAAAAAGCGCCCGATTCAGCAGTGACGCTGAGCGTCCAAGGCATCCTGCTGGCCAAGCAAGGCCAAGGGAAAGCCGCGGAAAAAATATTACAAGCAGCCTTGGCCAAGGCGCCAGATAATCCCTACACGGCCTTCGCCCTGGCTGATTTGTACTTGCAACAACAAAACCATACCCGCGCCAGGACACTGTATCAGCAAATTGCCAAATTCTATCCGAAAAACCCAGAAATCCCGTTTCGGCTGGCACTCATAGATGTGGCAGAGGGCAAACAACAGGAAGCTATCAAACGCCTGGAAATTCTCCGGCAAGATCATCCTGCCGCCGTAAAACCCGGGATATTACTGGCGCGTTTGTATCACCGTACTGGCCACCCCGAAAAAGCCCGTAACTTACTGGAACAACTGGCTAATGCCAACGCCCAATCCAGTGAAATCCTGACAGAACTCATCAATGCTTATCTCGCAACCCAACAACCAGAAAAGGCGCTGGGCGCGGCAAAAAAACTGGTAGCCTTGGCGCCGGAATCGCCAGACAGTCATTATCTTCTCGCCCATGTTTTGGCATCCACCAAGGATCTTGGCAAAGCAGAACAGGCCCTAAAAAAAGCCATCGACTTGGATAACAAAAACCTGCCTGCATTAACGGCATTGGCAAGGCTGTATGTCGTCAACAAGCAACCGGAACAGGCGAGGCAAGTTTTCGCCACCTTGCAACAATTCTATCCCGACAGCCCTGACCTGATGGCAGAAATCAGCCAGCTTTCCATCCGGTTAGGGGATACTGAGCAGGCCATCGAAACCTATTTGAAAGCCATCGAGCTGCGCCCGCGCCCGGAATGGATTGTCGATTTGGCGAAGCTGTATTGGCGAACAGGCGACCAGAAACAGGCCATGGATCTGATTACCAAATGGCAATCAAAACAACCCAATGACCCGTATTTAAGCTATTCTCTGGCTTCGCTCCGGCAAAAAGCGGGGCAACCCGAAAAAGCCATCTCCCTCTTGGAACATACGTTAAAACTCAAGCCAGATCACACCGAAGCATTAAACAACCTGGCTTGGCTCTTGAAGGACAAAGCACCCAAGCGCGCACTTGAATATGCCCGGCAAGCGGCAGAACTGGCGCCCCGCTCACCTGCCGTTTTGGATACACTGGCAATGATCTTGCTGCAACAGGGAAAAAACGCAGAAGCTTTGAGAGCGCTTGAACCGGTTGCTCAGCAACTGTCTCATCCACAAATCCAACTGCATTGGGCGAAAATCCTGGCGGCCAATCAACAAAAGGCACAGGCCATGGCGATACTCTCGAAAATTCTTGAAAACCCAAAGGCTGCCCCGCAACAAAAGGAAGCTCAGGCCTTGTTAAAGCAGCTCCAAAGCTGACTGATTCCGTTTCCCGACATCAAAGCCAGGCACCCCAGAAATGGCCTCCGGCAAGTGCCGACTCTGATAAAATATGCTTGGTTTTTAGGAGCTTATGGGCAATTTCAAAATACCAATTGATCCCATAATTACTTTCTACGGACTGTAGAACCCTCTAGAATCGACTAACCAACGGATAACAACGTGTCCCATTCTCATTCACCCACCGCCATGACTTCCACCGAAAAACGGGCCAGCATTGGTCTGGCGATGATTTTCGCTTGCCGGATGTTGGGTTTGTTCATGATCTTGCCCGTGCTTTCTTTGTTTGCTGGCGAATTGAAAGACGCCACCCCGCAATTGATTGGGCTCGCCATTGGCGGTTATGGCTTTACCCAGGCATTGCTGCAAATCCCTTTCGGCTTGCTGTCCGACAAAATTGGGCGCAAAACCGTCATTACCTTAGGCTTATTATTGTTCGCCGCAGGCAGCATTGTAGCCGCCCAAGCCGATACTATCTATATGGTGATCGCAGGACGTGTTCTCCAGGGCAGTGGCGCTATTGCCGCCGCCATCATGGCCTTGGCAGCCGATCTGACACGCGAGGAACACCGCACCAAAGCGATGGCGATGATTGGCATGAGCATCGGGCTGGCCTTTGCCATTGCCATGGTCGCAGGGCCCGCAATAGGTGCCCAGTTTGGCATAAAAGGATTGTTTTGGATCACTGCCGCCTTGGCCTTGCTCGCTATCGCCGTGTTATTCGTTATTGTCCCCACCCCCACGGTGATTCGCTTTCACCGGGATGCAGAGGTCCAACCGGCGCGCTTTGGCTCGGTCCTGGCTCACCCAGAATTGTTGCGGCTTGATTTTGGAATATTAACGTTGCATATGATTTTAACCGCCAGTTTTGTTGTGCTCCCGGTAATTTTGCGTGACACCTTGGGAATCCCTACCTTGAAGCACAGCACCATTTATTTACCGGTGATGGTTGCATCGGTAATTGCCATGATCCCGCTCATCATCCTGGCAGAAAAGAAACGGCGGATGAAGTTAGTATTTCTCGGGGCAATCTTTCTCATTGCCTCAGCTCAAGGGGGACTGGCATATTTTCATTCCCAATTGATGACAGTGGTGGCCTGTTTATGGGTGTTTTTCACCGGCTTTAATCTGCTGGAAGCCACGTTGCCCTCCCTCATATCGAAAACCGCACCCGCCGATCTTAAGGGAACCGCCATGGGCGTTTACTCAAGCAGCCAATTCTTCGGTGCCTTTTTGGGAGGATCCGTGGGTGGCTGGCTGACAGGCAAATACGGCCCGCAAGCCGTTTTTCTTTTTTGCGCTGCCATCGCCGTCTTTTGGTGGCTTATTGCTGTATGGATGAAACCACCCAAGCCGGTGAGCAGTCTGTTGATCCACATAGGAAACATGGATTCCACGCAGGCTAGGTTCTTGGCCGGTGAATTAAGAAAAACACCTGGCGTTCTGGAGGCGGTCGTTGTCGCCGACGAAGGCGTCGCCTATCTAAAAATCGACCGGCAACGGTTGGATCGGGACCGTATCCAAGCGATAATCGAATCTGTTACTCAACCTGAACCTCAACTCGCGGAGACCTGAAATGGCATCAAGAGGCGTCAACAAAGTTATCATCATCGGCAACCTGGGAGCAGACCCGGAAATCCGCTACATGCCCAGCGGCAGCGCCGTGGCAAACCTAAGGATTGCCACCAGCGAGAGCTGGAAAGACCAACAATCGGGACAAATGCAGGAACGCACCGAATGGCACCGGGTGGCACTATTCGGCAAATTGGCGGAAATTGCCGGCGAGTACCTGCGCAAAGGCAGCCAAGTCTATATTGAAGGTTCCCTTCGCACCCGCAAATGGCAAGGCCAAGACGGCCAGGACCGTTACACCACGGAAATCATCGGCCGGGAAATGCGGATGCTGGGCGGCCGCTCCGAAGGCAGCGCGCCATTTTCCTCAACCAGCGCACCTCAATCAAGCGCGTCAACGTCAACTCCGCAATCAACGGCTGCAAGTCAGCCTCCCACACCAGAAACCCTGGATGATTTTGATGATGATATTCCCTTTTGAAAACAAATCAGAGGCAACATGATGTTGTCCCAATGGCACTTCGACAACCCGGATAGACCCCGGTAAAATGAAAGCGTCGCCTAAAAAATTAAGCATGCACTTGAATATAACAAAACTAGGAGAAGCACCATGTTCTTAAAAAGAAAACAAGACGGTCACCTGGTAGAAGTCCTTAGCCTGGCCGACCTTATCAATCCCTTGCACCCAACAATCGTCGGGCGTTTGCACTACGGCGAAGAACCCGGTGACCCAGAAACATTTACTAAGAATGACCTGGCTTTTCCATCAGACGAACCGTTACCGAAATGCTGGACGGATATTCACTATCGGGATGAAGAATTGTTCAAGCGATTGAAAATCAATCCATAATATACAAAAACGCGCAGAGCAATTGCTCTGCGCGTACACTTTTAAGGAAATGGAGCAATTAATTTAGAATCTTCAGCATGCCTCACTTATCCCTTTATGCCAGCGAATCCACAGCCCTGAAAAACCAATGCCCGACAATATTAAGACGCTAGCGGCAGGCAAAGGGATTGGCGCCAAATGTGCAATCCAGGCTTCTGTATTCCCGTCGGGATTTTTGCCTACGCCGACAATAGTTTTACCGTCAAAGGAGATTGCACTGGCTGATTTGAGATCCCACCCGGCCAGCTTCTCCTCCAAGCCAAAGTCCTTCAGAACATCCTCTATATTGCGCATACCGTCCTCTGGTGTCCAGATAAAGGCCTCATCACCAGTGTGAGAATCACTCACTCCCACCACTACGTTACCGTCACCAGAAACAGCATTGGCAGTACTGATAAAACCGCCCCCAGGCAGAAAACCAAGCCCTTCCATCCCTTTATCCCAAGTCCAACGGAACGCTTGCTCACCCTTACCCGCATAACTACTACTTCCCACTACTACAGTACCATCGGCGGAAACACCGATGGCATTACTGTAAGCACTGCCACCCGGCAAGTACCCAAGTCCATGCATGCCATCGTTGGTAGTCCAACGAAAGGCTTCGAAAGCTTCGGACCCTGAATCTGAGTCACTAATTCCCACTACTACGTTGCCATCCGCAGAAACCGCTTTAGCATCACTCCATTCACCATGTTGAGCTAAATGGCCAAGGCCTTGCATACCGTCCTTAGTGGTCCAACGAAAAGCTTCAGACCCGGCTCCAGAAAAAATATCGCTTTCTCCCACCACAACACTGCCGTCGGCAGAAACGTCCTTGGCATCACTTCCGAAGTCACCACCAGGCAAGTGACCAAGCCCTTGCATTTTACCTTTTGCGGTCCAGCGGAAAGCTTCTAAACCCAAGTCGAATTCGCTTATGCCTACGACAACCTTGCCTTTGGCAGAAACCCCTTTAGCAATACTATGAAAGCCCCCACCGGGCAGATCGCCTAAGCCTTGCATGCCTCTGTCCGCAGTCCAGCGGAAGGCCTCCACGCCAAAGGTGGATCGACTTGAGCCCACTACTACTTTGCCATCTGCAGATACATCCCATGCCGCGCTGTGGAATTTACCCCCTGGCAAGTCACCCAGCCCTTGAAACATGGGGCCGGCTACAGCAATATTGGCTGCGCTACTTGTCAGCAGTATCAAACAAAAAGCGAGCCGTAGGCTTGCAAATAGAAATTTCCTACGCATTGTATCCCCCCCTTCTTTACTTTGTAGGAGGATAAAGTATAGCACTATAGGATTTTTCTTAAGATAATGGAAACCGATATTTAATATTCAACATTTTTATCACTCTCTGCCAAAGCTTGAATAAAGTCAGGCATTTCTTTAATCTCGGCATTGGCAATCATGTTTCCTTGATCGACACCCCGTGCCAAGGCGCAACCCTTACAGACCCAGATGGGTATGCCCATTTCTATGACTTCAGCAAGCACTTCTTTCAACGGTTTAATATTAACGCCATAAATATGATCGGCAGCCCCCGGTCTTACCAAAGCTGTCGCTTCATCCCAAAGCCAAATAATCGGATCGTGCCCCTGGGCTTTGGCGGTTTTGGCGGCAATATAAGGTAATGTTGCCAAGGTTGGATTATCACTGCCGTGTTTTCCTGAAAATAATATTTTTGCCATCGGATCATCTCCCTTTGTTGTGATAAATAAATCTTTCGCTTCTTTCTCAATATGGTGGCGCAATTGAAAAAAACAAGCCGGACAATACGTCCGGCCAAAGTGGGGGAGAAATGTTTAAAACTCCAGATCCAGATTACCGTTACCTAAAACATTCAACGGCATCTTCAAATACCGTTTGCCATTGGGTTCGGGCGGCGGCATGTGGCCCGCGCGAATGTTGACCTGGAGCGAAGGCAAAATATACTGGGGCGCGGGGAGTACCCGGTCGATGCCGTCACGGATACGGACAAACATTTCTTCAGAAGTACCATCATGAACCAGGGGATTACGCTCCCGCTCTTCCTTCACGGTAGTCACAAAACGCGGCCCGGGGGCATTGGGACGATAGTCATGGCACATATACAGTTTGGTATCTTCAGGTAAAGCGAAAATTTTCTCCCGGATTGAGCGATAGAGCGCCCGGGAGCTGCCATTCGGAAAATCGCAGCGCGCAGTGCCATAATCAGGCATAAAAACGGTATCGCCCACAAAGGCGGCTTCCTCGTTTACCACATAAGTGACACAGGCCGGGGTGTGACCAGGGGTATGCATAACCCGCACTGCAAGATTGCCAATGGTGAAAGTCTCGCCATCCTTGAACAAATGATCGAACTCCTCTCCATTACCTGAAACATCATCGATATTGTAGAGGCCCTTGAAAAATTGCTGTACCTCTTGAATATGCTCGCCAATGCCGATTTTCCCTCCCAGCTTGGATTTGATATAGGCGGCCGCGCTCAGATGGTCGGCATGGGCATGGGTCTCCAGCAGCCATTCCACCTCAAACCCTTGCTCTTGAACGTACTCGATAATTTGATCGGCGTATTCGGTGCTGATCCTGCCCGCGTTATAGGCATAGTCCAGTGCGGAGTCGATAATGGCACAACGCTTGGTTTCGGGACACACTACAACATAACTGAAGGTATCGGACTGAGCATGG
>Ga0256841_1003311_pt1 | contig 12110 bp, 8 predicted proteins | sample 356308metaG_FD_185971 | JGI IMG/M metagenome (GOLD analysis project Ga0256841, IMG submission 185971) | Hydrothermal vent microbial communities from Mid Atlantic Ridge, Atlantic Ocean - 356-308 | ecosystem: Environmental > Aquatic > Marine > Hydrothermal vents | place: Atlantic Ocean: Mid...
GGTACCCACCCCGATTTCTTCCGGCTCGAACCGGAGGAAGCGGGCAAGGCCATCAAGATCGACGCGGTGCGCGCCCTGTGCGCCGAGCTGGCCATGACCAGCCACGCCGCCGGTTTCAAGCTCGCGGTCATCGAGCCGGCCGATGCGCTCAACGTCAACGCCGCCAACAGCCTCCTCAAGACGCTGGAAGAACCGACCGACAACACCCTGATCGTGCTGGTCAGTTCGACGCCACAGCGGCTGCCGGCGACGATCCGCAGCCGCTGCCAGCAGTTGCGGCTGCCATTGCCGTCGGAGGCGCAGGCGCAGAACTGGCTGGCCGCCACCCTCGGTGACCAGTCCGGGGAGGTGGAGGCGCTGCTGCACATCGCCGGCGGTTCCCCGCTGCGGGCCGCCGAACTGTACGCGGCCGGCATGCCCGATCGCTATCGGCACTGGGCCCGCCAGGTACGGGATATCGCCAGGCAGGCGGCCGATCCCGTACAGGTGGCGGCCGACTGGCACGGCGACCGGCAGCCCGACTGCCTGCGCTGGTTCCAGCGCTGGCTGCAGGGCCTGGTTCGCCAGCGGGCGCTGGGCGAGGGGGGCGGTGGCGGTTTGCAGGCGCTGACGGAACAGGTAGACTTGCGCTTGTTGTTCGGGTTGCTGGACCGGGTCGGTGTCGCACTCGACCAGTGGTCGGCGGGCCTGAACCATCAGCTGGTGCTGGAGGAAGTCCTCATCAACTGGGCGGAGCTGTTCCAGACGGCCCGCCGCACGAGCGCAGCATAGAGGAAGGAATGGCGACGACACCCGGCGGATCCAGGCAAGGCATCCTGTCCCTGACCATCAAGGACAAGAGCGCGCTGTACGCGGCCTACATGCCCTTCGTCAAGAACGGCGGCCTGTTCATCCCCACCAACAAGAGCTACCAGCTCGGCGACGAAGTGTTCATGCTGCTCACCCTGATGGACGAGCCGGAGAAGATTCCGGTGGCCGGCAAGATCATCTGGATCACCCCCAAGGGCGCCCAGGGCGCGCGGGCGGCCGGCATCGGCGTGCAGTTCAGCGACCAGGACGGTGGTGCCGCCCAGAAGAAGATCGAGACCTACCTGGCCGGCGCCCTCGGCGCCGACCGTCCCACCCACACCATGTAGGCCGGCCACCCGGCCGCCACGCGGGGCACGCGCATGCTCGTCGATTCCCATTGCCATCTCGACCTGCTCGAACGCGAGCAGATGCCCATCGACGAAGTGGTGGAGGAAGCGTCCGCTGCGGGCGTCGACCACATGTTGTGCGTGTCGGTCAGCATCGAGCGCTTCGGCCCCATGATGCGGCTGATCGAACCCCATGCGCAGATCTCGGCCTCGGTCGGCGTGCACCCCGATGGCACCGACGTGCACGAACCGAACGAGGACGAGCTGGTGGCGCTGGCCGGTATGGACCGGGTGGTGGCCATCGGCGAGACCGGGCTGGACTACTACCGGGTGGAAGGCGATACCGGCTGGCAGCGCGAACGCTTCCGGCGCCATATCCGCGCCGCCCGGGCCTGTGGCAAGCCGCTCATCGTGCATACCCGGCAGGCGAAGGCGGACACCTTGCGCCTGCTGCGGGAGGAGGGTGCCGCCGAGGCAGGCGGCGTGCTGCACTGCTTCACCGAGGACTGGGACATGGCCCGCCAGGCCATGGACCTGGGCTTCTACATCTCCTTCTCCGGCATCGTCACCTTCCGCAACGCCACCGATCTCAAGGACGTGGCGCGCCGCATGCCGGCCGACCGGCTGCTGGTCGAGACCGATTCGCCCTACCTGGCGCCGGTGCCCAGGCGCGGCAAGATCAACCGGCCGGCCTGGGTGCGTCACGTCGCCGGGCACCTGGCGGAACTGCGCGGCGAATCCCTGGAGTCGGTGGCGGCGGTCACCACGGAGAATTTCTACACCCTCTTCTCCTGCGCCCGTCGCGGCCGCAGCGCGGCCACCACCCCCATGTAGGAGCGGGCTTGCCCGCGAACAGATGCGGCCGGAGCGCTCAGCGCCGGCTGCGCCGGGGTCGCGGGCGAGCCCGCTCCTACAGTGAAGTATAGTGAATACAGGTGGATACATAGATAATATAATGTATATTGTCGCTTGTATCCTCATCTAAAGTCTGCTGTCTTCCAGTCGCTAAACCGTGAACTGGCACAGGTTGCGTCTGTGACCTGTGTCCACATGCGGACCCTCTTTCGCAACAACCCGGTGCCGGGCGCATCGTCCGATCCAGCCACCGGCCAGAACCAGCATGACAGCGTCGGGAAGGCGCAGGGAACCGAAGCGGATTCGACCACGACGGGCCACCCGTGCTGCCTGCGCGGGTGGCCGGCCTGGACAACGAACAGCAGAGGTGAACGAACGATGGACAAGAGACGGAATCCGCGCCGGCGCATCCTGGTGGACATCGAAATCGCCCACCCCGGTCATGCGCCCTGTTCCGGCTATGCGCGTGACGTCAGCCGCGAGGGCGTATCCGTGGTGCTGTGGGAAGGCGGGCTGCCGCCCGCTCAGCGCTCGGTCATGCTCAACTTCAAGATCTGGACCGGATCCGAGACGCTGTTCCGCAAGATGCATGCGCGTGTGGTCCGCTGTGACGGCGACCAGGTCGCGCTGGTGTTCGCCGAACAGGACCTGGTGGCCAGCGCCATCGTCCAGGATCTCATGTTCTACAAAAATGCCGAACGCCGTCACCGCGCCCGCCGACCGGTCTGCGGCTTCGCCGCGACCTCGGTGTCACCGCCGGACAACGCCCTGACAAATGCGTAGGGCAGGGTGACCGAAGGGACCCCCACCATGACCGTCCGGGGGCCGCCTCCCGAACGGTGCGGAATGCCCTCCGGACGAAGACCCCGCATCCACACGGGGGCGACACATGGATCAGTGGGAGGCGTACAAGGCCTCGATGGCGTCGGCATAGCGTTCGCAGATGCGGCTGCGTTTCAGTTTGAGGGTCGGCGTCATGAGCCCCTCCTCGATGGACCAGGGTTCGAGCTGGCAGTAAACCCGCCGCACCTGGGCGTAGCCGGGGAAGCTGGACAGGCGCTGGGCGATGCGTTCCAGGATGACTTCGTTCAGACGTTCGCTGTTGCAGGCGTCGGGAGCTTCGGGGTCCAGCCCGATGCGCTTCGCCAGCGCCTTCCACTGTTCCGGCTCCAGCACCACCAGCGCGCTGAGATAGGGGCGGTTGTCGCCGATCACCATGGCCTGTTCGAACAACGGGTCCATGGTGATGGCCATCTCCATGTCGGCCGGCGGCACCTTCTCGCCGTTGGCCAGCACGATGATCTCCTTGAGACGCCCCGTGATGTAGAGATGCCCGTTTTCGTAACGGGCCTTGTCGCCGGTATGCAACCAGCCGTCATCGTCGATGATGTCGCGGGTAGCCTGTTCGTTGGCCCAGTAGCCCAGCATCACGCCCGGTGACCGCACCAGCAGCTCGTCGTTGTCGCCGATGCGGATCTCCACGTCGGGCAGCAGCACGCCGACACTGGCCGGGTCGTTGTCCTCGATGGTGTTGACGCTGATCACCGGACTGGTCTCGGTCAGTCCGTAACCCTGCAGCATGGGCAGGCCCAGGCCGATGAACACGCGCGCCACGTCCTCGGGCAGCGGTGCGCCGCCGATGACCGCCAGTTCCATGCGACCGCCCAGCTTCTCCATGACCTTGCCGCCCACCAGCTTGTACAGCAGCGGCCATAGCGCCAGCGTCGGGTGCCACCCGGCGCGGCCCTGCTGGTGCTCGAAGCGGCGCCAGCCGGTGGTGGTGGCGAGCCGGAACAGGGCGCGGGCGAGGGCCGGCTTTTCCTCCAGGCCGGCCTGGATCTTGTTGTAGACCCGCTCGAAGATGCGCGGTACGGAAATCATGATGGTCGGGCGCACCTCGACCAGGTCGTCGGCCAGTTGCGGAATGGACCGGTTGTAGGCGACTGCGGCCCCGGCCATCATCGGCAGGTAATAGCCGCCGGTGCGTTCCAGGGTATGCGACAGCGGCAGGAACGACAGGAACAGATGGTGGGGCGGGCAAGATACCAGCTGCAGGCTGGCCCAGGCATCCCACAGAATGTTGTGATGACTCAACATCACACCCTTGGGGCGACCGGTGGTGCCGGAAGTGTAGACGATGGTGGCCAGGGTATCCTTGTCCCAGCGGTAGTCGGCCGGCTCGGCGCTGTCCGGCAGCCATTCGCCGACGCGACGCAGCCGTGGTTCGGGGCGCGCGCCGGTGTCCACGTGCGACACGCACAGCACGCGGTTGAGAAAGCCGAGACGGTCCCAGACCGGCTGCAGGCTGTCCCAGTGCTCCTGGTGGCCGATCAGCAGCAGCTTGGCGCCGGCATTCTGCAGGACGTAGGCGACGTTCTCGGCCCGGTCCTGGGTATACAGCGGTATGACCACCAGGCCGTTGGCCAGCGCCGCCTGGTCGAACATCATCCACTCGGGGCAGTTGTTCATCATCACCGCCACGCGGTCGCCCGGTTGCAGGTCTTCGGTCGCCAGCGCCGCCTGCCAGCGTGACACATGGTCGCCGGCCTCGCGCCAACTCAGATCGCGCCAGCATTCGGCCGCGTCGTCGTACCAGCGGTACGCCAGCGCATCGGGCGTACGCCGCACGCGTTCGCGGAACAGCCCCGCCAGGGTGCCGGCCTGTTCGGGCGTGATGTAGTCGGTCTCGGGTGTCTTTTCCTTCATTGTCGGTCTCCCGTGAAACCGGCCAGCACCTCCCAGCCGGCGTCCGGCTTGAAACGCGGCCCGTGCCGCTTCTCCAGTTCACGCAGGCGCTGGTACAGGGTATCGGCACCGACGGTCTCGATATGGCGCAGCGGCCCGCCGCGGAAGGGGGCGAAACCGGTGCCGAACACCATGCCGCCGTCCAGCAGTTCGGCGTCGTCAACCACCTTCTCGCGCAAGCAGGCCACCACTTCGTTGAGCAGGCGCAGGATCATGCGGTCGGTGATGTCGTCGGCGGGGTGAAAGCCCTTGGGCAGCGCCGGCTTGACCGGCCTGCCCTTCCTGTAGCGGTAGAAGCCCTCGCCGCTCTTCCTGCCCAGCCGCCCCTGTTCCACCAGCTCCCGCAGGTGCGCCGGCACCTCGCCGCCCAGGTGCGAGGCGAGGATCTCGCCGACGTGCAGGCAGATGTCCAGGCCCACGGTATCGGCCAGCTCGATGGGACCCATGGGCATGCCGAAGGCAACGGCCTGGCTGTCGACGGCGGCCGGCGGCACGCCCTCGTGCACCAGCTCCACCGCTTCCAGCAGGTAGGGCATGAGAATGCGGTTGACCAGGAAGCCCGGTGTGCTGGCGACCGGCAGCGGCAGGCGGTCGATGCGGCGGGTGAAGGCCGTGGCGCGCCCGACCACGCCGGCGTCGGTGGCGTCGTCACGCACGATCTCGACCAGTTGCATCTTCGCCACCGGGTTGAAGAAGTGCAGGCCGACCAGCCGCGACGGCGTCGCCAGGCCGCTGCGCAGTTCTTCGAGCGGTATGCTGGAGGTGTTGGTGGCCAGCACGGCATCGCCGCGCATGCGCGGCTCCAGCTCGGCGTACAGGCTGCGCTTGGCGTCGGCGTCCTCGAAGATGGCTTCGATGACGACGTCGGCGTGTTGCACGCCCAGGCCGCGCACGTCGGGCATGAGGCGATCCATGGCCTCCTGCACCGGCCGCGGCCGCTTGAAGCGGCGCTGGAACAGCCGGTGGGCGCGCTTGATGGCGGGGGCGATGCGCTCCGCCGACTGGTCCTGCAGGGTCACCTGCAGGCCGCGCGCCGCGCACCAGGCGGCGATGTCGCCGCCCATGACCCCGGCGCCCACCACGTGCACCCGCAGCGGCCGGAAATCGATGCCGCGGCCCAGGGCCTTCATCTTTTCCTGCAGCCGGAACACGCGGATGAGATTCTGTGCGGTCGGACCGGTGATGAGGCGCGCCACCGACTCGGCCTCGGCGTGCAGCATGCGGCGCTGGTCGTCGGCATGCTCCTGCCACAGGTCGATGAGCGCGTAGGGGGCGGGGTAGTGGTCGCGGCGCGCCTTCTTCGCCACCTGGTGACGGAACAGGCGCGCCAGCCAGGGACGCACCCAGGCGTGGTTGGTGAGCGCCTGCAGTCGGGTGGGGCGATGCGGGAAGGGCGGGTCGAGCAGCACGGCGCGGGCCGCCGCCTGCAATTGCCGCTCGGGCACGGCGTAGTCTACGAGACCCAGGCGTTTCGCCGCCCGGCCGCTGATGCTGCGGCCGCTCAACATCAGGTCCATGGCGTGGACGGCGCCGACCAGCGGCACCAGCCGCGCCGAGCCGCCGAAGCCCGGGTGGATGCCGAGCCGCACCTCCGGCAGGCCCAGGCGGGTGCCGGGATCGTCGCGGGCGATGCGATAGCGGCAGGCCAGGGCCAGCTCCAGGCCGCCGCCCAGGCAGAAACCGTGGATCAGCGCCAGGGTCGGGAAGGGCAGCGCCGCCAGGCGGTCGAACACTTCCTGGCCGCGGCTGATGGCTTCCAGCGCCTGGTCGTACTCCACCAGCTGCGTGAACTCGTTGACGTCGGCGCCGGCGATGAAGCCGTTCTTCTTGTCCGACAGGACGACCAGGCCACGGGGTTTCCTGTTTTCCAGTTCCAGCAGTTCGCGGTACAGCGCTTCCAGCACCGCAGCCGACAGTACGTTGGTGGAGGAGCCGGCGCGGTCGACGTGCAGCCAGGCGATGTTGTCGTCGTCGACGACGGTGTAGAGGTCGCGCGTTTCGGTGTCGTTCATGCGTCGACCCTCTCCAGCAGCATGGCGCCGCCCTGGCCGCCGCCGATGCACAGGCTGGCCATGGCACGCCGCTTGTCCTCGCGGTGCAGCACCTTCGCCGCGTGCAGCACGATGCGGGCGCCGCTGGCCCCGACCGGATGGCCGAGGCTGACGCCGCCCCCATCGACGTTGAGCCAGTCCTCGTCGATGGGGGTGAAGCCGCCTTCCAGCCCCAGCCGTTGCCGGCAATAGTCGTCGTCCTGCCAGGCACGCAGGCAGGCCAGCACCTGGGCGGCGAAGGCCTCGTTGATCTCCCACACGTCGATGTCGCCGCTGTCGAAGCCGTGACGCTGCAGGATGGGCGCCATGGCGTGCACCGGCCCCAGTCCCATGCGGCGTGGATCCAGCGCCGCCCACTGGGTGTCGACGACCCGCGCCAGCACCGGCAGATCGTATCGTTCGACGGCTTCTTCCGAGGCCATGACCAGCCAGGCCGCGCCGTCGGTGATCTGGGCGCTGTTGCCGGCCGTCACCTTGCCGAACGGGCGGTCGAAGACCGGCTTGAGGCGCGCCAGCTTGTCCATGCTGGAATCCTCGCGCAGACCGTCGTCGGATTCGTAGTAACGCCCGTCGCTGTCGTACAGCGTCTCGATCTCGTCCAGGTGGCCCTGTTTCTGCGCCCGGGCCAGGCGCTGGTGGCTGCGCAGGGCGAAGGCATCCATGGCTTCACGGCTGATATCGAACTGCCAGGCCAGTTCCTCGGCGGTCTGGCCCATGTTGAGTTCGACGATGGGGTCGGTCAGGCCGCACAGCAGGCCGATGACGGGTTTGAGCATGGCGGGCCGGAACGAAGCCAGGACCTTGAGGCGCGCCGCCGGCGTGCGCGCGCTGTTGAGCGCTCCCAGCCAGGCGACCATGGCGGTGCCGAACAGCACCGGGGCGTGGCTCATGGATTCGGTGCCGCCGGCCAGCACCAGTTCCGAGCGGCCGCTGGCGATATCCTGGGCCGCGCAGTCCAGCGCCTGCAGGCCGGAGGCGCAGTTGCGCTGCACCGTCCAGGCCGGCACCCGTTCGCCACAGCCCAGGCGCAGGGCGACGATGCGGCCGATGTTGGCCTCGTTGGGGCCACCCATCACACAGCCCAGGATGACCTGGTCGAAGTGTTCGGGCTCGAAGGGCTGGCGCGCCAGCAGGGCGCGGCCGGCCTGGAAGGCAAGGTCGGACGCCAGGAACGGGCCGGGTTTTCCTCGCGCGCGCAGAAACGGGCTGCGGCTGCCGTCGATCAGGTAGACCGGCCTGCCTGTTGCGAGCGGGTTGGGCTGTGTTGCCATGAGCGACTGTCCTCCTTCCAGTAGTCGGCGGGAAATTCGTCCACTGCGATGACCCGGCGGCGGGCTTCGACGGCTTCCCGCACCAGCTCCGCTTCACGTTGTTCGATGACGCCGGCCGAAACCCCCTCGTCCAGGCGCTGCTCGGGATCACCGGATGCAAGTTGACCATTGCGCATGGCCTGACGCAAGCGCTTGAGCACGGGCTCGGCGGCGGTCGCCTTCTCCATGGCGTCTTCGAGTTGTGCCAGCGGTTCATCCGGGTCGGCGGGAACGAACACGCCCTCGGTGAGCCGCTCACGGGCCGCGCCCCAGCGCAGGACGACGGCAGCGGCGCGGCGCGTGAGTGCGTCATCGGGCAGCTTGTAGCTGCGGCCGAGCGGGAACAGCAGCCAGCGCAGCACGCGGCCCACCGGCCGCACCGGCAGGTTGTCGCAGACTTCGAACAGTCGCTGCTGCATGCCGTGCAGCAGCTCGGCCAGGCTCCATTCCAGCAGCGGCCGGTCGGCCTGGGGCCGGCCCTGGTCGGCGTAGCGCTTGAGCGTGGCGCTGGCCAGGTACAGGTAGCTCAGTACGTCACCGAGCCGGCCCGACAGCGACTCCCTGCGCTTGAGCGTGCCGCCCAGGGTCAACAGCGCCGCTTCGGCGGTCAGCGCGAAGGCGGCGCTCATGCGGCTCAGCTGGCGGTAGTGGCGCGCCTCCTCGCGGTCGCCGGGCGCGGCGGCGAAGCGGGCGCCGGTCAGGCCGTGAAACAGGGTGCGGGCCAGGTTGGAAGTCACCAGGCTGACGTGCTCGAAAAAGGCCCGGTCGAAGGCGGCCGCGTCGCCGGCGCCGGCGCTCTCCATTTCCTTCAGCAGGCAGGGGTGGCAGCGGATGGCGCCCTGGCCGAAGATGATCAGGCTGCGGGTGAGGATGTTGGCGCCTTCCACGGTGATGCTGATGGGCATGGCCTGGTAACCGCGCGCCAGGTAGTTGCGCGGGCCCATGCAGATGCCGCGGCCGCCATGGATGTCCATGGCGTCGTCGACCACCTTGCGCATGCGCTCGGTGAGGTGGTACTTGACGATGGCGGACGCTACGGAGGGCTTCTCGCCGCCGTCCACCGCCAGAGTGGTCAGGCCGCGCGCCGCATCCATGGTATAGGCCCAGGCGGCCATGCGACCCAGCACTTCCGAGACGCCCTCGAAGCGGCCGATGGGTGTCTTGAACTGCTTGCGCACCGAAGCGTAGGCGCTGGTGGCGCGCGCCGCCAGCTTGGCCGCGCCGGTGCTCAGCGCCGGCAGCGAAATGGAACGCCCGTCGGCCAGGCATTCCATCAGCATGCGCCAGCCCTGGCCGACGCAGTCCTTGCCGCCGATGACGTAGTCGAGCGGAATGAACACGTCGTGGCCACGGTTGGGGCCGTTCATGAACGACTGGTTGAGCGGGAAATGGCGGGCGCCGATCTCCACGCCGGGGGTGTCGGTGGGAATCAGCGCCAGGGTGATGCCGCGTTCTTCCTCTTCGCCCAGCAGGTGATCCGGATCGTAGAGCTTGAACGCCAGCCCCAGCACGGTCGCGACCGGACCCAGGGTGATATAGCGCTTCTCCCAGTTGAGCAGGATGCCGAGTGTCTCCCTGCCGTCGAACTCGCGGCGGCACACCACGCCGGTGTCCGGCATGGCGGCGGCGTCGCTGCCGGCCTCCGGTCCGGTGAGGGCGAAGCAGGGCACTTCCTCGCCGCGGGCCAGGCGCGGCAGGTAGTGGTTCTTCTGCTGTTCGGTGCCGTAGTGCAACAACAACTGGGCCGGCCCCAGCGAGTTGGGCACCATGACGGTGACGGCGGCGCTGATGCTGCGGGTGGCGATCTTCATCACCACGCTGGAATGGCCGTGGGCGCTGAATTCCAGCCCGCCGTAGGCCTTGGGGATGATCATGCCGAAGAAACCCTCGCGCTTGATGTAGTCCCAGACCTCCGGCGGCAGGTCGTGCAGTTCCTCGGTGATCCGCCAGTCGTCCAGCATGCGGCAGAGTTCTTCCACCGGGCCGTCCATGAAGGCCTGTTCGTCCGCGCTCAGGGCGGGTGGCGGCATGTCCTGCAGACGCTTCCAGTCGGGCCGGCCGCTGAACAGTTCGGCTTCCCACCAGACGCTGCCGGCCTCCAGTGCCTCGCGTTCGGTATCCGAGACCGCCGGCATCAGCGACCGGAACAGGTTCATGACGCGGGCGCTGACGTAGCGGGTCCGCAGGGCCGGTATGCCGAGCACGGCGGCGGCCGGCAGGAACAGCAACCAGGCCGGCAGCAGGTACCAGCCGCTGGCGGCGTGCAGGGAAGGCCAGGCCAGCAGCCAGGCGGCGATGGCGCCGGTCCACAACCAGGCCGGCGCGCGGCGCGCCGCCAGCAGCCACGCTACGCCCAGGATCAGCAGCAGTTCGATGATGATTAGCATATCAGCAGTACCCCGTCCGGCCTGTGTGTCCCTGCAGGTTTGGACCCGTCGCCGCCAGGCAAGTTTGGCGCCCCGGTGCCTCGTGCGGCCGATCCGGTCTTCCTTAGGTATGAAGATAGCGGCAAATTCGCCGGAAGCTGAGTAAATGCCGGCGCCGTCATCCGGCTAGAGAGGTTCGAGCAGGACGTCGACGGCCCGTTCCAGCACCGGGCGCGGCGTGTAGTAGTGCGGCGAGAAGCGAATGCCGCCGCCGCGCAGCGCACACACCACGCCGGCCGCCTGCAGGTGGGCGTAGCGCGCCTCCAGATCGTCGTCCGGCGGCCGGAAGGTCAGGATGCCGGCCAGGCGATCCGCCTTCGTATCGGATATGAACTCGACTTTATCAGTCAATAATTCAATTAGATATCGAATATTTCCAGAAATGGCCTGATGGATGTTTCCGATGCCCAGGTCGAGCAGTAGCGACAGGCTGGCGTGCAACGCATGGATGCCCAGCATGTTCGGGCTGCCGCACTCGAAGCGGCGCGCATCCGGCGCCGGCGCCCAGTCGCGGCGGTCGAATTCCCCCATGGCTTCCACCATGTGCCAGCCGAACTGGTGCAGCCGCAGGCGCGGGATCCATTCGCGCCGGCACCAGAACAGCGCCAGGCCCTCCGGGCCGGCCATCCACTTGTGACCGTCGGCCGCCACGAAGTCAGCCTGGCAGGCCCGTACGTCGAACGGCACCGCCCCCAGGCTCTGGATGGCGTCCACGCAAAACAGCACGCCGCGCTCGCGGCAGGCCTGCCCGAGCCGTTCCAGCTCGAGCTTCAGGCCGGTCGCATATTGCACGGAACTGATGGCGAGCAGCCGGGTGCGCGCATCGAAGGCGTCGACGAGCGCCTGCTCGGGTGACGCGCCACTGCCGAGATCGACCTGCACCACCTCGACGCCGAGCGGCGCCAGCGACTCCCAGACGATACGGTTGGAGGGGAATTCCTGGTCGGAGATGACCACCTTGTCGCCGGGCTGCCAGTCCAGTCCCCAGGCGACCACCGACAGGGCTTCAGAGGTGTTCTTCAGCAGGGCGACTTCGCCGCTGCTGTCCGCGTTCAGCAGCCGCATGAACTGTTCGCGCAGTGCCTGCTCGGTCTGCAGCCAGCGCTCGTAGTGGCGTGAGCCCAGGCGGCCGTTCTCCTGTGCGAAGGCCTGTACTGCCTCGACCGTGCGGCGCGGCCAGGGCGACACGGCGGCATGGTTCAGGTACAGGACGGAGGGATCGAGATCGAATTCGTCGCCGTTCATGGCCGTGCCTTGCGTTGCCGGCCCGAGATGCGCCGCACGCAGCTGAGCTGCGCCACGTTGACCGCCTCGGTCAGGATGTCGATCACCCTGGGGCGGGGAAAGCTCACCCGCCAGGCGAGCGCGATCTGGCGCTTCGGGATCGGGTTGCCGAAGCGGCGGATGGCGATCAGGCGCTGCGAGTAGCGGTCCACGCCTGCGGCGGTGCAGGGCACGACGCTCAGTCCCATGCCGGAGGCCACCATATGACGGATGGTTTCCAGCGAACTGCCCTCGACGATGTGTACGATGCTGCCGTCGTGCGCCGCCTTGGGCGCGCAGGCGGGACAGGCCTCGATCACCTGG
>Ga0256841_1003312_pt1 | contig 12103 bp, 7 predicted proteins | sample 356308metaG_FD_185971 | JGI IMG/M metagenome (GOLD analysis project Ga0256841, IMG submission 185971) | Hydrothermal vent microbial communities from Mid Atlantic Ridge, Atlantic Ocean - 356-308 | ecosystem: Environmental > Aquatic > Marine > Hydrothermal vents | place: Atlantic Ocean: Mid...
TTAACCATTCCCGTACCAAACTTTTTCAGATATACTCTCGCTTTCTTTTGGCTGCTGGCTTTCAGTTCCGCAACTCACGATATAGCTGCAGACGGTTTTTATATGTTGGGATTAAATGAACACGATCAAGCTTTTTTTGTTGGCATTAGAAGTACGTTTTACAGATTCGCAATGATTACAGGGCAAGGTTTATTAATAATTCTTGCAGGTTATCTTGAAAGCTCAACCGGTTTATCTCCGGTTGAGTTAAGCGTTCAATCCGCTCCCATAAAAGAAAATACGTTCATTGCGAACTTTGACTCTCTTACATTTAATGAACTTCCGGGAGACTTAAGAATAGTTACAAATACTTCAAACTTAAAAATAGGGATGTCAAACAGAAATAGAAACGAAGTAGATTTAATTATTAAAAAAATTAAAAAGGCAAACACTGCCGGCGGATTTTACGAAGATGCAAATAATCAACCTAGCAGGAAGCAAACAAAACAAAAAGATAATAAAAAGGAATTGTCCTGGTTTTCTAAAACCGTTAAGGACTTATTCGGAAAAGAAAAAAAGATTGTCAAAAAAGAATCCACCGTTGGTAACATAGGAATAATTTATTTTCATCTTTCAAAAAAACCTCCGCCTAACGAAAATGTTGTAGTTAACCTTGCTCACGAAGGAGGAAGCAAAAGTATAAAACTTGTAGAAGGACACAGATTTGAATTTAACGACAAGAACTGGAATAAACCGGCATTTGCGGTGTTTCAGCTAGACCCTAAACTTAAAAGTGTTGAGAGTGCTAAATTTGTTTCCCGTGCCGGTAATATCCCATTAGCGTGGATAATAACAATTTCCATTTTGGCTGCACTGTTTCTACTTTTCTTTTTATATCACAAATTTATTCTGCCGTATCCCGATATTGATAAACCGGCAGCAAAGGGTAATGAAGGATTTTTTAAGGAATTTATAGAGACTTTTGTGCTGTTTTTTAAGAAAGACAGGATTGGAATAATTCTGGGATTCTTACTTCTTTTCCGTCTTGGCGAATCTCAGCTGGTTAAACTTGCAGCGCCTTTTATGCTTGATGCCCGTGAAATTGGCGGTTTGGGTTTAACAACCGGTGAAGTTGGGGTTATTTATGGAACAATAGGAATTATTGCTTTAACCGTCGGAGGATTACTCGGCGGTTTTCTTGCCGCAAAACACGGTCTTAAATATTGGATTTGGTGGATGTTAATAGCAATCAATTTACCCGATGCTGTTTATATTTACTTGTCTTATGTTCAACCCGAATCATTTACGGCCATTTCTTCTGCCGTTGCGGTAGAACAGTTCGGATACGGTTTCGGTTTTACGGCTTATATGTTGTATATGATTTATATTTCCGAAGGAAAATTTAAAACAGCCCACTTTGCTATTGCAACAGGATTTATGGCTCTCGGAATGATGCTTCCGGGAATGTTCAGCGGCTGGTTGGAGGATTTAATAGGATACCAGCACTTTTTTATTTGGGTTTTAATTGCTACTATTCCGGCTTTTATAATTACTAAATTTATTCCACTCGACCCAAACTTCGGTAAAAAAACCAAGGAGAATATTCAAATTGAAACGGAATAATTATTTAAAACTTTCTCTCGTTTTATTAATCACAGCATTTCTGGCGGCTTGCAGTACTACAATCATTCAAAAGAAAGAAATAATAAGAAATTCTTCACGGTTCAAGAAAGTCGATTCTTTGATGTACGCTGCCATCAAAGATTCGGTTTTTCCCGGAGCTGTTTTATTAACAGGTAATAAAAATTCAATAATTTACGAAAAAGCGTACGGACATTATACTTACGATTCAACTTCACCCAAAATGAACTTGAACACTCTTTTTGATTTAGCATCCGTTTCAAAAGTAATTGGAACCACTACTGCGGCAATGATTTTATATGACCGGGGAAAACTTAACCTTGATGAAAAAGTTGCTGCATATTTGCCGGAATTTGGAAATCACGGCAAGGAAAAGATTACGGTAAGAAATTTACTTCTTCACAATTCCGGTTTGCCCGCATTCAAAAAATATTACGATATTTACAACACCGGCAAGGAAGTAATAAACGATATTATGAACACGGAACTGATTTACAAACCCGGCACAAAATATGTATACAGTGACTTGGGAATGATAACATTACAAAAAGTAATTGAAAGAATTTCCGGAACTACTTTGGATAAATTCCTCGAAAAAAATCTATTCAAACCCCTTGGTATGAACAACACAATGTATAATCCTCCTCCGTCGTTAAAGCAAAGATGCGCTCCTACGGAAATAGATACGTTTTACAGAATGAGACCGTTACAAGGCGAAGTCCATGACGAACGGGCTTACATGCTGGGCGGCGTTGCAGGTCATGCCGGTTTGTTCTCTACCGCTCCGGATTTGGCAAAATTTTTTCATATGATGTTAAACGACGGTATGTATAACGGGAAACAAATCATAAAAAATTCAACAATTGAAGAATGGACTACCAGACAATCAGACCAAAGCAGCCGGGGGATTGGCTGGGATACAAAATCAACCAGCGGTTATTCTTCGTTCGGAACAAAGTTCTCGGCAAATTCTTACGGTCATACCGGTTATACGGGAACATCTGTTTGGGTAAATAAAGATACCGGCATTTTTGTAATTTTACTTACAAACAGAGTTTATCCTACAAGAAAAAACAGAAAGATAATTAAATTCAGACCGGTTATTCACGATGCAATTTACGACGCACTATTCAGTAAATAAAAAATATAAACCAAGTTCCTTAATGGAACCCGGTTTATATTAGGGAAATTTATTTCAGCAGGATCATTTTTCTAACTGAAATTTGATTGTTCTGTGAAAGTTTATAAAGATAAACACCGCTCGATAAATTATAAATTCCGGAATCGAAATTTATAGAGTAAGCACCTTTTGCTTTAAAGCTGTTAACCAAAGTAGCAACCTCTTCGCCGATAATATTATATATTTTAAGACTAACCAGCCCGGAAACAGGAACTTGATATTTAATTTCAGTTGAAGGATTGAAAGGATTAGGATAATTTTGATCGAGTTCAAATTTATTTGCTAAAACAACATTATTTTCAACTCCGGTTACAAGGTCTAATTTGGCTTCCGGTGCAAAAATTGGAGGAAGACCATCAGCCTGTTCTGGTATAAACGGTATTCCGTCTCCATCGGAATCATTTCCGGTTTCACCTGTATTTCCTCCTTCAGAGAGCTGCATACTATTTGCTACTTCTTTAAAAAATCTTGTATAAATCATAGGAGCTTCCGAATTGTTCCCAACTAGTCTTGCTTCTCTAAGCGCACCGGCAATTACAGCAAAATTATATGGAGTATAAGTAGCCGACGGATTTCCCAATTCGGTTACAAATGCTTTTTGGGAAGGCAAATAATAATTAGTAATAAGGTAAGAAAAAGCGGTATTTGCAGCATTTAAATAAGTTGAATCATTTGTTGCGGTAAAAGCCGAATATAAACCCCTTATTGCGCCGGCAACAGAAACAACGTTTTCTGGATTCGCATCGGCACCTGTTCCAATTGTATAAGAATTATAAAATCCACCAGTACTTTTTTGTAAATTATTAAGCATAAAATTAGCTTGTGCATTTAACATATCCATTGCCATTGTTTCCAAAGGTGTACCGACAAATTCCTTTATGAACTTAGCTAACATAACCAATGAATAACCTGCATTAACAGTACTAATTTCATTGCCCTCTTCAACATTTCCTCCATTTAGATTTGAGGTATTTACAAAAGTACCTGCGGTATCGTTATAATGCATTGCTTTCAAATTTAAGAAAATTACTTTACTCGATCCTTTCATTAAATCGAAAGGCCCCGGAAGACCGGATTGAGCTGCTGCAGGCGGAAAAGGATCGCCATCAAACACATGATGATATGCCGAATGTGCAGAGGATGAGTTATTATCTGGATCCATCATATTTTTAAAGTTCAAAGTTCCCCATAACAACGACAACTGATCGAACAAATCGCTGGAAGCATCCGTTACGGTTAATGTAGATAATTTAGGAGGCATACCCGCGGCAACGGCTTCTTCCGTAACTGCCACTTTGTGAGGGAAATATTTGATCCCGTTGGCAGGATTATAAGTTGCAGGATCAACTGCTCCTAATGCCGTTCCATCATAAGCTAATGAGTTTATAATAAATTTCATTTTATTTATGCCTTCTGCCGTTAATACCTGACCGATAAATCCATCTAATCCATCTCCACCATAAAAAACATTGTTGGTTGGGTCAAAATTCGGACTACCGGCAGAATCAGGCGAAGCCGATGAAGGGTCCACTTCATTATCAAGTGAATCATGAAATGCACTTAACATATCCTGTGCCCACAAATACTGCTTCATTAGTGATTGTCCCATTGCAGCTGGATTCAAGGTTTTATCCATTAAATTTCTGTCCCACCTTAATGTGGAAAAATCCGTTGTGAAATTTGCGGCATCTACAGCTTGCGGTAAATGCGGGTTGCCCGAAATAAATTCGGCATATTGTGGCCAAGGATTTTTAGGCGGAGTATGATTGGAAAGCATCCCGAAATACATAATATTTTTTACAAGCTCGTCATCTTCGTTAAAACCGTTCGGAGTTCCGGTTATAGAACCGTCAAAGGATGAATCCTCCATAGCTGCTTTAGCCATAATTACGGGACCCCACATCAAATGCAGACCCATTCCGGAACGGGAAACTATTGTTCCCAATTGATATCGGGAATATTCGTAATTTTCGATTCCTAAAGTGTAAGAAATTGAATCCGGTGAATTTAACACCATTGGATCAAGATCGTCCAAATTATAACCTATTTCTTCGTCAAATGGTTCACCGCTTTCATTAATTTCATTTGCTAAAAACAATTGGTATGCGGTAACATACTGATCGGTTTTTGTAATTTTTACTTGCCCCAACAATACGGTTGACAACATTATTAAAATGATAAAAATCTTTACTTTCACTTTTCCCTCCTTTTTAATTAAGTAATAAAAAAACTTAAAAATCCCACTTCATTTAAAGTGTAAAGCATCTTACAGTATTAAAGATTAATGGGATATAAAGTCCGATTATAAATAGACAGAAGCTTCCGCATAAAAAAATTTAAGCTTGTCTCGAAATTTATTTTAGGGTATTTAATCAATTATTTATAAGTTTCACTAATAAAAATTGAAAAATTGTTAACTAATTCATAAGGTTGCGTCATGAAAATTCACGAATATCAAGCAAAGGAAATTTTTCAAAAATTTAATGTTCCTGTTCCCAAAGGAATGGTAGCCTTTACGCCGGACGAAGCAGTTGCCGCAGCAAAAAAAATAGGCGGAAAACTTTGGGTGGTAAAAGCTCAAATTCATGCCGGCGGCAGAGGAAAAGGCGGAGGAGTAAGAATTGCTAAAAATATAAGGGAAGTTAGAAAACACGCTAAAGACATGTTAGGCATGACTTTAATTACTCATCAAACCGGACCGGAAGGAAAAGTTGTAAAAAGATTATTAATTGAACAGGGCATAAATATTGACAGGGAATTATATGTAGGAATTACTTTGGACAGAGCTCAATCAAAAAATGTAGTTATGGCTTCTACCGAAGGCGGCGTTGAAATAGAAAAAGTTGCAGCCGAAACCCCAGAATTAATTATTAAAGAAACTATTGATCCCGCACTTGGTATGCAAGCTTACCAAGCCCGTAAATTGGCATTTGGACTTGGATTAAGCGGAGCACAATTCAAAAATGCCGTTAAATTTCTTTCCGCTCTTTATAAAGCATACGAATCGACTGATGCATCAATTGCTGAGATTAATCCTCTTGTTGTAACGAAAGAGGGAGAGGTTATTGCTTTAGATGCAAAAATGAATTTTGACGACAACGCTCTTTACCGCCATCCTGAAATAGTTGCTTACCGTGACTTAGCTGAAGAAGAGGAGCTTGAAATTGAAGCTTCAAAATATCACTTAAATTACATTAAACTTGACGGAAACGTCGGCTGTATGGTAAACGGTGCCGGACTTGCAATGGCAACAATGGATATTATTAAATTAGCCGGCGGAGACCCCGCAAACTTTTTAGATGTTGGCGGATCGGCAAATAAAGAAACAGTTGCAAACGGATTCAAAATAATTCTTTCCGATCCTAATGTAAAAGCTATTCTAATTAATATTTTTGGCGGAATTGTAAGATGCGACCGTGTTGCACAAGGCGTTGTTGATGCCGTTAAGGAAGTTAAAGTCGAAATTCCGATTGTTGTACGGCTTGATGGAACAAATGCAGAGGAAGGAAGGAAACTTCTTGAAAAATCCGGCTTGAACTTTGAAGTTGCAAAAACACTTAAAGATGCGGCGGAAAAAGTTACTCATGTATTAAAAAATTAGTTTCCGTACAATAAGGTTAATTATATTATAAAGAGCGTACTTGTTGCGCTCTTTTTTTACAAATTAAATTGGAATTTGAAAAGCGAAAGTTGATCCGGTGCCTTTAGCGCTTTTAACCCAAACTCTTCCCTTATGCGCTTCAATAATTTTTTTTGTAATCCATAAACCTAAACCGGAGCTGGATTCACCGCCCGTTGGTTTTGTAGACAATTTCGTTCCTTTCTCAAAAGCTTTTTGAACATCCGTTTCAGAAAGTCCGTAACCGTTATCTTCCACTTCCACTATTACATTTTCGCCTTTGTTTTTTGTCCTAATTATAACGGTTATTCCTTCGGGAGCAAATTTAATTGCGTTGTTAACAAAATTATCAATTACTTCTTTTATTTTATTGAAATCCATACTGATTTCCGGAATGGTTTCATCCTTTTTAACTTCCAGACTAATGTTCTTCTTTTGCGCATTAGGTAAATTTCTTTTTGCAATTATATCAACAGCTTCATTTATGCTATGTAAACTCAGGTTAAGCTTAAAAGAAGTTTTTTCAATACTCATAATTTTCGAAACCTCGTCGGCCAGTTCTAAAATATGCGAAGAAGTTTCGAGCAAGCCGCTCATTATTTCCTGTTGTTCTACTGCATTAAGATCATACGATTCCAGTAATTCGATAAAATTTTTAATAGTTGATGCCGGGTTTTTAAGGTCGTGAACAATCATCGAAAGTAATTCGTCTTTCTGCGATTGTAACTCTTCTAATTTTTCTTTACTTTTATTTAACTGCTCGGCTCTTTCGGATAGTTCTTTATTATTGGTATTCAGCTCTTTAATTTTATCATTCATCTTCTCCATTTTAACTTCCAAAAACGCAAGCTTTGATCTTAATTGATTATTCTCAATTGTTAAATCTTCTATTTTTTGTTTATCGTACTCATTCAATTCGCTTGCGTTAGACCCGTTTGATTTGTCAATAGATTCAGCGTTTTGGGGACTACTACTACCGAATACATTTTTCTTCATCAATACGTATAACAATCCTATAAAGAAAAAAAATGCTACCGAAACGCCGACAACGAATGTAAGATTAGCTTCCAATATTTATCCTGTTCAAATGTGTGATTTTGTAAATTTTAATATATTTTTAGAAACTCTTAGTTTGTTATTGATTATCGGTAATTTATTATAATTATTTACATTGGGAAGAAATTATTTGCGTCCGGATTATTCATGTATGAAACAACTATAATAATATCGTTTTACAAAAAGATAAATTATCTGGAACTTGTCCTTGCTTCGTTGGAAAATCAATCGTTTAAAAACTTCGAAGTAATAATTGCGGATGACGGATCTGATGAAAATACAGTAAGCAAATTGGAATTATTAATAAATCAAGTAACGTTTCCAACTTTGCACGTATGGCATGAAGATAAAGGATTTAGAAAAAATAAAATATTAAATGAGGCGGTAAAAGCTTCGAATTCTGATTATTTAATATTTATTGATGGCGATTGTATAGAACATCCGGAATTTGTAAAAGAACATTTTGAAAACAGGGAGTTAAAATCCGTTCTTACCGGAAGAAGAGTCAATTTATCAGAAAAAATGACAAATTTGTTAACATCCGGGAAAATAAAACCTGAATATTTACTTAAAAACAAAGCAAAATTAATTTACGACGGATTATTCGGAAAATCTTTTTATGTTGAAAAAGGATTTTACACGAAAAATAATTTCTTGAGAAATTCGTTGAACAAAAAAAAGCGCGGTTTGCTTGGCTGCAATTTTTCGCTTTATAAAAAAGATTTATTAAATATTAACGGGTTTGATGAAAGATACGAAGCGCCGTCAATCGGTGAAGATTCCGATATTCAGTTCCGTCTTGAGTTGAACGGTATAAAGGTTAAATCACTGAACAATATTGCTATTCAATATCATTTGTATCATAAACTTCTTCCCAGACCCGGAAAAAACCTCGATCTTTTTGAAAAAGTTAAAAAAGAGAAAAAGGCTTTTACGGAATTTGGAATCAACCACAGAAGTAATTAAAGCTTAAAAAGTTGATTTTAGTTTGTATGGAATTCTACCGGTTGACCGGTTTACTTTGTAGAATCCCGGCTTCTGTTCTTAATTTACCAAGGTTCCACCTCTCTGCCTAGAATGTCGTATATTTTTAATACAACAGAAACCCCCCTTGTATTCCCCCCTTTGCTAAAGAGGGGATTTTTGGGGACTGGGAATTGTATATGTTATTGTTGTGCTCGGGTTAAACGGATTAGGATAATTCCGGTAGAGTTTATTTCCTTCGATTGTGAATACCGAACTTTTATTGTTCAAGAAGTACACACCTCTACAAAATTTAATGTATCATTTTCTCTTTATTCTTATATATTTCCTTCTTCTCGTTCTTGTATTGCAAAATGTCGCCTTGCCGCAGACTGCCTTGACTGTTTTTAAGTTTTGCAGGTAAGCCTGATTTTCTTTGCTTTAATTTTTTAATTAAATATTCCGTGTTAAAGTAAAGCAGTGCGTAAGCTTCACTTGTTAATACTGTGGAGCTGTCTGCGTTGCAGTCCGTTAGTACTTTTTGTAATTCAGCTTTGGCTGCGTTATTGTTGTTTTGGTTAAGGTAGTTTTTTGCATTGTTGAAATAGTTGTTGTATTTGTCTTTTGTTTGTTCGTTTTTTATCCAACCGAGCGCGTAGGAGCTGTCTGTGTAGGTTGCTAACGTATCTAGAAAATCAGTATTAACTAATGTATCCGGTGCAGGTTTCCCACATATTGTTTTGCCTTTGAATGAATTTATTTGTATATAATCATTATCGTATGATTTTTTACCATTTTTTCCTAGTATATAAAAATAAGAAATAGTTATTGTTTTTGCATCCGTTTCTTCTCTATAATTTGTTCTTTCCATCCCTGGAACTATATAATCAAATGGAAAATCTTCTAAATCTTCACTTACATCCCACTGAATTAATCGTATTGGAATATCCGGATAACGTTGACTCCATTTCTTATTTGGCGTACCAGAATTAATAAAAGTATTTTCAGAAAATCTATCTACAGCAAATAACCAAATTTTTTGTTTACTTGTCGAATCATTTTGAACTGTATAATTATAAAGCATACCGTATTGAGATTTACTTACTTTACATTTTACTTTTGCTGATAACAAATTCATTGGAATATATTCCGGCATTGTCAATCCATAATCTCCGTATTTCGATCCGTTCCAACTATACAGCTTTGCAAGATCAGTGTTTTTTCTATCTACTCCTTTAATTTCGTAAACTCCATCTCCGTCAACATCCAAAATTTCAGTTACGTAACTATATGACCATATAACTGACCTAAAAGTATTTTCGTTACGGCCCTTGGTAGTGTCATTAAGTATTTGTCCTTGTGAACCATCCCAACTAAAAATCCAAATATTTTGAATAAATCCAGTTACTCCATAATCCCAATTTGCCATAATTTCTACTTTTGAATCATTATTCAAATCCATTGTACCTACTATTCCATAGCCACCATTGTTATTAAACAAATCAACTATTGGTCCTGAATCCCATAGAAGATTATTATTCTTATAAATACCTATTAGACCTCCGGAATTAACATTTGCAGTAAATAAATAGCTGTTTTCTAATGTTCCATAAGGATCGGTAATGGGAAATGACCAATCTTGATATTCGTTTTTCTCCTTATTTACATCATATATATATCCAATCGTGCTTACTTCACCATATTTTGAAGTTAATGATGTTCTAATTCCATTTTCAATTTCAGCAGGCACCTGTGCAGTTAATGAAGATATAATTATAAAATAACCAACTAAAGAACATTTTATGATTGCTTTCATTTTAGTTTCCTTTTTTACATTTTCGGAAGATAATTTTCAACTTTATTTAATACTTCATCCGGATATTTTTTTTTAGTATTCCATTCATCATAAATTTCATCTTTTAATATCGTTTCAAAGCCAATGATCCAATTGTTTTCATTTTGATTCGATAAAAAACCTTTATATCGTTTAATAACCAGAGGAAATTGAACATTAAACGTATTTAAATTCTCCGGTAAACTATCCTGTTCTACTTTGTAGCCCCATTTTTTCTCAATTGCGGTAGTATACATAACTTGAAAATATCCATACGACGCTAATATTCTAGTCTGTGCAATCATGTTTTTCATCCCTTTTGTATTGTTTTTGTCTTTAAATGGAAATTCGTCTCTTAAGTATTTTATCATTCTTTTATTTGTTGAATCGGCTTTTTCGGACAGCGTCATTAATCTTTTGTTTCCGTTATCGTCCAAAATTTTCGTGTTTTTTAATTTATCAAAAAACTCCCTATATTTATTTCTAATTGTGGGATATGCATTATAATTCATAGTATCAGAATAAGTTCTTACTCCATACATCCTTGTTGGATCGGTGTTCCCGTCTTCAACCAACTGAGAGTGTTCTTTAACAATCTGCCAAACCGTGATCGTATCTCCGGAAAAATATGGAATAATTTTTACATATTTATGATTAGGCGGATTTACATTTGTTGTTGCTGTTATGTAAAAAGGATTGTTTGAAAATTCCCCATTAAATATTTTGAACTGTTTTTGTGTCACATAAGGTTCGAACCTATAACCTGGCACAAATCCTTTGCCAACTTGAGCCCCAAAATCTTTTGTATATGATTCTTGAGCAATATGTCCTTTCAAAAACTGCGGTGGTATTCCGTTTTTACCCCCGTAATAAATACATAGTGAATCAATATTTACAACCTTATCAAAAACATCTTTTGCTTTTGAATATTGATTCCCAAGTTTACCGGGCTTAATAACTTTAACCACAACCTTTGCATTATTATAAGTATCAGTTGTTTTCAGTTTAACCTTAAAACTATCCACTTTCCCTTCTAACCAATATCTGCCGATAAGTCTTACCATTCCGACGGGTAAATCTTTGTTTTTATTATCGGTTTTATTATACCATTTCTTTTCCCAATACACGCCGGATTTTGAACCGAGTTTTTCTATTGGGTTCGTTCCCCAAACATCGTCTTTTTTTACCCATTCCCATTCTTCATTTGTAGCTTCGGGATATTGTGGCTCTTCGCCAAATTCCGTTTCAATTTCTATAATTTTATATTCGTTTTTATCTTTTCTTTTAGCAACAGCCAAATATTTCGTTTCGCCAAGCATAATTTCTATTGGCGGTATCACCTTTGTTTTTCCTACACCATGCGCATTAACTAAAAACCCGCTAACACTACAATACGAAGCGGCGGTTTCGTCTCTCTTTTTTGCGGCTTTGCGGAGTGTTGTGTTGCCGTCGCTTGGTATTAAACCCAGGCGCAAGGTTACTTTTGCCGTGTCGGCTCCCGTACTGTCTGCGGCTATGTATTTTATTGGTCCGGTTACATCAGCAAAGTATACGTCCATTGTATCGTTCACCAATAAATCTCCGTACTCGCAACCTTCAAGTATTCCTATTTCGTATCTTTGGTCTGCCGGATACTCAACAAGATTTCCTCCGGAGTCCTTTTTATATATTTTTACCAATGCGGTATCTCCCGGAAATAATTCCGCAGGTTCGAATTGTACAATTATATTATTCCCAATAGTTGCTTTTCCAATACCGAATATTTCTTTTTATCCGTTAAACTTAAATATTATTGAATTCCTAAAAAATCGAATAATCAAGTTTTATATCA
>Ga0256841_1003313_pt1 | contig 12102 bp, 11 predicted proteins | sample 356308metaG_FD_185971 | JGI IMG/M metagenome (GOLD analysis project Ga0256841, IMG submission 185971) | Hydrothermal vent microbial communities from Mid Atlantic Ridge, Atlantic Ocean - 356-308 | ecosystem: Environmental > Aquatic > Marine > Hydrothermal vents | place: Atlantic Ocean: Mid...
CTGTTGGAGAAGTTAAACAAAAGCGGAGTAACCATAATACTCGTAGATCATTTTCTTAATCTATCTGTTCAATTAGCACACCGAGTAATAGCCCTTGATAACGGCAAAATCATTGCTGAAGGATTACCACAAAAGGTATTAGATTCTCCCAGGGTTCGTGAAGCTTACCTGGGATAACCGAAGTCAAAGTTCATATCGCATAACAAAAATGAAAGACGAGATAATACTAGGAGCAAAAAACCTGAAGGTAAAATATAATGATACCATCGTACTAGACAACGTTTCGCTCCAGGTCAAAAGGGGTGAGATCCTTGGAATATTGGGGCATAACGGCGCAGGTAAGACAACTTTGCTAAAAGCCATAGTTGGTATTTTACCACTTTCACACGGTTCGATATTGCTTTCCAGTGAACATGTGGAAATGCTCCCTGTTCATGAGCGAGTAAAAAGAGGGCTAATATATGTCCCGGAGGGCATGCAGGTATTTCCCTATATGTCAGTACTTGAAAACCTGGAAGTTGCCGGGTGTAACAACAGGCATGAAATCGAAAGCAGGATTGAAGATGTATTTCACCTTTTTCCAGATTTAAAAAGGGAAACTAAGAAGATAGCCGCGTATTTAAGTGGTGGTCAACAAAGAATGCTTGTACTTGCACGTGCTCTAATGGCAAAAGCGAAGGTTTTACTGCTAGATGATCCTTTTCTCGGTTTGACCCCCAAAATAATCCATCGTCTTGCAAGAGCCATCAGCGACATTTCAGTTCGTGGCTGTGCAATTATAATAGCGGGACAACATGTAAAGACAATCCTCAAACTGGGCAATAGAATACATCTTCTTGTGCAGGGGAGAGTACTATTATCGGGAAATCCTGATGAAATCAGTAATCATCCTCTCCTGCAAAAAACCCTCTTTGGGGTGGAATTTACCAGTTAAATTTTCAACGATGTAAGGACTTTGAACAACATATTTTCATTCCTTTTGCAAAATCTTGTAAATAACTTATGACTTTTATAAAGTCTTTTGGAACCTCAATCATAAGATGTTCTTCAGACAATTTCAAATTATCAGGATAAGACCAGCGAGTCTTTATTATCCTTACATGTTTGCCCGCAGGACCCCAAACATCAGGATCGCTAGAGCCAAATATAGCTATTGTTGGAATAGACAGGACGGTTGCAAGATGCGTTAAACCAGAATCATTTCCCAAGTATAGCAGAGATCTTTCAAGCAAGCCCGCAAGCGCGGGAAGAGGCCAGTTTCTTATAACCATAAAGTCATCAGGGCAATTTTCGCCAATTAGGTTACTTACTACTTCCTCATCGGCTGGACCTGATAATATCACTTTTACAGCTTTTACATGTTTCCCCAGATACTCGAGCACCTTTTTCCAGTATCTTAAAGGCCAGATTTTTTTTGGGCTACCACTTCCTGGATGAATTGCTATAATCGCATCAAAGCGCTTGAGCAATTCTTGGGCGAATTCTACCCCTTGTTGCTTTCTTTTCGGGTCGGGGGCTATGACGGCTTTTGAAGAAGATAGTTCCAGACCCTGTTTTCCAAGCTGGCCATAGAGGAACTCCGTAACCTTTACCTTTTGACCGTTAGGTGGAAATGAATGAACCTTATAGACCTTCCCCCTGCAAAGCGCAGATACGTTTCTTGCGACAATTGAAAGTTGACTTTGTCCGAACAAAAAAGCTTTATCAAAGGGAGCACCCAGAACCGAAGCTATTTTCTCCATTCTGGTCGGCACTTCAAGAAACAGGGGAGCAAGGAGAGCCAGGTCTTTCGGCACCACTCGGCGAATATATGGCCTAAAACTGATAAGAGAACCGTTGGCCGGGCTGGCAATAAGCGTAAAATGAGCTCCCGGATATTTATCGTTCAAAGACTCAAACACAGGGAGCGCCAATATAAAATCCCCCAGCGCTCCCTGATGAAATAGTAGAAATTTGTTAGAAGTGCCCATTAATTCCCGCTCTGCCCGAGCTTGCGACGAGACCACCTTCGGCAGAACTTTGTAATTTTGGAAATGGCTCCATCCTCCTCAAAATCATGACTCAGATTCTCGGTAGGATGACGTCGTGTCCACGCTGCTCTCAAGCAGGGCTTTAGATGGTTGCAGGTAAGACATTTTTGCTGAGGCTCCGGAAACCCCTCCGGCCCTATAGGGCAGACTTCATCGGGATCACCAAAACATTCCGGTTTTTCTTCCTCAGCCATAGAGTCTCCTACTCCACGATCTCCAGCACGGAACGCTTCCGATTCTTTGTAGACACCGCATTTAAAATGGTTCTTATTGCATGTGCGTTTCTTCCTTCCTTACCTATTACCTTGCCAAGATCCTCCTTTGCAGTCCTAAGCTCAAACACCGATGTGTGTTTCCCACATATTTCTCTTACTTCTACCTGCTCCGGATGTTCGACAAGTGCCTTAGCTATAATTTCAATTAGCTCTTTCACAGCAACCTCCTCGATGAGTTTTGAAGATCAAGTTGGACCATTAAAGTTAACAAGAAAAAGTACATAGCCGTACTAAATGGAGATCGGGCTCTGCAAAGCAGCGTTAATGGTGAGTATCAACCCAAGTGTCCATGTTCATATATGATAAACGGGGGCTACTGTCAAGAAGAGAAAGAGACAGGGGGGGCCATCATAAAAGAACATTTCCGATAGATGAATATTTAAGAACTGGTCACGGGAACAAAATACTGGTAGATTAGTAAAAAGGATCTAAATTTTGTCTGGCAAAGGCAATAAACCAAAAACCTGAATTCGTGACAAATATTTATGGCTAACTCGCATAGTATGTCTAAATTACTGTTTGTTGGCAACACAGCCCGGGTGGATTGTAAAGCAATCTTTTTCCACCCTTCTGGTTCTCGAACTTCACCTCAGATACGATCCAGATGAACGATCACGGGTTCAGGAAAAAGTCATGGATCTTGGAGGAAAACCAATGTCAAAAGGAATTTTCGTTGTAATACCGGATGATCTGTTTGAGAAATTGGAAACAATGAAAGGTAAAATCGACGTATCTGACGTGTGTACAAGAGCACTGGAAAGGGAACTGGAGAAGATTGAAACCATGGTTAAACCCGAGAAACGGGAAGCAAGGAGCCGGATTGATATCAAGATAAGTTCCGAAGATTATATCAAACTCTGGAAAGCGCGCGGCGCGGAAGACGGATTCAAAGATGCAGAAAATTTTAGTTATCGAGCCTTTATGGAAATACTACAGATTTACAAGAACTTAAATGCACTTGTCGATCGATTTGGCCTCGACGAAATGATCCCCGGAGAACTTTACGACTCAATTCTTCACCCCCGGTTAAAAGACCTCGAAGAAGGCTCTCCAGAAAGAACAAACTACTTAGCCGGGTGGATCGAGGGCATAATCCAGAGATGGAACAAGGTCAAAGATAGATTTTAGCCACCATGATCAATTCTTCGCGGTGGCATCATAAAACTGGCCGGAATCAACGGCTATCCTGGTCGGTTTCCGGTTAACCCTGACATCAACTTTGGCTTCTGATACGTTACCGGATGAATCCTTTGCAGTGACAACAATCTGGTAAACCCTTCCGTCCCCGTCTGTTGCACATTCTGCCCGGAGTTGTATCTTACCGTTTCTATCAACAACTGCATCAGGAAAATATTTGGCTCCACCGGAAGATGCTTCCGTCGCAGTAGGCTCATCACTCGTAACCTTTATCTTTATTACAGGATCGGGATCACAGTTATCGATGACACTATACTTGAATCCAATGTCAACCATTTTATGGTCAGGAGGCCACAGGCTTTTTTTCTTAACTGAAATGGAAATGGAAGGTGCCCTGTTATCCACAATGGAAAATGTACTAAAACTATAGTCGTACCTTGGTCCATATGCATCTGAGATTTTTAGTTCACACTTGTCCGAGATCGTACACGGAACCTTCCACTTGTAGTAAGCATAGGTATCCTGCATTTTCACGTCATTGGCTATTATCCTCCACGTTTTACCTTCGTCGGTGGAATATTCAATCCTGACGTACTCTATCGCAGAGCCGGCAAACCAAGATATCTCAAAATACTCTCCCGCAATGAGCTTTTCCCCGCCGTTGGGTGCCAACACCTGGATATCGTAAATGTCGTCCCCATCCTCGGTGTCAATATCTGTAAAAGCCATGGATGCCTTACTTATCACGAAAATAATCAAAACCGACACAAGTAAACCTGTGAATATTTTTGATAGTTTATGCATTTCTACAACCTCCGCGTTCTTGACGTGTTTCCAAGTTCTCCAGTACAATCTCAACATTGAACTTTCTGGAAGTCAAGCCGGAACCCTGGTTGACTTTTTGCTTATATGGCTTAACTTAACGTTAGATATCACTAAAATACTATAATGGAGGTGGTAATATGCTGATCGATGATTACCGGCTGGAAGTATTCGAGCCACCCTGCATACCAGGTTCACCAACATGGAGCGCCAAGGCTCACCTCACAAAAGATATTTCGTGCGTTATACCGTATCTCAATGCCACGATAAAAAAAGGTTTTTACGATCCTTCCACGAAAACCCTGGTTTGGAGAAATGGCAACCGTAGGGTAGCCGTTAAGCCCCTAGAAGTGGGTGCTACAAACCTGGCCGATCGCGAAGAAGCGGAAAAGGTAATCAAAGAAATAATAGAACTCGTTAACAGTACCTGGGAGCGAAGAAACGAGATAACCCCCAGCGAAGAAGCAAGAAAGCCTCCCACGGCCATGGAAATTTACAAGTTTCTTCCAAAAACAAACTGCAAAGAATGCGGGGCATCGAGCTGCTTTGTATTTGCAACGCAGCTTGCAGGGGGTGAAGTGGAGTTAGAAAACTGCAAACCTCTTTTCACTGGCGATTTCGCCGAAAATAGGAAAAAACTCTTGGAACTCCTTGGCATGGAGTAAAATTAACCTCCCAAAAGAAGCCAGTCCATAGGGGGAGGGGAAGGTTTCTTTTGTGCTGGCTTCTACGCCTTCACAATCTTTTCACGTCCTTTGGTCACATCCTTAGTGGCATTTCTAGTATCGAGAACAAGCTGGGAATTTTCCACTATCCACTGATAATCATAATCCGAATGATCGGTCAGAATCATCACCAGGTCCATGGACTTGAGCACCTCCTCGCTCAAGGGTGTAGATGTGAGCGAAAAATCATGTTTCCTACCCGGTTTTAGCTTCGGAATCATTGGGTCATTGTAGTAGATGTTCGCCCCTTTTTCCTGGAGTATCTGCATTATGGCATAAGACGGGGATTCCCTGTCATCGTCGATGTCTTTCTTGTAAGCCACGCCAAGAATCAGTATCTTCGATCCTCTAAGGCTCTTTTCACACTCGTTTAAAGCGTCAATGGCTTTCTCAACAACGTAATAAGGCATAAATACGTTTACTTCACCTGCCAACTGGATAAACCTAGTAGGAACATCGTACTCCTTCGCTTTCCACGAAAGGTAAAAAGGATCAATGGGGATGCAATGCCCACCCAGTCCCGGCCCCGGGTAAAACGGGGTAAAACCGAAGGGTTTTGTTGCTGCCGCTTCTATAACTTCCCATATGTCTATTCCCATCTTAAGGGAAAGAACCTTGAGCTCGTTTACAAGGGCGATGTTTACACATCGATATATGTTTTCGAGTAGCTTTGTGAGCTCCGCCACTCTGGTAGAAGATACTGGCACTACCCTTTCAACTACCCGTTCGTAGAGCGCCTTTGCAACTTCAAGGCACTTCCCGGTAACTCCCCCGACCACCTTGGGAATGTTACCCGTGTGGTACTCCTTGTTTCCAGGATCTTCCCGTTCTGGGGAAAATGCCAGGAAGAAATCTTTTCCGACTTCCATGTTCTTCTTGCTCAAAATTGGCAGTACCAGTTCTTCGGTAGTTCCCGGATAAGTCGTACTCTCTAGCACCACCAGTTGCCCAGGCCTGATAACCTTTGCGATGGTTTCACTGGTGCTTACAAGGAAGCGCAAATCCGGGTCCATTTTATCCGTTAAAGGCGTGGGTACACAGATGACGATGCAATCAGCCTCTGATAGCCTGTCAAAGCTGATGGTTACGTCCAGTCTTTTCTCTTTCAAGAACTTGTTTACCGGCTCAATGGGCACATGCTTTATGTAAGATTCACCGTGTAGCAAAGCATTTACCTTCTTGGAGTCAATATCAAAACCTATTCCTTGGTAACCCTGCTTTACAAACTGAATAAGGAGCGGTAATCCCACGTAACCGAGCCCTATAACACCGACCACTGCTTCCTTGTTCTCAATTTTTTCCAGCAACTCTTCAAACATTTACCCATTACCTCCCGAGGTCTAAAATTAATCTTTGACTCCACTTCAAAAAATAAAAGGATAATTTACCCGGAGTTCATGAAAAACTTTTTTTGTTTCTTGAAATACCTTATACTTGTTTTTCAGAGATAATGGCAAGTATCTTTAAATCTTATTGAGATTAACCGGGAGGGGAACAATGCGAATCGCTGTTGTAGGCACCGGTTTCGTGGGGTTGACCCACGCGGCGGTATGCTCCGAATACGGCCACGAAGTTGTTGCATACGATACCGATGAATCCAAGATAGAGGACTTTAGGTCAGGCATCGCGGAAAACATAGAAAAACATGTAAACGAACCCGGACTGTGGCAGGTTATAAAAAAGACCCACGGAAAGTACCTCTTTTTTACAACCGACCTGAAGGAAGCGTTAGATGACGTTGACGCCATTTTTTTCTGCCTCCCAACGCCTCCAAACCTCGATGGCTCAACAGACCTTTCCATTTATAAGTCTGCCGTAAATGACGTCTGTGAAGTGCTTAAAAACATGGAGAGAAGGAGGCGTATCTTGCTCATAAACAAGAGTACAGTGCCTATCGGCACAGCCCGCCAGCTTCAAAGACAGGTCCAGGAACACGGGATAGAAAATTTTGGAGTTGCATCAAACCCTGAATTTTTGCCCGAAGGCGAAGCAGTACAGGCTTCCCGAAAACCAAACAGGATTGTTGTTGGCTGCGACGAAGAACAAGATTTTCGGATCATGCGAAGGATATATTCCCAGTTTGTAAACCACGTTAAAACAGCGTACATAGAAACCACTCCGGAAACCGCCGAAGCAATAAAGTACGTTGCCAACACCCTGCTGATGACCTACATCTCTTTCTGGAATGGTGTTGGAGCAAGACTTGCTGAAACCTTCCCCAACATAGTAATGGAACACCTGAGACGCGGAGTTACTTCGGATTCGAGGATAAGCACCTGGGGTTCTTACGTGTCCAATGGTGCTGGAGGAAGTTGCTTCGGGAAAGATATCCGGTCTCTAATCTATCAGCTAAAAATGAGAGCCGCCAACACGGATCTTCTTGAAGCGGCGCATGAAATAAACGAGTACCAGAAGGTTTACCTTGTAGAACGCGCGGTCACGGAGGCTGGATTTCATTTTAACAATAAGAAAGTAGCACTCCTTGGCCTTGCTTTTAAACGAAGAACCAACGACATGCGAGAATCATCTGCACTTAAAGTTGTGGACGCTCTTCTGGGAAAAGGGGTAAGCGAAATTCGGGCTTACGACCCGCTTGCAAATGAAGAAGCCAAGAAGTATTTCAGGGCTGACAAGAACTACCTCTATAAGAATGTCACCTACTGGCCATCAGCCAAAGAAGCAATGCAAGGCTCCGATGCTCTTTTTATTACCACGGATTGGGAAGAATTCAGAGGGATATCGAGCACCATCGAAAGAACCGTTAAACCGCCCTACCTGATTATTGACGGCCGAAGAATGATCCCCGACTATAGGGAGTTAAACGAACTCGGCTACACGTACCTGGCGGTGGGTTCACCAGTTTTGCATGGTGAACCGTTTAAAGATTAAATGGCAAAGACACCCCGGTTAAATGTTCGCCAGGTTTAACGGGGCAAGTAAAGGCTGGAAAATAAAAAAAGCCAGCCGGTGGAATTGTTACCACTGGCTGGCTACCCTTTTCAATCACTAACACGATTACTTGCTTCGCTTCTTCCTTGATCCCAAGGCTAAACCTAACAGGCCTGTTCCAACCAGCAAGACAGTTCCAGGTTCAGGGACGGGGGCATTAGGCGTCGTTCCACCGTCGTTACCACATACTGTTGCGTAATGGAAATTAATTGCGTCAATACCGTTCAAATTTAGTAAACCCAATGAAATTGCACCCTCAATTACTGAGTGATCTTGGTTGTCAGGTTGTTCAAACACTAGGTCAATCTTACTTCCAGAGGCGCTAACGCTCTTTATCTGAGTAGGATCTTGGTTATCTGAAGAACTTGCCCAATTGCTTAAACCGTCTTCCAATGTAGCTTCACCTAGTGAGACATTGTAAAGGTACCCTGCAGAGCCTGTTGTTTCCGTGCTACTCACGTAACCAGAAGAATTCAGTATGTATCTATAGCCCGTTGTTTCAACTACATACTGCCTTTCTAGAGCGTTATTTGAAAACAGATCAATTATTATGTCCCCTGGTTCAAAGACTGAGTCACCATCGCTGCCCCTCATTCCCGAAACCACCATAAAGTAAAGATTCCCATCTGCGATTTTTGTATACAAGCCTTCAACATCGTATTGCTGACCACCGTATCCAGGCCCCACAAAGCCATTACTTTCCACACCATCTTCTTCCCACCAATATACCCCGTTAGTATTACCAGTGATTGGACTTCCTGCGCTATCGCTTGAAGTGAAGCCTTCCCAAGTATTGAAGCCCCAATCTGAATAGTTACCATCAACAGTAATACTCACAGCCATGGCACCAGATGACATCCAGCAAAAAAGCCCCAGCAACAACATTAAAACAGCAAGAACTCGTATTCCTTTCATTCTTTTTACCTCCAGATTTTTGATTAGCATTATTTCCTTTAGATTTAGCAAGCACCGTGCCATATCATGTAACCAGTGGTTTTCACAATCTTTATTTGTACGTATCCATACATTAAATATGCAAACCAGTAAAATATTTCGACACGGCTGGATTACTTCAAAAGGCCGATGCTACTGACAAACATATAACTATCTATGATCACAGCACAATTAAGAAAACCCCCATAAATCTGGCAGTCAGCGCTCAAAAGCAAGCACAACCGAGGTGTCGAAAAATCTTACTTTTGAGATATCTTGAAACACGAGGAAGGTAGAGAAAGAAGGACAAAAACCGGGGAGACATTTTAGGAAACCCTTATTAATTACTTAGTTTGTCAATGGCCTCTTGCACGCCATGCCGGACTCAGTCCGGCATCCAACGAGAGAATTCTAGATTCCGGCTCTATGCTTCGCTCCGGCTGGAAAGACGGTTTCTGAGTTGTGCTCGCCCCACTTGTTTAATTGAATTGTAGTCCTAGAAATCGGAATTAATCAGAGCTTCCTTGGGATGGGGCATGGGGGGACTTTTTGAAACCATATACTGGAGACCCGCCGTTTTTCCTTGCCTCAGCAATGGGGGAGACCGCAGCCCCGCACCCATTTTTGTATCGATATTAAAGGTAACCAAATGCCACTGAGAATATCACAAGTGATATAGGTTATTTAGGAAACAATATCTTAAAATGGGTGCGGGGAATGGGGAGGGGGAAGGCGTCCCCCGTTGCTGAGGCCTAGGAAAAACCAGGGTCGCAAGGCCGGTGAAAAAAGCCTCCCATGTCCCTGGCCCTCTTCTCATTTTTAATCGTACAAAGGGATTCCCCTGGGTTCACTTCTATCACTGGAAGAAAGGGAAAAACTGTTAAATTTATCGACACCTATAAAAAACTTCTTCCCCTATCCCTTCCGCAGGTAAAACCACAAAAGCAGAATAGCTCCCACGGTTATGGCGCTATCAGCAACATTGAAAGCTGGCCAGTAGTATTGGTGCCAGTGGAAGTAGAGAAAATCGACGACTCTACCAAATCGCAGGCGATCTACGAGGTTCCCCGTGGCTCCGGCAAATATCAGTCCAAGTCCAATGACCTCCGTGGTTTTCTGCTCCTTTAACCTGAGAAGGTAGAAAAGTATTGCAAGAAGAGCAATTACAGAGACAGAAGTAAAAAAATAATGCTTAAGTGTACTGAAATTCCCTCCAAGGAATCCGAAAGCAGCGCCGGTGTTTCTAAAATGAACTATATCAAAGTAGCCTGGGATTACCGTTCGAACTTCGTGAAGTTTTAAGGAACCGACGATTATTGCCTTGGTAGCCTGGTCAAAAACAACAACAACCAGGACTACCAGTGCAAATAAGCCGAGCATCTTTCGGCCCTTCTGTCCGCGCATTTCTATTATGCCCCGATTCGCTTAAGAACATCCCTGCATCTTGAACATATAGTAGGATGTCCAGAGTCTTCTCCGACGCTTTCAGACCATACCCAGCACCGTTCGCATTTGGCCCCGGGCGCTTTCTCCACGAAGACCCTCAATCCCGGCACTTCCGAGTTACGGGCATCGGAAGGCATATCATCATCAGAACATATTGAAACCCTTGATACGATAAAAATTGATCTCAAGTCTTCTTCCTTGCCCTCGAACATATTCTGCCAATTTTCAGGGAGCGTCAGCTTAACGTGCGCATCCAGGGAATGACCTATTACCTTGTTTTTCCTGGCATCTTCAAGCGCCTTGGTAACTTCTCCCCTGATGGTGTCAAGGACTTCGCCCCAGTGCTTAAGTTCTTCGTTAAGCCACTCGGGTCTATCCTCAGGGAAGGACTCCAGGTGAACGCTTTCCTTCTTTCCCTCAAAATCGGGAACATAATCCCAGACTTCTTCAGCGGTGAAAGAAAGAATGGGAGCTATCATTTTTACTAGGCCAACGAGGATTTCAAAAATAGCCGTTTGAGCCGATCTACGTCCTATAGAATCGTGGGGATACACGTACAACCTGTCTTTCAGGATATCGAGATAAAAGGAACTCATGTCGACGACGCAAAAGTTATGAATCCCATGGAATACCTTGTGGAATTCAAAGTTACTATAAGCCCTTCTAACCGTTTTAAGAACTTCCTGGTACCGTAAAAGCGCCCATTTATCCAACTGCTGTAAGCCTTCATAAGGTATCCGGTCTTCTTCCGGATCAAAATCATAAAGGTTACCGATCAGGAAACGACACGTGTTCCTGATTCGCCTGTAGGCCTCGGAGAGTCTTTTTAAAATCTCGGGAGAAATACGAATATCATCACGGTAATCCTCAGCTGAAACCCAGAGTCTTAGTATCTCGGCACCATATTTTTTTATGACCTCATCGGGGTAGATGACGTTTCCGAGAGACTTTGACATCTTGTATCCTTCGCCATCCACTACAAACCCGTGGGTCAGAACCTTCTCGTACGGAGCACGATTTCTTGTTCCAACGGAGGCAAGAAGAGACGAGTGAAACCAACCGCGGTGCTGGTCACTCCCTTCAAGGTACATGTGAGCCGGAAAGCGAAGCTCAGGGCGATTTTCGAGAACCGCGGCGAAAGATACCCCTGAATCGAACCAGACATCAAGGATATCCATCTCTTTTACAAAACTACCACAATCGCATTCAGGACACTTTGTACCCTCAGGCAAAAAAGAACTCGGATCCAGTTCAAACCAGCAATCAGCGCCGTGCTTATTGAAAAGTTCTACTACTTTACCAAAAATATCTTCGCCTTGGATAAGCCTTCCACATTTTTCACAGTAGAAAACGGTTATGGGGACCCCCCAGCAGCGCTGCCGAGAGATACACCAATCGGGGCGGTTAGCGATCATTCCGTAGATGCGCTCCCGTCCCCACCTGGGAATCCATTCCACCTTGTCAATTTCTTCAAGAGCCTTTTTACGGAGGTCATTTTCTTCCATGGAAATGAACCACTGCTCGGTAGCCCTGAAAATAATGGGTTTTTTACATCGCCAGCAGTGAGGGTACGAGTGCTCGATGGTCTCTTCCTTGATTAGCGCTCCCACTTCCTTTAACTTCTCGTTAACAGCGCTGTTTGCTTCAAAAACGTGCTTTCCAGCAAAAAATTCCACATCATCGGTAAATTTTCCGTCATCGTCCACCGGTGAATAAATATCGAGGCCGTACTCGAGTCCCATCTCGTAGTCTTCGCGCCCGTGCCCGGGAGCAGTATGCACGCAT
>Ga0256841_1003314_pt1 | contig 12102 bp, 10 predicted proteins | sample 356308metaG_FD_185971 | JGI IMG/M metagenome (GOLD analysis project Ga0256841, IMG submission 185971) | Hydrothermal vent microbial communities from Mid Atlantic Ridge, Atlantic Ocean - 356-308 | ecosystem: Environmental > Aquatic > Marine > Hydrothermal vents | place: Atlantic Ocean: Mid...
GGGCTGCTGGCACCTTGTCGGAACAGGATCTGGAAGCCGTCAATCAATTGCTGAACACAGATGACTGATCGCGCCGACGACGGTTGCTCAATGGATATCGCAGACGGCCAGGATATTGATTTTCCTTGCGGCTCTGGCGGGTTTCTGATAGAAATATGATTGCCCGCGTTGGCAATCATATAATATAAGAGAAGTCAAATATGACTGTTCGGATTGTCACTGAAATGTTCGGATCAAGACGGGAAATGTGATTTCACAGGGATAAATGCCCCTTTCCCAATGCAGGGATGGCGTGTTTCAGTGGTGGCCCGAGTCGTTCACGGTCGAATATTTATCGGAAACCAGGAGGATTACCATGACCGAGGTAAAACACCGTTTTTTCAGCGCCTGCGCCTATTGCACAACCATTGCGATCGGCACGCTTTCCATCATTACACTTGCGGTTCTCATGTGGGTCTTTATGCTCTGAGGCGCGCGGGTCGGCAAGTGATGCTTGAAATCCCGCTGTCGCGGGATTTTTTGTGGCGTTGGCGTGTCCAGGAAGTTCAGCCACGCTCGGCCAGGTGGCGAAATGAGCGCGCTAACCCGGGTGTTTCACCCGGTCGTTCGAAAGCTGGATTTTTCGCTCAGCTTGCCAGAACCGCTTGCAGGCAGACGAATCACGGGTAACTTGCCACATGCCGCTACGCTGAATCCGTCGAGACATGCGGGCTGGCCGTGACGATCCCGGGGGTCGCTTATTCCCTGGCTGTGCCCAGATCGATACGGTCGAAGAAGCGGAGGCGATAGAGCAGACGCTTCCGTGCGTCGGTATCGTTGAAGCCAGAGCGGTCGTGGAGTACGTTGTTGCATATCAAGCCCTGTCCACTCTCCAGGGTCGCGCGGAAGACAGCCGAGCTGTCGGAATGCAGGTATTCGCTCAAGCACTGCCTTGCGGCCGCCGTGGTGTCATCGTTATGCCAGAAGACGTTGCGCCCCCGCGCGGTGTAGCGCATGTGTAACGCGGTTCGCGAGCCGAGTCGGGCGACGGAGAACACGGGGCCGGCGCGGTCGGGCCTTTCGATAGGGTCGTCCACCGTGTTGGCCGGTATGGTCATTGCGTCTGGCCTCATCAACACGCGGACGAATGCTGGATCGGTGTCGCGCAGGTGGATATACGCCAACTCGTGGTCGAGCAGGGCGTTTTCGCCACCCGCTGGCGCGGGCGTCTCGCAATACAGCATCAGGCCCCGAATCTGTTGTGCCTCGGTGTTGTAATAGCCATCGGTGTGCCAACTGATCGGCCGGTTGGTATAGGGGATATAGACCTTGCGCCACTGCGCTGCCTCGACCACGCTGAGCGTGGTGACGCCGTCGTTGTCAGCGCCCTCGTTGTGGTTCAATTGCTTCAGACCGAAACGCGCGGCGAAACGACGCAGCACCGCTTTGTCCACCAGGTTGCTGTTCGGCGTGGCGAAGATCGCCATGTTGGCGCGCGCGCAGCGATGCTGGATTGCGTCTATTTCAGCTTTGCTCGGCGCGGACAGGTTGTTCACCTCGACGATCAATTCAGCTAGTGTTGCGGGTCTGGCTGTGAGCTTTTTGTCACGCCATTGACGGTAGCTGGCGTCGTCGTCGAGGTCGAAGGGATTCATGCCAGTATTGTCCAGGGGATGATGTGAGCGGGCCATGACCCAGGTCAATAGCCGTGCCTTGGTCTATTTCGTGTCGAATGCCAGAAGCTCCTCGATGGTGGCGAGCATGGCTTTGGGTTGGTTGTATTCGATTGGGATGGGCCAACGACTGCCGTCAAGATCGAGTATCAAGCAGGGGAAGGCATTCGCCCCCAGCGCATGGGCCAGGGTGATCTGGCGTTGCAGTTCGGCCTCGGTGGCCTGGCTTCGCAGTTGTTCGGTAAACGCCATTCCGTCGATGCCGAGATCGGTGGCGATGGTGACCAGGGTGTGCTCGTCCGAGGGATTGCGGGCGTGTAGGTAGTAGGCTTGTTGAATACCGAGGGTCATTGCCTCGGATCGATCGAAACGGGCGGCGGCGATCACCGCCCGGCAGGCAGGCCAGGTACTGCGGCGGGGGCGACATGTGTTCCAAAAGTCAAAGTTGAATTCGGTACCCGGCACGCGTTGCTGGATGCGTCGCCAAGTGGCCCGCAGGGTTTTGCGAAGCTGCTTATTCATCGGCTCGTTGCTGTCTGGTGCCAGGCCGCCAAGCAGCGAGATGAATTGGAACTCCGCTGGCAGTTGCCGCCGCAACGCGGCCAGTGCCGGACGGAAGGCCCAGCACCAGCTGCACATCGGGTCATGCACGTAGATTAACGCGGGCATCAGTATTCCAGTTTCCGCGCGTCGAAAGGATGTTTTGGCTTGCCGCCGAGAATGGTTTTCAAGACATAGTTCATCGTGGTTTGATCGTTGTCGAAGCCGCCGTGGGTTTCGCTGCGGGTGAAATCACCATGGACGCCATCACTGTAGTGAATCTGAAATCGCCTGCCGAGCGCGCGAACAGCCTTCTCTCTCGTCATTGACATGGCAAAGTTTTGCATGCCGAGCAATGCTTTCGGAAGGTCTTCCTCGAAGGATTGCGATACCAGATAGAGGAGTGATTTCCGATAGATGCCGGCGACCTGGTCCTTGCGTTCCAATTCATCGCCGAGGGCAAGTATTCGCATCTGATCGATGCCGAACCCGTTCTCGTCCAGGGCGGGCAGGTAGTGGCGATGAAACAGCTCGACCGTGCAGGCCGGCGCAAGCAGCGTGCAACTGGCGATGCGTAGTTCTGGCGCGATATCGCGCAACGCACCGAGCAGCCAGGCGATCAGCACGCCGCCAGTGCTGTGGCCGACCAAATGGATTTTCATCTTCTTCGACTTTCGCTGTTCGAATGCCTTTAGGAAGGTGCTCAGTGTCACGCTACCGGCATTGCCCGGCTCAAACGGTAGCCTGGCGCCGGATTTCATTTCGCGCCACAGAGCGCGGCCGGGGATGCGTGTCGTCCATTCGATCAACCGATCGGTCCAGTCGCTGAAGCCGGCGGCGCGCTTTTCGGCGGTGGATTGCCGTCGCAGAACGACATCCTTCAGTTCTTCCATGATGCCGGTGTCGTACATGAAGTGATAGGGGTAGATGCGGTTACTCTTGAAGGTCTCGACCATTACCGCGACGCGGCGCGCCGAATCCTTTGGCGAATTCAATCCACCATGCGCGTACAACAACAGGTGGTCATAATCCTTGCTGTTCTTGACTAGGTTTTTCGCGGTGGTGCTTACATCCTCGGCGGTGCTCCAGTAGCGGCCTTGGGTGTGGAAGCGGCCATCGTCGGCATGGATGAAATGCCCGGCGATCTCGCTGCGTGGTGGACTTGGCCTGAGTGACAGGCCGGAGCGATTCTGTTCCTGCCTCGGGGGTAGATGCCAGATCTGCGGAGTTGGCAAGGCCAGATTGAACACCCAGGCGTCCATCAGGTTCTCCAGCCAATCCTCGTATTGCCACAGGCCCAGCCCCTGTTTGCCCCAACGCCGGCTCCAGGAGTTTTGAATCCAGAAGCCCTTGCGGGTGTAACCGACGATCGCGAAGGCATGGCCACCCATGGGTTTTTTCTCATAGGGAATGACGCCATTCAGTTTGCTTGGACGCATCCAGCCTCGATGGGTATGCGCGGAACAGTAGATCATGCCGGTTTCGTTCAGCGCGGCATGGAAATCGGCGATGCGCGGTTGGATGCGGTAGTAGGCGCCGATGGTATGCTTGCGTGCGTCCTTGGCCCGTTCGACGGTCAGCGCGCCGGGTTTGTTGGGTTCGTATGGCCATTTGGTTTCACTGCATACGCCCATGTTGTACCAGCCCTTGATGGCGCCTCGGCAACTGGAGCCGGAATAGCCCTCGCCGGGCCATTCGTCGTGACGCTTGGCCATTTCGTACAGCATGCGCGGGCTGACTCGGGCCTTGCCGCCACGCTGCTGGTTGAACAGGTTGATGATCGCGGCCAGACCGAAGCCGGTGCATGCGCCGTCGTTCTTCTGATCCAGGATGGTCAGTTTGGTAGGCGCCTTCAGGTAAGGCTTGAGCTGGCGCAGTGTCGGTTCATAGGGCCAGTCACGTAGATCGGGTACGTCGGGCAGGGCGTTTAGCGGATAACCGTTGTCGGTTGTTTCGATCTTCCGTTTCTTGTTCAGTGGTTCCACGCGTTTTCCTCCAGAATGTTGGCTATGTCGTCACGGCCAGCCAAGCCTCAGCGTTATTGCCTGCGCGCTGAAGCTCTCTGGCGGCGTTGCCTGTCGTTGTGGGGAACGGTCCGCTCGCGCCTTTCCAGGAATCAAATGGCATGCACATTGAAATCCTACGTTTGACCGGTTGCGACCATGGATCATTGAAAAATACGGTTTTTCAACGATCTGTTGGAATTATAGGGGATCTTGAAAAAGTCCTTCCATGGCCTTTTCAACGGCCTGTTAATCGTGATCCAAAAGGGTGGGACATTCCTGTCCCACTTGGGCATCTCGATTTTTCGAGATGTACTATAGTTCCATCGCCGAGGGGCGATAGAGAAAAGTGATGCGTGACAAACCTGGGCAAAAGCCCGTGGATGGCGCCTCGGTGCTCTGTCACTCATCCGCGAGAGAAAAATCTGTGCGTTAAAAGGGTTTCAGGCTAAAATTCGCGTTCTTGGATTCTACATAGGAAGTTTCCGTGACCGGGATCGACTACGCCATCCTCGGCGTCATCGCTGTTTCCGCTGTGATCAGCCTGTTCCGCGGCTTTGTGCGCGAGGCGCTTTCACTGGCCGTATGGATCGCATCTATCTGGCTGGCATGGCGCTATTTCAATGAGTTGGAACCGATACTTCCAAGATGGGTTGAAGAACCATCACTGCGTACCGGTATCGCTTTTGTGTTGATCTGGCTCGGTGCGCTGCTGATCGGCGGGATGATCGTACATCTGCTTAGCCTTATCGTTGACAAGACCGGTCTGAACGTAACTGACCGTTTCATCGGTCTGTTCTTCGGCGCGGCGCGCGGCGCCCTGCTGGTTGCGATCATCGTGTTGCTGGCGGGTTTGACCCCAATGCCCCGGGATTCCTGGTGGCAGGGTTCACAGTTGTTGCCGTATTTCGAGCAGGCCGCGAAGGTGATGCGCGGCTTTCTGCCTGAGGATGTGGCAAGCCGATTTTCCTTTCCATCGGACTCTCCGGAATCATAGCTATGTGCGGAATCGTCGCGATCTACGGCAGAAGCGCGGTAAACCAGTCGCTATACGACGCCTTGCTGGTATTGCAGCACCGCGGTCAGGATGCCGCGGGCATCGTCACTTGCGAAGACAATGTGTTGCATCTGCGCAAGGCCAACGGCCTGGCGAGCGATGTCTTCCAGACCCGGCATATGCTCCGGCTGCGCGGCAACATGGGCATCGGACATGTGCGTTACCCGACGGCGGGTTGCTCGTCTTCCGCCGAGGCGCAGCCGTTCTATGTCAATTCGCCTTATGGCATCACATTGGCGCACAACGGCAATCTGACCAATGTCGATGAGCTGAAGCAGGATCTCTTTCTCGAGGATCGCCGACACATCAACACCAGCTCGGATTCCGAGGTGCTGCTGAATATCTTCGCGCACGAGCTTGCCGCGCAGGATAAGCTTCAATTGACAGAGCGCGAGGTCTTTCAGGCGGTGGCTGGCGTGCACAAGCGCTGTAAGGGCGGCTACGCGGCGGTGGCGATGATCATCGGCTACGGGGTGGTTGGTTTTCGCGATCCACACGGTATCCGGCCGGTGGTGTTCGGCTCGCGCGAGACCGATCAGGGCCGCGAATACATGATTGCATCGGAAAGCGTCGCGCTGGACACCCTGGGTTATACCCTGGAGCGTTCCTTGCGTCCCGGCGAGGCGGTGTATATCGATATGCGAGGCCAGCTGCATACGATGCAATGCGCGGCGAACCCGGTGTTGTCGCCGTGTATCTTCGAATTCGTCTATTTTGCCCGTCCGGATTCGGTGATCGACGATATCTTCGTGCACAAGGCGCGTTCGCGCATGGGCAAGCGCTTGGCGCGCAAGATCCTGCGCGAATGGCCGGGTCACGATATCGACGTGGTGATTCCGATCCCGGATACCTCGCGAACCGCGGCGCTGGCGCTGGCGGACGAGCTTGGCGTCGCCTATACCGAGGGTTTCATCAAGAACCGTTACATTGGCCGGACTTTCATCATGCCCGGACAGACCGCGCGCAAGAAGTCGGTGCGCCAGAAGCTGAACGCGATCAATCTGGAATTTCGCGGCAAGAACGTGCTGCTGGTGGACGATTCCATCGTGCGTGGCACCACGTCGAAACAGATCGTGCAGATGGCGCGGGATGTCGGCGCGAACAAGGTGTATTTTGCGTCTGCGGCGCCTCCGGTGCGCTATCCGAACGTCTATGGCATCGACATGCCGGCGGCCACCGAGTTGGTTGCACATGGGCGTAGCGAGGATGAGGTGCGCAAGCTGATCGGCGCGGACAAGCTGATCTATCAGGATCTCAACGATCTGATCCGCGCGGTACAGAAGAAGGGCAAAACCTGCATCCAGTGCTTCGATACCTCGGTGTTCAGCGGCGAATACATCACCGGCGACGTGAGTCCCGCCTATTTGCGCCAGCTCGAACTGTTGCGCAATGATGGCGCGAAGCAGGGCAAGGACGATGTCGAATGTTCGGTGGTCGGTCTACACAACGCGAGTTAGCGTGAAAGTCGCTTGCTGGTTGCCTGTGATTCGTCCGCGGACACGTCGTGAATGCGTCCCTGTAGCAGGCCGTTGAAAAAGTCCATGGAAGGACTTTTTCAACATCCTGGTAGGCTTGGCTCGGTATCACCCACGGGGAAGTGGGAAATGCCGGGAGCATTTCCAGTACCCTATCTTGGGCATCCCATGGCCGAACCACGGGTAACTTTCATGATGCCGGGGCCATCCCGTCATGGGTCGGCTGCTCACGTTCCATCCGTCGTTCAGCCGTTTTTTGTCTGGCGTCGCGGATTTTTCCTTGTTTCCTGTTTTTCGAGGAATCACCATGTTGATTGTTTTACGACCTGCTTTGTTGGCTGTTGGCCTTGTGCTTTTCACCTGTGCGTCGCTGGCGGGTGATCCCGACCCCTACGATAAGTTCCGCGGCGTCGACGAGAACGATGAAGATTTCAACTACGACAGCAGCCAGGATGTACCCTGGGCCGAGGAGTCCATCCTCAAGCCAGCGGCGCCGAACCAGCATGCCCTGACCAAGCTGGATATCGAGTCGGCGCCACGCGGTTTTACCGTGCTGCTGGATACCTCCAGTCTAACTCGGGGCGATTACGATAACGTGACCCGCTACTGGTTGGCGTTGAAGTCGAGTCAGGGCACGCTGAACTTCAGCTATGAAGGGATGAAGTGCAACACCGGCGAATACAAGCTATATGGTTATGCGATGCCGGATGGAAAGGGTCTGCGTCCCTATGCGAAGCCGCGCTGGAAACCCCTGCGTAACAGCGGACGACGTAACTACCGCGCAGAACTGAAGGAACGTTATCTCTGCCAGGGCGTGACCCCGCGCACAATCGATGAGATTCGCGAGTTGGCCGCTGGTCGCGAGCGGCGGGAGATAGACCCTTATGCCGAGCTGCTGGATTGATCGATGGCTGAGAGTTCCTACGACGCCTCGGCCATTGAGGTTCTCAGTGGCCTGGAGCCGGTGCGCAAGCGTCCCGGCATGTACACCGATACCACGCGACCGAATCACCTTGCTCAGGAGATCATAGATAACAGCGTCGACGAAGCCGTTGCCGGCCATGCTACGCGGGTCGACGTCACTCTGTACAAGGATGGTTCACTGGAAGCGGCCGACGACGGTCGCGGCATGCCGGTCGACCTGCATCCGGAAAAGAAGAAACCTGGCGTCGAGGTGATTATGAGCACGTTGCACGCCGGCGGTAAGTTCTCGAACAAGAACTACCAGTTCTCCGGCGGCCTGCACGGCGTCGGGGTATCCGTGGTGAACGCCTTGTCGACACGCCTGGAGATTTGGGTGAAGCGCGGGGCCAAGGAATACCACATGGCGTTTGCCGATGGCGAGAAGGTCTCTGATCTGGAGGTGATTGGCAAGGTCGGCAGGAAAAACACCGGAACCCGGCTGCGTTTCTGGCCGAACGTGAAATACTTCGATACGTCGAAGTTCTCGCTGCGCCAGTTGCTGCATGTGTTGCGCGCCAAGGCGGTGCTGTGTCCGGGGTTGAAGGTCAACTTCACCGATGAGGCCAGCGGCGATACACACAGTTGGTACTACGAGGACGGTCTGCGCGATTATCTGATGGATGCGCTCGGGGATACGCCGATGGTGCCGAATTCACCGTTCACCGGTAGCTTCGCTGGTGGCAACGAGGCCGCCGACTGGGCGCTGACCTGGCTGCCGGAGGGCGGCGAGGCGGTTACCGAGAGCTATGTGAATCTGATCCCTACCGTGCTAGGCGGCACGCACGTCAACGGTTTGCGTACCGGCCTGACCGAGGCGATCCGCGAGTTCTGCGAGTTCCGCAATCTGCTGCCGCGGGGCATCAAGCTGACGCCGGATGATGTCTGGGGACAGATCAGCTATGTGTTGTCGGTGAAGTTGGCTGATCCACAGTTTTCCGGTCAGACCAAGGAGCGCTTGTCGTCGCGCGAATGCGCCGCCTTTGTCTCTGGTATCGTCAAGGATGCCTTCAGCCTGTGGCTGAACCAGCATACCGATGTCGGTGAACAGCTCGCGGAACTCGCGATTATTGCCGCGCAGACGCGCGCCCGGGCGGGGCGCAAGGTGGCGCGCAAAAAGGTTGCGCACGGTCCGGCGTTACCGGGCAAGCTGGCCGACTGCACCGCGGTCGATCCGGAACGCACCGAGTTGTTCCTGGTCGAGGGAGATTCCGCCGGCGGTTCGGCGAAGCAGGCGCGCGACCGCGAGTTCCAGGCGATCATGCCATTGCGTGGCAAGATTCTGAATACCTGGGAGGTCGATGCGCTGGATGTGCTGGCCTCGCGGGAGGTGCATGACATCTCCGTGGCGATCGGCGTCGACCCCGGCGCGACCGATCTGTCGCGGCTGCGTTTCGGCAAGATCTGCATCCTAGCCGATGCTGACTCCGATGGCGCGCATATCGCCACGCTGCTGTGCGCCTTGTTCGTCCGCCACTTTCGGCCGTTGGTCGGCGCTGGACATGTGTATGTTGCGATGCCGCCGCTGTATCGCATCGATGTCGGCAAGCAGGTGTTCTACGCGCTCGACGACAACGAGAAACAGGGCATGCTCGATCGTATCGAGGCGGAGAAGATCAAGGGCAGGGTGAATGTCCAGCGCTTCAAGGGGCTGGGCGAGATGAACCCCTCGCAACTGCGTGAAACTACGATCAACCCGGATACCCGACGGTTGGTGCAACTGACGCTGGAAGAAGGCGACGTCACCGACCGCGTCATGGATATGTTGCTGGCGAAGAAGCGTTCGGCGGATCGTAAGCAGTGGCTACAGGAGAAAGGGGATCTCGCGGAGGTTTGAGTATCGTCCGTTCAGTTCCCCGGATTGCGAAACACCCAGCCACGGTAGATTACCGGCCTGGCCTTTGCGTCGGCTGGATGACTCGTGCTCGCTGGGGGCATGCGCCGTGGCCGTACCGGCATGATCGCTGGAAGCGTCGGATGCATCCGGGGGCGCATATATGGCCGGGGGTGGTGACGGTTCGACGCGGCGTGCGCCAGCAGGCACAGGAAGGCATGCGAAGGCATGGCGAACAACAGTGCCAGCATGCCGATACCGAGTTTCAGGCCGTGTCTTTTCGAGGATTCATCGCGCATGCACTTGAGTATGGCAGTTATTGACCCGGTAACCAAATATGGGGATCTCGAAAAATGCCTTCCATGGAATTTTTTCATCGCAAAGAGAAAATATGATTTCCTCTTTTCATACATTTTCAATGACTTATCGTGATCTAAAAGGGTGTGACATCCCTGTCCCACTCGGGCATCTCGATTTTTCGAGATATCCATATCCTCCAAAAAGCCAGTCGCGAGGGCTATCTCTCATCACCGCCAGTCGGTATCATGCGCGCGTTCCAGAATAACCGGAGGAAAGGCATGCCTTCATTCGATGTGGTTTCGGAGGTCGATACGCAAGAGGTTCGCAATGCGGTGGATTAGGCGAACCGCGAGGTCGGCACGCGTTTCGACTTCAAGGGCAGCGAGGCGCATTTCGAGCAGAAGGAAGATCTCGTCACGCTGGAAGCCGAAAACGAGTTTCAGTTGCAACAGATGATGGATATATTCGAGAAAAAGCTGGTCAAACGGAAGGTCGATATCGGCGTTCTGGATATCCAGGAACCACGCGTGAGCAATAATCGCGCGCGGCAGCAGGTCACCATCAGACAGGGTATCGACACCGACACCAGCCGGAAGATCGTCAAGGACATCAAGGCCGCCAAGCTCAAGGTGCAGGCGAGGGTCCAGGACGAACAGGTGCGCGTAACCGGCAAGAAACGTGACGATCTTCAGACCGTCATCACGTTGTTACGCGAAAAGGACTACGGTCTGCCGTTACAATACATCAACTTCAGAGATTGAATCCCTTATGCATTTTTTCATCTTCCGTCCGTCACGCGGGTTCCGGCTCGCGACCAGTCTGCTTCTGATTCTGCTGACCGTTCGGGCATTGGCCGCCGATCCGGCGGTCGAAAAGCGTATCCGTGATGGGATAAAGGCCATTGCGCCGAACCTCAGCATCGACGGCATCACCAGCAGCCCGATGGCCGGCGTCTACCAAGTAGCGGTCGGCCCGCGTATCTTCTATGCCTCGGCGGATGGCCGCTATCTGCTACAAGGTTCACTGCTGGATCTGCGTACCGGCAAGGATCTCACCGAGCCGGCCGAGCGCAACGCGCGTCTTGCCGCGATCGATGCCGTCGGTGATAAGAATATGATCACCTATGATCCGAAGAAGCCAAAATACACGGTCAATGTGTTCACCGATGTGGATTGCGGATACTGCCGTAAGTTGCATCGCCAGATGCCGGAATACCTCGATAAGGGCATCCGTATCCGTTACCTGTTCTATCCGCGCGCCGGTATCGGCAGCAAACCCTATGACAAGGCCGTGACCGCGTGGTGCTCGGATGATCGAAAAAAGGCACTGACCGAACTGAAGAATGGCAAGAACCTGCCTGAAAAGCATTGTCAGAATCCGGTTGCCGATCACTATAAACTGGGTCAGTTGGTTGGTGTCAACGGTACCCCCTACATGGTGCTGGAGAACGGCGAGGCGATTCCGGGCTACATCCCACCGAAGAAACTGAGCCAATATCTGGAGCAGAAACTCCCTAAATAGATTGAGATTGACCCGAGACAGGCAAAATGGCGCCTCGCGAGGCGCCGTTTTTTTGTGTCGTGATCAAGAATCGTTCTCGATTGCCGCTAGAAAGTCACCACGCCTCGTTATCTTTATTTATCTTTTTGGAGAATCCGTCGAAATGCCCCGATCCGAACGCGTCCTGCGTAAACCCGTCGTCCTGCTCATCATGGATGGGGTTGGCAGCAATCCCAATCGTTTGAACAACGCTGTCGCACTTGCGAATACCCCGAATCTGGATGCCTGGTTCGAACGCTGCCCGCACACTGTCTTGCAGGCGTCCGGGCGCGCGGTCGGCCTGCCGGATGAGCAGATGGGCAACTCCGAGGTCGGTCATTTGACGCTTGGTAGCGGCAGTATCGTGCATCAGGATCTGGTGTTGGTGGACGAGGCGATCGAAAACGGTGAATTTTTTCGTAATCCCAGCCTGCTCGATGCGGTAAAACACGCGGCTGGGCGGCGGCGTCCGCTGCATCTGCTCGGCTTGGTGTCCAGTGGCGGTGTACACAGTCATACCCGTCATCTGCTGGCCTTGATTCAGTTGTGTCGCGAATACGGTGTCGAACCGATTGTTCATGCGATCACCGATGGCCGTGACGTCGCGCCGCGTTCCGCAGCGGCGCAGTTGGCACCCGTTATCGAATCGCTGGGCGAAGGATCGGGACGCATCGCGACCCTTATCGGACGCTATTATGCAATGGACAGGGACAACCGCTGGGAACGCACCGAGGCGGCTTGG
>Ga0256841_1003315_pt1 | contig 12094 bp, 13 predicted proteins | sample 356308metaG_FD_185971 | JGI IMG/M metagenome (GOLD analysis project Ga0256841, IMG submission 185971) | Hydrothermal vent microbial communities from Mid Atlantic Ridge, Atlantic Ocean - 356-308 | ecosystem: Environmental > Aquatic > Marine > Hydrothermal vents | place: Atlantic Ocean: Mid...
CCAGCAGAAGCAGAGCGGGTTGCTGAACAAGCAGGACCTGAGCATCGGCTCCGTCGACTGATCCTGTCCCAGGCCTGTGGTGCCGGCCACCCAGGCGCAGCCGACGCCTGGGGCCGGTCCTCCCCTCTCCCCCTTATAGCCAAGCGCAGATCACGGCTGCCGGCGGTGTGCATCCGGCACGCCGCCGGGCAATCCCAGAATGGCGCCACTATCGACACTATGCGCACCATGGTGTGCGCCCTGTCGCGCTATCGGTGGCGCACTATGGGATCGCTCTATGCGCTGGTGTGGCGATTGCTCGCCATAGTCCCTGCGATGACTCGCTTCCGCCCTGCCTGCCGCAGGCAGGGCCTTGCCCAGGGGCACGAGGAACACCCTCGAAAAACGAAGTATTCACGTGCGACGGGTAGCGCTATCCCGCCTGGGCCTGGATCAGATAACGGAGCGCCGCGATCACTCCGAGGAAGGCGGTGAAGGTGAGGCCCAGGGACCAGAACATGAACCGATCGGTACGCCTGGTCAGGTGTTCGAAGCGCTTGTCCATGGCCTCAAAGCCCGCCTTCAGGTCCTGTCGTGCTTCCTCGAAGCGCTTGTTTATCTCCTCGAAGCGCTTGTTCATATCCTCGAAGCGCTTATTCATATCTTCGAAGCGCTTGTTCATATCTTCGAAGCGCTTGTCTATGGCCTCAAAGCGCTTGTCCACGGCCTCGAAGCGCCTGTCCATGTCCTCGCGCTGCTCGGCGAAGCGTTTGTCCATGGCCTCGAAGCGCTTGTCCACCGCCTCGAAGCGCTTCTCCATGGCCTCGAAGCGCTTGTCCACCGCCTCGAAGCGCTTGTCCACGGCCTCGAAGCGTTTCTCCATGAGACGGAATCCCTGCTCCATCAATATCAATTGATGTTTGAGCGTCTCCTCCACCCGGACCAGGCGTTCGCGCAGCTCCACCTCATAGACCGCCGGGGGCCTGGCCAGGCTCTGGTCGGCCAGCCATTCGGCAATATGGGTCTTGATGAATTCGATGTCTTCGGCCTGGAGACTCATGGGCAAAAGCTTAGCACAGGCAGGGTGTCTGCTTCGCAGCGGGTGAAGCGAGGCGAAGGCCCAGGGCTTGAGGTGAAACGTGGAACCAGGCCGGGCCTTCAGCGCCCATGCGCCTGCAGCCACTCCTCCAGCATCATCAGGATCCAGACCATGACGCCATAGTATCCGGCATGCTCTTCCCGCATCCGGCGGACCTGCTCCCGGATGAACTCGGGACGCACCCAGCCGCGCGCCTCCAGGGCCTCCAGACGCGCGATGGCGTGGGCGGCGAGGTCGGGGTCGTCGCGCAACCAGACCCCGGTGGGCAGGCCGAAGCCGTGTTTCTTCTTGGCGAGGATCTCGTCCGGAAGGAAACCGCGCACCGACTCCTTGAAGAACCAGCGCAGGCGGCCCTTCTTGATCTTGAGCGCCGGCGGCACCCGCCCGGAGAAATCGAGCATCTCGTCGTCGAGCAGGGGATAACGCACCTCCACCCCGGCCAGATCGCACATGCGATTGACCTTGCGCAGGTCGCTGTCGGCCAGGGTGATCTTGATGTCCAGGTGGAGCATACGCTGCAAGGGGTCCTGGGAGGCGGCACGGAAATAGACCTCGCGCAGGTTGTCCAGCGGCCCCTCGGGGTCGATGGCGGCGAGGAATTCGGGGGTGAGGGCCTGTTCCAGCGGCGTGCGCCTGAGGAAGTTGTAGGACTCCATGCGGTCCGGCAGGGGCACCCGCGCCTGTTCGATGTAGGAACGCAGCTTGCGCAGGGGAAAGAGGCGCGCGGCCCCCGGCAGCCGGGCCAGGGGTTCCAGCAGCCCATGCCGGAGCAACACCGGGACCCGGGCATAGTGCTCGAACAACAATTGGTGGGCGTAGCGGGAGTTGCCGCCGAATATCTCGTCACCGCCATCGCCGGCGATGAGGACCGCCTTGCCCTGGTCCACGGCGAGGCGCGCGCAATAGTAGGTGGGCACGGCCGAGGCGTTGCCGAAGGGCTCGTCATAGGCCGCCGCGATCCGGGGCACGAGCTGGAGGACATCGGCGGGGGTGACGTAATAGTTGTGGTGGCGGAGGCCGAAATGACGGGCGGCGAGGCGGGCGTAGGCCATCTCGTCGTAGCCCTCGGCGGAGAAGCCGATGGAGAAGGCATCGGTGGGCCGCCAGACGAGCCTGGCCAATTCGCCGCAGACGGTGGAGCTGTCGATTCCACCGGAGAGGAAGGCCCCGCCCTGGTCCTTGTCCGTGCCTTCCGCGGCGCGGGCCACGGAACGGTCGAGCACTCCGTGGAATTCCTCGCGCAGGGCCTCGAAGTCCCCGCCCCGGTCCACATAGGGCATCTGCCAGTAGAAGCCCTGTTCCACCTTGCCGCCCCGCCAACGCAGGTATTCGGCCGGCCGGAGCTTGCTCACTCCACGGAAGACGGTGCCGGGCGAGGGGACCTTCTCGAAGAACAGGTAGTTGTAGATGCCCTGGAGATCGAGTTCCGCGCCCAGCCGGGGATGGGCGGCCACGGCGTCGGCGCGGGTGGCGAAGACCGGACCCTCGTCGGTGAGGGCCCAGGCCAGGGCCTCGGCGCCGGCGCGGTCGACAGCCAGCAGGGCCTCGCGCCTCCCGGGATCCACCAGGGCGAAGGCGAAGGCCCCCTGCATCTCCACCGGCAGCCAGTCCCGATCGGCCCGCCAAAGCCGGAGCATCCGCCGCGCCACCGCGCCAAGGTCGCCGTCACCGGCCAGGCGTGGCCGGCCCATGAGCAGCGCCCGGGCGCCGTCCACCTCCACCAGGGTGGTACGGGGGCCGACCCGGCCCCAGGCATGGCCCGGGGCGCGGTCCACGGCCTCCGCCTCCGCGGCGAACGGGGCGGCCATGGCCTCCAGGGCATCGCCGGGGCCACCGAGAATTCCGCGCAGGGCCATCTCAGTGCCCCGCCTTGAGGGCGTTGACCATGCCCTCGATCACCTCCTTGGCGTCACCGAACACCAGGGAGCAGTTGTCCTGGTAGTAGAGCAGGTTCTCCACCCCGGAGTAACCCGGGCGCATGGAGCGCTTGACGACGAAGACCTGCCGCGCCTTGCCCACCTCCAGGATGGGCATCCCGTAGATGGGGCTGCCCGGGTCCTCCTTGGCGGCGGGGTTGGTGACGTCGTTGGCGCCCACCACCAGGGCCACGTCGGTGGAGGGGAACTCGGGGTTGATCTCGTCCATCTCGAAGACATGGTCGTAGGGGATGTCCGCCTCCGCCAGAAGGACGTTCATGTGCCCGGGCATCCGTCCCGCCACCGGGTGGATGGCGAAGCGCACCTCCACGCCGCGCGCCTCCAGGAGTTCCATGAGTTCCTTCACCGCGTGCTGGGCCTGGGCAACGGCCATGCCGTAGCCGGGTACAATGATGACGCGGTTGGCGTCCTCCATCCAATAGACGGCATCCTCCACCGCCGCCGACTTGACCCCCTTCGCCATGGCCTGGCTCATCGCCGAGGCACCGCCGCTGTCGCCGAAGCCGCCGAACACCACGTTGAAGATGGAGCGGTTCATGGCCACGCACATGATGTAGGAGAGGATCGCGCCCGAGAAGCCCACCAGGGCGCCGACGATGATGAGCAGGTCGTTGCCCAGGGTGAAGCCGGTGGCCGCCGCCGCCCAGCCCGAATAGCTGTTGAGCATGGAGATGATCACCGGCATGTCGGCACCGCCGATGGGGATGATGAGGGTGAAGCCGAGGACGAAGGCCAGGGCCGTCATCAGGGCCAGGGAGACCAGGCTGCCGGTGAGGCCGAAATGGACGCCGAGGGCCACGGCGGTCAGGGCGATGAGGGCGTTCAGGACGTGCTGTCCCTTGAAGCGCACCGGCCGGCCCGAGACCAGCCCCTGGAGCTTGGCGAAGGCCACCACCGAGCCCGAGAAGGTGATGGCGCCGATGATCACCCCGGCGGCGATCTCCCCCATGAGCACCCCGTTCAGGCCGCCCGCGGCACGGTGGTTGAGGAAGGTGCCGATCCCCACCAGCACCGCGGCCATACCCACGAAGCTGTGCAGGGCGGCCACCAGTTGCGGCAGGGCGGTCATCTGGATGCGCGCCGCCACCACCGCGCCGATGACGGCGCCGGCGGCGATGCCGCTGACGATGAGGCCGTAGTGGGTCACCTCGCGGCCCATCAGGGTGGCGCCCAGGGCGATGACCATGCCCAACATGCCCAACAGGTTGCCACGGCGCGCCGAGGCGGGATGGGTCAGGCCCTTGAGGGCGAGGATGAACAGGACCGCCGAGAGCAGGTAGGCCAGGGCCTGGGTGGTGGGGGAAATCGCCATGGGTCAGGCCCTCATCGCTTCTTTTTCTTGAACATGGCGAGCATCCGCTGGGTCACCAGGAAGCCGCCGAAGACATTGATGGAGGCCAGCAACACGGCCACGAAGCCCATCCACTCGGAAGCAGTGCCGGCGGACTCGCTGCCGGTCACCAGCAGGGCGCCGACGATGACGATGCCGGAGATGGCGTTGGTGAGGGCCAGCAGGGGGGTGTGCAGGGAGGGGGTCACCCCCCAGATCACCATATAGCCGATGAAGCAGGAGAGGACGAAGACGTATAGGGCAACGAGGGTCTCGGGCATGGGATTCTCCGTTAGGTGGCCGGGATCAGGGTGGCCTGGGTGATCTCGTCGGCCGAGAAGTCCTTGAAGGCCAGGCCGCCCTCCCCCTTCTCCACCATCAGGGCGAGCAGATTGGCGAGGTTCTTCGCGTAGAAGGCGCTGGCGTCGGTGGCCACCAGGGCCGGGAAATTGGTGTGCCCCACCAGGATCACCCCGTGGCGTTCCACCACCCGGTCCCGCTCGGTGAGGGGGCAGTTGCCGCCGCCCGCCGCGGCCAGGTCCACGATCACCGAGCCGGGACGCATGCGCTGCACCGTCTCCTCGGTCACCAGCACCGGCGCCGGACGGCAGGGGATCATGGCGGTGGTGACGATCACGTGGGCCTTGGCCAGTTCATCGGCCAACAACTGCTGCTGGCGGGCCTTGGCCTCGGCGGACAGTTCCCGGGCATAGCCGCCCTCGCCGCTGCCGCTCTCGCCGATGTCCAGGTCGATGGGTTTGGCCCCCAGGGACTGGATCTGTTCGCGGGTCTCGGGGCGGATGTCGTAGGCGCGGACCTCGGCGCCCAGGCGGCGCGCCGTGGCGATGGCCTGGAGCCCCGCCACCCCGGCCCCGAGCACCACCACCCGCGCCGGTTTGGACGAACCCGCGGAGGTCATCATCAGGGGGAAGAAGCGGCCGAAACGGGCCGCGGCCTCGATCACCGCCCGATAGCCGGCGATGTTGCTCTGCGAGGAGAGGGCATCCATGGACTGGGCGCGGGAGATGCGCGGCATCCGCTCCAGGGCGAAGACGTGGATCTCCCGGGCGAGCATGGCGGCGACGATCTCGTCCTCGCCGCAGGACTCGACGAAGCCCAGGTAGACGGCGCCCGCGGCCATGGCCGCCACCTCCTCGGTCGTGGGGCGGCGCACCTTGCAAACGATCTCCGCGCCCAGGGCCTCCGCCTGATCCGCAATCCGCGCCCCGGCCTCCGCGTACTGGCTATCGGGGTAGTGGGCGGCGGCGCCGGCCCCGGCGGCCACCAGGACCTCGAAGCCCTGCGCCACCCAACGCCTCACCACGTCGGGCGTGGCCGCCACCCGTGCCTCGCCCGCCAGGGATTCTTTCGGTATGCCTATGTTCATTGCGCTGTTTCGCTCGACCGCGGCCATATAAGAGATGGCTATTATCCTTGGCCCTCCAGCGCTTCACAAGGACATGCGGGTTCGCGGCTTCAGGCGATGAATTCCAACCACCCCGCCCGCAGGAGGCGCAGGATCAGCAACAGCGGAAAGGCCGCGTGCAGGCAGAGATCGAAGATGTCCAGGGGCCGGCTCAGGGTACCGGCGAACAGCATCCGCAGTTTCTCTACCAGATGCGGCTCGGGCACGAAAGGGGCGAGGCCCAGGGTGAAGGAGCCGATGAGCAGGAGGCCCCAGGGGAGACGGTCGAGCCAGGACATCGGCCCTTACCCCGCCGGCACCCGATACTGAGCCTGGGTCATCAGATCCACCCCACACTCCAGGCCTTCCAGCCAGTCCAGGAACTCCGCCACCACCCTTCGGCCCTCGAAGGCGCGGCCGTGTTGGGGCACGACGGCCTCCACCGGGAGCTGGCGAACCATGCTCACCCAGAAGCGGCAGACCTTGTGGGCGTTCATGTAGCGCCGGTGGAAGCCCTCCATGTAGGGCAGGACCTCCTTGAGCCGCTTCACCGGCCGGTCGAGATCACCGGGGGGCAGGTTGGCGCCGATATCGCCGGAGAAGAGGATCCGGCTCACCGGGTCGTAGAAGCTGTAATTGCCCTCCGCATGGAGGAAGTGGGCCGGCAGGGCCTGGAGGCGGATGTTGCCCAGGCGCAGGGCGATGCCGTCGTCGGGGATGGTCACCACCCGGCCCTGCAACTTGCCCGGGCGGGTGAAGTGGGGGATGAAGCGTTCCCACAGGGCGGGCACCACCACCTTGCAATCGGTACCCACCAGCCACTTGTTCACCGAGGCGACGATGTCCGGATCCTGATGGGAGGCCACCACGTAATCGAGCTTCTTGACGTTCATGTAGTCGCTGATGGCCATGAACAGGCGCGAATAGGTGAGTTCCCCCCCGGGATCGAGGAGGGCCGCGTGGCCGTTGTCGTAGATCATGAACTGGTTGGCCTGGACCGCCTCGCCCCTCACCAGGTCACGAAAGGCGACGCAGACATGCGCGCCATCGTTGTAGAGTTCGACCGCCATGAAACCCTCACCTCTTGATTATCACGCCACCTCACTGGCGGATCGCCCAGGGGGAGAATAGCATTACAACATCGTACATAACATTTCCCGCGTGCCCCTGTGATGGCGCCTCCCCTGAATCACCCCTGGAATCTCCCTCCCGCGGAGGCACGCGCCCTCCAGGAGCGCCTGCGCCCCCTCCTCATCACCCATGACGCATTCGGGCAGGTGCAATCCGTGGCCGGGACCGACCTGGGCTTCGAAGACGATGGTCGTGTCGCCCGTGCGGCGGTGGTGGTGCTCGAATTCCCCTCCCTCCGGGCCATCGACCAGGCCCTGGTGCGGCGGCCGACGCCCATGCCCTATATCCCGGGGTTGCTCTCCTTTCGCGAGATCCCCGCCCTGCTCGACGCCCTGGCATGCCTGCGCCGCCCGCCGGACCTGCTGCTCTGCGACGGCGCCGGCTACGCCCACCCCCGCCGCCTGGGGCTGGCCGCCCACCTCGGCCTGTATACCGGCATTCCCAGCATCGGGGTCGCCAAGTCGCGCCTGATCGGCGCCTACGAGGAACCGGGCGAGGCCCGCGGCGCCTGGTCCCCCCTGGTGGACCAAGGCGAGATCGTCGGCGCGGCGCTGCGCACCCGCGCCCGGGTGAGCCCCCTGTTCGTCTCCGGTGGACACCGGGTCGGCCTCATGACCGCCATGCGCTGGGTGCTCCACTGCTGCACCCGCTACCGCCTGCCGGAGACCACCCGCGCCGCCCACCGGCTGGCCTCGGGCTGAGCCATGACCACGGCCCCTCCGCCCCCCCTGGACAGGCGCACGCGCCTGGGCCTGATCGGTCTCGGCCTCGTCGCCTGGCTGCTGCTGGGTCTGGGCGCCTGGGAACCCACCGGGCTCACGGGCAAGGACGAGTACTATCTGGGCCTGCGCACCCCCCTGTGCATGATCGAGCAGGACCGATGGTGGGTGCCCTGTCTGGACGGGGCGCCGCGCATCCGCAAGCCGCCCCTGGTGTACTGGCTCACGGCCGCGGCCTTCGCCGCCTTCGGGCCTTCGCTGGCGGTGGCGCGCGCCCTGGCGGCGGCCTGGGGCGCGGGGCTGGTGCTCCTCACCGTCCTGGTGGCCTGGGAACTGGGTGGAGACCACGCCCGTGCCCGCCTCGCCGGGCTGCTCATGCTGTCCTTCCTCGGCCTCGGGGTGGGCGCGCGCATGGTGGAATTGGATGTGCCCGTGGCGACTTGCTCCCTGCTCGCCTTCTGGGCCCTGTTGCGCTGGTACCGGCGCGACCATCCGGCCTGGCTCGGCGTCGCCGCCCTGGGCCTGGCCGCGGGGTTCCTGGTGAAGGGCCCGGTGGTGGCGGTGGTGTGTGGCGCCGGGGGGCTGGCCCTGCTGGCCCTGGACCCGCGGGCGCGCCGGTTCGTCGCGGCGCGCCGGCTCCAGGCCCTGGCCGGCCTGTTACTGGCCGTGGCCCTGGCCCTGCCCTGGTTCCTGTACGTGCATATCCACTTTCCCGACCTCGCCCGGGAGACCCTGGGCGCCGAACTGGCGGCGAGGGCGTTCCTGAATCCTTCTCTGGTGCCCGTCTACGGTATCCTGATGCTGGCCCTTCCCTGGTCCTTCGTGGTCCTGGAGCGACTCTCCATCCGCCGGGGCCCGGCCCAGCCTCAGCGGGCCTTGGCCCTGCTCTGGCTGGGCCTGACCCTGGCACCCTTCTTTCTCATCAAGACCTTCGAGCGTTACCTCTACGGTTCACTGCCCGCGCTGGCCCTGTGGCTGGCCTTTGCCCTCGATCCGTCCCGCCCGGCACTGCGCTGGGCGGCCCGTCTCGGTGCACTTCTGACCCTGGTCCTCGGCCTGCCCCTGGCCGGGCTCGCCTGGTGGCTCTCGGGGTTCGCCTGGGGACCGGCGTTCGCCCTCGCCGCCCTGGGCGGCCTGGCCTGGGTCTGGTGGCGGCCCGGGGCGCCACAGGCCCTGGCCCTGAGCGCCGCCCTCGCCTGGTCCGCCCTGCTCGGTCTCGCCTACCCGCGCCTGGGCATCAACGCCATCCCCCCGGCCCTGCTGGCCCTGACCCGGCACGCCCCGGTGGTGCTCTACGGCGGTCCCCAGCCGGCCCTGTTGCCCATCGTCCTGGGCCGTTCCCTGATCCACCTGGACCCGGGCGCGCCCCTGCCCCGCGCCCTGCTGGGAGACTGCCGGCCCATCCTGGTCACCGTGCCCGGCAAAGAGGTCCGCGAGGCCGCGCAGGCCCTGACCGCCGCCGGCCTGCGAGTGCGGGAACGCGGGCGTTTCGGCATCCTCAGCGCCGACGTGACCTGGTACCGGATGTTCCGCGAGCGCCTGGGGCGGGCGCAGATCCTGAGGGCCCTGGCCGAGCGCCGGCTCGACCGGCTGGCCCCCCGGGTGGTGGTCCTGGAGGCCGGGGATTCCACGTGCGGCGCGCCCTGAACCTCGGTTTCTTCGTCATCCTGGCGGCGCTCGTGATCGCCGTGGGCGGGCATGCCCCCCCCGCGCCGCCGCGCTTCGCCCCCGCCGAGTACCGGATCATCCCCCACCCCGAGGCGGCGGGCGGGTTGCGCCGCGCCTTCCTTTCTCCGCCGGGCCTGACCCGACGGGTACACAGCGGCACCCTGGTGGAGACCCCGGACGGCGGCCTCCTGGCGGCCTGGTTCGGGGGCTCGCGCGAGGGCGCCGCCGACGTGGCCATCTACGGCGCCCGCCGGCCGGCGGGCGCGGCGGCCTGGTCCGCCCCCTTCGTCATCACCGACCGCGCCGCCAGCGCGCGCGACCTGGGCCGCCACCTGCGCAAGCTCGGCAATCCGGTCCTGGCCCGCGACCGGCGCGGACGCATCCACCTGTTCTACGTCCAGGTCTCCATGGGCGGTTGGTCCACCAGCCGCCTCGCCGAGCGTCTCTCCAGCGACGGCGGCCGCCACTGGGGCCCGGCGCGCGGCCTGGTCACCAGCCCCTTCCTGAATATCAGCACCCTGGTGCGTACCCGTCCCCTGGCCCTGGCCGACGGTGGCCTGGCCCTGCCGGTCTACCACGAACTGGCGGGCAAGTTCGGCGAATGGCTGCGCCTGGACGCGGACGGCCGCCTGCTCGCCAAGCACCGCATCGGTTGGGGACGCCGGGGGATCCAACCGAGCCTGGTGGCGCGGGGGCCACGGGAGGTGGTCGCCCTCCTGCGCCGGGTGGGCGGGGCCCCGCCCCGGGTCCTGAGGACCCGCAGCACCGACGGCGGGCGTACCTGGGGCCCCCTGGAGGCCACCGACCTGCCCAACCCCGACGCCAGCGTCGCCGCCCTGGGCCTGCCCGGGGGCGACCTGCTGCTGGCCTACAATCACGCCGAACGCGGCCGCGCCAACCTCTCCCTGGCACGCTCCCGGGACGGACTCCACTGGCGCCGCATCGCCGTCCTGGAGGACGGCGCCGAGCCGGGGGACGAATTCTCCTACCCCTACCTGATCCGCGACCGCCGCGGCCGCTATCAGCTCATCTACACCTGGCGGCGCCGGCGCATGGCCTGGATATCCTTCGACGACGCCTGGCTGGCCCGGGTCTCGGCCAGGGCCACCCCATGGGCACCCTGATGTGGATCCACCTCCAGGGCGGCCTGCTGCTGGCGGTCCTGGTCACGGCCCGGCCGTCCCTGCGCCGCCCCGTCTGGGTCTTGGCCGCCGCCGGCGCCGCCTGGCTGCCGCTGGCGGACGGCAGCGACCTGGCCGGCTGGCTCTATGCCTACAGCGATCAGTTGAGCCTGCCCAGCCTGGCGCTCCTGCTGGGCCTTCTCGCCCGCCGCTGTGGGGCGCCGCTCCCGGCGGAGGCCGGCGACACCCGCCTCTTCTTCGCCCCCACCCTGGTCCTCGCCCTGGGGCTGTATCCGCCCGCCCTGGGTCTAGGGCCATGGGATCCCTACGCCCTCGGCTTCGGCCCCTGGGCCCTGCCCCTGGTCACACTGACCCTGGCGGGACTCGCCGCCCTCCGCGGCCATTGGCCCCCGGCCTGGACCCTGGTTGCCGCGGTCGCCGCCTGGCTGGGCGGAATCGCAGAATCGGTGAACCTCTGGGACTACCTGACAGACCCCTGGCTGGGCATGGCGGCCCTGGCCTGGATGGTGCGTAAATGGCAGCGGAAAAACCTGCGCAGCACGGTATAATTTCCCGTCACCCTCTTCTCTGACAACAACACACCTACGGAGACCGCCATGCTCGGTGAACCCCATGACGTGGACCACGAATTCCCCGAATACCACGACAAGGTCGAGGCCCTGAAGGCGTCCGATCCCGAATTCGCCACCCTGATGAAGGAACACGACCAACTCGACGCCCAGATCCGCGACCTGGAGACCGGCGGCCAACCCGTGATCGACGAATACATGGAGGAACTCAAGCACCGGCGCGCCCAGTTCAAGGACCGCATCTACGACCGCCTGCGCCACGGCTGATCTCCGGCCCGGACGGGCCCCGCCGAGACGATGCGTTTCCATGTCATCCCGGTCACCGCCTTCGAACAGAACTGCACCCTGGTGTGGAACGCCGACCTGGACGCCTTCGTGGTGGACCCCGGTGGCGACGCGCCACGCATCCTCGAGGCCGTCACCGAGCGCAACCTGCGGCCCCAGGCGGTCCTGCTCACCCACGGACACCTGGATCACGTGGGTGCCGCCGCGTCGGTGGCCGAGGCCTACGACATCCCCATCCTCGGCCCCCACGCCGGGGATCGTCCATGGATCGAGGCCCTGGAGGATCAGGCCCGCCTGTTCGGCCTGCCGTCCGCCCCGCGGTTCGAGCCGGACCGCTGGCTGGAAGCGGGCGACCGCCTCTCCCTCGGGAGCCACACGTTCGAGGTCCGCCACTGCCCCGGGCACACCCCGGGCCACTTGATCTTCGTGGACCCGCCGGGCGGCCTCGCCCTGGTGGGTGACGTGCTGTTCAAGGGCGCCATCGGCCGCACCGATCTGCCCCTGGGGGATCACCCGACCCTGCTGACCGGCATCCGTGAGCAGATCCTGCCACTCGACGACGCCACCCGGCTGATCCCCGGACACGGCCCTCTGACCACGGTGGGCGAAGAACGCGCGCACAATCCCTTTCTCGCCGACCTGCATCGCTGAGGCACCCATTACCCCGGCCGTCTCCTCCCCCTGGCCCTCGGCGCCGTCCTTGCGCTGCCGGCCGACTGCAGCCCGTGCTGACAGGCAACGACACCGAGCCGGGCGACGGCCGTTCCCTGATCGCCCCTCCGGACAATGGCAAGGCTATTGGCCGCCCGGGTTCCCGCCGACGACCGACG
>Ga0256841_1003316_pt1 | contig 12090 bp, 15 predicted proteins | sample 356308metaG_FD_185971 | JGI IMG/M metagenome (GOLD analysis project Ga0256841, IMG submission 185971) | Hydrothermal vent microbial communities from Mid Atlantic Ridge, Atlantic Ocean - 356-308 | ecosystem: Environmental > Aquatic > Marine > Hydrothermal vents | place: Atlantic Ocean: Mid...
CGAGGTGCTGCTGTCCTTCGAGGTGCACGCCCGCAAGCCCGAGGCATTGATCTTCGAACTGGCCACCGAGCGTGCCGGTGTCCCGGCTGAACGCTGCATCCTTGTCGATGACCTGGCGGTCAATTGCCAAGGGGCCGAGCGCGCCGGATGGCACTCGGTGCATTTCGAAACTTTCGGGCAGGCCGCCGAACGGCTGCGTGACCTGCTGAAGACCCACCAACCCACCCTTGTAGCCAGCCAATGAAAGGAAAACCCATGGCAGACTGGCAAACCCAGATCCAAAAGTTGATGGCAGACATGCCCGAACACCTGTGCGATGTCGCAATGGGCGTCGGCTATGTGTTCAGCAGCCTTGATCGCGAAGCGGCAGAGAAATACATCCACCCCGATTTCGTGGATCACGAAGCCTCTGAAGGCGTCGGCGGTGGCCCCGAAGGCTACCTGCAGACCGCGGCCTACATGAACGCCGCCTTCTCGGACGCCACTTGGATGCCGATCGAGATGCTCGCCGATGGCGACAAATACGCGATGGCGCTGGAATTCAGCGGTGTTCACACCGGCGAGTTCATGGGCATCCCGGCTACCGGCAAGAAGGTCAGCATCCGTCACCTGCACTTCTTCCGTGTGCAGGACGGCCAGGCCATCGAGCATTGGGGCGCCCGCGACGAACTGACCCTGCTGTCGCAGATCGGCGTGTTCAACCCGTCTGTCCCGACGCCCGCCGATTACGGTGCGAAAATGGAAGAAGCCGGAGCCACGCCCCTCAATAAGGCAACATCTGAAGCTGGAAAGAATATATAATGAAATCGGTTTCGTCGGAACGTGGGTGCGCCCTTGTGACAGGCGGTGGCAGAGGTATCGGCGCGCAGATTGCGCTGACTCTCTCTGCGGCTGGCTGGCCGGTTGCAGTCGGGTACAGATCGGACCGCCAGAAGTCGGAGGAAGTTGTCACCGCCATTCAGAGACGGGGCAATGTGGCTGTGGCCGCGCCCGGTGACCTGAGTGATCCTGATGTCGTCGAAAAAGTCTTCGCAGCGCTGGAAGAGAGGTTCGGCCGGGTCGCGGTTCTCGTGAACAACGCGGGGATCCGGGCCGACGGCATCTCGACCGGGCTGAGCGACGATGACTGGGAAAGCGTTATGGCGACAAACGTGTCTGCGGCCTTCTGGACCTCGCGCCAGGCACTGCCGTCAATGATCCGGGCCCGTCACGGGCGCATCATCAACGTGTCATCCTTCGTTGCCGAACGGGCCATCGCGGGGATCGCAAACTACGCGGCCTCCAAAGCGGCCCTGAGCGGCCTGACCCGCGCCATGGCCATCGAGGTGGCCCGCCGGGGCGTGACCGTGAATGCGGTAGCGCCGGGGCTGGTTGCCACGGATCTGACTCAGGATCTGTCGCATTTCTCGAAATCGGTCGAGCGGGGCGTGCCGATGCAGCGCCCGGCCGACCTGACCGAAATCGCCGATGGCGTGCGGTTCCTGGCCAGTGATGCAGCCTCTTATATCACCGGTCACACCCTCGCCATCGACGGAGGGCTGTCGGCCATGGCCTTCAGCGTGAACTGACCACCATCCAAGCTCAATTCAAAGGATTGAAATCATGAAAGATATCGCAACCTCCCTGGACAAGGATAATGTCCTGTCCTTCCTGACCGACCTGATCCTCGACATGGGTGTCGAGCAGAACGAATTCAACGCCGACGCGACGCTCGAAGATCTCGGTCTCGACAGCCTTGACGTGGTCGAGCTGGCCCAAGGCGTGAAGAAGAAGCTGCGCATCGCCATCGCACCGGGCGACTTTGCCGATGCGGTCACGCTGGGCGATGCCGTCGAGCGGGTTCTGCAGAAGGCAGCAGCCTGATGGTCCGCCGCGTCGTCATAACGGGCATCGGTGCCGTGACATCGCTTGGTGTCGGGGTGCAGCCCTTGCACGAGAAATCTGTCGCCGGGCAATCGGGGATCCGGAACGGCAAGAGCCTTTGCACCGGTTTCGACGGCGCGAAAGAACTCGGGCGGCGAAAGGCCTTCCGGCTGGACCGTTTCTGCCAACTGGCTCTTGTCGCTGCCCGCGAAGCTCTGGAAACCGCCGGGTGGGGCGAGACCCCCCCGGTGGATCCCTATCGGGTGCCTTGTGTGATCGGCTCTGCCATCGGCGGTCTGATCACGCTGGAGGAAGAGATTGAAAAGATACGACAGGGCGAGGCGGATGACGTGTCGCCCCTGACTGTGCCGAAGCTGATGGCCAACGCCGCCGCCGCGCATATTTCTATGCGTCACGGACTGAAGGGCGAGGTTGCGGCCATCGTCAGCGCCTGTTCTGGCGGTGCGCAGGCCATCGTTGCCGGGGTTCGCGCGATCCGGTCGGGCGAGGCCGATGCCGCCGTTGTCGGCGGGGCAGAGGCAGCAACGTCCGACTTCACCGCCGCCATCTTCACCACTGCCGGGGCGCTGTCCCCGTCGGGCAGGACGGTGCCGTTCTCGGCCGACCGCGACGGGTTCATCCTTGGCGAAGGGGCCGGCGTTCTGGTGCTGGAGGCCGCCGAAGTGGCCGAGGCACGCGGGGCGTCCATCTTGGGCGAGATCGCGGGCTACGGCGTCACATCGGATGCCCACCACATCACCGCGCCGGAACCGACCGGGGCCGCGGCCGCGCGGGCGGTGACCACGGCACTGGCCGATGCCGGCGCGGGCGAAGAGGACATCGCGTATATCAATGCCCACGGCACCGGCACGCATCTGAACGACGCGACTGAAATCGTGGCCATGAGGCGCGCCCTTGGTGAGCGGTTCGAGAGCATCCCGATCTCGTCCTCGAAATCCTATCTGGGGCACCTTCTGGGGGCTGCCGGGGCGGTCGAGGCCATCGCGACGCTTCAGGCGCTGCGGCATCGCGAATTGCCGCCCGTCTGCGGGCTGAGTGGTGCCGATCCCGAACTTGGGCAGACCGACCTTCTATGCGCGCCACGCAAGTTGCCTGAGGAGGAGGGGGCGCTCCTTGCGCTGTCCAACTCCTTTGGCTTCGGCGGGCACAATGTTGCCCTGGCGATAAGGGCCTGAGCCATGCAGATACGACATCAGGAAACCTTCGAAGCGCTGGTCGGAAATTGGTCGCCCTTCGAGATCGGAGCACTGGATACCGCGCCCGCCCTGCCGGTCGAAACCCCTGTCCGCAAGGGCACCATGCCGCCGCACCGGATCGAAAAGGTGCTGCGATCCGAGACCGGATATTACATTGCCATCGGCAAGCTGCCGGATCCGAGCGAGGCGCTACCCGATGTGACCGACACGCTGTTCCTGGCAGAATTCGTACGGCAGGCGATCGAAACCATCGCGCGCACCATGCTGGGCATGGTCGCCGAAGATGTGTTCGTTCTGAAGGCCGTCGATGTGAAGCGCAGCGACAGTATCGCGGGGCCGGTGAATGAGACCCGGACGGAGGCGGTCATCGTGCTGCCCGAAAAGGGCGTGCGGTGGCGGGCCGATGGGTCTGCCTACGCCGTGGACGGGCCGGTCTACTGCTATCTTGGCGCACAAAGCGGGGCCTTGTTCGGCGGCACTGTCGCCTTCCTGAAGCCCGGTGACTATGCGGCGCTGCGCGGCGTTGGTGGCAGCTTCGGCTTTCCCAAGGGGCATACCGAACCGCTGTTTCCCTCTTGCGTTGGAAAGATGCGGCAGGCTGATGTGTTGATCGGGCAGGTCCGGCGGCATCGCGACGGGCTGAGCGCCCGGATCGTTCCCCAGAACCCGCAGGCCTATTTCGACAGGGCGCTGGACCACTACCCCGGCATGATGATGGCCGAGGCGGCGCGGCAACTGGCGGTCTATTCCACCTGTCTGGACCGCGATGTGCTGCCCGGGCAGGTTCGGGTCACATTGATTCGCATGGGGTTCAGCAGTTTTGCCGAACTCGCCACGCCGCCCTTCCTGCACGCCACCGTCAAGCGGACGCGGCAGGGCGGCCAGACCATCATTGTCGAGGTGCGGCAGTCCCGCAATGTGCGGGCGCGGTTCGAGATCGCGACAACCTTTGTCACCAACCATGGAGGCCTGAAATGAGCGCGATAATTACAGGCGTCGGCGCGGCCCTCCCGGGGCAGTGCGTGACCAACGAAGCCTTCGCGGCATTGGATCTGACCGACAAGTGGATTACCAGCCGCTGTGGCATCCGCCAGCGCTATCACCTGAAAGAGGGCGAACTGCTGGTCGATCTGGCCGCCGACGCCGCACGCGAGGCATTGGCCGATAGCGGGGTCGGGGCGGACGAGATCGACATGGTCATCGTCGCCACCTCGACGCCGGACCGGGTCTCGCCCGGGCTGGCTGCTGAACTGGCGCACAAGATCGGGGCCGAACATTGCGGCGCGATCGACCTGAATGGAGCCTGCACCGGGTTTCTCTATGCGCTGGACTATGCGATGATGCGGGTCGACCAGGGCAGTTCGGATACGGTGCTGGTGGTCGGGGCCGACGCGATGTCGCGCCTGACCGATCCGACGGACCGCGACACCGCATTCCTGTTCGGCGATGGCGCGGGTGCGGTCATCGTCACCGCTGGCGACGGTGGGCGACCGCAATATCTCAGCTTCGGCTCTGCCGGTGAGGGTTCCGACTTCCTATCGGTCTCGCGCGAGACCGGTAAGCTGCGCATGGACGGGGTCGAGGTCTATGCCGCCGCCGTCGATGCCATGAGTGGTGAGCTTGACGCCGTGCTCAATGCCTGCGGCGAAGGCCGCGACGATGTCGACCTTGCGGTCTGCCATCAGGCCAATGCCCGCATCGTCAACGCGGTTGGGCGCGAACTGGGACTGGCGCACGACAAGGTCGTCTCTTACGTCGCCGAGTTCGGAAACACTTCTTCGGCATCGATCCCCATTGCGTTGTGGAAAGCGCAGGCCGACGCGCGGCTTCAGCGCGGCCACCGCGTGGCGCTTGCCGCGTTCGGAGCCGGGTTCACCTGGGGGGCCGGGATCATCAATTGGAAAGGCTGTGTAACCGCATGAATGATCGGACAGAAACCACGCTGGACGGCTATTGGACGCCGCCCACCGCACTGACGCTTGTCGCGCTGCGCAACGGGTTGCGCGCCATGATCATCGGACGGCGACTGGATCGGCAGGCCAGCAACCTTGCCAAGCAGGGCTACCTGACGGTCTATCCGTCCTCGTTGGGGCAGGAGGCCTGCCAAGTCGCCGCCGCGCAGGCGCTTGGCCCGGATGACTGGCTGTTCCCGACCTACCGGGACAGCGTCGCGATGTTCACCCACCGGATCGATCCGGTCAAGGTGCTGACCATGCTGCGCGGCGACTGGCATTGCGGCTTTGATCCCAAAGCCCACCGCTGTGCCCCGCATTCGACCCCTCTGGCCACTCATTGCGCCCATGCGGTCGGGTTGGCGATGGCATCGGTAAAGAAGGGCGAGAAACGCGTTGCCATGGCGCTTTGCGGTGATGGTGCGACCAGCGAGGGCGACTTTCACGAGGCGCTGAACATTGCGGCCGTCTTCAAGGCACCGGTCGTGTTCTTCGTCCAGCACAATGGTTACGCCATCTCGACCCCTTCCAGGCGGCAGTTCCGCGCCAAGTCGCTGGCGGACAAGGCCATCGGCTATGGTATCCGGGGCGAAAAGGTCGATGGCAACGATTTCGTGGCCACCATATCAGTTCTGCGTGACGCGGTCGAACACGCACGCAACGGTTTTGGGCCGGTTCTGGTCGAGGCGCGTACCTACCGGGTGTCGCCGCACACCAACGCCGATGATCCGGACCGCTACCGCAATCGCAGCGAGGCCGAGCCTTGGCTGGAGCATGACCCGATTGCGCGGCTGACCGAGTATCTCACGGCCCAAGGTCGGCTTGCGCGCGATACGCTGCGCGACATCGAGGACGCGGCCGAGGAACTGGCCGCCGACCTGCGCCGGCGGGTGATGATACCGCCCGAGGCCGATCCGGCCCGGCTGTTTGCCCATGTCTATGCCGATCCGCCGCCGCACCTGCAGGAGCAGCGGATCGCGGTTCTGTCCGAGGAGTATGTCGCATGAACGCGGGTGCAGATATCGCCACCACCACCGTCACGATGGTCGATGCCCTGAATCTGGCCCTTCGCGATTCCATGACCGAAGATGAAAACGTTGTCGTCTTCGGCGAAGATGTCGGGGTTCTGGGCGGTGTTTTCCGAGTGACAAGCGGGCTGACCGAAACCTTTGGCAAGGACCGCTGTTTCGACATGCCCATCGCCGAGGCCGGGATCATGGGCGTGGCCATCGGCATGACGGCGCTGGGCCTGCGGCCCGTCGTCGAGATGCAGTTCGATGCCTTCGGCTATCCCGCGATGGAGCAGATGTTCAGCCACCTGGCGAAGCTACGCAACCGGACCGAGGGGCGCTGGCCGGTGCCTATCGTGGTGCGGGTGCCCTATGGTGGCGGCATCGGTGCGGTCGAGCATCACAGCGACAGCTCGGAGGCCTATTTCGCCCAGACACCTGGCCTTAAGGTCTATACCCCCGCCACGGTCGGTGATGCCTACACCCTGTTGCGTGAAGCCATCGCGCAGGACGACCCGGTGATCTTCTTCGAGCCGAAACGGCTCTACTGGGAAAAGGCGGAGCTGCCTGTGCCCGAGGCCGCCGAGGCGGTGCCGGGGCGGGCCGTCATCCGGCGCGAGGGCGAGGATGCGACGCTGATCACCTACGGGCCCAGCCTGTCGGTCTGTCTGGCGGCTGCCAAGGCTGCCGCTGCCGAGGGCTATGACGTGGGCGTCATCGATCTGCGCAGCGTTGTACCCTTTGACGAGGGCACCGCCGCCGACGCGCTGGCCCGGACAGGGCGCGGCATCGTCGTGCACGAAAGCGCGGGCTATTGCGGCGTCGGTGCGGAAATCACCGCCCGCCTGACCGAACTATGCTTTGACATACTCGAAGCGCCGATCCAGCGGGTCACCGGGCGCGACATTCCCTATCCGCCGCCGCATCTCGAACATCACCACCTGCCGAGCGTGTCCCGTATCCTGGACGCGCTGGCCGACATCCTGTGAGGACTCCCATGATCAAGACCGAACATATCTTCAACCTGCCCGACCTCGGCGAGGGTCTGACTTCGGGCGAGATCTCGGAATGCCACGTCGCCGTGGGGGACACGGTCGTCGCGGACCAGATCGCACTTGTGATCGAAACCGCCAAGGCGGCGATTGAACTGCCGATGCCCTTCGGCGGCGAGATCGTGGCGATCCATGGCGAACAGGGCGACATGATCGAGGTCGGCATGCCGCTGATCACGTTGCTGACCGACGAAGCCCCCGCCGTGGCCGAGCGAAAGCCTGAGGCGGTGACGCATCTGGTCGGGCAGGCCAGCACCCATGGCAAGCAAGAGGCCTGTGGCGCGTCGCTGGCGGAACGCATAGCGAAGAAAACCGGCGCGGGCCGGGGCGGTCGGGTGCTGCCTGCCGTGCGGCGGTTGGCGCGTGAGCTGGATGTCGATCTGTCCGCCGTCAGCGGGACCGGGCGCGGCGGCGCGATTTCCGAAGCCGATGTGCGGGCCGCAGCCGGCGAAGGGGCGGTCTGATGGTATTCGAAAGCCTGACTGCGCTTTTTTCCCGCCGGTCTGCCGATCTGGGGCACACGCCCTGGCGGCCGGTGTCGAAGTCGGATGTGGAGACCTTTGCCGAACTGACCGGCGACGACCAGTGGATTCATCTGAACGAGGATATGGCCCGCAGGTGCAGCCCGTTCGGCCAGACGATCGTGCATGGTGCGCTGATCCTTGCGCTGGCCCCGGTCTTTGCCGGGCAACTGCTGCGTGTCGGCGGCGCGCGCCACATGGTCAACGCGGGCATGGACCGGGTGCGGTTCCGTCAACCCGTACCGGTCGGGGCCAGCATTCGCGGTGTCGCGAAACTGACCGATGTCGAAGATTTCTCGGGCGGGGCGTTGGCCCGCATCAACCTCTCGATCGAGATCGAGTGCGTGCGCCGTCCCGCCTGCACCTGTGAGCAAAGGGTAATTGTCCATGCATGATACCGCTGTCACCTGCACCATGGTCGGAAAAGTTGCCTCGATTCGGCTGAACAGGCCCGATCAGGGGAATACCCTGACGCTGGACCTACTTGATGCGCTGCATGCACAACTGCTGGCTGCCGCCTGTGATCCGGCGGTGCGGGCGGTGGTCCTGTCGGCGGAAGGGACGGATTTCTCGCTGGGCGGGGATTTCAACGACTTCGCCGATGCCCTGTCGCAGGACGAGCGCCACTGTCGGCTGCAATGCAAGATCCGCACCGGGGCGCTGGCCCGCGTGATCGCGGGCCTGCAGGATTTGGAGGTGCCGACCATTGCCGCCGTGAACGGCCAGGCCGCCGGAGCGGGGTTCTCACTTTCGCTGGCCTGTGACATGCGGCTGGTCGAGCCGCGCACCCGCTTCAACTTGGCCTATGGTGCGCTGGGGGCGTCGCCCGATGGTGGCATGACATGGCTGCTGCCGCGCATCGTGGGCCGTGGCAAGGCGCTGCGCTGGTTGCTGGATCAGCCCATTATCCGGGCGAGTTCGGCGGTCGATGCAGGCTTGGCTCACGAGGTTATCCAGGAAGGTGCCTTGCTGGAAGAGGCCATCGCGCTGGCTGCGCAATTCGCGGCCGATGCCGCCCATCCCCATGCCGCCGTCAAGCGCCTGCTGCGCGGATCGGAGGCTCGAGACCTGCGCGAGCACATGGAGTTCGAGCACACCATCTTTGTCGAAGGCCTGATGTCTGATGACATGAAAGCCGCGCTGGATGCGCGGGCGCGGGGGGGTGCTCCGGTCTTCGAATGATGAGCAGCCTTTTCGCCGATATCCTGCCTTCGGGCGCGGTCAGCGTGGAAACCCGCAAGCACCTGAAATGGGTGGCGCTGTTTCCCGAGGAACAGCATGCGATTCGACGCGCCGGGTCCAAGCGGCGCGCCGAGTTCATCAGTGCCCGGGCCTGCGCGCGCGAAGCCCTGGCGCAGATCGGCTTCCCGGGGCTGGCCGTGCCGAAGGGCTTTGACGGCGGGCCGATCTGGCCCGGCGGTGTCGTGGGAAGCGTGACCCATTGCGCGGGCCTACGGGCGGTTGCGGTGGTGAGACGCGGCCGGTTTGCGGCGCTTGGCATCGACGCGGAACCCGAAGCTCCGTTGCCGCCGGGTGTGCTGCCCGCCATATCGACCCGCCGCGAACGGGCCAAGTTGCGCTGGGCTGGATTACGGATCGGAACGGTTGCACCCGACCGGCTGTTGTTCAGTGCCAAGGAGGCCGCGTTCAAATGCCTGTGCGGGGCCGGGGCGGATGCGGCCGATTTCGCGTCCGTCAGAATCGCGCTGGGTTGGGGCACCTTCATCGCCATGGGCGGAACGCGCCGCCAACGGCTGACCGGTCGCTGGCACGTGCGTGACGGGTTCATCTGCGCAGTGGCGGTGGCCGACGCCGCGCCGGACATTACTCAAATATTGCACATCAATCGATAAGGTAGACTGCCAATGACCTATGCAAACAAAGTGGCCTGTCTGGGCGGGCCGGGATCGTTTTCACAACTGGGCTGCATGCAACGCTTTCCGGATGCGGCCTTGCATGCCTGCGCCAATTTCGGGCAGGTCTTTCATGCCGTTCGCTCCGGCGAATGCGAGTTCGGCCTTGTGCCGATCGAGAACTCGATCACGGGGCGGGTAATGGATGTGCACCTTCTGCTGCGCGACTCGCCCCTGTTCATCGTCGGCGAGGTGTTTGTGCCTGTCGAACACAGCCTTCTGGGTGTAGCCGGGGCAAGTCTGGACACGGTCAAAGAGGTTGCAAGCCATCACCAGGCGCTGGCGCAGTGTTCGGATTACCTGCTGCGGCACGGGTTTCAGGTGACGGCGACGGGGGCGACCTCGGAAGCGGCGCGAAACATCAAGGAGCGTGGCGACGTGACCGTCGCGGCCATCGCACATGAAAGTGCTGCCCGGCATTACGGGTTGGAGGTGTTGCAATCCTCGATCCAGGATTTCCAGGACAACGTGACGCGCTTCGTCATTCTCTCTCGCGAGAAAGCGGCACCGTCGCAGCCCTATGCCAACCCGATCTCGACCATTACGCTGGATTTTGGCGAGAACCCCACAGAGTTGCACCGCGCCCTGTCGGGCTTTGCCGAGAACAACGTCATGGTGACACGAATCGAGAGCTATACCTCGCGCCAGACCCTGTCGAGCACAGCGTTCATGATCGATTTCTTGGGCGCGCTCGAAGAGCCGCATGTGCGCCGGACGTTCGACGCGCTTGGCAAGATTGCTAGCCGGGTCAAGCATGTTGGCACCTATGAAAGCGCCAAGTTGGCCCAGAGCGCGTCCACCTGACCCTGCGGTCGTTTTGTAAGTGCAGCATTTTAGGGCAGACTGGGGCCGTCCGTATTGGCGGGTTTCACTGTGCAATTGCTCGCCGGTCAGGCGTGGCGGCGAGAGGACCGCTCCCGATTTCTGAATTTACGGTTCGTCCGGTTGCGGCAGAATTGACGCGTATCCTCCGTTGTCGCAATCGTCAGATTTTACACCCCCAACTTGGCACTTCCGACAATGTCGCGGTGTGGCACTCAATCTTTAGTTCATTCTCGTGGCCGCTGGGGCCAGGCACAAGTTGAGTTGGAGAAGACACGATGATTTTGTTGATTGATAGCGGCAACTCCGGTCAGCATACGGATCTGCTACACGAGATGTTCAAAGTGCGTTGCGACGTGTTCGAGAAGCGTCTGAATTGGAATGTGAAGACGGAGAATGGTTACGAGATCGACGAGTTTGATGATCATGACCCGACCTACGTGGTGTCCGTCTGCGACAAGACCGGCGAGTTTCGCGGCTCTGTCCGCTTGCTGAAGACCACCGGACCGAACATGCTGGCCGACGTGTTTTTCGACCTTCTAGGCGACCAGCCGATGATTTCTGACCCGCTCATCTTGGAATGCTCGCGCTTTTCCATCCGTACCGACATGCCACATCAAATTTGCTCATTGACCGGCTACAACCCGGTGCAGTACACCACCGTCGAATTACTGTTGGGCCTGATCGAGGCGACGCAGCGCGCCGGGGCCTTGCAAATTGTCTCGGTGTTCGACGCCCGCATGGCGCGGTTGTTCCGGTGGCTGGATTGTGAACCTGACATCGTCGGCACGCCGCTTCGGTTCGGAAAGGTTATGGCCTATGCCGGATTGTTCAACGCGTCCGACGAGCAGTGGCGCTGTATCGCCGCCAATGCCGATATCGAGGACAGCGTGATCGGTCAGCGTCCTGCCATCTTGGGGTCTGCTCCGGTTGAGTGCAGAATGACCCCTTAAGTATCAATCGGCATTCAAAGCTGACGCGCTATCGGTATCCAATTTTGACCCCTTACGCGCTGAGCAGGCCCGGCGCTGCGTAGTCCTTTTGTAACGCAGTGGCGGCGGGCCTGCGGAGTTTCGGATTGGGTGAAAGCCTCGCAGCAGGTGCAGACCATGTCCACGCGCTGTGTTGAAACCGAAGGGCCGAGATCTGCCCCTGCGCTGTGCGACGGGGCAGCAGCAACACCGTCCATCGGGGGAGCGCCAATCTAAACCGGAAGGAAAACGCCTTCAAGGGCAGCGCTCTCCGACAAAGGCACGCTCGCCGAAGGCGTAAATCGAGGATCCTTCAGCCATTTGAAAATCAGATTCGCGTTCATCGAATACCGCCGCGCAACCTGTGCGACTGAAACATCCGGCGTCAGCGTTTGCTCACAAATCGAGCGCTTCTCGTTGTCAGACCACAGCCGCTTCTTCTGACCCTTCCGCCCCGCCATAACCAACCTCAAGATGTCCACGATCGATGGTGCACACTATCAACCACTCCATCGCGCAGGCAGGGCAGTCAGACCGGACGGATACGTCGCATTCGAGATCAATAGCAATCCAAAACTTGGCTCGGCGCGAAAAAACAATGTCTTAGGTGGCAGAGAACCTTCGACCCTAGACCCATCCCCTCCGCCACTTGCCTTCATTGAAACGCGGATATGCCCCGATGCGGGAATGATTTTCTTTATGTTTCAAAGGGGTTTAGGTCTGGCGACCGACCTCACGAGAACGCCGGATCACCTCGACACGCTCTCTA
>Ga0256841_1003317_pt1 | contig 12087 bp, 10 predicted proteins | sample 356308metaG_FD_185971 | JGI IMG/M metagenome (GOLD analysis project Ga0256841, IMG submission 185971) | Hydrothermal vent microbial communities from Mid Atlantic Ridge, Atlantic Ocean - 356-308 | ecosystem: Environmental > Aquatic > Marine > Hydrothermal vents | place: Atlantic Ocean: Mid...
ACATCTGTACAGATCTAAGCAAAGAGGTAAGATATATTACTGTACAGTAATAGTCAATGATGGCAAGAATACTTTTTCTTTGCAGCCTGAGGATGAGAAATAGATGAGAGTGACATTTGTGATACACTCATTGGGACATATGGGAGGAGCAGAGAAGATATTGGTAACGCTGGCTTCTGCTTTATCTACCAGAGGATATAAAATCACGCTTTTGACACTTGATGACAAAAAATCGCTTTTTGAGTTACCTAAACAGATACAATTAATTCAAAAAAGAGACACAAGCGAAGAGAGAAAAAAATGGTTTCATTTACCAGTCATCGAGCAAATCAACTGGATTAAAAACCATTTGGAAAATAACCAAACAGATATCACAATTAGTCTGATAGGTGCAACCAATGTATTGGTAGCAATCGCTGCATATTTAGCACATATCCCATCCATTTTGTGGGAGCATAGCAGTTATCACCGCTCTGTTACTGAAGGCAGAGGTGCAGTAGGTGCAATGGTGTGGAGAGTGTTGCGTCGGATATCTTATCCTTTGGCAAAACATTTGGTTCTGCTTACAAAAGAAGATTTGCCTAAATACCACTATGTCCAATCGGTGAGTGTTATTCCAAATCCTTTGGTGCTCAAAAATACTCACAAAGATATTATGCGTGAAAAAATTATTTTAGGTGTGGGACGTTTACATCCTGTAAAAGGTTTTGATATGCTTTTGGATGCATTTGCACAATCTGGTTTGAATGATTGGCAGTTGAATATTGCGGGAGAAGGAGATGAAAGAAAAAATCTTGAAAGGCAAATCAAAAGATTGGGTATTGAAGATCGTGTGAAGCTTTTGGGATTGGTAAAAGATATGGAAATGCTTTACAAAAAAAGTACTATATTTGTGCTTTCATCACGTTCAGAAGGTTTTCCAGGAGGACTATGTGAGGCGATGGGATATGGGTGCGCCTGTATTGCTTTTGACTGTCCTACAGGTCCTAAGGAGATTATTACACCTAATGTGGATGGTATATTGGTTGAATCCAATGACGTAGATGCTTTGGCGCACTCCATGAATCATTTGGCAAATACTCCCCAAAAAAGTGCTTTGTTGGCTCAACATGCAATATCTATTAAGAAAACATTACATATAGAGACTATTGTGAAAGTATGGGAAGATATTATTGATACAGTTATAAAATAAGGAGTAAGAAGATGTGGAATAAAATAAAATTTATTTATAGAGCTATTTATGAACGTATGATCTCGAAAACAAGGCTAGCAAAAGAACTAGGTGTAAAATTTGGTGAAAGATGTGACTTTATGACAAGATCATGGGGAAGTGAACCTTATTTGATAGAAATGGGTAATGATGTCACGACATCAAGTGGCGTAAAGTTTGTAACACACGATGGTGGTATGCGTGTACCGCGTATACTCTATCCTCAATATAAAAAAGCGGACCTTTTTGGTAAAATTATTATAGGTAACAATGTTTTTATAGGCATGGATGCTATGATACTTCCTGGTACAACTATTGGTGATAATGTGATTATTGGTGCACGAAGTGTCGTTAAGGGTAGTGTAAAATCCAACAGTGTGTATGCTGGTGTTTTGGCTAAATATATCTGTTCTATTGAAGAGTATGTAGAAAAAAATAAAAATAAATATGATATGACAAAGCATCTTAACCCTGAAGAGAAGAAAAAATATTTGATTGAGAAGTATCAAAAAAAAGAATACAAATGAAAAATATATTACTTATCGGTGCAAGACAGAATAAATTTGATGCCAATGACAGAGGGGGTGTTACGGTACTTTTTGAACTTCTTATTAAAGAGTTTCACTCACGTGATATAACATTTGATGTGATAGATACGCTAAAGGCAAACAATGGTGGTAGCCTGCGTACACTTTTAGGAAGTATCAAGAGTATTGTGATGCAAGGATGCAAATATGATCATATTTCGTTGCATGGAACGCACAATAGTTTCTATTATTTGGCGCCAGTGGTTCTACTGGTGGCAAAAATATGTAAAAAACGTACCAGTATTCGTCTTTTTGCCGGTGATTTTGGAGACTATTATGATAGTGCAAATCCATTGAAGCAATGGCTTGCGAGACAAATATTGCAACATACCGATACAGTATTTTTTGAATTAAAATTTTTGGTTGAAAGATTTATTACATACAATAAACATACTTATTGGTTTCCCAATGTGAGAGAAGCTGCTATACAAAATGTCAAAACAAGGAAATTTCGTAAAAAATTTATCTATTTAGGTACAATCAATAAAGAAAAAGGTATTGATGAAATTGTAGAAACCTCCAAAAGATTACCAGAAGAGTATCAGTGTGATTTGTATGGTCCGTTAATTGATGAAAAATATAATGCAGACTATTTCAAATCACAGGGTGTGAAGTATATGGGTGTTGTAGCACCTCATGAAGTACCAGCACTCCTTGAAGCGTATGATGTACTGGTATTGCCATCTTATAGAGAAGGCTATCCAGGTGTAATTATAGAGGCATTTGCTGCAGGTATGCCTGTTATTGCAACAAAGTTGCCAGGTATTATAGAGATGTGTGATGAGAAAAAAAATGCATTGTTGATAGATGTGGGCAGTACAGAACAACTTTATGATGCAATTGTCTCTATTGATGAAGATAGTTATCAATTATTACACCAAAATGCCTTAGAGGCATTTGCACAGTATGACTCTGAAAAACAGACTGACAATTTTTTGACAAAAATTGGATACACTTTTGATAGCAAAAAAAGGACATAAATGGATTTTGATAGTATATTACATAAATATCAGCAAAGTTATTACAAATTACCTCAAAGTGTTAAATCATTTTTAGGCGGTATTTATGGGAATATTCCTTTATCTGTCAGGTTCGGAAGTGCTTATAGGGAGCATCAAAAGCTATTGTATGATTTTTTGGAAAAAGATACCCAATATCAGCTTGATTATCAATACAACAAAACATTAGAGACCCTACAGTTTGCACAAGATCATGTACCCTATTATCAGGAGTTATTTCAGGTATATGGGTTTGATGTAAGTCATTTTAAAGACTTTTCTGATTTAAATAGTTTGCCCCATCTTACAAAAGAGATTATACGTGATAAAATAGATACACTTTATACAGATGTCGCAGATAAGCCAATAGCATATTATACGGGTGGAAGCTCTTCTGTTCCTACAAAACTTTATGCACCTCTTTCTGTTTCAAGAGCTAAAGAAAAGGTCTATTTTAACTATGTTTTTTCGCTTTTGGGGTATAGGTATAGAGAACATGCTGTTTCTCTTCAGGGGCGCGGAAATTTTGATATATCAACTGGTAAACTGTGGGAATATCAAAATGTTGATAATTATCTTTTGCTCTCAATCAATCATTTGCAAACAGAATATATTGAAGCTATATATAATGAAGTGATGCACTGGAAGCCAAAAGTGTTTTATGGTTTCCCCAGTGCAGTGATGCTGTTTATTCGAGCATGTCGCAGTGTAGATATTTTGCATATGGAGAATGTTGAGGGTGTGATGCTTACTTCGGAGAGTGTTTCCTGGGAACATATAGATGAGATAAAAACATTTTTTCCAAAAAGTAAGATTATCTCTCAATATGGGCATACAGAGCGTGTTGTATTTGCCTATAGAGAAGAGAAAAAAGATTATCAATTTTTAAATGCATACGGCTTGGTAACAAGTCATAAGCAAGAGATTGTAGGTACTTCTTTTGATAATTTTGTTATGCCCTACATCAATTATAAAACAGGTGATTTTTTGGGGAAAACAGCCTATATAGAAAGGACGGAGGTTGTGCATTCAGCTAGTAGTTTGCAAGGAAGAATGCAAGATTTTTTAGTCACTAAGGAGAAAACATTGATACCTATTCTCTCTATAGGTTCTGGACACTTTAGCAATTATGATGCCATAAAGAAGGCACAATTTTATCAGGATACTCCTGGAAAGGCTATTTTGTATCTACAAAGTGATATGCAAGAACAAATCGATGTATCAGAAATGATTAGGCAGATGCAGGAGCGCACAAAAAATCAAATTGAATTTGAGATTCAATTTGTGGATACAATCCAAGATACACAAAGACATAAACATATTTTTTGTATTCAAAAACTTGATATGAAGCACTATAGTGAAGATCTTATTGATAGGCAGGAGTAATATATGTGTGGAATAGCTGGTGTTTATTATAAAAAAAGAGTCAATGCTTCTCAAAAAGAGAGATTTAAAACACTTGTGCGCACTTCACAACATCAGCGTGGACCAGATGCATTTGGACATAAACGCATCAAGGATAATTTCGATTTTTATCATAATCGGCTTTCTATTATCGATTTGGAACATGCTGCACAGCCTATGGAAGATGAGCAGAGTATCATTGTGTTTAATGGAGAAATATATAACTATAAAATACTTAAAGACCCACATGAAAATTATAAGTATGATTCAGACACAGAAGTGCTTTTGAAGGGGTTTGCAAAACACAAATTTGATTTTTTGCATCAGACAAAATCGATGTTTGGTTTTGCACATTATGATAAACATGAAGAGAAATTGACCTTATGTCGTGACCGCATAGGTATTAAACAAGTTTACTATATAGATAATGATGAGGTATTTGCTTTTGCTTCTACGATAACACCATTGACACTTTTTTCGCAAAAAAATTTGAATAAAGATGTCTTGTGGGGATATTATCTCAATCGTGCATTTAAAGCACCCGAAACGATTTTTGATGATATTAAAGAGCTTGAAGCAGGCAGTTTTATTACTTTTGATACACAACGTGAATATATCAGCAAACAAGAGAAATGGTGGCAAAGAAGCAAATTGCAAAATAGCCAACAAGATGAGAACACAGTTTTAGAAGATATAGAGTCACTTTTGCATACATCTGTCAAAGAGCGATTGGTTGCTGATGTGTCTGTAGGCAGTTTTTTGAGTGGGGGTGTGGATTCTGGTCTGATAACAGCGATTGCGGCAAAGTACAAGCCGAATTTAGAAGTTTTTACTGTAGCTATGGAAGACCCAGCTTATGATGAATCTGCTTATGCAAAAGCTATTGCAAAGCGTTATAATCTTCGTTATCATGAAGTAATGTTAACAGGACGTGAATTTGTAGATGAGATGCAAAGCTGGATTACGATGCAAGATGATATCGTAGCAAATCCCTCAGCATTGATGCTCCATAAGCTTGCACAGCTTGCACAGCATAACGGATATAAAGTTATGTTGGCAGGAGAAGGTGCTGATGAACTTTTTGCCGGATATGCAAGTTACAAACGTTTTTTGTATGCTAAAGAAGCTTATAAATATATTGGTCTTTTAAAACCATTTGCTAAACCCATCTCCAAGCTTTTTGCATCAGACAGCAGAAAAGCATTTTTTGTTTACAATCTGCTATCTAATCCACGTTTTTATGGAACAGCACAACTTTTTGAACCACCATTGATTGAAAAATTATTGCATCATCAGGTAGTTCAATCAGAGGCAATGACACTTAAAGAGGCACTTGATAGAGACATTAAAGACAGAGTGCCTAATGATTTGCTCACAAGTAATGGTGATAGGGCAGCTATGGGTGCTTCCATAGAAGCCAGGGTACCCTTTTTGGCACATGAGTTAGTTGAATACACTGCTTCTATTGATGAAACGCTTTTTGTACAAAACAAACAGATGAAGTATTTACTTAAGAAGATAGCCCAAAAGTACATTCCCCATGAAAATATCTATCGTAAAAAAGTGGGATTTGAAATGCCAATGAACAGATGGTTAAGAGACGAATTTAAAGAGATAATGATGGATCTTATAGCTAATTCGGTACAAAAAGATGTGTTAGATATAGGTGTCATAGAAGCGCTCTATAAAGATCATCTCTCTGGTAAAATAGATGCTGGAGGTAAGCTATTTGCCTTTATGTCTCTGGAACTTAGTTACAGACATCTTAGCCGTATAGCTTAAGTATAAGGAAACAAATCGTGCGCAAATTTATAAGAATTTTGAATACTATAAAATATCTTAAAGCCAAACAGATTTTTTATAGAATCTATTATCTGTTTCGCAACAGATTTGTCAGTATTTTAAGCCCCTCTTTAAAGCCTGTTAAAAATATCAAGGCAAGCAATATAGATGCTCACACATGGATAGATGCTTATGAGACTTTTGAAGCACCTTCAACATTTACATTTATTGGACTGTCTCATACTTTTGCACAAAATAAGATAGATTGGAATTATCATGATTTGGGAAAACTATGGAATTACAATCTTACCTATTTTGATTTTTTGCTTCAAAAGAGTATGACCAAAGAGCAAGGTTTGAAGCTTATAAAAAGTTTTATGCATTATCCTGAATCTATAAGAGGTAAAAAGATGCCTTTTCCTATTTCACTTAGAACAGTTAATTTTATCAAGTTTCTTTGTAAATATCAGATTCAAGATCAAGAGATTGAGGATTTTGTTTATGCTGAGTATCGAGTCTTACTGCAAAATATTGAATATCATATTTTAGGCAATCATTTGCTTGAAAACGGTTTTTCTCTTCTCTTTGGTGCATATTATTTTCATGATGAACAGTTATATAGGCATGCAACAAATATTTTATATGAAGAATTAGATGAACAGATTCTTGAAGATGGTGCACATTTTGAGCTTTCTCCTATGTATCATCAAATTATGTTGCATCGTCTTTTAGATATAATCAATCTGCTTGAACACAATAAGTGGAAAGAAGACAATCTCTTGAAATTTCTAAAAGAAAAAGCAAGCAGTATGCTCTCTTGGCTTGAAGTTATATCTTATCGCAATGGTGATTTGCCTAGACTCAATGATACTGCTGAATCTATTGCGCCAAACAATGTTGTATTGTACAAATATGCAAAGGATTTACATATATCATGGCAAAAAAGTCAATTAGGTGCATCAGGATATCGAAAAAGAGAAAGGGATAGATATGAGTGTTTGGTCGATATAGGCAATATTGGTCCAGATTATATCCCAGGACATGCACATAGTGATATAGGACATTTTGAACTTTATATTGATGGTTCGCCTCTGCTTGTAGATACAGGGCTTTCTACGTATGAAAATAACAGCATTAGAGAGTATGAACGGTCTGCTTTTGCACATAATACCGTAGTGATTAATCAAAAAGATCAAAGTCAAATGTGGGGTGGCTTTCGTGTTGCAAATCGTGCACATGTAGTAAATACGAAAGAAGATAGATTATCTATTTTGGTGACACATGATGCCTATAAAAAAGAGGGTATTTTGCACACCCGTTCATGGTTTTTTGAAGAAAAGTCTATTATAATAAAAGATAACATAGACGGGAAGAAAGCATCAAAAATCACCTCTTTTTTACATTTTCATCCCAATGTACATGTCGATTTAACAAACAATATTATTGAAACAGATAAAGTACGTATAGTGTTTAAGGGTATTAAAAATATTTATATGAAGAGATATGATTATGCATTGGGATTTAACAAAAGAGTAGAAAGTATGGTTGCCATACTGGAAACAGATTTTATATCAACAATGGAGATAATAATTAAATGAAACTACTATTTTTAACTGATAATTTTCCACCAGAGAGCAATGCCCCTGCAAGTAGAACTTATGAGCATTGTAAAGCATGGGTAGAACAAGGTGTAGAGGTAACTGTCATTACCTGTGCACCCAATTTTCCATTTGGTGAGACATATGAAGGCTACAAAAATAAGCTCTATCAAACAGAGATGATGGATGGTATCAAGGTGATTCGTGTATGGAGTTACATGACAGAAAACAAAGGTGTTATAAAAAGAATTCTTGATTATGTAAGTTATGCATTTTCTGCTTTTATAGCAGGTTTATTTGTAAAAACAGATTTGATTGTAGCTACTTCCCCACAACTGTTTACTACTTTGGGTGGATGTGCCTTGGCAAAAGTAAAAAGAAAACCATGGGTTTTTGAATTGCGTGATCTTTGGCCAGAAGGGATTAAGGATCATGGTGCCATTAAAAAGCGGTATTTGCTTGATTTTTTAACCAAAATGGAGCTATGTCTTTATAGAAAAGCAACACATATTGTAACAGTAACCAAAGGACTGAAAGCCAATCTCTCTTCTCGTGGTATTGATGCGCAAAAGATTGATATTGTTACCAACGGTGCAAATATGGATCTTTTTGAACCTATGGAAAAAGATAGTGTGCTTATAAAAGATTTACAACTTGAAGATAAATTTGTGATAGGCTATATTGGTACGCATGGTATGGCACATGGACTTGAGTTTATTATAGATGCAATACAGGAAGTAAAAAATGATAAAGTACATTTTCTGTTTGTAGGTACAGGAGCCAAAAAAGAGGCAACTGTTAAACTTGCTAAAAAATTGGGTTTAAAAAATGTTACATTTTTAGATCCTGTACCAAAGAGTGAAGTAAAACGCTATATTTCTCTTATAGATGTTGCTTTGGTACCTTTGACCAAGACAGTTATTCATGCATCATTAATCCCTTCAAAGATATTTGAATCCGCAGCAATGAGAAAACCGATGCTTTTGGGAGTAGAGGGTGAAGCAAGAGATATTGTCCAAACATATGGTGCAGGTATTGCTTTTGAACCTGAAAATAAAAAAGAATTTTTAGAGGCATTAGAACAGATTTCATCATCGAATGAAACCTATGAAGCATTGCAAAATGGATGTGACAAATTGGCTGAAGCATTTGATAGAAAACATTTGGCAAAGAAGATGATTGCGGTATTAGAAAAAGTACAAAAGGAACATAATGCATAAACAGATCAAAGTATTGTTGGTTGATGGACATACTGTTCAAGTACTTCCTATTGCCAAATCATTAAGAAAAAATGGGCATTATGTTACTATTCTTTGTGAAGAAAAACTCTCTTATGGATGGGTGTCGAGGTTTCCTCATAAAAAGATACTCTCACCCAGTCCATCACATGAGCCTGAAGCTTTTTTGGCATTTTTGCATGAACATTTGTCGCATCATCATTATGATATTGTGATTCCTCTTTTTGATGACAGTGCGACTATTTTAGGAGAACATAAGAAATCACTTGAAAAATATGCCAAAATTGCTGTGCCTGATTATGATATATTTATACAAGGACATGATAAAAATCTTACAATGAAGGTAGCTAAAGAGGTGGGTGTACCCCATCCGAAAACAGCAGATTTAGAGAAAGTAAGTTTGGAAGATGCAGTAGCATATTGTGGATTGCCAGCATTGATTAAGCCTAATGTTGGTGCAGGAGCAAAAGGGATTACAAAAGTTGAAACCATGCAAGAGCTTCAGCAACACTATGCACAAATTAAAAAGAAATTTGGTGCCTCTACTCTACAAGAGTTTATTCCTCCTGGAGGAAGACAGTTTAAGTGTCAAATTTTTAGAGACAAAGATGGCAGCATTAAAGGGGCTTCTACTTTTGTGAAACACCGTTATTTTCCTGTCACAGGAGGGACAACAAGTTGTGGAGAGATCGTAGATATTCCTGCATTGGTAGAATATGCTACCAAAGTAGCAGATAAAATCGGATGGGTTGGTTTTGCTGATTTTGACTCTATTGAAGATCCAAGAGACGGCTCTTATAAACTCATGGAGATAAATGCTAGAATTACTGGTAGTATCAAGGCGGGTATGGAATCTGGTGTAGATTATGCTCAGATGATAGTAGAGCAGGAGATGGGAATGCCTGTTTCTTCTTATACATCGTCCTCGGGACTTGTTTTACGACAGTTGGCACTTGATGTAATGTGGTTTCTATATAGCGATAACGCAAACCGTTTTAGTGCAAAGCCAAATTGGTTTGCATTTTTTGGTTCAAAGATGAAATACCAAGATGGAGAATGGAGCGATCCTTTACCAATGTTGGCAGGTTTTGTAGCAGGTGCGAAAAAATTCATAAATCCAAATTTTAGAAAAGAGAAAATGACATTTGACACAACAAAGGATAAGGTATGAATGTATTAACCTTCGATATAGAAGATTGGTTTCATATACTTGATAACGATGCATGCAAAACAGAAAAACAGTGGCATGCTTTTGAGCCTAGGCTTGAACAAAATATGAATAAAATTTTTCAGTTGCTTGAAGACAATAAGCAAGATGCTACTTTTTTTGTTATAGGATGGGTAGCTAGAAAATATCCTCATATTGTGAAAAAAATTTCAGAACTTGGTTATGAGATTGCAACGCACTCAGATATGCATCAGCTTGCCTATGAGTTTGATAAAAAAACTTTTAAAGAAGATCTTGAACGTTCACTTGGATCTATAGAAGCGCTTACAGGCAAAAAGGTTCGAGCATACAGAGCACCCGGATTTTCTATTATAGATGAAAATCTTTGGGCATTTGAAGAGATAGTAAAGCAGGGGATAGAGATAGATTGTTCTATTTTTCCTGCCAAACGTGCGCACGGCGGTTTGGAGAGTTTTGGTCATGCACAGCCGGCATGGATAGAGTATCAAAATGTTACATTAAAAGAGTTTCCTATTAATTTATATCCTATAGCAGGAAAAAATATTATCTTTTCTGGAGGTGGCTATTTTAGATTGCTGCCATATAGCATGATTTCATATTTTATGAAGCGCTCAGAGTACGTGATGACCTATCTGCATCCTAGAGATTTTGATCCAGAGCAGCCGATGATGGAAGGATTAAATATGGTACGAAAATTTAAATCCTATTATGGACTTGGAGGTGCTTTGAAAAAACTTGAACGTCTAATACAAGAATATGATTTTATCAGTATAGATGAAGCAGATAAGATGATAGATTGGGATATCTCTGCTAAGGTGAAACTGGGATGAAAATTACATTAGGGCATATTGCACGGGCGAAAGCATTGTATCGTGATAAAAATGAGCTTTATATTGCCAAAGGTTATAAGATATACCATAGCCACAACGATGGCAAAGATTTTGAATTAGATGGTATGATTGAGGATGGTTTTTATACGTTGATTGCAAACACAAGCAGATTGCTTAGTCGTCTATTGCGTATAGAGCCTGCAACAATGCTTCTCTTAGATAATGGCAATCGTGTATTAAGTGCGAAAAAGGGTATTTTTCTTGCTCAAAAGGGAAGTAAGCACTATAGGAAAACATTTGACATAGTACGTGGTAATAAACCATTGCATATCTGTAAAGATAAGGATGGGGTGCTCTATTTTGGAGAGTATGTGCTTAATGGGCGTTTTGCAGATACAGTAAGATCTGAAGTGTCTATCTATAAGTCTGAAGACCATGGTAAAAGTTGGCAAGTTTGTTATACTTTTAAGCCCAATACCATTAGGCATATTCATGGTGTATTTTATGACAAATATACAGACAGGCTATGGGTGGCTACAGGGGACAGAGATGAGGAGTGTATCATTGCTTACAGTGATGACAAGTTTCAAACGCTTAACGTTTTTAAGCAAGGTGCACAGAGGTATAGGGCAGTGTCATTGTTATTTTATGAAGATTTTATACTGTATGGTACAGATACTGAACATGAACAAAATTATATTTACAAAATAGAACGAGAAAGTGGTAAAGAGACAGCCTTGCAAGCACTACATGGTTCTGTTATGGCATCAGAACAAGCAGGGGAGAGTGCCATCATATCAACAGCAGTTGAGCCCTCTAGTGTAAACCATCATCAAAAAGCACACATTTGGTACAGTAATGATGGCACGGTTTGGCATGATGTTTTTAGTGCGCCTAAAGATCGTTGGCATCCACGTTATTTCCAATATGGACGTATTACATTTCCTACCGGCGCATTGTATGAAAAAAATTTTTATTTTTCAGGACATGCACTACAGAAGATAGATAATGCAGTACTTCACGTGAAGTTATAGCCCTATTCTTTAACTTTAAACTGTAAACATAATCCAGATGCATTAGAAAGTTTAGGGTCGCACGCCAGTTTTTTGATAATATCAGAAATTTTAAGTGCACCAGTTTTATTGAAATGTGTTTGATCACCATTGTAAGAGTAGAGGTCTTGTACAGATTTATTTGTTGCTTTTTCTTCTTGTGGATCATTAATGTTTTTATAATGATCCATGGCAGCCT